>Ga0068855_100007736_pt1 | contig 12980 bp, 7 predicted proteins | sample KBSCornC52_FD_66592 | JGI IMG/M metagenome (GOLD analysis project Ga0068855, IMG submission 66592) | Corn rhizosphere microbial communities from Kellogg Biological Station, Michigan, USA - KBS Corn C5-2 | ecosystem: Host-associated > Plants > Roots > Rhizosphere > Soil ... | reverse complement strand
GTAAGGTGCAAGACTAACCGCAATTTCATCTATGGCATCAATCGAAATGGGATTATTACCGCCGCCGGGAAGAGGGTCAGTGCTAAGACCGAAATTGTTATTCAGGTTTGCTCCGTCAACACTGATATTATTATAACGGGCATCGCGACCGCCGAAATTGGTACCGTTTGCCTGTGGGCTCAAACGGGTAAAATCGGTTATACTTCTTGTAATGGTCGGCAAACTGGTTATTTGCCGGTTGCTGATGTTGGTAGCCATTCCGGTTTTGTCTGCAGCCGCTCGGCGGCCACCCCGGGCGGTTATCACTACATTTTCAAGTGTTTTTTCATTTCCGAGAGTGGCATTGATGTTAAAAGGTTCTCCTAATTGCAACATGACATTGTCAAATTCCTGCTGTTTTAAGCCGGTATAACTGACAGTTATCCTATATGGTCCGCCAATGCGAAGACCGGGAAGACTAAAAACACCATCGGTTCGGGCAATGGTATGATACGAAGTTCCTGATGGCGTATGCACAGCAACAATAGTAGCCCCAACAAGTGGCTGATTGTTATTGTCTTTCACTGTGCCGGTAATACTACTGGTAGTCACCTGCCCGTAACTTACAAGGCCTGTTACAACCAATAGCAGGGTTAGAAAATAAACAGTGAGACTTCTCATATTTGCATGTTTGATTTTGTTTATTGCGCAACAATAAGGTACGGGTGCTGAACAGAATGGGTTTTGGCGATAATTATGTCACCTGATCTGCAAGGTTGATGTTATAAGTGTTGTATATGCTACAAATCAGATAGAACCACGACGGACTGAGAATCACGCAATTAGTCTGATTGCATAAATGTTGGACAAATGTAAGCTGAAAAATATATTTTAAACTCATCATTGCCTCTAAAGCAGTACACACATTATTCACGCTAACCGGTATACTGAATTTTACCCAAAAACCATTAACCATTATACTGTCGAAATGAGGAACAAAAGATCAAATTCGCCCTGCAATGCCTATACAGGCAATGAATTATGTTAAAAGGCTGCATGGATTTATTTAGGCCAACATTAAGAGATTGTTACTCAGATTCTTCCGGTAAAAAATCAAACAGGCAACCCAACACCCCCGATAATTGTATATATAATATAGGTAGCAGACACCATTACCTGGTTATTCCTGCCTGTTCACTTTTATACTAACTTTACCCCCAAATTTTGTAACATGTTGGATACCATAGAAAGTGCCATTGAAGACATAAAAAAAGGCAAGCTGATTATTGTAGTAGACGACGAAGACCGCGAAAATGAAGGCGATTTTGTCATTGCCGCCAGAAGTGTAACGCCTGAGGTAGTGAATTTTATGAGCATTCACGGGCGCGGACTGATTTGCGCCCCCTTAATTGAGGAGCGCTGCGACGAACTGCAACTCGACCTGATGGTCAATAATAATACTGCCCTGCACGAAACCGCATTTACTGTAAGCGTCGACCTGCTGGGTCATGGCTGTACATCCGGTATTTCTGCTCACGACCGGTCTAAAACCATCCAGGCTCTGATCGATCCGCTTACAAAACCCGAAGACCTGGGCCGCCCCGGTCACATTTTCCCGCTCCGCGCAAAAAAAGGTGGCGTATTACGCCGTGCCGGCCATACTGAAGCCGCTATCGACCTGGCCCGCCTGGCCGGTTTTGAACCTGCCGGAGTATTGGTTGAAATCATGAATGAAGATGGTTCCATGGCGCGCTTACCTCAGTTGGAGGAAATTGCCAAAAAGTTTGATTTTAAGCTGATCTCTATAAAAGACCTCATTGAATATCGCCTGAAAACCGATTCACTGATCGAAGAAATTGTTCGGGTTGATATGCCTACCAAATGGGGCCATTTTAAACTGGTTGCATTCAATGAAAAGAATACAACCAATGAACACCTGGCTCTGATCAAAGGAGATTGGGAGAAAGATGAACCCGTACTGGTACGTGTACACTCATCCTGCTTTACCGGCGACATTCTGGGATCTATGCGCTGCGATTGCGGCGAACAGCTTCATGCTGCCATGCAGCACGTTGAACGGGAAGGCAAAGGCGTAATTCTGTACATGAATCAGGAGGGTAGGGGCATTGGTCTTGTAAATAAATTGAAGGCTTATAAATTACAGGAAAATGGCTTCGATACGGTTGAAGCTAATCTGCATCTCGGATTTCCGATGGATAAAAGAGATTATGGTATCGGCGCCCAGATCTTACGTTACCTGGGTGTTACCAAGTTGCGCCTGCTGAGCAACAATCCACGCAAACGCGCCGGTTTATTGGGTTATGGACTGGAAGTGATTGAAACTGTTCCCATAGAAGTTCAGCCCAATCCCCATAACGAAAAATACCTTACTACAAAAAGGGACAAGCTCGGTCACGAGATCCTGAAGAAATAAGCAATTGACAATAAACAATAAGCAAAAGGTGAGTTAGGCTCTGAAAGCCGATTCACCTTTTGCTTATTTATAAGCGTTCCGCAATTATGGGCATAGCTTATTGCCCATTGTCTATTGCCAATTGCACGTTGCCAATTGACTAATTGCTTCCTGTATCTGTTTTTGAAGTATCATTCACCTGCGGAATTTTCAGTTTTTTCTTTCTGTCTGTTCTCCACAGATCACTCAGGCGATCGAAGTCGCGGCGGTAGCTGATACTGGCGCCGGAACGGTTTTGCCGTGCGCCTGTGCCGGTGAGATAATTATATGAGTCGCGGTAAAAGAAGGTTAGTACCAGTTTTCCATCCTGGCGAATTTTCCAGTCGGCCGTGATATCAGGCAGGAACTGCAGGTTCTTTGTAGCCTGCACCTGTTGCTGCGATAATCCAAAATCCAGCGCACTGCCGAAGGTGAACGTAAGACGTTCGTTCAAAAAGCTTTTACCAATATTGAAGTTGAGGTTGGTACGGTCAATATTCAATCCGCCCCTGTTTACGTTGTCAATCAGGTTCGATCCGTTATACAACTGGGCATTGAAGTTAACCTTGATGCTTTTGTCGTTAAATATTTTCTGGAAGATGGTAGAAAACTGCTTGCTGAGCGCACTTGACAATATACCGGAAATACTATTTACCACTACGCCGCTAAATGCGTTACTGGCTAATCCGCCCTGATTGGTTGATGAAGATACCGGTCCGAAACTATTAAATACGATCAGGAAGGCCACCTGTTTGTTCAATTCATTCTGATCGCGCTGGATCAGTTGTAAAATTGCCAGCGCATCGGGGTCGTCTTTCAACGGACTATTGGCCGGCAATTCAATCTGGAATTGTATGGTAGGCTTCATGAGCCTGTCTGTGAGCTGGGCCACCACAATTACCTGTCCGCGATATTTCTTTACGTTTGAGTTTGCATTTGTAACGGCATCGCTTGCCAGGTCGCTGAAGCGAACATCATCTGCCACATACTCTGCATCAATTTTAATAGTAGCGTCGTATGGATCGCCGCGCCATTGAATATAGTTGCCCACGCCTTCCCTGAATTTAAATGGCTTGCGCAGCAGCGACTGGAAGTTGAAATTGTAATTTCCGCGATCTATATCGTACCGGCCGGTTATACTGAAATCACCGTCGGTGCCGGTTTCTATTTTAAGATTGCCATGTCCGTTAGCCTGAATGATATCGCCTGTTAACTCATCCAGGATCACGTAGGTGTTGGCGAAGTTATTTGCCATTACATCGAGCGACACTTTCAGGTTGCTTGCTTCGGCGCTTCGCACCACTTTCATTTCACGGCCGTATTGTTTCCATACAATAAAATCAGCCTGGCCACTTTCCCGACCGGTTGTTGAACGGATATACAGTTTAGAGCTGTCGGCAGGTTCACCGCGTACATCGAGGTGCATATTGTCGAGCGGTCCTCTAAAGGTGGCATTGGCTTTGGCAAATACGGTCCCGAAAAATGGGTCCTTGCTGGAGCCGGAAGTTGATAAAACCAACAGCTTATTGGTGTTGAATGCAAAATCGAAATTAAGATTATCAAAAGCTTCGTGATATAAAATGCCTTTTGTAATATGACCGGTATTGCCAAACTGATCTTTAAATGCAAAATTGCCGAAATCTATAGCGCCGTCTTTAAATTCAAAAACAGCAGAAGGTATTTTGTATAATACGTTTGTATAGATCACGCGCAGCTCACCATCGCGCAGTTGCATCTTGCCCAGGTATTTCAAATTATTGGGTGGTCCAACAATACGCAACTGGCCTGTGGCGTAACCGTTCAGGTCAGAGAATACATCCGATAGATATTTATCCAGCACATTGATTTTGGTATCCCTGAAATTACCGGTTATATCAAGGGGCGCGCTGTTGGTGCTGTCAGCCTTCAGATCGTACAATCCTTTTATGTCGAAATTGTACTGGTAATTGTCAGATGTGGTGGCAAAGTTTACTTTGCCGGTTTGCTTGCTGTAATTGGCTGTCAGCTGCAGCTTACCGATCGAGTCGTTATCAAGCCTGAACATACTGGCTTCTCCCGAAACATCAACCTGCATTTTGCCAAAGGGATCTATAATATCGGCTTCAGCAGTAAGCAATCCCTCCAGCCGGTTTTGGGTAACCACATAGGGAGCGAAGTCACCTATGTTTACTTTTTTCAGTTCAATCTTTATATCGTTCGTAGTGCCAATATCAGAAGGGTGGGTAGTCACCATTATTTCCTGTTGGCCGTTATAAATTTTAACGCCATCGGCAGAAACGAGCTCTTTACTCAACACCAGCTCGCCGTTTTTATCGATCGTCCAGTTCTTACCATTCAGATCAAAATTCGATTCGTTGAATATAATGCGTACGCCGGTGGGCATAGTTTGCACGCGGGCTGAAAGGTCGGCTGAGTTGAGCGTTTGATTGGCCGCGGTTTTTAATTGCACGAGTGACATATCATTGGCGGAACGCACTTTCAGGTCTGTTCCCGGAAAATGCAGACTGTCGTTGATGTATACATCGGCAATGGAACTGGTCATGGAAAGCGTATCGAGGTTTCCGGTTCCCTTCACATTCACATTATAGAAGAAGGTATTTTTATAACTGAACTCAGGCACTTCAACATTCAGATCAAGCAGGTTCTCTTTACTGTTAATACGACCGGCTACAGTGCTGTAGTTAAAACCGCCGAGGTTTTTATCGATAAAGCTCATGTATTCATCTACCTTTTTGGTAGTGAAAACAAAGCTGAAGTTTTCGTTTTGCAGTGTAGATGTACGCGCCGCCGGTTTAACATAGCTGGGATAGTACTTGTTAAGGAATGTACTGAAGGCAGCGGGCAGATCGCGGATAGAAAATTCCCCAACCAGCGCACCATCGAACTCGTTGCTTACTGCAGTAATAACTTTGTTATTACCCATAGCCTTTGATTCAACGCTGAGCGAATCAAAGGCAAGGGGTTTGCCATTCCTTAAAATGGCGGCATCGTATATACGGGCTGTTCCCAGGAAGTTATCAATATTATTACCTGAGAAATTCATCCTGAATTTACCTTTCACACTAACACTGTCATTGGTTATTTTGATATTCTTCAGGTCGGCGTTGGTAACTTCTGCATCAAAATCGAAGGCAGGCACCTTTTTGCTGAAGTCAACCAAACCATTCATATGAAAGGCTAAGTTGGGATCATTGCTTATCAGTTCACCATTGAACAGGCGTTTGGCGATAGTTCCTTTTACAATTACATTCTGATAGGTATAGTCGTTTACATCCAGTGTACGGATGTTTCCATCGAGTTTAGCGTTGAGCGTACTGGATTTAAGACCATGCCCGTTCACCGAACCGATAAAATTTATTTTACCAACCTGAGGTACATCTACAAACTCACCCAGGGCGAATGACCGGGTTTCCAAGCCACCTTTATAGATCGTAGGCGAATTATCGGGAAACTTCATGTTCACATCGGTTACTATTACACCCAGCCTGGTTTCGAGGGTGCCATAGGTTACGAAGTCCTTCAAAAAGCCGGTGAAGTTGCCACGGAAATGCAGGAATTCCAGTTTATCTAACCGGGGTTGCTTAATATCTTTCAGGTCGGGGACCATGGTAATGGCATCGCGGTAAGTGGTTCTGAACTCGTTTGCCTCGAAGTCAATAAAGGTTTTATCGAGGTTGGTAATTGAGTTCAAACGAATATTACCATTCAGGTAGGTGTCTTTACCCGCTTCAATAACCAGCTTGCGGGCCGATAGATTTTCAATAGTGCCTTTTACTTTGCCGGTTATACGTATTTGTTTTTTCCAGTTCTCCAGTTCAGGGGCAAAGTAGGCAATATCATCACTGTTCAGTTCAGCATTATTGAAATCGCCTTCCAGACGCACTTTATTCTCAAAATCGCTCATGTCATCGAAGGTGGCATAGCGCATGGCGAAAAAGTGCTGCAGATGGCTGCGATTGGTTTGAATATCCAAACGGGCAAATTCCATCGCCTCGGGATGCCAGGTAACATGCGCATCCAGTTTTTTTACCACCAAACCGCTGCGTTCTTTGGTACTTAAATGAATGGCGGCGGTTAACGTATCCTGCTTAAACCTGAGCTGATTAAAAACGGCGTCGATATTGCTAAAAAGAATATGACCGCCATCGAAATACGGATAAGGCTGGCGGTCGGTTTGAATATCGTTCATGAAAGTTCCCTTATTCAGGGTCATGCGATTAACCACAATATCCCAGTTGCCGGCATTCCAGCGCAGGTGTTTAGGGTCGTTTACAATGGCGGTGGTATCGTCTTTCGGCCTTAGTGAATCGGGGCGGTTACCGGTATAATTGTAGATGGAAAACAGCGGTTTTTGAATATCGATGCTGTGAATATGGGCGATTCTTTTCTTAAGGTTGATCTCTTCGGCATTCAGATCAAGGCTGGCGAGCTGAAGGGACATATTTTCGCCTCGCCACCCATCTTTTTGCAGAAGCTTTATATTGTGGAACTCTACTTTTTGAAGATCCAGGTCAATGTCATCCTGTTTTTTAGGCTGTTTTTTACGGGGACTGCTGAAATAATCGGCCAAAAACTTATAGTTCCAGGTGCTGTCGGTGCGCTTTAACTGAATAACGGCATTATCCAGACCGATATATTTCAGAACAATTTTGTCTTTCAGGAAAAACCAGTCGGTAATATTCACTTTAACGGTACCGGCATACAGGATGGTATCGTCGTGCTGATCGGTCACCAGGGTGCCTTCGAGCAGCATTTTATCGAAAAGGGCAAAGTCAACATGTTTAATACGAACGGTGGTGTGCAGGTTTTTCGACAGCTTGCCGGTTATCTGTCTGACGAGGAAGTTCTGGACCAGCGTGGTTTGAATAGCCAGCCATGCTAATATGATCAGGCCGATCAGTACCAGCAGCACGGTCCGGGATATTTTCCAAAACTTTCTCAGGGTTGGAGCATATTAAGTGGTGTAAAAGTAATAAAACCGTTGTCTTTACTGCGCAAAATCAATACCAATGACTTGCTTCTGGTCAATTTTCCGGCGTCTTTAACACTGTTATCAACGCACCCCTTGCCTTTCGTTGTATAGTACATACGCAAAATGATTACGAAGGTTGGCTATTTCACTGGTTTTTAACGCATAATTCTGGTAAATGGTTTAAAATAGTTATGCGTTGAGCCAGCCTTCCGTTAGGGCGCCCAAAAACAAGTGAGGTTTCAGCGTCTCCCGTGTCTTTTTGGGGGAAACATAACCAGGTTTCTCAGCGCCGTTTCTTTCCAGGAAATAAGACAACAGAATAGAAGAAATCATGCGGGGGAATGGCATAAAAAACAGACTAAAAAAGATAAAGGTGTTTGGGTAAGATGGTGTAGATAATTAGCTCGGGATTAATGGATAGAAAAGACAGTAAATGTGGACAAAAAACGGGATATGAAGTTATGTGCCCTCACCAATTTTTTTATATTTGTGTCTCCCCGTTTCGAACACATACAACGACTTCACTGAGTAATCTGCGATACTGATACCGTTTTCACAACGCGCACAACTACCCGTTTTTGTTATTGACTAATTAAGCCAATGTGGTTTCCATGAGTATTAAAAAACAGGAAGAGGAAGTTAAGCTGTTGACGGAAGTGTTTAGAATGTCTTTCACATTATTCTTAACATTATCAGGGGCGTTAGGTATTATGTTACGGGCATATCTGAATAAAGATGCAGCATCAAAAGTTGGTGATGAGCTGATATTGATTTGCGGAGGTGTTTTAGATGCAGGTTTAATTGCTCTTATTTTTTGGATAGGGATTAAAATAAAAGGAAAAATTAAAACATTATAATATGAACAATTTCGACTTCCCGGCCATTTTTTGTGCCAGCATTCTCTTTGTATCCATCTTGAGCTTTGGTTTAATATTTATCATAATTGATATAAAAGACAATAAGGAATTGAAAGGGCGCACAAACGAGAAAAATCTTCAGGTGCTGAAGAAATACCTTAAAAAGTCAAAAGCAATTGATCCGCAACAGGCCGACAGAATCAATACCCTATTGGAAGAATCCATATCTATTCTTCGGCAAAAGAAAATTTCGCAGGAAAAAGTCTCATAACAATAAAGGCCACGATGTCGCAGCCTTTTTATTATTTATTGCCCTGAGCGAAGTCGAAGGGGTGTCCATTAGTCCTGATCCAAGTCGAACGGTTACCTATCACTTCAAATTCGCCGGGTCCTTCATTCCCTCACTTTTATTAAACGCTTCCGACTTTCCTTTTTCAATCGACAAACTTTGCCAGTCGGCACCTTTAACTATTTTACCGATATAAAGGATTTGCCCCACGTGATAGGGATAATGCGCCAGTTGCCGGTTGATAGCATCAATCACTGTTAACGGATCGCGACGGATGTAAACGGTTTTTAACAGATCATCCTCCGTTAACGAACTAAGCGAATTCAAAAAGCAAGCCCAGCCCTTTTCCCACATCTCTGTTAATTGTTGTTTGGAATAATTGTGCACTTCAAACTCTTCATCGCGACTGCGCCATTCCTTCTCTCCATCTTCCGTTAAAAAATTCGTCCAGCGGCTAAGCATATTGCCACTCACATGTTGAATAATAACAGCAATGCTGTTTGAACCGGCATTGGGTGTATAGTGAAAGTCTGCATCTGATAATTGCTCGAAAGTTTTTTCGCCCAGCAACTTATAATACCTGAGCCGTTTAATGGCAGTTTGCAGGTATTCGGCTCCTAATGATGTTGGCATTTTTTATTATAAAGATACGCCAATCAATTTCCAATAAGCAATGGACAATATGCAATTATTGCGTGCTTAAAATTGCCTATTGCATATTGCATATTGTCTATTGCCTAGTAGCCCGCAGCGGCATCATCACCCCTTATATCTGCCGCCGCTTCTATCTTTCCATTCGGGTCAACACGAATAACCTCGGTTCGTCCGATTGAACCACGCTGGATAATTTTATAACCCATTTGCTGCAACTGTTGCCGAACAGATTGCGGAAATGCAGCCTCTACCATAATTTCATCAGGCAGCCACTGGTGATGGAACTTAGGTTTGTTAACAGCGTCTTCTATACTCATATCAAATTCCAGTATATCAATCAACGTTTGAAACACCGACGTAGTAATGGTAGTGCCTCCGGGCGTGCCAAGTACCAAAAAAGGTTTACTACCTTTTAGTACAATGGTGGGCGTCATAGAACTGAGCATACGTTTGCCGGGAGCGATGGCATTGGCATCGGCGCCTACCGCTCCATACATATTCGGTACACCAGGCTTAACACTAAAATCATCCATTTCGTTATTCAATAAAAATCCGGCGCCGCCCACTACGGTTTTACTGCCATAACCGCCATTTAGGGTGGTGGTAACAGATACCGCATTGCCTTTTTTATCGAACACATTAAAATGGGTGGTTTCTTCGCTTTCGGCAATCGTTCCGGCCTGTATGGTTTTGCTGTTGCCTGCTGTATGTGGATCGTAATCCTTCATTCTTTCTGTTGCATACGCTTTACTGGTGAGCATTTTTACCGGTACTTTATAAAAGTCTGCATCGCCCAGATACTTTGCCCGGTCGGCATAAGCACGGCGTTCTATTTCAGTCATGAGTTGAACGGCCTGCGCAGATTCAAAACCATATTGCTTAACCGGCTGATCTTCTATCATGTGCATCATCTGCGGCAGCAGTACACCGCCGCTGCTGGGCAAGGGCATGGTAATTATTGTATAGCCTTTATAATCAAAAACAACCGGCTCACGTTCTTTGGCTTCGTAGTGCTCAAGGTCGTCGGCATTGATAATACCATTGGCCCTTTTCATTTCTGCAACGATCAGCTCTGCAGTTTTTCCTTCGTAAAATCCCTTTTTGCCTTTATCGCGAATGCGTTTTAATGTATTGGCCAGATCTTTTTGTATCAGCGTGTCGCCGGCCTTCCATTCGCCCGCTTTTACAAAAACCGGGGTGACCGTGTTGTATTTTATGAAGGCTTCGCGCGTATTATTTAAACTTCTTGCTTCGGCTTCGGTAATTACAAACCCCTTTTCGGCCAGGTCAATAGCCGGCTGTACCAATGTTTTAAACGGAAGGTTGGCGTATTTCATACAATCAAAAATACCGGCAATGGTACCGGGTACGCCTGATGCCAGGTGACCATTTTGGCTAAGCGTAGTTTGCGCATTACCCTGATTGTCGAGGTACATGTCGCGGCTTGCTGTGCCCGGTGCTTTTTCGCGGTAATCGATGGTAATATTCGAACCGTTGGATAATCTGATCACTGTAAATCCGCCGCCGCCAATATTACCCGCACCGGGATATACAACGGCCAGGGCCAGTTGTGTGGCAATAGCAGCGTCTATGGCATTGCCGCCTTGTTTCATGATGGCAATACCCGCAGCACTGGCCAACGGATGCGCCGAAACAACAGCACCATTTGATGCCGACACCTTTTTTTGAATAGTATACTCATACGGGTTAATGGCGGTTTGCGCAACTGAATGAGCACCGGCGCTTAATAAAAATGCAAGTGAAAATACGTGCAGAAATGTTCGGTTCATGGCATCGATTAGTTATAGGCTAAATTAACAAACAAAATTAGCTGTCGGTTTTTTTTATAATCCGGTGAAATGTTTTAATTTTAATACGCTGACTAACAAAAACTGTTTCCCGTTCCAAACGACATGAGTTTATGAGAAAACGCACTGGCACATCGCGTATTACAATCTCCTTTTCTTATCGGTTACCTAACCCGTTGCGGGTTTTTGCATTTCTCCTGTCATATGATCGATATAAATATATAATCAGCCAACAGATTGGTGCATATAGTCCTTTAAATAATATTGTACAGCATAATTAAGCGCTTTCAGGAAAAATCAGTTAGCCGTATGGGCAGACTGTTTTCCATTTTTATAAAGACATAGCAGTCACATGAGAAAATAAAAGGCATTCCGTTTCGGCGGAGTGCTTTTTTGTTTATGGCAGTTGTTGCACATAAAGACACATCCTTTGATCGATAGCTATCGGATTTGCTCACGATTTTATGATAAGCTAAAAGCCCTGAGCCGAGTCTGCGGGACGGTCTTTGCGGGAAAGAAATTAATCCGTTATTTTCACAGTACATACATTAATTATGAAGCATGTTCCGGCAGGCGTAGCATTGTTGCTTATCAGCAGTCTGGCTTTGGCGCAGGTAAAATCTCCCGAACAATTTCTGGGATATAAGCTCGGGTCCCGGTTTACCCCGCATTATAATATAGTCAACTATTGCAAGCATGTAGCAGAGGCTGTACCCGGCATGGTGAAACTGGAACAATATGGCACTACCAATGAAGGCAGGCCCTTATTATTATTGTATGTGGCTTTACCGGAAAACCTTTCGCGGCTGGAAGCCATTCGCCAGAACAACCTGCGGCTGGCAGGTATGATAACAGATAAAGTGCCTCCCGATGAAAAGGGCCCCGCTATTATCTGGTTAAGCTACAATGTGCATGGTAACGAAACTTCATCTTCCGAAGCGGCCATGCTTACGTTGTATGAACTGGTAAACCCATCGAATACAAAAACAAAAGAATGGCTGCAGCATACCGTAATTATTATCGATCCGTGTATTAATCCCGACGGGCGCGACCGCTATGTAAACTGGTTTAATTCTGTTGTAGGAAAGCAAGCCAATCCCCAGCCTTTTACGCGTGAACATTCTGAGCCGTGGCCCGGTGGCCGGCCAAACCATTATTATTTTGACCTTAATCGCGACTGGGCCTGGCAAACACAGATAGAAACGCAACAAAGGCTGGCAAAATATAACCAATGGCTACCGCAGGTGCATGTCGATTACCACGAACAATCCTATAATTCACCTTATTACTTTGCTCCCGCAGCAGAGCCCTACCATGAAGTAATTAGTAACTGGCAACGGGAGTTTCAAACCACCATCGGCAAAAACAACGCGAAATATTTTGATCAGAACGGCTGGTTGTTTTTCACCAAAGAACGCTTCGATCTTTTTTACCCTAGTTATGGCGATACCTATCCGCTGTATAAAGGAGCTATCGGAATGACCTACGAACAGGGAGGTCACGGTCGCAGCGGCACTACAGTAATTAACCGCGACGGTGATACGCTCACTTTGTGGGACCGCCTGTACCATCACTTTACAACCGGAATGTCAACTATTGAAGTAGCTTCTCAAAATGCCGGACACTTGCTGCAGGAGTTTAAAAAGTACTACGATAAAGCCCGCACTTCGCCTCCGGGCGAATTTAAAGCCTATGTGATAAAAGCCGATGAAGGCAATAAAATGGGCAGACTGAAACAATTGCTTACCCGCAATTGTATCGATTGGTATATTGCCCCCTCCGCCACCTATACCGGGGTAAATTATTTTACCGGCAAAACGGGCCCGGTAAAAACTGACGATCAGGACATTGTTATCAATGCCAATCAACCTAACGCCAATTTGCTGAAAGTGCTTTTTGAAAGAAATTCACGCCTCAGCGATTCTGTAACATATGATATTACGGCCTGGTCGGTACCGTTTGCATATGG
>Ga0068855_100007734_pt1 | contig 12981 bp, 11 predicted proteins | sample KBSCornC52_FD_66592 | JGI IMG/M metagenome (GOLD analysis project Ga0068855, IMG submission 66592) | Corn rhizosphere microbial communities from Kellogg Biological Station, Michigan, USA - KBS Corn C5-2 | ecosystem: Host-associated > Plants > Roots > Rhizosphere > Soil ... | reverse complement strand
GGTACCACGCCCCAGGCGCGGTTTCCCGGATACGGAAGGTTGGATCGGTAGTTCAGTTGGTTAGAATGCCGCCCTGTCACGGCGGAGGTCGCGGGTTCGAGTCCCGTCCGGTCCGCAAAGGCGCCTTTTCAAGGCGCCTTTTTTTATGTGCAAAATCGGCCAAAATTCACTGAAATCGGGCATCTTCAAAACTTTCCATTTTAAGTTGACGGATCGGATACCAAACTTATCGGGTAGGAAATGGGTTTCCTACCCGTGGTTGTAACTTTATTCCTACCCTCGGAGATTGCAAGGATTTTTTAGGGCATCATTTATCAACCTAAAAAAATTGTGTGTTATGAAGGTTAGTGAAAATCTCTCTATTACATTCCTGATGGAGAAGCCGGAAATGTCCAAAGACGGCCGTGTACCCATCTATGTGCGCGTCACCTACAGGGGCCAGCGCGCAGAAATATCCCTAGGCGCACGTATTTTTCCGGAGCAGTGGGATAAGTCGGCCAGCCGGGTGAAAGGAAACTCTCCCGATGCCCTGCTCCTGAACAGCCAGATTACCCAGACAAAGGCCAAACTGGAAAGACATTTTTTCCTATTGACCACGCAGTATGAATACGTCACAGCGGAAATGATCTGGAAATTCTACAAAGGCACGCTGATCGAGCCGGGTAAGGAAGGCGACCCTGAAGAGAAAAAAACTTTCCTACCGGCTGTCGACTTCGAAATAAGCCGGCTGAAAGAAAAACTGGGAAAGGGGCTGCGAGCCAAAAGCACGATCACCAAATGGGAAACCACGCGAGCTAAACTCTCCGCCTTCCTTTAGTACAAGTATAAGAAGGCGGACATACCCTTGGAAATGATCCGGCCTAATTTCGCAGAAGATTTGTTTCATTATTTCACGGTGGAGGATGAACTGGACAGCAACACCGCAATGAAATACATCCGCAACACCAAGCAGGTATTGACCACCGCTACCGGCCGCTGGATCAAATCCAATCCCATCCGGGACTTCCGTTGCAGCTACAAACAGCCTGAACGGGATGTACTGACGATTCAGGAAATATGGAAAGTCTACAAGAAGCCCCTGATCAAACGCATGGACCAGGTGAGGGATGTCTTCCTGTTCAGTTGCTTTACAGGCCTGGCCTATAAGGAAGTGTATAATCTAACCCTGAACGATGTCGTTACGGGCAATGACGGCGGCCGTTGGATCAAGATCAACCGTGTCAAGACCGGCAATCCAGAAGATGTTCCGCTTCTACCCATTCCGGAAGCCATTATTGAAAAATATCAGCATGACAAGCGTTGCCGGGAATCTAACCGCTTGCTACCGGTGAATAGTAATGTCAAGTACAACGCCTACTTCTAACCACCCATATCGCCCGGCATACCTTCGCCACTACTGTCACCCTGGAAAACGATGTACCCATCGAAACCGTCAGCAAGATGCTCGGGCACTGGAGTATCCGGACTATCCAGATTTATGCCAGGATAACCAAGAAGAAGATCAGCAACGATATGAAGGCCCTGCGGAAGAAGCTGTTCTTTGGTGGGAAATTGAAGCTGGATGGGCGGGAAGACGATACAACTGGCATTGCCATCTAGCTTCTGGAATCATTTAATTTAGGGCCGTACCGTTCGCGGTATGGCCTTTTTTTATCAAAAGAATTTCTGGATGCATTTTGGAGAAAGCAGAAATTTTTAATAATATTAGTCCGTGAATGCCATTGACACAATTTCCCTAAGAAATATCGATCCCGACGACATTTCAGATGTCTTGGTGAAAATCGAGAAATCGTTCGGTCTGACTCTTAAAACAGATTCATTCAAAAATGCTCGGACTTTTGGTGATATCTGCGATATCATTTCATCCATGGTTGCATTTGAACACGTTGATGATTGTACGAACCAGCAAGCTTTTTATAAAATCCGGGAATCCGTTGCCAATACCCAATTTTTGGGAAAAGATTTAATAACCCCAAATTCTGAATTGGAAGTGCTAATCCCCAGAAAAGGCAGGCGGAATGCAATCTCGCAGATCCGGAAGGAATCGGGACTTCCCATAAAACTTTTGAAGCCGAAGGAGTGGATAAGCAATACACTTCTTCTAGGCATTCTTGCCTCTATTGTAGAATTGTTCTTTAATTGGACATATGGGCTTTTAGGCCTGGGAGCGATCATTTTCGGATTCCAACTAGCCAGCGGGCTTGGAAAAGAATTCCGGGTCAAGACCGTTGGAGAAGTTGCGGCCATGGCGGCAAGGGAAAACTACATGAAATCCCGTCGGAATCCGAAAACTGCAAACCGGCAGGAAATTCTCAAAAAAATCAAGGAGCTTTTTAGCTATGATCTCGACCTTGATCCATCGGTCTTAACCAGGGAAGCACCTCTATTTTGAAGCAAAAATGGATTGACTGCGCCTTTTTTATGCGCAGAGCAAGATATAGTGTTGTAATCACAACAACTATGCATAAGCCCTTCCATTCCCACCCTGTGCCATTAATAGAAAATGCTCAAAAACAATATCACACTTGCTGCTATAAATAGCTCTGTCATAGCTTTCCGGCAGCGTATCGTTCAATACTTTCTTAATAGCAGCCTGCACCTGGAACCTGACCTGAGTATCCTTATACCAATCGTTTATTAGGACGGTTGGCTTTTCTTCCCTTAGCCTGCGCAACAGATGTTTCGCAGCCAACTTTACCTTTTGTTCTTCGTCTTTAGTGAGATTGTCTTTTTTGAGCAGGTCAAAAATTTCCAGCTCGCTTTCAGTTAAACCTTCCCTTACAGCCCGGGCTTCCTCCTCACGCATTTTTTCCATGAATTCCATCAGTTCCGCAAAATAGCTCTCATTTGATGCATTTCCTGCATTATAACGATTAATGATCTCCTGGAGTCGTTGCGCAAAGCCTGCCCTTGTTGCATAAGTCTAAGTCCTTTCAGAGGTAATATTGACTTTACTCGTCTTAACAATAAAGGCATTGATTATCAATAAATCTTTCACAAATCGGTTCGAAACTTGTCCCCAGCGCCCCGCAAGTCGATCGCATCAAACCCGCTCCCAACGTGGATTTTCGCATTTAGGTTCAAAAACCAAGTCCACGTGCTCGGTTTGAATTTTAGCGGATGTATTAATGAGTAAGTCTTTAATAAATAAACAAATCTAACTTTTACTAACAATTCCCCAAATCGTCAAACCAACAGCCATCATACTGATCAGCGCAGCAATCACCCCAACTCGTACGCTATTTCTCGAAGTCTGATAACTAAGTAGCTTAAGACAACTCTCGCCTTTCAAAATGAACTTACAATCCAGATGTCTGTCTAAATCCCTGACATCCAAGAGCGGATTATCATCTGCACCCCTATGATGAAAACTATCATAGAACCATTGTTTTACGGCCAGTTCTACGCAATCATTTTCAAAATCATATCTCTCTTTACTTAATAATGCTTTTATTTCATTGTACGATACGCCATCCTGCACCTTCTCTTGACCTACCTCCAGCATAGCTAGATATAAGGTCTTATATGTTTTTTGGCACATAAAAAATCTGAATATTTAATGGGATCGACATGTCCACCTGCATTTCACCAAAGATTACGATTCAAGATGACAATTTCAGCAGTGAAAACACCCAAATTGGAAAAAAATGGGGATTATCATCATGCTGGCTCAGGAAACTTCCCTCCATTGAAGCGTGTCGAGGAGTGCGTTGGTCCCCGGCAAATCATAATATCGGCTCTTTAAAAGTAGCACCTGGTATCGTAGGGGGAGAAAGCGGCCCCATTTCGAACATTTTTGCAAGAGCGCGGGTACATCAGTCAGGTCTCGCCCGATCACTGTATCAATTTCTTCTTCTGTCTGCCTAAGCTGTGACCAGGTTTCCAGAAAATGCTGGAGGGTTGTCTTTACTTCAAATAAGCTGGCGTCTTCGTCCAGTTCAAATTCCATTCCCTTCATCTTTAAGAAGAGCGCGATGGTTCTGTTGATCTTTGTCCCGGCGAATGTATAGGCCAGTACGTTGTTGGTTGTTACCAGAAGAGGTCTATCCCTGGCTGAATCGGCGATTGGAAAAACACTGAATTCCTGGCGTAGTTCGTATAGCTGTGCCTGTCCAGCCTTGTCAAGCCAGTTGTAGGTTTCCTGGGATTCGAGGATGGCCAGCATTTTTTCCCTTATTCTTTGGTGGACATTGCCTGCGCCTCCTGCAAAAGAGGGTTTCTTTCCGTCAGGAGCCGGCCTTACCTCCACGCGTCGGCTGTTTTCATCCACGAAGACAATGGTCCAGATCCGGGCGGCCAGCAGGATATTCTGTCCTGGAACGATCTGAATGGAAAGAGGCAGTTCGCCGATGGTGTTGCCGGCATGGACGACCCTAAACTGTTCGTCGGTCTGAAATACGCTGTAAAAATCGCGGCTATTGACGACCGCCTCTCCATCCACGCCGATGATCAGATCATGCTGGACCTGTTCAAGTATTTCGGTCTGGCACAGGTGATCAAGTATAATCGCTGTATCATCCGGGTCAATCTCCCAGAAGGCTGCATTTTGATGCAGCGTCTTGATCAGGGCGCTGTTACGGATTCCGGTACGCTCTTTTACAATAGAAAGCGCCTGATGAAGTAGCAGGTCGTAGGCATAGCGCTCGATGCCAGCGGGCTCGATAAATCCTTCGTTATACAGGAGCCAGCATGCCATGGCTTGGAGTAGGCTCCAGGGCCTGGTCGCGTAGAAGAGCAGCTGACTTTGTGCGTCCTCCCGTCGACCGGAGCGGCCTACGCGCTGGATCAGCGAGGCGATGCTATATGTGGCGTCCACTTGACCAACAAGGTCTACCGTACCAATGTCGATGCCCAGTTCCAGCGTTGATGTACAAGAGATGGTAAAAGGTACGCTTCTGCTATTTTTGGCGAATTGCTCTACATATTCCCTGACTTCTTTGTCCACGCTGGAATGATGCGAGAAATAATTGGAGTGGCCGTGTGTACGGTCGGACAGTTTGCTCAACTTGACGGCGATCTCTTCGGCACGGCCCCGGGTGTTGGGGAAAACTAGCGCCTTTTTATCTTTTACTTCCTGGTAAAGATCCTTGAGTAGGTCGGGCGGCAGTTCGTCGGCCTCATGCCGGAAATATTTGAACCATACCTGGGGCTGGCGGGTACTTTTGTCCAGCAGCACGACCGTTTGTGCTTCGTCCCCAGTGAATTTTTTAGCTTCCTTGTAGTCCCCGATAGTAGCCGAAAGGCCGACGATGGAAAACCGCTTTTCCTGCAAGACGGCAAGTCGGGCCAGGAGCGATTGCAACTGGATGCCGCGATCGGTTCCCAGGAAGGAATGAATTTCGTCTATGATGACATAGTCCAGTGCTCCGAACAAATGCCTCACCTCGAATGGCCGGTTAACGAACATGGCTTCAATGGACTCGGGTGTAATAAGGACGATGCCCGACGGCTTGCTGAGAAGCTGCTGTTTCCGGCTCCGGTTGGCTTCTCCGTGCCATTTGGTGACGGGTACGTCGAGATACTGACAAAGATCTTCGACCCGCTGGAACTGGTCGTTGATCAGCGCGATCAGCGGTGAAATATAGAGTACACGGACACCTGGACTGCTAAAATCTACCTTGGACAGAATGGGGAGGAAGGCTGCTTCTGTTTTGCCGGAAGCAGTGCGAGAAGCGAGGATATAGTGCCGGTCATCGCCCATGATCCGGGTAATCGCGGCCATTTGGATAGGCCGGAGGCTATCCCACTGCTTGTCGTAGATATAGCGCTTGATGCTGTCCGATAAGTAGTCGAAGGCGCTCATAGCTCCTCAATGGTGTCAATTGCTACCTCATCTCCCTCATTCCTGATCTCGATCGCTCCGAAGAGCTGCCGTTTGTCGGCATCGGGATTCTGGCGGATAAGATTGAGGATGTTTAGAAAATCCCTTATGACGGCCCTAGGGGTGAGGAATTCTGCCGCGCCGGGCTTATTGGACATTTCTTCCATAAAAGCCTGGATCTCTTCGTGGCTGATATCGATCTGGGTCTGGTAATGAAAATCAAAAATATCTTTCAGGTTCTTTAGTAACACAAAGATCTCGTTCTGGTCTAGAGGCAGTAGCCGGATGACGGGCTGGGCAAAGTCGCGGAATTCGGCTGTCTCGTATTTGTTCCCTTCCAGTCTTGAACGGAGCGCTTGGTAGCTATAGAGTCCCCTCCGTTCATTCTCCAGTACTTCCCTTGTACCCGCGAAATTGAAAAAGAGGTTGGCTACCTTTCCCTGGAAACAATCGTTGTAAATGGTGAGTATCTTCTCGTAATTCTTTTCCCTGATGGCTCCTGTGGATATCTTATATAGATTGATGGCTTCATCAAGGTTGATCATGAGACCGCTGTAGCCCATCGATACAAAGAATTTACAAAGATTCTTGAGCATGTCGTAGTAATTCTGGTCGTTGATGATCTCCCGTACACCAAGGTCTTGGCGGGCCTCCGTCTTTGTTCTGTATTCACCTTTGAGCCAGCGGATGGCGCATTTCATTAGCCGTTCGTCCTGTCCGGCATAGCCTTCATAATATTTCATAACTACGCTGGTGAAGTCGAAAGCGCCGACATCGGTGATATCGTTCATGCTTTGCGTGATGGCTCGGCGTATAAGCGGCTCATGTATCTTGTCGAGCATCTGATGGGCGGGTATACCCGCCTGCATTGCTGCCTCGGCAATGTTCTTTTCGATCCATTTTTCCAGCAGGGCGGGCAGCGCTCCGCCTTCGGGTCTTGTCTGGGTAGCCAAGTTGTCGAGGATGGCGGTGTAGAGCGCAACGGCCTTGCCATCATTGGCGTAGAGTCTGTTCTCCGGTGTAAAATCTGCATTGGAGACGACGAACTTCTGCCGGATGGCGACTGTATTGATCAGGTGCAGCATAAAAGATTTCCCCGAACCGAAATCCCCGATCCAGAATTTTACCATACTATGGCCAGTCTTTACATCGCCGAGGGCCTTTACAAAGGCATCGACCTCGTCCTTGCGACCGACGGTTATATGCTGGACGCCGATCTTGGGCACTACGCCGCTGGTAAGGGAATTGATAATGCTGGTGGCTTCTTTTGGTTTGATATTCATTGTTGTACTCGTTGAAAATAATGTTCCTGGATCACGTAGTTCTCCTCCTCCTCTTCGATCAGGACGTCGTCCAGGGTCTCGTAACAGGCTTCGTTGATGCTGTCAATCAGTTGATTCCTGAATGCGCCGTTGTCCTTGGCATAGGCTTCCAAATCAGAAGCGCCGAGCAGGAAATTGTTCTTTTTGAAAATATCAAGCAGTGTTGTCTGTACGGGATTAAGCTGCAGGCTCAATAAATACCTATCGTTTATCGGAGGTGGCATGGGCATTGATTCGGCGCTTACGGATGCGGCTGCAAGTTCCTCTGGAGGTGGTGGTGTGGTCTCGGTCTCTTCGTCCAAATAATCTTTCAGAAGCTCAACGGTTTCCGTAAAGGCTGATTCGGCCTCTCTGATGCGGGTATCGTTTAAACGGATCTTCTTACGTTTGATCTCGAAGAGACCGGCTGTAGCCGCGAGTGCCTTTTGCAAATCTTTGTCATTTTTCAATTGGTACAGAATCTCCTCAAATGCCTTTTCTTGTACTTCGTCTGTAAACAGCTGTTTCATCAGGGTACGAGTGAGCGCCTTATTATCTATCTTTTCCGATTGCTGGTCATAGTAAACATAATAAACATATAATATCAGGCAGGTTTTTTTATCATCTGTGCCTATGAACCTGCTGGCTTCGAAGAAGATACTCTCGATGGATGGGTTGTCCTTATTTCGGTCTGCCAACTGTTGGATCTCTCTGAAAAAACTTCCATAATCCTTTTTTTCATGATAAGATGTCTTTAGCGCTTCAAACCTTGTCTTCCAGCGGGTGGTGTTTTGCGCATTGAGGTAAATCTCGGTGTTTTCATCCGGCGGGAGGCAATTTTTAGAGAGTTCTGTCAGTAGCCCGTTGCTGGGTACAAGAAGCTCTGTTTCCAGTTTAGAGACAATCTCCTCGTTAGCATAGGGTAGCTGGACAGTCAGTTTGCGCTTAAAACCATATTGTTCCCGGAGCGTATTTTCGGAAAGCTTCATGAGCAACACCCGTAGTTCCCTTTTGCTGTTCAGGATACTGTATTTGTAATTTTCGGTGCCATTTCGGTAGCGAAAATGTTTGCGGGCAATCGTGTCGGCGATAATTGTCATCTTCTCTTCAAGACTGGATCCTTCCCCGTTGAAGTGGCTGTCAAGACTTCGATGGAGGCGAACAAAAAGGTCTATAACGGACCGCTGACAAAATACGTTTGAGAAGAAGCTATTACCGCTGTAATATAGGTTATTGAGGAGACTTTCTTCTGTGGCTGAGAGCGACAGGTCCTTTTTGAGCCGTGTACCAATAGGCGGCGGATAAATGGTTCCATAGTCGGGCTCCCGGGGGGACGGTTGAGTCGGTATCTTCTGACCTTTCCCCGATGGATCGAACTGGTTGCGCTCCTGCTGGCGGCGGACCAATTCTATCCTTGCATACTTTTCGGTAACCGGGTAACGGGTACCCAGCAGCACCAGCATGCTCTGCAAGCGTACTAAGTCCTTGTGACTATCGTATTCCTGCAACAAATCGAATAGCAATATGAAGGTGTAGTTTGTATTATTTTTTAAGTCGACTGGAATCGCCTTTAAAAAGCAGTCCTTGAAATAATAATAAAACGCCCGTTGTTCCCTGGTAGCATTACTGAACTCATTGAAGGAATAAATATAGCGATGCGGCCAAGGCACGACTTCCTTTTTGCCGGCTGCTGCTTTGTAACTCTGGCGGATGATCCTTTCGGCGGGGCCAGTGATATCGATGACATCGTTTGTATTGGAACCCGGTATATTTGACGGAATTGGGTCTGTTGGCATTTTGACCGCTGTCTGCAAGCGAATAGTTGTATTTGTGGCAGCACGGTTAGGAATGCCGTTCCGACGGTGCATGGAGTTTGTTCCTGTCGCCGGCTTTTTCTTCCGTGACAAGAACAGGATAAGAAGGAATATGCCGACGGCAATGATGCCTGTCATGGGGTATAGAGGTTATGCGCTAAATATAGTAAAAATTTCCATTTGTTTTATCTTTTATGTCGGCATATTCATCGCATGAGAAGTCGGCCGGCAATTTCCTTACTTTGACGGGGGGCATAAGCAAGAGATAGAGAAAAGGACAACATGATGGTTTTAAGGGTATATGAAAGTCAAATTCTTTATATTGTGGACTTTAAACCTTATAGAATGATCTTCAGCCTTACTTATGAAGGTAAGCAATTCATGCTAGTCAACCGTAAAACAGCCGTTGAGGATGCAAATGCATTTACGGTAATTGTAGGGAAAAATGGTACTGGAAAAAGCAGGATGTTGGGAAAAATAGCCGCAGATTTTATTGGCAGATTAAAATCCTTTTCACCACAACTATATTTCGAACGAGACCTGTTTGTAGATGGTCAGACCTCGTTCTCCAGGGCGCCAAGTAAGCTTATCGCAGTATCAACTAGTCCATTTGACAGGTTTCCTATTTACCGCGTTAACAAAAGGTCTGAAATCAGTGAATATAGCTATTTGGGGATCAGAGAACTTATGACCAGGAATTTCGGGCTGGCGTATATGTCAAAAATTATGGCAGCCCTGATCGAGGTCACTATGCAAAAACACTCGCAGGTAGCCGAGATAATAAGGGTGCTGGAATACCTGGGATATGCCGAGAATATATCTATCCGCATGGAATCAAGAGTGACGGATAAATTCGTCGATGAAATACTTCATGATGGGATTAGATATTTTGAAGACGATCGCAAGCGCCCCAGACCAGCCTACATGGGATTTAACAGAGCTTTTTTTTATAATGAGGATGATACCGTAAGTAAAAAGAAAGTCACGCAGCTCTTGAAGGTGTTTTCGAAACTTCGCAATAAAACACTTCGGGATCTTCGAAACATCCACCTGGAATTTGACCGGAGAGGTATCTTAACAGATGACCTTTACACCGGGCATATCGAAGACCTGATCTACCTTCTAAAAACAGGCCTGGTTCGTCTCCGTGACGTGACATTGACCAAACTTAGTTCCCAGGCGCCCTTTTCCATAGCCGATGCTAGTTCTGGTGAACAAGCAGTGGTCATCAGCATATTAGGCATCGCCAGCCAAATTCAGGATGGGGCGGTCATTTGTATCGATGAACCGGAAATTTGTTTACATCCGGAATGGCAAGAAAGATATATTAAGATATTAACATCGACGTTCCGAATGTACTCCGGATGTCACTTTATTATTGCCACTCATTCACCTCAGATCGTGTCCAACTTGGAACCCAGGAATAGTTATATCCTCTCTTTGGAGACGGGAAAAACAATCAATGCCCGAGAATACATCCGGCATTCTTCGGACTTCCAATTGGCCAATGTCTTCAATTCTCCTGGATTCAAGAACGAATACCTCAGTCGGATAGCGCTCAACATTTTTGCCAAAGTCAGTAAGAATAAGACGTTCGATGAAGAAGATGTGTCACAATACAGGCTTCTGAACATACAAAGTGAATATTTATCCCAGGATGATCCGGTGTACCAACTTTACCTGGCTTTAAAAGAGATGTACCAGACTTATGGCAGACATTAAGCAACCCATCAAATATAACGTACAGCAAAAAACTTTGATTGAGGCAAAGTTGCAGGATCGCGCCTTCATACATAGTAACTGGGGTGAGGAAGATCTAAAAGAATTGCGCAAGGCGATCCGGGAATTTTATCGTCAGCAGCAAGATGGATTTTGCTCCTATTGCAGAAGTCCCGTCTCCCTTCAGTCTGCAGGGAACTGCCAAATAGAGCATATAGCGCCCAAGTCAAAGTACAGAGATTTCATTTTCGAACCCAGAAATCTCTGCGTTATTTGTGCAGACTGTAGCGAAATAAAAAGAGAGCAGGAAACACTAGGCAATGAACCTGATACAGTTGAAAAAGGAAGTAAAAGAAAGCACTATCCACGATCGCCTAATGCATTCAAGGTTGTTCATCCTCATTTTGATAATTATTACGAGCATATCGAGATATTCGGCGACTATTTTTATGTTGACAAAACAGTAAAAGGCGGCCATACTATTCTGTACTGCAAACTAAACAGGCGGCTACATAAATTTGGATGGCAACGAGAGTATACGGAAAATGCGGTGGTTATGCAGACAGCGGGAAAACTTTTGGCAGAAACAAATTTGTCTCGGCAGCGGCAAATAATTGAAGAGATGGCAAAACTGTTGTTGCTCAGAAGATAATAAACTTGCTTTATAAAAGAGCTTCTAAGTATTTTTGACACTCTTTCAATTCGGATAAGACGCAATACCAGAAATACTTTCAAAGCTTTCGTTCAGTCGTCTTAAAGTCCGAGAAAAATCAGAAAGTATGGAAATGTCCGGGTGGTCAATGGCTAGTGCCATTCCACACGCTTTGCCAGTTCGCAAACTCGGATGGCCGGATCCGGTACCGCGCGATATTGCCGGCATGCAGGCTCAGCAGTTCCGTCTCTACAACTTCAACGAAGCGGGACCGGTTATTCTCCGACACCTGCCTAGCATATCCTTCGATCTCCTTTAGTGCTTCTGGCTGCGCCATTCCTTGGGCAACAATCGTCGTCACCAGTGTGCGGATAGCATCGCGGTATTGAAGCCGGAACTTATCAGGTTCGCCAAGGGACTGCCGCAGGGCGGCGTAGCGCAAGCAGGACCGCTCGTAAGCCCACAAGAATACATCCTTCAGCAGCGCGACATTTTGTTGCTCATAAACGCCCAACAACCCTTGGATGTATAGATCCTTCGGGACATCTACGAAGGACAGCGGCGCCAAGTTCTTTTTATTCAGTGGAATATTCACGGCCAGGCGAGAGACGCGCTTGTTGACGTCGTCGAAGGGCTGCAGGTACGGAATGTGGACCATCGCAAAGAACGCCTGTTCGAAGGTGTCCTGGATAGCATCCGCTTTTGCCAACAAAAGATTAAAGTTCTCCTCGATCAGTTGGGGGATGGCTAGCGGCGTATACACCGACAGATGAATACCGACCGCATGGGTCCGCAGCCGCCCGGAGGCCCTGGGATCGGGCAGAAGGTTATTGGACAGCAGGCCGTGTAGGTTAGTGATCGTATAGCGGTTGAATCCGATCTCCCCCGCAGATTCTACCAGAAACTCGATTGCTTCCTTGTGGTTGAGAATCATCTGGGCGTCGGTCGCCGATTTTTCTGAAGAAGCCTGGCCCAGCGCCAGCAACCGCTGAGTATCGAGGAGGCTGTAAGTGTTGCCCTCCAGCCGGCTGGAATTCCAGGACAAGTCGATGAGCAGTCGCTGCAAGATCTGCCGGGCGTAGGTTCCCGCTGGCTGGTCACCCTGAGTCGTCTGACCAAGAGTCATTAAGCGAGCCCGCTCCGTCGTGGTTAGGTAATAATCAGTATTCGGCCGATAGGATTGCAGGAAGCGGGCATTATATCCTACAGGTGCACGATTGCCTTCTGGCTGCTTTAGTAGCCGTTGGATACCCTCACTTTCCGGGGAAAGGGGGACCTTGGAGTCAGCCGCCTCTAAAGGCCTGTCATTCGCGGGAGGTGTTTCCGGGATCCAGTGATAGAGTCGGGACCGGGTAGCGCCGCTAGCTCTTACCTTTCCCTGTTGCTGTAATAGGACCAAATGTCTCCGAAGTGTTCGTTCTCCTATTGGCTCGCCGTACTGAGCCTGAAGGGTTTCAAGGCTTGCCCCGTCTGAAAAGCGCTGAAGGAGGGTTTGCAGATGCTCCAGGGCCTTTTCAACCTCTATTCTTACCTTTCTGGCCATTTACATAGCTTTCCGGACAAAAATAACCATTTTCGGACAATTATACCAAATTTCGGCCACCTATCGAAATTTTCGGACATATAAAAGCGTTTTCGGACATTTATTACCTTACCTTTGTGCAAAGCAGGTAA
>Ga0068855_100007732_pt1 | contig 12983 bp, 10 predicted proteins | sample KBSCornC52_FD_66592 | JGI IMG/M metagenome (GOLD analysis project Ga0068855, IMG submission 66592) | Corn rhizosphere microbial communities from Kellogg Biological Station, Michigan, USA - KBS Corn C5-2 | ecosystem: Host-associated > Plants > Roots > Rhizosphere > Soil ... | reverse complement strand
CCGAACATCTGCCTCTATCACGACCAGGCGCTCTACAAGCCCGCGCTCCACGGCGACGTCGTCCCCTGGCACCAGGACAACGGCTACTGGCGCCTCGATCCCGCCGCCGCGATGAGCATGTGGATCGCGCTCGACGACGCCGACGAGGAGAATGGCTGCATGTGGATGGTCCCGGGCAGCCACCGGTGGGGGCCGCACAAGGGCGGCACCATCGGCACGAACCCGGACGATTTCCGGCCCGCCCCCGACCTGAGCCTTCTGCCGGAAGGAATCGACGTCACGCCGGTCCCCTGCCCCGTGCGCGCCGGAGAGGTAATGTTTCACCACTGCCTTACGTGGCACGGAAGCCCGCCGAATCACTCGGAACGGGCGCGCCCCGGCATCGCGGTGCACTATATGCCGGGGCACACGCGCTATGTGCCGCATGGATCGCATCTCGTGGAGCGGCGAATTACGGTCGAGCCGGGCAAGATTCTGTCCGGGGAGTTCTTCCCCACCGTATGGGACCGCGGCCCCATCGCGCCGCCAATCCGGGGGGCCGCGTGAACTATGCAAAGCGCGAGGCAATGGAATTGACCTCGCTCGTGGGCCGTTGGCAACGAGGCAATGGAATTGACCTCGCTCGTGGGCCCGTGGCCAATCGTCCTGCCGGACGAAGCGCATTTGTAATCAGGGGAGGTTTGAGTTAGTATGCCAGGCGAGCTTGTGATACCCATTCGTGACCCCGACGTGCTGCCGGGTGAGCGGGAGGTCAACCCGGTCGACACTGGTGGTCCATGGGTCGTGATCCTGTACAACTGCGACTGTCACGACTTCGACGAGGTGATCCATCAACTTCAGGTCGCGACCGGCTGCGGACAGGCACGCGCGGAGCAGATCGCGGAGGAGGCGCACCAGCGCGGCCGCGCAATCGCATGTACCGGCGCCGAATCGGAATGCAACCGCGCAGCGGGTATACTCCGTTCAATAGGCCTCCAGGTCGAAACCGATCTGTTTTGAGGAGGTCGTTGGGTCGGCCACCGGCCCCCAATAATGGGGGAGAACGGCACCCCGGCCTGAAGGCGCGGGGCTGTTCGGTGGAACGGCGCTCCGCGCCCTGAACGCCCAGTACCGTCACCTCATCATGCTTAGTTCCGGAGCTTGCGCTTGAAGGCGATTATCGAAGAGCAGTTCTTCCAGAATTACCTCGAGTATTTTAAGCTCGCCGAGGATCGGCGGCGGTGGAACCTCTGGAAGGATGTCCCGTGGGACGAGGTGAACCCCAACACCTCGCCGCTCGTGGCGGAGGTAGTCGAGGCGTTCAGCGCCGTGGAGATGTTCCTCCCGGACTACACGGCGAAGATCCTCCAGCTCATCCGGAAGAGCCGTGGTCGCGCGTGGTTTCAGGCGAACTGGGGCTACGAGGAGTCGAAGCACTCTCTCACGCTGGCGGAATGGCTGGTTCGCAGCGGGCAGCGCACCGAAGAGGGCATGCGTGCCTACGAGAACAGCCTGCTGGACAACGGCGAGTGGGAGCTGCCGTTCGACAATCCGCGCCAGATGATCATCTACACGATGATTCAGGAGCTGGCGACGTGGCTGAACTACTGGAATCTCAAGGAGATCGTCGATAAGGAGGGCGATGGCGCGCTGTCCCGGGCGCTCCACCTCATCTCGGCGGACGAGAAGACTCACTACAACTTCTTCCGCAAGGGCGTGAAGGTTTTTCTCGAGCATGAGCCGGAGGAGACGCTTCGCGACATCGCGTTCGTGTTCCAGCAGTTCGAGATGCCGGCCCACTCGCTGATTCCCGGGTGGGACGAGAAGGCTGCGAAGATTCACGCGGCGGGCATTTATGGGCCCCGACAGTATCTGACGAAAGTCTACTTCCCCATCCTGAAGGACCTCAACCTGACGCGGAAGGAGTTGGAGGCCGCTGGCGCGCCGAAGGAAGCCGACGCGATCGACGAGCGAGAGCCTGCCATCAACCAGAACGCCCGCCGCATCTTCATCCCTCCCTCCGTCCGACGTTCCCAGCCGTGATTGTCCGGCCCTATTTCTTCTGGAGCTTTTGGCGGAACCACGCCAGCTCCTGTCGCGCCGCCGTGGTGATGGCGCGCCAGACGAACCGGAGTGGCGGTCCCTCGCTGAACGCGGCGGCAATTGCGTAGAGCGTCCGCACGGAGACCTGCGGCTCGTTTGCAATGGCGTAGAGAGGCTCCCAATAGTCGGGCCGGAACTTCGCCTTGAACGCGTCCAGCCCCTCGAAGTTGTAGAACCGCCTCCCGTGTGCGCGCACCCAGAGCAGGAGCAGGTTGACGAGGGGAGCGGCGCTCCCCTGAACTGATTCTGCGCGGGTTGAAAGGGGCGCGAGGCCCAGGGTCACGACTTCCGCATTCTCGCCGCGAAGGGTTTCCATCGCGCGGTCCACGAGCAGCTCCGCGGTACCGTTCGGCGCGGCGCGCGTCCGCGCGATCTGCTCGACCATCCAGCCATTCCTTTTCGGGATGGGGACGCAGACGAGGAACGCTACCGGGTCACCCATACGGAGCGCGACGAATATCCGGCGGTCCGCGAGGCGATCAGGCGAAACCGGCTCGGTCAGGAAGCCGAGGCGGGGCATCGCCCGGGTCTCCATCCATTCGTCGAGCACGCGCCGAAGCTCCTCGCTCTCCGCGGCCCTGTCACGGTCCCACTCCTCAACCACCACTCCCTTGTTGCGCGCCCTGTTGAGCTGGGCGCGGAGGGAACTGTTGCGATCCACGATCTCCGGCCAGCGCGCGACGGACCAGACCGGCTGTGCCCCCACGACGATTCGCGCGTGGTCGCCGGGTGGTGAAAGCGCTTCCCACATCCGCTCGGCAGCGCCGAACCAGCAGACGGTCTCGCCGTTTGCCGCCGCCTCCGCTTCGAATGCGCGCGCCACGTTCCCGAGGTTGGATTCGTCACAGACCGGCGCTCCGGCGGCAATGCGCACACCGCTGGCGGCGACGTAGCCGACCGCCGCCTGCCCTGAATCGTCGAACCAGTGGCGCATCGCGGGATTGAGGATCTGGTAGGCGGTCGAGTTCCAGCCATAACGGAAAACGAGTGAGCGCGCACGGTCGAAGTCCGATTCGATACAGGTTGGATTGGTCGGGGGCGGCTCGGGCGGGGCGATTCCCATGCACTGGCGGATGACACCCGCGATCTCGGCTGGATGCGTGATGGTGAGCTGGTGGCCCGCATTCTGGATTACAGTTAGACGGGTGGATTCGTGTTCGCGGGCGAATCGGAGTGTATGTGCGTCCGGCGGCAGGATCTTGTCGCTGTCGCCGACGATGGCGAAGAGCGGGATGTCAAGGCGTCCGTACTCTGTCGCAAGCCGCTCCATCGGATGCTCGTCCGTCGAGTTCTCCTCGGCGAGCGCGCGAATCCGCGCGGTCGAGCGAATCCAGAGCGCGTAAACCTTGCGCGCATAGTCGGTCGGAACCGGGTCCGGCCGGAAGGCGAGACGGAGGCCGACCCGCAGAACGAACGGGCGGACAAGCGGCGTGAGGGTGGAGACAACGAGCGGGCCGAGAAGCGGAATGCGCGGCACGGACAGCAGGATGCGGAGTGGCAGCCGGAGCAGCCACGCGGTGACCTTCGCTCCAGGGTAGAGATAGCCGGAGATGAGCACCAGACCGCCGTAATCGCCCGGATTGTTGACGGCCAGCATGGCTGCGAGCGCCGCGCCCCAGGAATGGCCAACGAGAATTGGATGGCGCACATCCAGCCGGAGCAGGGCGTCGTGGAGTAGTCCTGCCTGGCCGTCGAGCGTCATCCTCGTCAGGTCAGGAACGTCGCTGAGTCCATGTCCCGGCCGGTCGAACGCGATGCAACAGGCGTCGTTTTCCAGCAACGGAAAGAGGGTGTCGGAAAAGTCCTGGATGAATCCGTCGCTGCCGTGTAGGAAGACTACTGGCTGTCCGCTCCCGCGCTGAACGTAGTGGAGCCGGATGCCGTCTATGTCAACAAACTCGCGAGGCGCGCGAAACAGGCATTCCCTGCTGTCGCCGCGTGCCGCGTTGAGCCGCGTTACAACGTTCAGCGCACAGACGATACCGACAAGGAGTAGGATGAAGCAGCCGACGCCCATGACAGGTCGTACGTTCGGCAGGGCGAGGAGTATTCACTGCACCGCCGCGCGAATATCGGTGATCCGGCGAGGAGAAAGGACGAATCGGTACGGCGGTGCGGCTGGATGAGGTCGGTTATAATGGAGGTGGGCGAAGAGGGACTCGAACCCCCGACATCTTCGGTGTAAACGAAGCGCTCTACCGACTGAGCTATCCGCCCTCGAAACCCGCGAGACACATACCGTGCATCGGCCTAATATAGCAGACGGTCCGCTGCGGTGTCAACGTGTTGACCAGTCGATTTCGTCAGGTTGCCCGCTTTGCAAGAGGATTCACATTGCACTTCGACGTTGTTGTAATTGGGTCGGGGCCCGCCGGTTCCACCGCGGCATACGAGTGCGCGCGGGCGGGAATGCGGGTAGCTCTGCTGGAAAAGCACCGACTTCCGCGCAGGAAGACGTGCGGCGGAGGGATGCCGATGACGGTCGGCGACCACCTGCGGGGGCTTGCGCCGGACGCATTCGTCGAATCGGACGTCCGGTTCATGCGTCACACGTGGCGGTTTGGGGAGCCCGTGATGGGCGCGGTCAACCCGCCGGGCGCCGAGCCGCCGATCTCCCTGTGGATGGTTCAGCGGTCCGTTTTCGATTTTGCGCTGGCGAATCGGGCGGCCGGGGCGGGCGCGGATCTGCGGGATGGCGCCGCGGTCCGGAAGATTGAGATTGACGGGCGGACAGTAACGGTGCGATCCGTGTTGGAATCGGGCGGCGAGGAGGCGCTGACCGCGGATTACGTGGTTGGGGCGGACGGCGCGAACGGCGTAACCGCGCGCGCGGCGGGTCTGAGGCAGGATCGGGCGCTCGCGATTGCGCTGGAGGTCGAGCTGCCGTTTGACTGGCGGACATCTCCTCATCCGGACCTGCGGCCGGACGTTTGCCATCTGGAGTACGGCGCCGTGTCGCGCGGCTATGCGTGGGTCTTTCCGAAGCGTAACCACCTGAACATCGGGGCTGGCGTGTTTCGTCCCCGGCGGCCGGATGGTCGCGGCGATGCCAGTGTCCGCGCGATGCTGCAGGAGACGATCTGCCGGTACATCGAAAGCCTGAGCATTCCGCACCAGAGAGACGCCCTGCGATTCTGGGCGCATCCGCTGCCCATTTGGCGCGGAAGGGAACCGGTGCAGGGGCACGGTGGGCGCGTGCTGCTTGCGGGGGATGCGGCCGGCCTGGTGAACCCGTTTTTCGGCGATGGGATTCTGCACGCGGTGAGGAGCGGCGAGATTGCGGGCCGCTGCCTCGCGGAAGGCGCGGCCGCAGACTACACGAATCGGATTCATGCCGAGTTCGCGGCAAACTTCGACTCGGCTGAAAAGCTCGCCCGCTTCTTCTATCAGTGGCCGGCGCTCTGCTATCGCCAGGGAGTTCGGCGGGAGAATGCAACGCGGGCCGCCGCGCGTCTGCTGTGCGGGGAAGCGCTGTTTACGGATGTCGCGAGCCGGGTTCTGCGGAGACTGCGAACATCACTGCCGGCAGCGCGGCAACCTTCCGACCAAACCAGCTGATTTGCGCTCACGGTTTCGGGTCGAAGGTGATGGGCTGCCGCTGATTGGGCGCGGCGCCGGCTGCCGGGTCCCGCTCCAGCGGTCCGATACTCGTCAGCGTATACCGCGCAGCGCCGACAGTCTTGTAATCGAACGGCTTACCGCTGAACGGGTCGACGATCATCCTGCCCACGTTCAGCTCTCCCAGCGTCGGCGGCAGGCTGTTATGCTCCCATTGCCATCGCCGGATGGCCGCGTGAACACCCAGCATCTGGACCTGCGCCTGCTCTTTGGCGTATTTGTCCAGCACTCTCAGCAGGACGGGCCCGCCTCCGAATTCGCTGGCGAGATAGCCGGCCGGCGTCGAGCGGTCGATGGGCGGGAAGGGCTTTCGCTCCCACATCGGCTGGCTGAGGCTGGCGACAGCGTGGTCGTACTGGACGGCCAAGATCTGTATGGCCTGATCGAACACTGGCGTAGCGGCGTTTGGGTTCGCGGATAACGATTGCGCAAGCTCCACGTTCCTCGCCTTGCTGTCCGGTGACTTGTTTCCGATGTCGAGCATCGCGACAAGCTTGGCGGGATCGGACTTGTACTTCTCGAACACCGCCAACGCGGCCTTCCGGTCGGACTGGAGAATCGCGATGGCCGGATCGGGCAGCAGGAGCCATTCTCGCGCCAGGGTGAGCAGCTTTTCGCAATCCCGGACCGAGAGCTGATCGAGGTGGTCCGCGACGGGCCGGATAGCGATGGCGTCGACCGCGATGGCGACGAGGCCGCTTATCAGGGTGTCCATCTGCACGACGCAGCCGAACTTCAGGGCAACGCCGAGCGTGTCAATTGCCTGCGCGACGCGGCCGTCCGCAAGATGCACGTAGATCTGGTGGCCGAGCGCGTGTGCCACTCCGCGAAACGCCGCCAGCTCCGGCAGCAGAGTCTCGTCGTCCATCGAGGCGCGCGGCGACTTCACCGGTTTTGATATTCCCGTCCGCACGAGGTCGAGGGCCGCTTTGACCGCGGGGTCCGAGAGAATCTGGCGTTTCATTATGAGCGTCTGGGTCTGGCCGTCGGGCAGATTCTCGAAGGCGCGCCACTCCGGCGAGCTTTGCAGAATGTCCCCGGCCCGCACGAACTCCTCATAGCCGTTTTGCCCGGTGGGATTCGGGATGAGTTTGGCGAAGTTGTTTACGGGCGCCGCCGGAGTCGCCTGTGCCTGCGCTCGGACAGATGCGGGCAGGACGAGAAGCGCGGACGACGCGACGAAGAGGTGAATTACGACTCGATTCATGTTCCTGGCTCCGGAGTGGGTCGACAATGGTTGCGATTGCATGTTCACAGGTTTGACGGTGCGCCGAGCCGCAAAGGTTCGGTGACCCGGTCGCGGTAATGGCGGAGGACACGTTGAGCGATATCGAAAGAGCGACTGTTACGCGCCGTACGATGATTCGGGCCGCGGTGGCGACGGGGGCCGCGGTTCTTACGTCCGGGTCGATTTCCGCCGAGGCGCAGACGACGGACGGGGCCGTTTCCGCGGCCGATGTGGCGATCGTCGACGGCATACTGGCGCACGAGTACTCGGCGGCGGAGCGCGTGCTGATGGCGCGGACGCTGACGAGACTGCGTGGCAGCCTGAGGGCGATTCGCGCGGCAGAGCTGTCCGCGGACGTCGAGCCAGCGCTCCATTTCGACCCGCGGCTGCCTGGCACGAAGCTGCCGACCGGCAAGTCGGGCGCGCAGGCAGGCCGGGGGGCGCCGATGGCTTACGATGGCCGGCCCGAATCGCTCGCATTCGCGTCCGTGGTCGAGCTGGGGCGGCTGCTGCGGGCGCGCAAGGTCACGTCGCTCGCGCTGACTCAGATGTATCTCGGCCGCCTCCGGAAGTTCGGGCCGCGCCTGAACTGCGTCGTCACTCTGACAGAGGAGCTTGCGCTTCGGCAGGCGGAGCGCGCGGACCGCGAGCTGGCCGCCGGGCAGTATCGCGGGCCACTCCAGGGGATTCCCTGGGGAGCGAAGGATCTCCTCGCAACGAAGGGTATTCGCACGACATTTGGCGCGAAACCCTACGAGAATCAGGTGTTCGACAATGACGCGACGGTCGTCGAGCGGCTCGAACAGGCGGGCGCGGTGCTCGTCGCAAAGCTCTCGATGGGCGAGCTGGCGATGGGCGACGTCTGGTTTGGCGGCCTCACCCGTAATCCCTGGCGGCCGGCGACCGGCTCGAGCGGCTCGTCGGCGGGGCCGGGCAGCGCGACCGCCGCGGGGCTCGTTGGATTTGCGATCGGGACCGAGACGCTCGGGTCGATTGTCAGCCCGTCGGTCGTGAACGGTGTAACGGGCCTCCGGCCGACCTATGGGCGCGTGCCGCGGACCGGTGCGATGGCGCTTGCGTGGTCGATGGACAAGCTGGGTCCGATGTGCCGACGGGTGGAGGACTGCGCGCTGGTGTTGAGTGCGATCTTCGGGCCGGACGGCCGTGACCAGACGGTTGCGGACGTGCCCTTCCGATGGAATCCGGCGTCGCGGCTCACCGGCCTGCGAGTGGGAATCGAGGCGCAGGCCTTCGCGGGTATCGAGAAGATCGAGAAGCGCGCGCCGATATACAAGGCGATGCTGGACACGCTGAGATCGCTGGGCGTAACGCCCAGGCCTGTTACGCTGCCGAAGCTGACGGACGCATATGCGGCCCTGGCGAGCCTCATCATCGACTGCGAATCGAGCGCGTCCTTCCAGAAGCTCACGACCAGCGGACAGCTGGGCCAGCTTGCGCAGCAGGGACAGGGTAACTGGCCCAACACGTTCCGCGCCGGCTCGACAATTCCAGCGGCGGACTATCTGGTCGCGCTGCGCCTGCGTGCGCGGCTGCAGCGGGAGATGGCGGAAGCGCTGAAGGACGTGGACTGCTTCGTGACCATCCCGTTTGCGGGTCCCAACCTCCTGTACACGAATCTCACCGGCCATCCGACGGTGGTCACGCGCTGCGGGATGCTGGACGGCCTGCCGCAGATGATCGAATTCACCGGGAATCTCTACCGGGAGGACGCGATTCTGCGAGTCGCGCACGCCTTCGAGCAGGCGACGGACCATCACAAGCTGTGGCCGGACACCGAGACGATTCCTACGCTGAGCGCTGCGCCCGCCTGACACCTGCACGCTGGTTCATCGAACCTTTGCGGCACTTTGGACGTTCTTTGATTAGGCGTATGCGGGAAACTGAGCCGTGACGCCTTGCCTCGACCAAAGGACTCCCATTCATGCCGTCAATGCCGTTCCTTTGCCTCGCCGCGACTCTGCTCGCCCAAACCCCACCGAATCCGCGGACCGTACCATCCGTTGATACGAAGCCATCAGCCCCATCCGTTTATGCAGAACCGAATCCCGCGCTTCCCGGTCAGACGGTGACGATTCGCTGGCCGGCGGAGCTGGGCGCGGTAATTGTAAATGGCGGTGGCATTATCGCTCGCAGGTTTCCCGCCGGCCAGACCTCGGCGCAGGACAGACCCGCCAAATCGACGACGTATTCCGTCACGATGCCGGTTGAGCGTACGAAAAAGGGCAGGGTTTCCGAACCATCACGCCGCTACCAGGCAGGCGTTCACGTATATGACGGGTCGTTTCCGCGGCTGGCGACCTACACGGACACGCGCGGCTGGACGATGGACGTTGTAGCGGGCTGGAATCGCTATGTCGTGGACCTGCCGGACCCGGTCAACAACGCGCTGATCTACTTCCAGACGGAAGAGGACAGCGAGGAGCGGACGGCGGTCTCCATCGTTCCCTCGGACGGGATGGACAGCCGCCAGCTGATGCGGAAGGTCGAAACGGATATCCCAACCCAATACGACATGCTGACGCGGACCGGCCAGAAGGAGACGACGCAGGGCGGAATTGACGCGTTCTGGATGACCTTCACCGGGACGGAGATGAGCCATCCCGATACGCCCATGAAGTCGATGGTGCTTGCTTTCGTGAAGGGGCCGCGAGGCTATGTCATCAGCGCGCGCGCTCCCGCGGATCGCTACGACGAGCGGGAGAGACTGCTCCGCTGCCTGGTCCGCAGCTTCGCCTTTACGTATAATCTGACGCAACGAACGTCAAAACAAGCAAACCACGTAGCGCACGGAGAGCGGCATGAAGGTAAACGTCCTCTTTCACGTGTTTCGCGGTAAGAATCCCAGCACTTGACGTTCTCCGTGATCTCCGCGCGCTCCGTGGTTTGGTTCTCATAGAAGCATGCGTTCCTTGACTTCGAGATAGCGGTTGACGAGCGCGGCGGAGAGCTTGTCCGCGGGCGAGTCGACGACGAGGACGCCTCGGCGCTGGAGCTCGGTGGTGGCACGGCTGCGGTCGTCGAGCACCTGGAGGGCTACGCCCTGCTCGTACATGTCTTCGGGCGTGAGGAGAGGCGCTTCGGCACGGCGCAGGACCTTTGTGTCCATGAGGGTGACGCATGCGACGAGGTGGCGCGGCTGGAGGGACGAGAGCTCCAGCATGGTCTGGCGCGACGAGTCGGGGTCCCAGAGATCCGTGAAGCAGACCATGAGCGACCGGCGCCGCCATCGGCTCTTCAAGAACGCGAAGGCGCCACGATAGTCCGGTTCCGCTCGGCGCGCCTCGGCGTTGTAGAGGGCGTCGAGGATTCGGTAGACCTGGCCGCGACCCTTCGCGGGTGGGATCCACGTCTGGACTGCGTCGGCGAAGACGAGCAGGCCCACTTTGTCGTCGGTCAGCGTCGCGACGTAGGCCAGAAGAAGTGCGGCGTTGACCGCGTAGTCCATCTTGGCGATGCCATCGATCTCGGCCATCATCGTGCGGCCGACGTCGAGCACGAGGACCACATTTTGGCTCCGCTCGACCTCATACTGGCGGCTGATAAGCTTGCCGCGGCGGGCAGTCGCCTTCCAGTCGATTCGTCGGTATTCGTCGTCGCGCTGGTACTCGCGGAGCGATTCGAACTCGCTGCCGGAGCCGACGAGCCGGGCGGCCCGAATCCCGACCTGCTGGAGGCGTCCACGCCGCGCCATCAAAGTGAACTTCGCCGCCTCGATGAGATTCGGGTAGACCTTTACCTCGACGGCGGAGGGAAACCGATGCAGGCGCGAAAGGAGGCCCAGCTTTCCGGTGACGCGCAGCCAGACGTCGCCGAACTGGATGTCGCCGCGGCTGCGCGGAGAGATATGGTATGTGACGACGGAGCGCTGCGCGGGCTTCACTTCGAAGGTCGTATCGGCGAAATCGTTCGGAACTCCGTCCGGCGGCTCGTCGTGGACCGTGACGCGCCAGGGCCATGCGTGGGGATTGCGGACCGTGATTCGGACGGAATTCTCGGCGCCGAGCGAGAGCTGTTGCTCGACCTGTCGCGATATCTCGAAGCTCGCGGGCGCGGGCAGCAGCAGGTATTCGACAAGGGTAGCGACGAGAAGCGCGCCGTCCCAGAGCAGCGTAAAGGCGGCGAGACCCGGCGACGCCATGCTGAGCAAGATGGGCACGACGCCGAGCGCCGCGAGAACGAACCACCGGTTGGTGAACGTCATGGCGACACGCGCTTCCACCTCACGCGGACCGGTTTGCCGTCGCCGGCAACAGTCAGGGACAGCCAGCCGGGAGCGGCGCGCTTGATTCGCAGGATTCCGCCCGCGCCGGAAGCGATCTTCTTGTGAGCAACCGCCGCCGCGATCTGCCCTCCCCCATCAGCACGCAATTCGAGGACGCCGGCTGGCAGAACGACCATGTCCGGCCGCGTGGTGTCCAGCCGGAGGCTGCCGCTGCCCGAAGACGCAATGCTCTTCTGAAACGCTGAAAGGAAATCGACGCCGCGGGCGCCCACGGCGCTGTGCGGGTCCAGGTAGTCGAGCAGATCGAGCAGCGATTTCGGGCCGTACATGTCGTCCATGTAGAGCATGAGTGAACTGAACGCGTCCATTCCTTTCTTATCCGTCCGCTCCAGCGCCGCGAGGTCCGGGCCGTTGTTCCTAACGCGGTCCGTCAGCGGCGCGGACTGCTTCGCGCAGAAGTCGTCGAGGTCGCCAGGCTTTACGTAAGGCAGGTCGTCGGCAGATATCAAGCGTGCCGCCAGATCATCCCGGAGCCAGCGAAGGAAGAGGCGCTCGCCCAGCACGCCGTTGGACCAGCTCTCCGGCGAGGTATAACCGGACGCGCCAGGAAGCAGATAGTGGCCGTATTCGTGCGCCAGCTCACGCGCCCACTCGATTCCCGTCCGCTCGCTCGCGAAGTCGTAAATGTAGAGATTCGTGCGGAACTGTTCGCCTCCCGCGTCGCCCGTCCTGGTCAGCCACACATCGACCGGCGTCCGCCGCAGGCCGGAAGCGAGAGTGCTAAAACGGCGGTTTGCCGCGCGCCAGACCTGCGCAAGGAACCGGCCCGCTCGCTGTGCTTCGGGCATGCCGCCCGAATCCGGGACATGGACGGTGAAGCGGTTGAACAGCGCGCCGTTCTCGTCGATCTCAACCCGGTACGCCGTTCGGTAGCTGACGCCGAATCGGGGGTCCGCCGCCGCCGTCGTGTCGGCGACGAGCTGCACGTCGTTCGACGCGCTGGCGCCGGCCGCTCCGCAAAGCGCGAGGGCAGTCAGCACAAAACCGACGAGACTACTTGACGAGCTTGACCTGATTCGCATTGGTGAGAGCGAGCTCCGGCGTCCCGTTGTAGTCGATGAACCTGCCCCTGACGAGCACGTGCTTGTCCTTCAGGGCGTCCAACTTCGGGAATTTCGCGAAGTCCTCCGCCTTGACGACGGCGACGAGAGCCTTCTTGAATTCGGGGTCGAAATTCAGAATGATTAGCGCGTTCGACTTGGGCGCAAAGACCTTCGAGACCATGCCGTGGAAAGCGCCGTCCTTACCGATTAGCTTCTTCGCGCCCGCGAGATCGTGAGAGTCGAGCGACTTCTTCAGCTCCGGGCTGGACGCTGGAATCGTTCCGAACGCGCTCTTCGCGGCGATGTCCGACTGCGGCTTGCGGTCCTGTGGCGGCTTCGCGGATCTCTGGAAAGCAGCAGACGGCAACGACGCAATGGCAACGGCCGTAACGAATGCTGCCAACCTCACATAGCGCATGATTCTCCTCCTCGATTCGTTCACGTCACTTCGGTAGTGGGACGGACCAGACGGTGCGGAGGGCGTCGTCGACGATGAGCAGGTTGCCCCGGCCGTCGAAGGCGAGGCCGCGCGGGCCGGCGAGCGGTTTGCCCGGCTCGCCGTGGTACTCCCAGAACTGCTTGCCGTCAGGTCCGTACGCATAGATGCCCGCCACGCGATTCGTGCTGACGAACACCCGGTCCTGGGCGTCGATCGCGATGTAGCAGGGCTCCTTAATTCGGCCGGAGAGAGCGCCGGTCAGCTTCCACG
>Ga0068855_100007730_pt1 | contig 12984 bp, 8 predicted proteins | sample KBSCornC52_FD_66592 | JGI IMG/M metagenome (GOLD analysis project Ga0068855, IMG submission 66592) | Corn rhizosphere microbial communities from Kellogg Biological Station, Michigan, USA - KBS Corn C5-2 | ecosystem: Host-associated > Plants > Roots > Rhizosphere > Soil ... | reverse complement strand
CGCTACGTCGGCCACGTCGGCAATCAGGCGATCGAGATGCGGATCGCGCCCGGCGTCGGTCGAATCGGCGATCGCCTCGAACCGCTGGCGGAGGAAGTCATCTAGCGGCAGATAGCCCGTCAGTTCTTCGGTGAGCACGAAACTCTCCGCGACGCCGTCGGCGCGCAGTCCTTCGCCGTAGGCGACCAGCCGCATGGCGGCGATGCCCGATCGTTCGAGCCGCTCGACATTATGCGCCTCGACTCGGCCGGGCGTGACGCCCGGTCCGACGCCGAGCTTGGCTCGCAACCAATGGCCCCACGAGCGAATGCGATGTTTCTTCAGGTACATCACCTGGCGGCCGGCGCCGCCGCGATCGAATTCCAATCGCCAATTCTCGCGATCGCTCAACGTGCGCAACAATCGGCCCGATTTCGCGGCCATCACCGCCGCGAAGCTCGCCAGTCCGGCGCGCTGGAGTTGCGGCAGGAATTCCTGGTTGGCCCACATCCGTCCGGCATCCAGCGGCAACATGGTCGGCGGCGCCGTCCGATGCGGGCGATCGATGCGCTGGTTGGCGGAGTCGTGCATGGCTTGCAGTTTTGGATTTTCAATTTTGCGTTTTACATTTTGCATTTTGACTTGCCGCCTCGCGGGAAATGCAAAACGCAAGATGCATAATGCAAAACTAAAAACTCATCTAGTTCGCTCGTTGAAACGTCAAATCTTTTCTCAAGCAGCGGTCGTTTGCGGCGCCCTTGTGAGTTGATTGCGCACGGCCCGATAGACTTCCTCGATCGACAGGTCGCGCATGCAGCGGTGATGCCCCAAAGGGCACGTTCGCTGCTGACAAGGGACGCAATCCAAGTCGAGCTGCAAATGAACCGCGTGCGGATGGTAGTTCTCGCTCCAGGCGATGTCGGTCGGACCGAAGAGCGTGATCGTCGGCACGTCGAAGGCGGCGGCGAAGTGCCTCGGCCCGCTGTCGGTCGTCACCAGCAAGCCGGCGCGGCGGATGCACGCCTTGGTCAGTCCGATGCCGAGTCGCTCGTCGGCCAGGCTTTGTACGAGCGGATGGGCGGCGCCGCGGACGATTTCCTGCGCCAGCTCGCGTTCCTTCGGCCCGCAAACGACCAGCACGCTGCGCCGCTCTTCGACGGCGATCCGCCGAGCTAACGATGCGAAATAACCGGTCGGCCAAAGCTTGGCGGCGCCGAAAGCCCCGCCCGAATTGAGCGCCACCACCTGGTTGCCGAGCGGAAAACGAAACTTAGCCCACACGGCGTCGGCCGCTCGCTCGTCGGCCGCAAGCGTCGCCAACTCGACTTGCCGCGAGCCGGGCGCCGCGCCGGCTGCGTACGCCAGATCGAGAAAATAATCGAGCACGGGCGAAGGCGTAAAGCGGCCGTTCGTTTTCTGCGGATAGAGCTTGCGATTCAGCAGCCAGCCTCGCCCGCCGCGCACATAGCCGATGCGCTCTTTGGCGCCGCTGGCCCGCGCCCACATCGCCGTTCGCCACGAGTTGGGCAGCACGATCGCCGTCTCGAGCTTCCGTCGCCGCAATTCGCGAAAGAACCCCAGCCCTCGCTGTCGAGGGTTCGCGGATCGCGGATCAAATAGCAAATGCTCATCGAGCCAGGGCGTGCCGGCCAGCACGTCGGCCACGTAGGGGCGCATGACGCCGATCAATCGGGCCCGATCGCCGAAATGGTCGCTGAGCGCCCGCAGCGTCGGCGTGGCCATCACCACGTCGCCGACCCAGTTGGGCAAAAACACGCCGATGTTCATCACGATGCCTTTCTCGTTTGCGTTCCTTCCGCCGCAACGGCGAAGTGCGGCCCCTTCAACCCGTCGCGGTCGGCAAGCGACGCCAGAATGGCCGTCGTCGAAACGCCTTCCACGAGTCCGACAACGCCGACCTGGCCGCCATAGGCCTCGACCACTTCGTGACCGACAACCTCGTCGGGCCGATAGGTGCCGCCTTTGACGAGCACGTCGGGCCGCAAGCTGTGCAGCAGATGATGAGGCGTCGGCTCGTCGAAAATCACCACATAGTCGACCGCCGCCATGGCGGCCAGCATCGCGGCGCGATCGCGCTCGCCGATCACTGGACGAGTGGCGCCTTTCAAGCGCCGCACGCTCGCGTCGCTGTTGAGCCCGACGATCAGCAAATCACCGAGTGCCCGGGCCTCGGCCAGATAGCTGATGTGTCCTACGTGCAACAAGTCGAAACAACCGTTGGTGAACACGATCTTCTCGCCGGAGGCTCTGTGTCGGGCGGCCTGCTGCGAAAGTTCGTCGAGCGGAAGAATCTTCAAGTGCGGAGCGCGGAGCGCGGGGGGCGGAGTGGAAGCGGCGCGCTCGCGCTCGGCGGCGGCTTGTTCTTCGAGCAAGCGGCCGCGGATCTCGGCTCGGGGGATAACGGCGACCCCGACCTTTTCGACTTCCAACCCCGCGGCAATGTTGCCCAGCCGCAAGGCGTCCGCCGGCGCCACGCCGGCTGCCAGCGAGACTCCGATCATGGCCAAGGCCATGTCGCCGGCGCCCGTGATGTCGTAGACCGCGCGCGGCCGAGTGGGGAAAATCGCGCCTTGGCCGCTGGCGTCGACCAGCGCCATGCCGTCGCGGTCGAGCGTGACGATGCCGAATTCGAGATTGAGTTCGCGGCGCAAGCGATCGGCCGCGGCGAAGGCGTCGGCGGCAGTAACGATTTTCAGGCCCGTGGCCAGTTCGGCCTCCAGGCGGTTAGGAGTCATGCTCGTCGCGCCGCGGTAGCGTGAGTAATCGCGCGAGCGAATCGGGTCGACCAGCACCGGCACGCCGGCGCGGCGCGCGGCCTCGATCACCGTTTTGAGCAACCGCGGCGTACACACGCCCTTGTCGTAGTCGGAGATGAGCACCACATCGTAGTTGGAAATCTCGCCGACGACTCGCTCGGCGATCTCGCCTTCGAGCCGCTGGCAGATCGGATCGCGAACTTCGCTGTCGACCCGCAGCATCTGGTGCGGATGTCGGCCTTGCGCGCGGCCGATGAAGCGTTCTTTGACGGTCGTCGGCCGCGAGCTATCGACGAACAAACAGCCGTGATCGACTTCGGCGGCCTCGAGCATTTGGCGGACAAGCTCGCCTTCGGCGTCGCCGCCGACAACGCCCGCACACGTGACCTGCGCCTCGAGACCGCGCAGCATATGGCAAACGTTGGCGGCGCCGCCTAGCCGGGCCTCGCGCTTGTCGGCGCGAAGCAAAATGACGGGCGCTTCCTGGCTCACGCGCTCGGCGTCGCCGAAGGTGTAGCGATCGAGGATCAAATCGCCTAGCACCAGTACGCGCGGATGACCGAGATGATCCAGCGTTTCGAGCAGATCGGCGAACGACATGCGCAGCATCTTCCTTGACTTTGAGCCCGACGCCTCCTTGGTCCGGGCAGAGAGGCGAGTTTTACAGCGGATGGCCAGTCGCGGCAAGACAGGCTGCCCGGCCGGAATTCGCCTAGATTCGCCAGACTCCGCTACTTCGCCTTGACCTTTCGCGCCTTGAGCGTCGGGTCGCTAGCCAGCGGCAGTTCGACAGGCCGGCCGGTTTCGGCCGCCTTGTAGACCCCCAAGATGATCTCGACGCTGCGGCGCCCTTCCGGTCCGTCAACCGACGGCTTGCGATCTTTCTTGATCGCCTCGACCAGATCTCGAAACTGCTTGGCGTGCCCATGATGGCCGATGGCCGACGGGTCGCTGGCGCCGCCGCCCGTGCTCTTGCGCTGGGCCATCTGCTCGTGAATGGCGGCATCGCGGCGGTCCTTCTTGGCGAAGTCCCACTTGATGATGTCCTCTTCCTCCATGATGGCCGAGCCTTCCGAGCCGTGGATTTCCAGCCGCTTCAAGTAGCCCGGGTACGTCGCCGTGCTGGCTTCGATCACGCCCAGGGCGCCGCTGGCATAGCGCACGGTGGCCACGGCGGTGTCTTCGACCGCAATCCGCTCGTGGGCCAACGTGGCCGTAATGGCGCGAATTTCGACGACCGGCCCCATCAACCAGGTCAGCAGATCGACGCTGTGGATCGCCTGGTTCATCAGCGCCCCGCCGCCGTCAAGCTCCCAAGTGCCGCGCCAGGCGCCGCTGTCATAATACGACTGCGGGCGGAACCATTTCACCTGCGCATCGCCGACGGTCAGCTTGCCGAAGCGGCCCGCGTCGATCGCGCGCTTCAGCTCTTGGCTCGAATCGTGGAAGCGCGAAGGGAAGATCGTGGCCAGCTTCACGCCCGCCTTGTCGCATTCGGCGATGATCTTGTCGCAGCGCTTGAGCGTAATTTCCAGCGGCTTTTCGACGATCACGTGCTTGCCCGCCCGGGCGGCGGCCACCGCCGGTTCGAGATGGGCGCCGCTGGGCGTACCGATCGTGACGATGTCGACTGCGGGATTGGCCAGCATCTCGTCGAGTTTGTGGTAGGCTCGGCAACCAGTCGCAGCGGCCAGCCGATCGGCCGACGCCGAGAAGGTGTCGAAGCAAGCGACCAGCTTGGCGCCGCGCACGTCGGCGATCGCCTTGGCGTGAAAGTTGGCGATCATGCCGCAACCGATAATGCCGAATCCCACTGCCATCGTCCGAATTCTCCAGGGGCGCCCGCATTGAGTCCTTCGCCCAGTTCGCCTGCGGCGAAACAGCGGATTATAAGACCACGCTCTGCGGGGGGCCAGTGCCGCGGCGCGGGTCTCGGTCGGCGAGAGGGGCCGATTATGGTATGTTGGAGCTAATGGCTCCTGATGAACTCTCCCCGGCGGATGCGGCAAAACCGGCTCCTGCGCCAAGTCTGCCGCATTCGTCCGACGCCACGCCGATCATCGTCCCGCCCTGCGGCGTTCCTACCGCGAACGGGTCCGAATCGCCGGTCGCCAGCTGCGAGACGTCCGAGGTCGCCCATCGCCCGATGCCGGCGCCGCCCGCGACCTTGGGCCAGGCGCCCGAAATGCCTGCAAGGGCGGCCGAACTTCTCCGGCCGACGCCTCCCTCCGATTCAGCAACGATGCAAGTTTTGGCGCCGGTTCCGCCGCCAGCCCGCCCCCCAGCCCCAGTCGTCGATCGGCGAGAGCTGCGATGGCCTCTGATTTTGTTCGCGCTCACCTGCGCTTCGACGTACTCCGTCGGCGCGGTCTGGAGCGATCCGTTTGCATTCGCTGGGCCGCCCGGCTCGATCCTGCTGGCGCTCATCACTAACGTGCGTTGCGGAATCGCGTACATGGCCGCGGTAATGTCGATCTTGCTGGCGCATGAGATGGGGCACTTCTTGCAAGCCGTGCGCTACGGCGTGCCGGCCGGCTTGCCGATTTTTCTTCCGCTGCCGATCACGCCGCTGGGCACGCTGGGCGCCGTCATTCGCTTGAGAGGATTGCAGGCCAATCGCAAGGAGCTGTTCGACATTGGGCTGACGGGGCCCTTGGCTGGGCTCGTCTTGGCGCTGCCGATGGCCTGGATCGGCATCCGCTCGGCCGAAGTCGTGCCCTACGATGCCGATGGTTTCTCTTTTGGCAGCCCGCTCCTCTTCAAGCTGCTGGTCGGCTGGCTGCGCCCCGAGGTGGCGTCGGCTTCGCTGCTGGTCCATCATGCCAATCCGCTGCTGATGGCGAGTTGGGTCGGCATGCTGGTGACCGGATTGAATATGCTGCCGATCGGGCAATTGGACGGCGGCCACGTGACTTATGCGCTGCTCGGCAAGCAGGCGCATTGGCTGGCCCGGTTGATGATTTTGGCGGTCTGCGTGTTCATCATTTATGAGCGACAATATGGCTGGAGCCTGATGTTGGCGCTAGTTGTGTTTTTTGGCATCCACCACCCGCCGACCGCCAACGATCGGGTCGAACTGGGGCGCTGGCGCACCGTGCTCGGTTGGGTTTCGCTGGCCATTCCAATTTTTTGCCTGACGCCGTTTCCCGTCATGGCAAGTTGACGCTTGCACCGCTGAGGGCCGGAAAATGTCGCCGCGAAATTGGTCTGCCTTAGGCGCCGCGGCGGCTCGAGCACATTGGCGCCGCTGGCTGGCGGTAGCGCTAGCGATGGCATTGACGATCGTCGCACTCGGGCCGACGCTGCTCTCGCTGGGGCCGGTTCGGCGGCTCGTTTTGGCGGTGGTTCCCTCGCGCGTGCATGGCACGATCTCGGCCGGGTCGACGTCGCTAGGCTGGTTAACGCCGCCACGGATCGGCGATTTGGTAATCGATTCGAATGCCGGCGAGCCGCTCCTCTCGGTCGGTCGGATCGAACTCGAGCGGCCGCTGTGGCGGCTCGCGTGGCAGCCTTCCGATTGGGGCGAGGTGCAGGTCGAACAGGCCCGTCTGCGGCTCGTGCTCACCGCCGACGGCAAGAGCAATGTGGAAGAAGTGTTGGGCATTCCGATCAAGATCAAACGCCCCGGCGGCAGCGCAACCGACGCCGCCCGCAATGCGAGTACGCCCGCACCGCCCCCCCAGCCGATTCCGCCCAGCCCGGCGCCGAATATTCGCCGCAAGCTCGATGTGCGTTTGAGCGACGCCGAAATCGTCTGGCGGACTCCCGAGGCGACGCGAGATTGGTCGGTCGCTGGGATCAACCTGGCAATCGGCTTGCGGCCGGCATGGTCGACCGCGAGCGGATTGCCGGCGATTCTGATCCAGCGAGGCAAAGTCCTCGATCACTGCCAGCTTTCGCCCGGCCTGTGCAACGATGCGCTCAAGTATGTCGCGCCGATCTTGAGCAAAGTCACCCGCGCCGAGGGGGAGATCTCGATCGACCTGGACGACTGGCGCTTGCCGCTGGGCCATCTCGAGCAAGGCGAGTTAGGCGGGCGGCTGTCGCTGCACAACGTCGATGTCGGTCCAGGCCCCTTCGTGCATAAGTTAGCCGAAGCCCTGCACGTGCCTCCCGATGTAGCAATGGCGCGAGAATCGATCGTGCGCTTCGAACTGGTCAACGGCCGGATCGAGCACCACGACTTGGAATTCGACTTGCCCGGCGTTCACGTGCGGACTTCCGGCTCAGTCGGGCTCGACCGTTCGCTCGACCTGTTGGCCGAAGTCGAATTGCGACTGCCCGAGAAGCTGCTCTCCGAATCACAACTCGCCCGCACGCTGGCGGAGAAAACGCTGAAAATACCGATCGTCGGCACGCTGGCCGAGCCGCGGCTCGACGCCGGCTTCGTCCGCGAGTTGGGGCTGGCCAAACTTTTCGACAAGCTCGAAAGCCTGGGAGCGAAGCTGCCGGGCGACAAGGCGGCAGCCGAAGGCTCGTCTGCGGACGCCAGCGACGGCCAACTGCTTTCGACCGAGACGGTCGAATTGCTCGAAGACATGTTGACCAAGTGGAGCGAACGACGCCGCAGCAAGCGGCAGCAGGCGGCCGAAGACCGCGCCACTACAGAGGCCGAGCAGCCGGAAGCCGACGCGGCGCAGCCCAAGTCGACAAAGCGGCCCTTGGAGCGATTGCGCGATCGGCTCCGACGGCCGCCGCGCGATGACGCCCCCTAGCGATCTTGCCGGCTCCAACTGGCCTTTTCGCCATCTGGGCGTTTTGGTATGTACGCCCAACCGGAAACAAGCGGCCGCGTCGCGGGCAGGCGGCGGGCGCGCCGAGGCGTCGAATTTCGGCCCTGTGCGGCGGCTAGCGAGGCGCGACACGTCCATCTCGCCGCAGCCCTCCGGCTCACTTCCTTGGGCTCGATGGAGAAGAGCGATGAAGCGGCTTTTGATCCGCTTGTCGGCCTTGGCAAGCGTGCTGGCGTTTGGCGCCGTCGCGATCGTGCAGGCGCAGCGAAATTTGGCCAGCGCCGAAGCGCAGGAACAACCGGCCGCCGATGGCGCCGCCGCCCAGCCGTCTACCAAGCCAAAAGCGAAAACCGGTACGAGCGCGGCAAAGAAGCCAGGTGCGAAACCGGCCTCGGCGGCCAAACGTCCGTCGGCCGCCGATCCCTTCTCGCCGAGCCCGAGCGGCGACCGCTACGCCGATCGATATCGCGATCACCTTGGCGAAAGCTCTCTCGACGGCTCGCTCGGGCGACAGGCTGAAAGCCAACGGGATGCTTTTCCCGATGCTTCGCAGGTCGAGGGCCTCGAATCGCCGGCCAACTCGCTGCGCAATCCTTTCGCGGCTTCCGCGCAGGGCGAATCTCCGGCCGGCGGTCCGGCTTTCGATGTCGCCGATTCGAACGCACAAAACGTGCGATTGGTCGGCGCCAATGAATCGGCGGATGGCTATGCGCCCGGTTCGATTCGCAAGGAGCCGGCGCCGGCCAAGAATGCGAAGAAAAAGCCGGCAGCGAAGCAGAGCGAGGTCGACGCGCCAGACGATCGCTACTCGGTCGATCCGCGTCCGGTCGATCGCTACGGCCAGATGGCGAACGATCTGAGAACGCCCGTAGACTCCGAACCGCTGGCCGAGGAATTGCCCGCGGCCGACTCGCCGCCGCAGCGGAGTCTGCGCGGCGACGGCTCTCGAGCGCTTGAAGAATTCGGCCCCGGAGAAGGCCTGGCGGCCGCCGACCTTGCCGGCGCCGAAGGCATTGGCAAACCGGGAGGCAAGCATTTGGAAGGGCTGCAGACGCCGACCTTGACGCTCGAAAAAACGGCCCCCAAAGAGATCCAGGTCGGCAAGCCAGCCATCTTCGAGGTCCGCGTACGCAACGCCGGCCAGGTCGCAGCTCAAGGCGTCGAGATCTACGAGCAAGTACCCCAGGGTACGCGATTCTTAAGCGCCAATCCGCCCGCCGCGCAAGCCGAGGGGGGCGAAGTCGTGTGGGCGATCGGCGCCTTGCCGCCGGGCGAAGAGAGCAAGGTCACGCTGGAAGTCATGCCGCTCGTCGAAGGCGAAATCGGCAGCGTGGCCACCGTGCATTTCGCCAGCGAAGCTTCGGCGAAAACAATCTGCACTCGTCCGCAGCTCACGCTCGACGTGCAGGCGCCGCGCGAAGTGTTGATCGGCGAAGACGCCAGGCTATCGATCAAGGTCACGAACCCCGGCACGGGCGTCGCGACCGGGGTCGTGCTTTCGGAGAGCGTCCCCGAGACCTTTTCGCATCCGGCCGGCCCCGAACTGGAATATGAGATCGGCGACCTCAAACCGAACGAAACGCGCAAGCTCGAATTGACGCTGAAAGCGGCTCAAGGCGGTTCGGCCGTGAACCGGCTGCTGGTGCGAGCCGACGCGCAGCTCACGGCCGAACAAGAGACCGAGTTGACGGTCGTGGCGCCGAAGCTCGAAGTCGCCCTGCAAGGTCCGAAGCGGCGTTATCTGGAACGACGCGCGACGTACACGATGGTGGTCAGCAACCCCGGCACGGCGCCGGCCAAGGAAGTCGAGTTGGTCGCGCACTTGCCCAAGGGACTGGAGTTCGTCGAAGCCAACAACGCGGGACAATATGATGCGCAAACCAAGTCGGTGCATTGGCTGCTGGAGGAACTGCCGCCCAACGAGAAGGGTCAGGTGACGCTGACTACGCTGCCCGTCGAACCCGGAGAGCAATTGCTGCGACTCGAGGGCACGGCCGAACGCGGACTTTCGGCCGAACAGCAAGAGACGATTCAGATCGAAGGCGTGGCCGCGATTCTGTTCCAGGTGGTCGACGCGGCCGACCCGATCGAGGTCAGCGGCGAAACGACGTACGAAATCCGGGTCGTGAATCAAGGCTCGAAGGCCGCCACCAACATCCAACTCCGAGCCGAGCTGCCGGCCGAATTGAAGCCGCTCGACGCGCAAGGCCCCGTGCGATACGCGGTCGAAGGCCAATCGGTGGCGTTCGAGCCGCTCGCCCGGCTGGCGCCCAAGGCCGACACCACGTTCCGGTTGCGCGTGCAAGGCTTGCAAGCGGGCGATCTGCGAGCGCAATTCCTGCTCAAGACCGACGAGATGGAGACGCCGGTGACCAAGGAAGAAAGCACGCGGGTTTATGCGGACGAGTAATCGCCAATCGCCCTCTTGGCGACCGGCGGTAGAGCAGGTAGCCTGATATTCTGTTTATTATCGCCGCCAATTCAGCGTGGCTGGCGGCAGAGCGCAGCGATGCCCCAGTGAACCTCGACAAAGTCTCAGGCGGCCGCTACCTGTAGTTTCTCCCGATGTTGTTCCCCGTCCGCCAGCCTCCTTTGCCGCTCTTGATCACGGGCATCGCGGGCGTGGCCGGCTACAACGCGTTCGCTTATTTTCGCTCGCGTTATCCGGAACAGGTCGTCGGCATTCGGCAGGTCGATAACTTCCGCCTCTCGGGCGAAGGGATCGTGGCGTGCAACGCCGAAGACCACGACGGACTCAAGCGACTGTTCGACGAGCATCAGTTCGCCAGCGTGCTCGATTGTGCGGGCAATTGCGCATTGCGGGCCTGCGAGTTGGATCCCGAGTTGGCCCGGCGAATCAACGTCGAAGGAGTTCGCAATCTGCTGGCCGTGATCGGCTCGAGCGACGTGCGGCTGGTCCACTTGTCGGTTGACCTCGTGTTTTCCGGCACGGCGGGCGGCAAGCACCTGGAAGACGATCCGACCGATCCGGTAACCGTCTACGGCAAGACGATGGTCGCCGCCGAACAGTTGCTGCTCGGCGAAGCTCCTGCCGCCTGTATCCTGCGCATCTCGCTGCCGATGGGCGTCAGCTTCAACGGCCACGCCGGCGCGATCGACTGGATTCAGTCTCGCTTCAAAAAATCGAAGCCTGCAACGCTTTACTTCGACGAGATTCGCACGCCGACCTACACCGATTGCCTCAATGAACTCTATGAAGCCGTGCTATCGAGGCCCTTGAGCGGCTTGTATCATGCCGGCGCCCCCAGGCGAATGAGCTTGTATGAAATCGCGCAGGTCATCAATCGCGTCGGCGGCTATGCGCCCGAACACCTGATGGGCTGCCCGCGACACGCGGCCGGGCCGATTCCGCCGCGAGCGGGCGACGTCTCGATGGATTCGAGCAAACTGGCCGCCGCGCTTGGCTATCAGCCGTTCGATCCTTGGCCGCTCGACGAAGCGTTCGTGCCCACGCACCGCGAGTGGCATTTCGAGCGCCGGCCAGGCGAGCGCGGCTCGCACGAGTTGTTGGCGGAGATTTTGTATCGCAACCCGGCTCGCCGGGATTGAACCGGCCGCAATTGAACTGGCCGCGGAGGCGCCACGATGTCTGCCGAAGCGTCGAGCGAATTCATTCGCGCCATCCACGCCGCGCCGTTGGAATTGGTTTTGGCGGTCACCGGCGGCGGCAGCCGGGCGATCTCGGCGCTGCTCGAGGTTCCCGGCGCGTCGCGCACGGTGCTGGAGGCTGTTGTTCCCTACTCGGCCGCTGCGCTTTGCGAGTGGCTCGGTGCGCGGCCGGAACATTTCTGCGACGATCGCACAGCCCGAGCGATGGCGATGGCGGCCTATCAGCGCGCGATTCGATTTGCTAATTCATCTGAGCCGAAATCGCCGGCGCAGCCTCTGGCTGGCGTAGCTTGCACCGCCAGCCTGGCGAGCGACCGGCCGAAGCGCGGCGCCCATCGCCTGCACGCGGCGTTGCAAACCGAGTTGCTGACCGTCGTAGAATCGCTCGAATTGACCAAAGGCGCCCGCAGCCGGCTCGAAGAAGAACAACTCGCGGCGGCGGCGGTGCTCAATCTCATTGCCGAAGCGTGCGGAATTGAAGAGCGGCTCGACTTGCCCTTAAAGACTTGCGAACAGATCGTCACCGCCCGCGCCGAGGCGCCGCCGGCATGGCAGGACCTGTTAGCAGGCCGAATCGCATGCGCCAGCTCGCGAGGGGAACGGGCGTCTTTGCCTGGCGAACTTGCGCAGCGCCCGCGCCGCGCGATCTTCGCCGGGGCGTTCAATCCGCTTCACGACGGCCATCGCCAGATGGCGCGCCTCGCGGCCGAGCGGCTGCAACTGTCCGTCGAATTCGAGATCTCCATCATCAACGTCGACAAGCCGCCGCTCGACTTTCTGGAAATGCAGAGGCGGGCGGAGCAATTCGGCGCGAACGAAACACTCTGGTTTACGACAGCCCCAACCTTCGTCGAAAAGGCGGCGATTTTCGCCCCCGCGACGTTCGTCGTCGGCGCCGACACGATCGAGCGCATCGCCGCAGCAAAATACTACGCGAGCGAGGCAGCCTGCCGCGAAGCGATTGAACGGCTGGCATCATTGCGATGCCAGTTTCTCGTCTTCGGCCGGCAAGTGGCCGGCAGTTACGCGTCGCTTAGCGATCTCTCATTGCCTGCGGCGCTCAGGCACATTTGTCGAGAAGTGCCCGAGGCTGCGTTTCGCGCCGATGTCTCTTCCACCGAGCTGCGCCGGGCTGCATCGCAAGCAGATCATGACTAACGCGGAGAGATCACGCAAACACGAAAGTACGAAAACGCGAAAACGAAGAGAGAAGAGAAAAGACGAATACCAACTGACGTTAACACGTCATGTTTCCGAAGTCTTTTCCTTGTTCTTTTCATGCTTTCGCCCTTTCGTGTTTTCGTGATTCAAATCCAGGCCGGCGATTTTCTTAACCGACGCGATTACTTTGCGATTTCCGCCGGCGCCGCCCACTTTCCGCCAAACACGAACTCGGCCAGCTTCTTTCGAGGCCGAGCGGCCAGGTCGCGCGCGCGGTACTGCTCGGGCAACACATCCGGTTCGGCAAGATAACCAATCGCTAGCCCCGTCACGGGCTGGATGCCCTCGGGAATCTGATACGTCTCGCGGGCCTTGTCCGGCAGAATGCCAATCATCTGGTGCACGAACAACCCTCGGGCCGTCGCCTCGAACGTGAGCGTGGCGCTGGCCAGGCCCAGATCATGGACGGCCGCGGCGTTGGGTTTGCCATTCAAGGCGAAGTTCAAAACCGTGCAGCCCAGGGCCAGCACCGGGGCGTTTTTGGTCCAGGGTTGATTCCCTTCGACCAGGCACGAATGCAGCTTCTCGAACTCGGCCGGGTTGGCTTTCGTCGCCACGATGTAGCGCCAGGGCTGCTCGTTGTATGAAGAGGCCGACCAGCGCGCGGCCTCGAAGATCGATCGCAAGTCGTCGTCCGACACCGC
>Ga0068855_100007729_pt1 | contig 12985 bp, 12 predicted proteins | sample KBSCornC52_FD_66592 | JGI IMG/M metagenome (GOLD analysis project Ga0068855, IMG submission 66592) | Corn rhizosphere microbial communities from Kellogg Biological Station, Michigan, USA - KBS Corn C5-2 | ecosystem: Host-associated > Plants > Roots > Rhizosphere > Soil ... | reverse complement strand
ATCGAAGCCCATGTTGGTCATCAGCCCGATGGTGCTGGTGTTGAGCCCGAACATCGAGACCGCGTAGTAGAGGTAGTAGGTGCCGTCGTGCACCGAGATGGTCGGCGCCCAGATGTTGCGCGATTTGTAGCCGAGGAGGCCTTGCGTCCATTTCGGCACGCCCTTGCCGATGGCGCCGGCATTGCTCCAGGTCACGCCGTCCGGGGAGGTCTTGAGCAGGATGGCGCCTTGGTAGAGCCCACCCTCTTCGCCGGTCTGGAACGTCACCCAATGCCCGTTCACGTCGATGGCCGAAGGATCGTGGATGCGTGTGTCGCCCTGCATCGCCGGGGCGGGCGCAAGCTGGTCGGCGAAAGCCAGGGTCGGGGTCAGCAATAGTCCCGCAAGCAGCAACAGCCTGAGCATGGTCATTCTCCTCCGCGCAACACGTCGTCGATGAACCGAAGGTTCCCCGCAAGGAGGCCCGCATCGACCGGCAGGACAGCGCCGGTGATGCCGCCCGCCGCCGGCGAGGCGAGGAACAGCGCGGCGTTGGCGACGTCGAACGGCGACACCAGCCGGCCGAGCGGATAGTTCGGCAGCACCTTGTCGAGAAGGTTCGGGTCGGCGGCGAGGCGATGGTCCCAGGCCGGCGTGCGCACCGAGCCGGGCGCGACGACATTGGAGCGTACGCCCTGCCGGCCGCGTTCGACCGCAATTCCCTTGGCGTAGGCGATGAGCCCGGCCTTGGCCGCCGAATAGGCCGGATTGCCGACATGGATCAGGCCATTGACCGACGAGATGAAGACGATGCTGCCGGCGCCGCGCTCGGCCATGGCGCTGACGATCGGGTCGACCAGAGCGTAGGCGCCGCTGAGGTTGATCGCGAGCTCCTTCTCCCAGCTCTCGAGATCGAGCTGCTCGAGCAGCTCCGCGCGCGTGAAGCCGGCATTGGAGACGACGACGTCGGGCGCGCCCTTGGCCGCGATGTAGGCGCTGATGGCGCGCGACGTTCCCGGCAGGTCGGCGACATCGAAGCTCAGCCGGTCGCTCAGGGCCAGGTGCGCCATGGCGCCCAGCTCGCGGTCCGCGCCGATCACGTCGGCGCCTGCCGCGGCGAAGCGCTCGACCAGCGCTCCGCCGATACCCCCGCCGGCGCCGGTGATGAGCACGCGGCGGCCGTCGAGGCGGAAGGGATCGGTTGCGGCAGCGGTCATGGCGCTCTCTCCAGGTTACCGCTCATCGTATCGCCCTGCCGGCCGGTCCGGCGCAAGGCTTCCGCAGGCGCATCGGCTCGTGCCATGTATGGCCGCCTCAACCCGGACGCTGCAAATTCAAAAGAAAGACATTGCGCGGCTCGACCGCATCCTGGCGTTGCTGGCGTCCGACCAGCCCGGCGAACGGGCGGCGGCCGCGCTCAAGGCGATCGCTTTCCTCAAGAAGCACGAGCTGACCTGGCTCGACGTGCTCGAAGGCCGCGCCGTGCCGCGCGGCAATGTCCGGCCGCACCGACTCGATTCCAGCGACGACGACCTCAAGGCCGCGGAGTCGCGGCTGAGGCAGATGCGCGCCCACAACGACGCCCTCGAGCGGCAGATCAAACGGCTGAAGACGACCATCGAGACGCTGCAGGAGCCCAAGTGAGGCGGCCGCTAACCTTGCGTTAAGCCTGATGACGTGTGAACGGCGCATCTTTACCAACCGTAACCCATCGTCTCAGTAGCTTTGCCCTGTCGGGCGGCAGACATGCTCTGCTCGCCCGTCTGTTTGGGGCAAATGAAAATGCGTATGCGCTCGGTCAAATCTGCTGGGCTTGGACTTGCGGCCGCCTTGCTGGCGGCGACGCTGCTGTCGGGTTGCAGTTCACTGCTCGCCGGCCAGAGCACGGCGGGCAGCAACCGCCTCGACGTGGCGGACATCTCCAACATCGGCGACTACACCGCCGACCGGGCGCTGTCGGAAGCCCGGGCGCATTTCCGCAATAACGATTTCGGCTATTCGGCCACGCTCTACAAGCGCGTCGTCGACCTCTCGCCCAAGGACCCCGAGGGCTATACCGGCCTTGCCGCCTCCTACGACCGGCTCGGCCGCTTCGACCTGTCCGACCGGGTCTATCAGTCCCTCTATGCGATCTCGGGGCCGACCGCGCAGTACTACAACAATGTCGGCTATTCCTACATGCTGCGGGGCAACCTGACGCAGGCGCTGAGCAGCTTCCGCAAGGCCAGCAAGCTCGACCCGCAGAACGTCGTGGTCGCCAACAATCTGCAGATTCTCGCCAACGTCGCCGCGGGCCACGTCGCGGCCTGAGCTTCGGCGGGCAGGTCGGGATGAAGGCCTGTTCTAGTTGGCAGCCGGGGCGCTCGCCGCGCCTTGCGCCGAGGGCATCACGTCACCGTTCTTGCCCAATCCGGATTTCACATACATCGAGCGCTTCGACGGATTGACGGTTTCCTGGGCGAGGTTGTGCGCCACCGCGTCGCCGGCCGAATAGCCGACGCGATCGGTATGCTGCAGATAGTCATAGGCGCAGCCGCCCAGGAGCGATGCCGCCGACAGTGCGGCGGCGGCCATCACGAGTGCGCGCAGGCTCAACCGCCATCTCCAAGGTTGATGATGTAGCCCGACGGCCCGCTGACGCCGCCGCCCGACTGGATGGTCTTGAGCATCTTGGGCGTCACTTCCATCTGCCCGAGCGCAAAGAACTCGGCGTCGTTGGCGGGCTGCGTCTGGTCGAGCGGCGTCGCCGCGACCTGGTTCGGGCTGTTGGGCTGCACCAGCCGCGGCGTGACGATTACGACGAGCTCGGTATCGTGCTTCTTGTAGCCCGAGGATTTGAACAGGGAACCGAGGATCGGCACGTCGCCGAGCCACGGAAGCTGGTTCTGGTTGAGGTTGGTATTGGTCTGCAGCAGCCCGGCGACCGAGAAGCTCTGGCCGTCGCGCAGCTCCACCGTGGCATCGAGATTGCGCGTGGTGAAGATCGGATCGGTGCCGTTGAAGCCGCTGAGGTCGCTGACCTCGGGAGTGAGGTGGATCTGGATGCGGTCGCCGTCGAGCACCACCGGGGTGAACTCGAGCTTCACACCGAAATCGTGATAGGTCAGAGCCGCAACGCCATTGCTGTCGACAGTCCGGATCGGCACCTGGCCGCCGGCGAGGAAGCTGGCATTGACGCCCGAAAGGGTCGTGAGGTTCGGCTCGGCAAGCGTTCGCACCAGCCCCTTGGTTTCGAGCGCGTTGATCGTGGCGCTGACGCTGAGGCCGGTGACGCCCGAGATCACGCTGGTGATGAACGAGGAGAACGAGGTTGCATCGCCGGCCGGATTGCTCGGACCGCCGCCGATTGAGAAGCCGTTGCCGCCGGCATGCGCGCCCCACGAAATGCCGAGCTCACGCCCGGCGTCGCGCTGCGCCTCGAGAATGCGGACTTCGAGGTTGACCTGCTGCCCGCCGACGAACGTCAGCGTGTTGATGACGGCCGGGCTGCCGTACTGCGCGACGACGTCGAGCACCTTCTGCATCGCATTGGCGTCGGGCACGGAGCCCGAAAGCAGCACGCGGCCGTTGGCGGTACTGACCCGAACATTGGAATTTGGCACCGCGGCACGGATGGATCTCGCCATGCCGCTGGTGTCGGCGCCGACTTCGACCGCCAGCAGGCCGACCGGCGCGCCCGAGGCGGAGAACAGGTTGACCGTGGTGGTGCCGAACGATTTGCCGACGAGATACAGCGATTTGTCGGTGATCGGCTGCGCATCGGCGATGTTGGGATCGGCCGAGACGATCTTGCCGACGGCATCGGAGATGACCACCGTCACCGCCTGCGACACCGGCAGTTTGATCCGCATTACCGAGGTGCTGGAGAGGTCGTAATTGACGGTCTGCGCGAAGGCGGGAGCTGCCGCCAGGGCGAGCAAAAGCGCCCCCGACAGCATCGCATGCCGCACAAGTCTAAGCATGTAGAGAGAAAGCGCGGTCACCGCGTTACGCCAAACTCAAGTCGAGAGCCCACATCCAAAGCTTAACCATGACGCGTCAACACGCGCTTAACGGGACTCATAGAATCGGATTCCGCGCTACTTGCCGGCCACGCCGGTCCAGAATGGACTCGACAGGCGGATCTGCGCGTTGACCGCGTCGTCCGGATTTGCCGCCGCCTCCGACGCCGGTCGCAGCATCAGCGACAACTTGCCCTGCGTTGCGGCGTTGATGATCACCTGCGCCTGCTGCGGGTTGAGCTCGAGGGTGGCGATGGCGGTGTTGGCGAAGGCCTGCGCGCTGGCCGCGTCGGCGTCCCCACCGCCTTCGGCCGAGCTCGCGGTGGTGCCGCTCAGTCGGGCGTTGATGGCGAGAACCTGGACATCCGACAGGATGCTTGCCGACTCCTGTCCGCCGTTCTGCGTCTGCCGGGTCAGCACCACGTCCACCCGGTCGCCGGGAACGACGAAGCCGCCCGAGGCGGCGTCGGCCGAGACGCTGACCGAGACGCCGCGCATGCCCTTGGCGAGGATCGACGACAGATAGCCGCCGCCGGCGGCGACGAGCTTGTCCTGCCGGATCGGCTCGCCGGCGACGAAGTCGGCGCGCGCCATCTGTCCGGCGGTCTTTGTCAGTGCGTCGGGCGTTCCGGAATTGGTGATGTAGTCGGGCGTCAGCGCGCTGTTGGGCCAATCCTGCCACTTGAGCATGTCGGCCGTGAGCGTCTGGCCCACGGCGATCGGCGCCTTGGCGACGAGCACCTCAGTCATCGGCGCGGGCGCCTGCGCCTCTGCCGAGGCAACCGGCATGGTCACCGACGGATCGCGCTGCGTGGCGAGATAGGCGGCCGCTCCAGCGGCGGCGAGCGCCACCAGCACGAGGGCGATCCGCGACAGTGGCACGCGCAGCCGCGGCAGCGAAAAGCGGTCGCGCAGGCCGTTGAAGTTGCGGTCTTCGACCCGTGAGATCACCGCCTGCAATGCCTCGGCGCGCAGCGTGTCCATACCGCGGCGCTCACCCTGGCGCCGCTCGCCCTGACGGCGGTCGATGCGCGGCGAGACCTGCTCGACAGGTTCGGGCGCCGGAGCGGGCTCGGGTTCGTCGTCTTCGATCTCGAATTTCGTTGCGATTGGTTGAATTCGGCGGAGCAATTGCCCCTCACTCAGCAGCTTGATCATCGGCTGCACTGGTCACCCCGACAGCCCCCGGAACTCTACTTACCGCGCAACGATCAAGGTTTCGGCTCTAAAGCCGCTCGAATTCGATGGATTTGGTTAGAGGCTGTTTACCAGCGTGCCTGGCTCTAGCGATGCTCGAGCGCGGTGATGATGCCGCGCAGTTCGGCGAGACCCCGCATGCGGCCGGTCACGGGATAGCCGGGCGCGCCCTTGCGCCCGAAATCGTAGATCATCTTCTGGCCGTGGTCGGGCCGTACGACGATGCTCTGGCCGGGCGCCCGCTTGTGGTCCTCGGCGAGCAGGACCTTGAGCACCGCCACCATGTCGACGTCGCCCTCGAGGTGCGCCGATTCGTGGAAGCTGCGCGGGTCGGCCTCGCGCTTGGTGGCGCGCAGATGCGCAAACCCGATACGCGAGGCAAATCGCTGCGCGATCTTCGGCAGGTCGTTGTCGGCCCGCACGCCGAAACTGCCGGTGCAGAAGCAAAGGCCGTTGGCGGGCGAGGGGACCGCCTCGAACACTGCTGCAAAGTCGGCTTCGGTGGAGGCGACGCGCGGCAGCCCGAACAATGGCCGCGGCGGATCGTCGGGATGGAGCGTCAGCGTCACCCCCAGCGCCTCGGCCGCCGGCGTCACGGCGGTGAGGAACTCGATCAGGTGCTGGCGCAACTTGCCGGCATCGATGCCGCGATACTGCTCGAGCTTGTCGCGAAACGCCGCGATGGTCAGCGGCTCGGTGGTCGAGCCGGGGAGGGCCGCCGCGATGTTGGTGGTAAGCTGAGCGATCTGGGTGTCGCTCATCCCGGCATGGAGCGCCTTGGCCCGCGCCTGCTCCTCCTCGGTGTAGTCGCGCTCGGCGCCCGGGCGCTGCAGGATGCAGAGCTCGAAGACCGCGTACTTCTCCTGGTCAAAGCGCATGGCGGTCGAGCCGGTCGGCGTCTCGTAGTCGAGATCGGTGCGGCACCAGTCCACGACCGGCATGAAATTGTAGCAGATGAGCTTGATGCCGGCGCGGCCGGCCGCCTCGAGGCTCGCGATCCAGGCCTCGATCTCGGCTTTCGCCGCCCCCCCCTTGCGCTTGACCGCATCGGGGATAGGGATCGACTCGATGACGCTCCAGGTCAGCGGCGTGCGGCCGGCCGGCGTCGTCTCGATCAGGTTCTTGCGCTCGGCGATCGCGGCGTCGGTCCACACCGTACCGATCGGCACCTGATGCAGCGCCGACACCACATCGGTCGCTCCTGCCTGCCGAACTTCGTCGAGCCCGACTCCCATGTCGGGCCCGAACCAGCGCCAGCCTTGCCGCATTTCTCGATATCCTCCGGCCGCAGACGAGTTCTGCGGCTGTGCCTGTCTGACAGCGCAATTCCTTTTCGCTAGACGTGCAGATTCCTGTTGCAACTGTCAACTGCCTTACTAGTATACAAGTCGCGCCGGGAGGCGCTGGGAGGACAACATGATCAAACTGACCCGCCGGCAGACGCTTGCCGGACTCGGCGCCATGGCCGCATTGCCGGCGACCGGCGCTTTCGCGGCAAGCCCGCCGCTGCCGAGCGCACCGGTTGCGCTCAACGTCATCGACGTTGCCGGCAACCTGGCGCTCACGCAGCCGGCCTTCGAGGCCTACGCCAAGGCCAACCCCAACCTTGTTTCGGCCATCACCTTCAACAAGGCGACCTCGCCGGAGCTGCCGGGCAAGCTGCAGGCCGAACAGGCGGCCAACCGTCTCGACATCGATCTCGTCCTGTCGGGCACCGACGCGCTGTCGGCCGGCATCGAGCAGAACCTCTGGGTCAAGCTGCTGCCCGACCACGCGGACGCGCTGCCCGACCTCGATTCGATCTACCTGCCGGGCGCCAAGGCGATGCAGGCCCTGAGCCAGGGCTTCGGCGTCACCGTCACCTACTATCCGTCGGGTCCACTGCTCGAATACATGCCCGACCAGGTGGCCGACGCCGACGTGCCCAAGACCGCGCAGGGGCTGCTCGACTGGGCCAAGGCCAACCCCAACAAGCTGATCTATGCGCGTCCGGCCAACTCCGGCCCCGGCCGCACCTTCATCATGGGCCTGCCCTACCTGCTCGGTGACAGCAATCCCAAGGACCCGACGAAGGGCTGGGACAAGACCTGGGCCTACCTCAAGGAACTGGGCAAATATATCGAGTATTATCCTTCGGGCACCGGCGCGGTGATGAAGGAGCTGGGCGAAGGCACCCGCGCCATGACCGTCACCACCACGGGATGGGACATCAACCCGCGCGTGCTCGGCACCGTGCCCGCCGAAGCCAAGGTCGCCAAGCTCGACGGCTTCCACTGGGTCACCGACGCGCACTACATGATCGTCCCCAAGGGCATCAGCGACGACAAGCTCGCCGTGCTGCTCGACCTGATGAAATACATGCTGACGCCGGCGGCCCAGGCCGTGACCTACGACCAAGGCTATTTCTATCCGGGCCCGGCCGTAAAGGACGTGCCGATCACCATGGCGCCGCAGGACAGCCAGGACGCGATCAAGCAGTTCGGCCGTCCCGAATACGAAGACTGGATCGCCAACAACCCGCTCGAAACCCCGCTGATGCCGGCCGACATGGTCACGGCCTTCAAGATCTGGGACGAGCAGGTCGGCGGCGCCCAGATCAAGAAGTAACGAGCTCCCTCGCGCGCGGGCGGGTGGCGCGGCGCAGGTCGCGTCACCCGTGCCGCTTGTGATTTCTTCTCCGTCGCGACAAGGTATCGATCGCCGTGACCACCACCTCGTCGCCGTTCCGGCAGATCCGCCTCGATCGCGTGAGCCGCGCCTTTGGCACGTTCAACGCGCTGCGTGAGGTTTCGCTCAGCATCGAGCGCGGCGAGTTTATCGCGCTGCTCGGCCCCTCCGGCTGCGGCAAGTCCACGGCGCTCAACTGCATCGCCGGCCTGCTTGCCATCACCGGCGGCGGAATCTGGCTCGACGAGCGCCGCATCGACGAGCTGAAGCCCGAGGATCGCGGCTTCGGAATGGTGTTCCAGAACTACGCGCTGTTCCCGCACATGAACGTGCGCGCCAATGTCGGCTTCGGGCTCAAGATGCGCGGCGTGCCGCGCGTCGAGGCCGACCGCCGCATCACCGCCGCGCTCGAGCTCGTGCGGCTCGGCAACCAGGGCGAAAAATTGCCCGGCCAGCTCTCGGGCGGCCAGCAGCAGCGTGTCGCCATCGCTCGCGCCATCGTCATCGAGCCGCCACTGGTGCTGATGGACGAGCCGCTCAGCAACCTCGACGCCAAGCTCCGGCTCGAGATGCGTGCAGAAATCCGCCGCATCCACAACCAGCTCGGCTCGACCACCATCTATGTTACGCACGACCAGGATGAAGCGCTGTCGCTGGCCGACCGTGTCGTCGTGATGCGCGAGGGCCAGATCCGCCAGGTCGGGCGCCCCGAGGAGCTCTACGAGAGCCCCGCCAGCCTCGACGTCGCCGAGTTCATGGGGTTCCGCAACCATGTGCGGGGTACCGTGGCCTCCGTCGAAGGCGGGCGCGTGGCGCTGAAGGTCGGCGACGCGCTGGTCAGCGGCCGCGCCACGCCCGGACTCAAGGCGGGCGACGGCGCGACGCTGGTCGCGCGCCCCGACGACCTGACGCTGGGCAGCTCCGGCCTCACCGCCAGGGTCGAGAGCGTCGAATATCGCGGGCGCGAATTCGTCGGCATCGGCCGCGACATTGACGGCGGTGAACTGGTGTTCCACACCACGCAGCGACCCGAGGTAGGCGCGGCGGTGACGCTGGCGGTTGACCAGGCCCGCGCCCTCGTTTTTGCGGGCGGCGCATGAGCACGGACGCACCGGACATTTCCCTGCGCCGCCGCCTCGCGCTGCGCGGCCTCGACGGCACGACGCTGCTGGTCATGCCGGCGCTGCTGTTCCTTCTCGCGATCTTTGTCTATCCGTTCGTCTACGGCCTGTGGCTGAGCTTCACGCCGAAGGCCGGCGACTGGCTCGCCAACTATGCGGCGTTCTTCGCCGACCCATTCGAGTACGACACCATCTGGACCACCCTGGCCCTGGCCATCCCGGTGACGATCCTGAGCCTCCTCATCGCGGTGCCGGTCGCGATGCGCGTGCGTCTGATGCGCCGGCAGCGGCTGCTGACCACCATCCTCGTACTGCCGATCACGCTGGGCACCGTGCTGGTGGCGCAGGGCCTGTTGAACTATCTCGGTCCGCAGGGCTGGTTCTCCAAGACCCTGATGCTGCTGCACCTGATCTCGAGCCCGGCGCGGCTCACGCACAACTACTGGGGCGTCTTCGCCTCGCTGCTGATCACCGGCTTCCCGTTCACCTTCCTGCTGACCCTGAGCTACATTACCGGCATCGATCCGGCCCTGGAGCAGGCCGCCGCAACGCACGGCGCCAATGCCTGGCAACGTTTCCGCCACGTCTTCCTGCCGCTGCTCGTGCCGGGCCTCGCGATCTCGTTCCTGCTGTCGTTCGTGCAGAGTTTCGCGGTGTTCCCGTCGGCCGTGCTGCTCGGCGCACCGGCCGGTCCGACGCGGGTCATTTCCATTGCAGCGTACCAGGCGGCGTTCGAGCAGTACGACTACTCGATGGCCTCGGCCATCGCCATGATCATGGCCGCCGTGCAGCTCGTGGTGGTGGTCATCGTGCTCGGCGCAAGAGCGCTGTTCTATCGCGGCTCGACGGCGGGGAGCAAAGGATGATCCGCGATACCACCATCGGCGCCAAGCTGTGGGCCACCGCCATCTGGGTCGTGGTCGGTTTCTTCGTGCTCAATCTCCTCGCAATGATCGCCACGGTCATCCTCGACAGCTTCGCGACGCAATGGCTGCGCACCTGGCTGCCCGTTGCCTTCACCACCAAATGGTACGTTTCGGCCTGGAACGAGTTCCAGCTCGGCTCGGTGCTCACCACCACCTTCGAGATCGTCTTCACCGTCGTGGTGCTGGCCGGTCTGCTCGGCGTCACCGCCGCCTACGCCATGGCGCGTCGCGACTTTCCCGGCAAGCGCCTCGTGATGCTGGTGTTCCTGCTGCCGCTGCTGGTACCGCCGATCACCTACGGCATCCCGATGGCGACGGTGCTGTACCAGACCGGCGTCGGTGGCACATTCTGGGGCGTGGTGCTCGCCAACCTCGTGCCCACGGTGCCGTTCGTCATCCTGGTGATGATTCCCTTCATCGAGCAGATCGATCCCAAGATCGAAGCCGCGGCACGCGTCTTCGGCGCCGGGACGGTGCGGCTGTTCCTGCATGTGCTGCTGCCGATGCTGATCCCCGGCATCCTGGCCTCGCTGCTGCTGGTGCTGGTGCGCACCATCGCCATGTTCGAGCTGAGCTTCCTGGCCGCGGGGCCGACGAGCCAGACGCTCGTCGTGGTGCTCTACTACTCGGTGTTCGCCTCGGGCGTCCGCGCCATCCAGTCAATCGACGCCATGGCCGTGATCTACATGGTCACCACGCTGATCTGGCTGCTGCTGGCGCTGCGCTTCGTCAACCCGACGCAGATCGTGGCCCGGGTGAAGCAGCAGCAGGCGACCTAGGCGACATCCCGAAGCCTCGCTGCGGCTCACACCACCTCGTCGGGCGCCAGCTCGCAGGCATTGTGCTGGTCGGTCTCGACCTGCAACGTCGCGTGGTTGATACCGAAGCGGTGCTCGAGCTCTTCGGCGGTCGCGCGCAGGAACGCGTCGCCGGGATGTCCGGCGCCCATCACCAGATGCGCGGTGAGAGCGATGCCGGTCGTGCTCATCGGCCAGACGTGAAGGTCGTGGATGCTGTCGACGCCGGGACAGCCGCAAAGGTAGCTGCGCACCGCCACCGGATCGATCGTTTCGGGGACCGCATCGACCGACATCGCCAGCGACTGGCGCAGCAGCGACCAGGTGGTCCAGACGATGACGCCGCTCACGATGAGGCTCGCCAGTGGGTCGAGCCAGAGCCAGCCGGTTCCCAGCATCAGCAGGCCGGCAACGACCACGGCGGCGGACACCGCAGCGTCGCTCAGCATATGGAGGAAGGCGCCACGGATGTTGAGGTCGTCCTGCTGGCCGCGCGAGAACAGCCAAGCGGTGACGCCGTTGACGACGATGCCGGCGGCCGCCACCACGATCATGGTAAGGCCGGCCGAAGGCTCGGGGTGCATGAGCCGCAGGATCGCTTCCCAGGCCACGGCGCCGACGGCGACCAGCAGCAGCACGGCATTGAACAGCGCGGCCACGATCGAGCTGCCGCCCAGGCCATAGGTGAAGCGGGCGGACGGACGGCGGGCCGCGAGCAGCAGCGCCACCCAGGCGACCACCAGCCCCAGGACATCGGACAAATTGTGGCCGGCATCGGCGAGCAACGCCACCGAGTTGCCGAGCCAGCCGAAGACCGCCTCGACGAGCACGAAGCCGAGATTGAGCCCAATACCGATGACGAGGGCCGGGCCATGGTTGGCCGGGGCGTGCACATGGGCGTGAACGTGGCCATGGGCATGGCCGTGCCCATGGCCGTGCGAATGGTCGTGATCCTCATCCGAATGGTCGTGGCTCATGGTTTGGATATCCGCCGCAAGCGGCGGCGGCGCAAGGGCCAAAGCACGTGCTGCGGTGGCGCCAGCGGCAAGGCGTCCACGCCGCCGCCGCATTCAACCTTTCCAAATTCTGTCGGCGCCGTAATGCTTTGGACCAATGCGTCGCAAACTCGCCGCAATTTGACTCTGCTTCGGCCGCAATCCGGACGGCTTGTTGGTGCTTGATCGATGCGTTGCGACGTTTCGAATCCGGAGCCGGCAAATGGCGGTATCTCCCCCGGAGAGCTTCATCGCGCTGCAACGATTCGGCCTCGGCGCCCGTCCGGGTGACCTCAAGGCCATAGCGTCAGATCCGCGCGGCGCGCTGCTCGCCGAGATCAGTCCGGGTGCGCTGCGGATCACCGACAGCGCGCTGCCCGACACCATCGCTGCGATCACCGATGTCCGCTCGATCCAGATGCAGCGGAAAGCGGAAAAGCAGAATGTGCAGGGCGCTCCCGTGCCTGCTCCCTCTGCCCCCGCAAGTGCGCCGAGCATGGTGATGGGCGACGGCATGTCCTCGATGGACGGCGGCGACACGATGGCCACGCCAGCCCGCGGCAAAGGCCAAGGCAACAAGCCGAAGCTCGCGGTGACGCTGCCCGACGGCCAAAAGCCGGGCAATCCACTGAGCGAGGAGCTCGCGGCGCGGCTCGAGCACGCCGCCAATGCGCGGGTGGGGTTTGCCGAGCGCTGGGCGATGTTCTGGGCCAACCATTTCGCGGTAGAGTCCGATTCCAATCAATTGGTGCGTTGGACGGCCGGCGCTTACGACCGCGAGGCGATTCGCCCGCACGTGTTCGGGCAGTTCGCCGACCTGCTCTACGCCGCAACGCAGCATCCGGCGATGCTGCGCTACCTCAACAATGCCACCTCGATTGGTCCTGACTCTAAGGCCGGCCTCAAGCGCGACAAGGGCCTCAACGAGAACCATGCGCGAGAGCTGATGGAGCTCCATACCATCGGCGTCGATGCGGGCTACACGCAGGCCGATGTCACGAGCTTTGCGAAGGTATTGACCGGCTGGACGTTCGGCCAGAACCCCGACCAGCCCGAGCGGTTCGGCCGCTTCTTCTTCAATGCCACCGCGCACGAGCCAGGGCCGCAGACGGTGCTCGGGCATGTGTACGATCAGAAGGGCGTGAAGCAGGGCGATGCCGTGCTCGACATGCTGGCGGCGCATCCAGCCACGGCGACGCATATCGCCACCAAGCTGGTCCGCGCGTTCGTCGCCGATGTGCCGCCGCCCGATCTCGTCGCGAGCGTGGCAAAGACGTTCCGCGAAACCAGGGGCGATCTGAG
>Ga0068855_100007722_pt1 | contig 12989 bp, 7 predicted proteins | sample KBSCornC52_FD_66592 | JGI IMG/M metagenome (GOLD analysis project Ga0068855, IMG submission 66592) | Corn rhizosphere microbial communities from Kellogg Biological Station, Michigan, USA - KBS Corn C5-2 | ecosystem: Host-associated > Plants > Roots > Rhizosphere > Soil ... | reverse complement strand
AAATTCGGCGGACTCGTCGGCACGATGGCGATCCGGGCTTGGATGTCGTCGCTCGAGTGCCGCGTCGCCTATTACGACCAGACGGTCGACCCCGTCCATCCTGAATACGCCGGCCAGAAGATTTTCATTTTCTGGCACGAATACATCCTGCTTCCGCTGGTCAAACGCGGGCACTGCAACCTGGCCATGCTCTTGAGCCGCCACGGCGACGCGGAGATTTTGAGCCGCGTGGCATATCATTTCGGCTTCGATTGCGTGCGCGGCTCGACGCGGCGAGGCGCCGCCGCCGCGTTGCGCGAGCTGGTCGAAAAGAGCCGGCAGATGAATCTCACGATCACGCCCGACGGGCCGCAAGGGCCGCGCCGCGTATTGGCCCAGGGGCCAGTGTATCTGGCTTCGAAGTTGCAATTGCCGCTCGTGCTGTTGGGCATGGGCTACGACCGGCCTTGGCGGGCCAACAGTTGGGACCGCTTTGCGATTCCTCGCCCCTTTTCTCGGGCCCGCGCCGTGATCAGCCCGGCGATCCATCTGCCAGCTGACTTGGACCGCGACGGCCTCGAACATTACCGCGTGCAAGTCGAGCGGCTCTTGAACCGGCTGACCAGCGAGGCCGAGGCCTGGGCCGAATCGGGCGAAAGAAAAGTCGGCGAGCAGCCGGTCCGCTCGGAACATCCCAAGCCTGGGGCCTTGCGCGGCGACGCCGAGCAACCGACGCCGAAACTTCATTTGGCCGCATAGGCGCGTAATGCCGCTTGCGGCGGGATGTTCGCCAATTTGTCGAGTTGAGGCCCGCCGCGGTCTCAGCCTACTCTCGCGTGAACTGAAACGGCTGCCTATTGCACCGGAACGATCCGTGTCGTCTCTTCCTGCGACAGAGGCGCTTTTGAGGTTCGCGTCGTGACATCGACGCGAAGCTTGGCCTCGCCCGGCGCTGTGGCGCGGGTCTTGACGGTGTAATGAAGCACGTCTCCAGGACGAAGCTCCGCGACGGGAGCAAATTTCACAGCCTGTCCGTCGATCTGCATCGCGCTCGGTCCTTGCGTGCCGATCCGCAACGGACTCATCTGTTGCGGCACGGTAACAACCACTGACACCTGGCCGTCGGCCGCCTGGCTGTGGTTGGCGACGGTGATCTCGTATTTCACTTGTTCATCGACTCGAACCGGATCGGCGTCTTCGGCGACGACCACGCTGACCCCGCCCGGCGGTGGCGAGATTGCCAGACAGGCCTCGCCATCGGCGCGAACTTGCTCTTGGCAGGTCACCGTCACGCGATTGCAGGCGTTGGCTGCTTGTTCGATGCACTCGCAGTTGATACCGAACTCGAGCTTCTCGCCCGGTTTCAGCGCGTCGATTTGCCAGACCAAATCGGCGCCGGTCCATTTCGAACCTGGCGAAGCGGCCGTCGGCTTGAGCGCCGGGTCGTAATGATCGAGAACTTTGAGGTTCGTCGCGGCGCCTTGGCCTTGGTTGATAACCTCAATTTTGAATTCCGCGGTGTCGCCGATATTCAGCTTTGCGGGCCCGGTTTTGTGGACGACCAGATTAGGTTTTGCGGCGGGGGAGGCCGGGGCTGCAGAGCCGGCGGCCGGCGGAGGCGTCGCGGGCCCCGCGGCGGGAGCGGACGTGACGCAGGCCTTCCCGCTGCCGAGCGTGCCGCCGCCCACGGCTTGCACCTCGATTGTATTGCAAAGCGGTCCCGCTTCCGCCGCAATGAATTTGATCTCCACCCGTTTCGTTTCGCCCGGTTGCAGATCGCCGAGTGTTCTTTCGATCGGATTCTGTTGCGCCGCATGCCGCAGCCCTGAGTCATAGCGATCGACCAGCACCAGGCCTGTCGCGGGAATGTCCCCTGCGTTGGTGATCCGCGCTTCGAAGGCGAACTCCTGGCCGACGGCGACTTGCTGCGGACCGGTTACTTCGACGCGCAGCGACTGCACGACCACCGTCGTCGTCGCGCAGTCTTGGGCCGAGAGCTGTTCGGCGCTGGTCGCACTGGCGCAATTGTTCACGGTGCCGGGCCGGTCGGCGCGAAGATTCACTTCGATCGTGCGTCCTTCGCCGCGGAGCAAATCGCCCAGGCTCCATTGCAGCTTGCCGTCGGCAGGCTGAACGGCCGGATTGCTCGAGACGAACGTCAGGCCTTCGGAAAGTTGGTCGGTGACGACGACCCCCTTGGAAGTCAGATCGCCGGGGTTGCGCACTTCGATGCGATAGACGAGCGTATCGCCGACGACGCCGCGCGCCGGACCTGTTTTGCGCAGAGAGAGTCCGGGCGTGCTCCATGTCTTCTGCGTCGCGCCGCTGCCGACGACGAATCGCTCGCCGCCTGCACCGGCATCGGCAGGACGGATGACTTGGATGCCGACGGTATTCGTCCCAGGCGCCGGTTCGAGTTGGTAAATCTCCACGCTCGCCTGTCCCAATTCGTTCGTCGGAACTTCGACGACTTTGGCGCCGTCGGGCGCAAAGCCGGCCGGCGGTCCGCCCGTGATCTCGTAACGCACGCGCCAGCCTTCGACCGGGGCGTGAGTCGAGTGTCGCGAGACGATCGTCGTGAAGACATGCTTGCTGCCGGCAGGATTGATGGCCGGCGGCGGATAAACGAATTCGGCGTCGACCCACTGGACGACCGCCGACTGCACGTGCCCATCCCAATTGTGTACGCCGGGCGCGTGGACGGTGACGTGGCTCGTCCCTTCCACCGGCGACGTCAACGAGATCCAGGCTTGCCCGCGTTGAACCGGGAGATCGTCGGCGGGAGTCGGAGTGCCGCGCGTCAAGCACAAGTAGCGAGACGAGGTGACGCCGACGGCATAAGAGCTGTTGACCTTTCGGGGCCAAGCGCTGAAGCCGACCAGCCAGTCGAGCGGGCTTTTGCGACCGAGCGCAATGAAATGGCCCGCGCCGCCCGGCGCCAACATCCACTCGACCTCTTGATTGGCGTACATGCAGCCGTCGGCGCCGCAGACGGCGGCCAGCAATACCACTTCGCTGCCGACCGGCGCGATGATCTTCGTGGGCGAGAGCGTGAGCTTCACCATCTGATGACGCTCGTGATGCGGCAACGGAGGCCGCGGCTCTTCGTCATAGACCAGCGGGCCGGGAATGAAGAAGTGCTCGCCCGACGGATCAATCCGCGGAAGCCGGCCGTAGGCGCAGCCTTGGACGACAAGCGCGCAAAGCGCGAGCGTCGTGAGCGGCCAACGTGCGCGAGTTCCAATTCGAGCCATGCTTCACCCGATGCGCCGAGCATCCTGTTCGTCGGGCCGCGGCGAATTGCGCCGGCGTAACTGCGCGCCCCAAGGCGTCGCGCCGGCGCAAATATCCTCTTCGCAACCCTAGCATGCGTTTTGTCAACATGGGGACTTTTTTCAACGTCTAGCGTTGCCGAATAGCGACGCGCCGCCGGCAAATCCAATAAAGAACCCCCGACCGGAATCGCCTTGCGGCAATTTCGACGGGGGTTCGGCGCTGGATCGGTTGAATCTGGCTGCGTTGAATGCGGTCGAAAAACGCGTCGATTTGCGACGGCGCTAGTGATAGTTGCCGAACAGCCCGGTGGCGTACCAGATGCCGTTCGACCCGCGGTGCATATCATAGCCGAAACGCGGCTGTCGAGCACGTACCGCGCTCCAATGTCCTGAAGATTGCCGCCAGCTTTCGACGCAGTCGACGGCGGCGTCGACCATCGTCTCATGCGGCCAGCTTTCGGCCACTACCTCCTGGGCCCGCAGGCCGAAGGGAAGCAGGGCGCTAAGCCTTGGGAAGCGACTCCCCCAATTGTGGTGTCCCTGGCGGCGAATCTTCGCCTGATACCGTGAGTGCTGCTGCGCGGCAGTAGTCAGGGCCGGATCGAGTTGGCCTTTAGTGCTGGCCGGCGCTTCGGGGTGGATGCGGACGGCGAAAACCATGGTGCGCTGGGTAATCGTGCCCGCTGGCAGGTCGAGGGCCACCGCCAAGTGCTTGGGTTGAAAGCGATAGAACTTCCCTGAGCTGAAGGGCAGCGCAGTCACGACCCGGCCGTAATACGGAGCGTCCGGGTGCGCGAAATCCAAAATGGCCAGCCCGGCTTGGCCATGCAGTTCGTCGAAGGCGGCGTGCGAAAGGACCTTAGTTTCCCGGCCATCGACCGTGACCTTCAGGTCTGCTGGCACTTTTAGGGCAACAAATTGGTCGAGTTTGGCCTGCACCTGGGGGTTGGCCAATGCCGCGGACTCGAACTGCTGGCTGGCGGCTGTCGGCCGGGCGGGCTTGAACCAGATCAAAAGCATCTTCCGCTGCGCCTGGGCGGTTTTCATCGCTTTGGCATAATCGTGTTGCCATTCGACCTTGATTGGCGTGGCGGGCGCGGTCGGCTTGGCGGCGCCCGTCGGCGCTTTGGGCGCTTCGGGGTAAGATCGCCAGCGATGGCGAGCCATTGCGGGGCTGGCTGCCAACTGCAAAATGGCGAGAAACATCAGAGTTCGATACATCGGTGCACCTCCTCATGGAGCAAGGTTGAGCCAGCGAGACTCAACGCCGGCTGGCGACCACCAGGTCGCGAAGCCGGTTGGGAACAAGCCAGGGGTGCGAGGCATCCCCCTTGGGGACGCTCAACGCGGTCCTGGCGAAAACAAAGGGCGCCGCAAAAGAGTCCGGTCGCTAAGACCGGAAGGGGTGCGGCATTGAGACATTCATGGGCTGCATGCTCTCGGCGAGTTTATCGATTGCGGTGAGATTCCCGGCTGGAGAGTTCCGGTGTAACAGGCGAGTTGGCCAAAATCAACCAGCCACGCGGTTTTTTACCCTTGAGAGCCGCTGCCTGTAGCCTTGCCATTTCTTTCGTGTTATGACAGGAGTTTTGACCGCCGGGGTCTCTGGACGGTCGCAAGGAGCCCTGCATGACTCGCCCTCTTTCCGGGCTATTTTCGGCTGCTACGAGGAACGCAAAGCATTTAGCAAACGTCGTTTGCGCATGCTGTTCGGCTGCAGCCCTGGGCCTGTCGCCCGCAGGGCCTGCTCTTGGCGCCGAGAACCAACCGAGCGGCACTGCCGCTCAAGCCGTGGGCGACTTGCCGAACCAAACGCGGGCTGCAGGCAGGGCCTTCACCCCCCATACAGCGGAGGATTTGGCGGTTGCGCGACGATCCCTTACTTCAGCGATTGGCCAGCTCGATCGCTACTTAAGCCCTGGCGGAGCGAACGGGCGGAATTGGAAACGCTACCTGCTCTGGGACGAAATGCAGCGGCAACTCAGTTCGCCTATGCCCGACTCGACGGAGCTGGAGCGAGTCTATCGCCGGTATATCGCCGACTATGCCGGCTTGGAACTGCCTGTCTGGCGCCACGTCGCCGAGGCTTTGCGGGCCTACCTCGATTTGGCGGCCGAACTGGCCGATTCGAAAGCCAAGGCCGCCTACGAGGATAAATTGACAGAATTGGCCGACCGCCTGGAAGCTTTTGCCGAAGCCGGCGCGCCGGAAGAATTGGAACGCGCAGCTCTGTCGCTGGGCTGGCTTGAGCGACGGCGTCAGGCCTTGCCCTTGGTGCAAGGCATCCGCCGCAGACTCTCACAGCCGAACTTATATGTCAACTTGACAGAAGAACTCATCGCCTCGGGCGCCGGCCGGTCGATCGACGAGACGGAACCCGTCCGCGACGTCATTCTCGGCACGCAAATTTCCGGCAGCGGGCGAACCATCGGCAATGTGCTGATTAAGCTGATCCCCAGCCCCAATTCGCTGTTGTTGGAAACCGTGCTGGAAGGGGTAAACCACGCGCAAACGGTAGGCGCCAATGGCCCGGCGCGGATCGGCAGCACCAGCCGCACGACACTGATTGGCCGGCAGCGGATGTCGCTCGACTTTCAGGGGTTCAAGGTCTGGGCGCCGCAGGCGGTCGCTTCGGCCCATAGTCATATTCATGGGGTTTGGTCGACCAAACATCGGCTTGTCGATCGGCTGGTGCGTCGCGTTGCTTGGAAGCGCATTCCGCGGCAAAAGCGGCAGAGCGAGACGATCGCGTCGCGTCACGCCGAATCGCGGCTCACTCGCCGCTTAGCCGCCGAAACCAACCGCGAGTTGGGCGTTTCGAACGCGAACTACCTGGAGAAATTTCGCAACCCGCTGGTCCGCCTGAACGAGTTTCCGACGCGGTTCGAGTTCAGCACGTCGACCGGCGAGGTTCGATTCCTCATGCAGAAGGACGGTTTGGGCCGCCTGGCGGCGCCTTTCGCGCCTCCCGAGACGCAGACGCGGCCCGATCTGCTGGTGCGATTTCACGAGTCGCTGCCAAATAATTTCGCGCAGGGGCTGCTCGCCGGGCAGACGCTCGATCGCACCCATTTCGAGCAGCTATCACTGCAGTACTTGGGCCGCATCCCAACCGAATTGGAAGACGAGGAGCCGAAAGGCCCCTGGTCGATCACTTTCGCAGCGCAGGCGCCCGTCACGGTGCGAATCGGCCAGGATTCGGCGGCGATTACGATCCGCGGGCGGCAATTCGCCTCCGATGTGCGGCGCTTCGACGAACCGATGAATATCACGGCCCGCTACCGGCTCAGCCGCGAAGCGGGGGCGATCAAGGCCGTGCGCCAAGGCGAATTGGAAATCTTCCCGCCCGGCTTCGCGCCGAACGCCGGTCGACCGTTGCCCGCGCGCTTGATCGGGTTTCGCAACTTGCTCAAGCACCGCTTCGAAAAGATCTTCAGGCCCGAAATCGTGTCCGAGGGTTTAATCTTGCCGGGCCATTGGCGCCGACTGGGGAAGCTGGAGCTGACCGATTTACAAACCGACCGCGGTTGGATGCTGCTCGGGTGGCGGCCGCAATCGACCAAGTCGCGGTTGGCCGGTTACCGCAGGCCAATGGCGTCGGACGCCGAACAAGTTGTAGAGAATCAGCCATGAATCGCTACGTCGAAATCATGTTCGATTGCCTCCCGTTACGCAGCGTGGGGCGGCTCGATATTCCGATCGACGCCTCGCCGAAGTACCGCGAGCGATGCGAACGGATCAAACGGGCCATTGAGACGCATGGCTCGCACAATGCCTATTTTCTCTACAATTCCCAATGCGAGTATCATCTCACCAACCAGCCTGAGGTCGGGTCGCTTGAGTTCCGTTTCGAAGGCGTGGCGCTGACCGACGAAACCGATCAGAAAACGGTTCGCTGCCATTTGGAGGTCGAGCTGACACGCGAAACGTGCGACTGGCTGACCGAACCGATCGTCGATTGGTTCAAGGAGACCGTGTCTCGCAGCGTAGCAGTCGAATTCGACCGCTATATTGCAGCCGGCGACCTGGCACAAACCGTGGAGCGGATTGCCCGCATCCAGGCAGAGAGCGACCAGCAAGGCGGCTACGTGGGAATGTATCTTTAATTCAGGCCGGCCCGCGGCCTCTCTAGGGCGCCACTGGCTCTGCCAGTGCATGATAATTGCCGACATCCTTGTCGCTTGCACTGGCGGAGCCAGTGGCACGCAGCCCAAAGATTTACTCCTGGCAGGGTATTTTGGCGGGCTTTAGTAAGAATGCGAGGCATGAGAAAAAGGCGCAGCCTCGACCGACCCTGCCGATCTCAGAAAATTTTCCAAGTTTGCGGGTTATGACGCCGATACAAGCGTTGCGGATTATTCCGCCCGGGCTGCGCATGCTCTGCCGCCCGGCAGATACACCGGATCAGGAACGCCTCATCGATGAGACGGCGACTTCGAGCCACCGTGGCGCTGATGCTAGCTGGCATGACGGCCATCACCGGCTGCACCCCGAGCAAGCCGATTTACTTGTTCGAGGACAAGGACATGTCGCACTACAAGGGCATGGCCACCGAGATCGAGTATCCGGACGTTGAGAACATCCACCTGGACGATGTGCTGAACGCCAAGGCCCCGTTGACCTTGAGCAACCCCGAGGCCCGCGAGATCTGGGATCTGACGCTCGAAGAAGCGATGCGCACAGCGCTGGCCAACAGCAAGGTGCTGAGAAACTTGGGCGGTCTGTTGTTCACTCCCGGTTTGCCGGCCTCGAACCAGACGATCGCCCCCACGGGGCAATTATTGCAGCAGCAAGGCCAGAACCTGGCCGGCCAATCGCTGGGCCAACCCCAGACCAGCCAGACGATCTACAACCCGGCCATCCAGGAATCGAACACATCCAACGGCGTCGAGGCCGCCTTGAGCCAATTCGACGCGCAGTACAACTCGCAAATCTTCTGGCAGAAGAACGACCGGCCGCAGAACTTGTTCTTCCAGAACGCGACGCCCCCAGTGTTTAGCCAGGACTTCGGCCAGTACCAGCAAGAAGTCGGCAAGGTCACGGCCGACGGCAGCCGCGTGTTCTTGCGAAACCACCAGATTTACGACAACAACAACAATCGCTCGAACCAGTTTCCCAGCGCCTGGAACACCGACATCGAGGCCGAATTCCGCCATCCGTTGTTGCAAGGCAGCGGCGTCGAGTTCAATCGTATCGCCGGCCCGAACAGCTCGAACGGCTTGGTTGCAGGCCAGGCGACGAACAGTTCCTTTCAGAACCCCAATACGATTCCGGGCACGTACAACGGCGTGATGCTGGCTCGCATCAACGTCGACATCACGCTGGCCGACTTCGAGGCCGGCGTGCGAAACATGGTCAGCGACTTGGAACGTGCTTATTGGGACTTGTACTACAACTATCGCAACCTGGCCGCCGTGCAAGCCGGCCGCGATAGCGCGTTGCAAACCTGGCGCAAGGTGTACGCCCTGTATATCAACGGCAGCAAAGGGGGCGAGGCCGAGAAGGAAGCTCAGGCCCGCGAGCAGTACTTCTTGTTCCGCGCCCAGGTCGAAAACTCGCTCGGCTTGCTCTACACGGCCGAAAGCCGGTTGCGGTACATGATGGGCCTGGCGCCGACCGACGGCCGCTTGATTCGCCCGGCCGACGAGCCGACGACCGCCGAGGTGCAGTTCGATTGGAGCGAAATCCTGCCCGAGGCGCTAACTCGCAGCGTCGAAGTTCGCCGCCAGAAATGGGTCGTCAAGCAAAACGAATTGAAGCTGATCGCCTCGCGAAATTACCTCTTGCCGCGATTGGACATCCAGGCCTTGTATCGCTGGCGCGGTTTCGGCAACGATCTGGTGAATTACAACGGCCAGGCCTTCAACGCAAATGCCGTGGGCACCGCGGCGAACCGCGGCTCGGGCGCCTGGAACACGTTGTGGAACGGCCAGTATCAGGAATGGCAGTTGGGCGCCAACCTGACCGTGCCGATCGGCTTCCGTCTGGCCATGGCCGGCGTCCGCAATGCGGAACTGATCCTCGCGCAATCGCGAGCCTTGTTGCAAGACCAGGAACTGGAATTGGTGCACGTGCTGACCAACTCCATCCGCGATCTCGACCGCAACTATCAGGTGAGTCAAACCACCTTCAATCGCCGTGTGGCCGCCGCCAAGCAGGTCGAAGCCGTCAAGGCGGGTTACGACGCCGGCACGGTCACGCTCGACATGCTGCTCGATGCACAGCGCCGCTTGGCCGATGCCGAAATCGCCTACTTCCGGGCGCTGGTCGATTACAACGTCGCCATCTTGCAGGTCCACTTCCGCAAGAACTCGCTGTTGGAATACAACGGCGTCTACCTGGCCGAAGGCCCCTGGCCGGCCAAGGCCTATTTCGACGCCCGCAAGCGCGCTCGCGAACGCGATGCCGCGCTGTTCATCAACTACGGCTTTACGCGGCCCGAAGTCGCCAGCCGCGGCGCCTTCCCGCAAACGATGAACCAGCCGGGCGAGGTCTTCCAGAACAGCGAATTGCCCTCCGACGCGACGCTGCCCGGCGGCCCGCTTGCGGCGCCAAATGGTGCTGGACCCAACGGCGCCGGGCCAACGAACGGCGGCATGGGTCCAGATAACTCCGGGCCGATTGGATCGGGACTGAACGGCGGGCGCACGCAGTACGATCCTTCGCTTCCGGCCGAGCCCGAAACTCCCTCGCCGACCGACTCGACGGGCCCGCTGTTCGCTCCGCCGGCGACGAACGAGCAAGCGAACTGGACCGGCGGACGCGCCCGATATCCGGCGCCGCAGGCGCAGGCTCAAATTCGCCCGGCGCAGCCGTCGCGCCCGTCCGCTAAATTCGCGCCCCCCGCGGCTCCGCAAGCCCGTGCCGAAGTGTTGCGGGTGAGCCATGAAAACTAATACTTTGCTTTGTCAGAGCAATGAATTAGGATTGGCGCCTACCCGCGGATGATCGGCGCTCGATGGAATTGGGCCACGGATGCAACACGGATCTAGCACGGATAAGAAGTAGACTACAATCTCTTCCGGGCGAAGATGAAGTTGCATCTCGTTTGATCGGTGTTCCATCCGTGGCTCGGTCCGCGCCGCCCGTTGCCGGTCTCAGCCGCGAGCGGTACGATCTAGCGCATGCCGCACGCCGAGTTCGTTCTTTCGGGCGATTTGATCCTCGCCGATCGGATCTTGCCCGCCGGCGCCGTGTTGGTGCGCGACGGCCGGATCGCCGACCTCGGACCCCGAGCTGAAATGCTCGCGGGATTACCGCCCGGCGTTGAGCAATCGGCATTCGACGGTTTCATTTCGCCGGGCTTCGTCGACTTACACGTCCATGGCGGCCGCGGCGCCGACTTCATGGACGGCAACGAAGACGCGTTCGCTACCGTGCTTCGCGCCCATGCGCTCCACGGCACGACGAGCTTATTGCCGACGAGCACCGCCGCGCGGCACGAGCAGATTCTGGCGATGCTCGACCTTTGCCGCCAATTCAAGCTCCGGCGCGATGCTCGCGGCGCCCGCGTGCTCGGCGCGCATTTTTACGGGCCCTACTTTCGAGCCGAAGCGCGAGGCTGCCATCCGGCCTCGCCGATTCGCGCGCCCGAACCGTGCGAGTACGAGCAATACTTGGAGTTCGCCGATGCGATCGCGACTGCCTCGATCGCGCCGGAGTTGCCGGGCGCCGAACCGTTCGCCCGAGATTGCGCCGAGCGCGGCATCCGCCTGAACGCCGGGCATACGCACGCCACGTTCCTCCAGATGGCCGCGGCGATCGACTGGGGCGTGCGGCACGTCGACCACCTGTACTGCGCGATGTCCGACAAGGCGAAGCTCCGCCAGCAGCAGCCGTATCCGATGCAAGGGGGCGTGCTCGAAGCGACGCTCTACTTCGACGAATTGACCACCGAGGTGATCGCCGACGGCAAGCATCTTTCGGCCGATTTGCTGCTCTTGGCCTGGAAGATCAAAGGCCCCGATCGGCTGGCGCTGGCGACCGATTGCAACCGAGCCTTGGATTTGCCGGAAGGTTCCTATATCTTCGGTCCTGAAGCGGATGGCGAGCCGTTCATCAGCCACGACGGCGTCGGCAAAATGCCCGACGGCCAGGCACTGGCCTCCAGCGTACGCGGCATGGACCACATGGTGCGCACCTTTGCGAGCCTGACCGGCCGGCCCCTGTGGGAAGTGGTGCGGATGGCCTCGCTCACGCCGGCGCGGATCGCCGGCTGGGACAGCGAACTCGGCAGTCTCGAAGTCGGCAAGCGCGCCGACTTCGTGGCGCTCGGCCGCGATCTCGAGGTCAAAGCGACGTATATCGACGGAATCAAATTAAGCGAATAGTGCATGTTCTTCTCCTTCGATGGCCCCGATGGCGGCGGCAAGACGACGCAGCAGCGGCTGTTTTGCGAGTGGCTGCGCAGTTCGGGCCGTGAAGTGATCGCTTGCCGCGATCCCGGCAGCACCGCGCTCGGCGATGCGGTCCGCAAACTGTTGCTCGACGGCGGGGCGATGGCCATCGGCCGCCGCAGCGAAATGTTTCTCTACATGGCGGCCCGCGCGCAATTGGTCGAAGAGCTGATCGCCCCGGCGCTCGCCGCCGGCAAAACGGTCGTCTCCGATCGCTATTTGCTGGCGAATCTTGTTTATCAAGGCTACGCGGGGGGACTCGACGTTGACGTGTTGCGCGAGATCGGCAGCACCGCCACCACGGGCATCGAACCGAACTTGACCTTCGTGCTCGACGTGCCCGACGATGTCGCCGTCAGCCGCTTGAACCGGCCGCTCGATCGGATGGAACAGCAGGGGACGGCGTTTCGGGTGGCGCTGCGAGAGGGTTATCTGGCCGAAGCCGCGCGGCGGCCCGAGCGAATCGTGGTCGTCGACGCCGCGCGCAGCATCGACGCCGTGCAAACCGAGATTCGCACCGCGGCCGAACGGGTTCTTAAGGGGCGTTAATATCGTATCACTGACGAACGACGTATGAGTTGGCAAGGCATCGCCGGACACGACGAGATCGTCGAGCAATTTCGCCGGGCGCTTGCGCGCGGGCGTCTGGCCAGCACGTTTTTGTTCGTCGGTCCTGAAGGAGTCGGCAAGCGCACGTTCGCTCTGCGGCTGGCGCAGTGCTTACTGTGCCAAGCGCGACCGGCCGAGCGGCTCGATCCCTGCGGCCAGTGCGCCAGTTGCATGCAAGTCCTGGCCGGCACGCATCCCGATCTGCTGCAAGTGGCCAAGCCGCGCGACCGCAGCGAAATCCCGGTCGCGCTGTTGATCGGCAGCGGCGAAAAGCGGATGCACGAAGGGCTGTGCCACGACATTTCGCTGAAGCCGTTCATGGGCGGTCGGCGGATCGCGATCATCAACGACGCCGACTTTCTGAACGAAGAAGGGGCCAACTGCCTGCTCAAGACGCTCGAAGAGCCGCCCCCGCAATCGGTGCTGATCTTGATCGGCACGAGCATCGACCGCCAACTGCCCACGATCCGTTCGCGGGCCCAGATCATTCGCTTTCAGCCGCTCGCTCGCGAACTGCTTGCCGAACTGCTCGTCGCGCAAGGCCTCGTCGGCGACGCCGACGCAGCGCAGCGCGTCGCCGCGTTCAGCGAAGGGAGCCTGTCGCGGGCCGTCGAATTGTCCGATCCCGAACTGTGGAGCTTTCGCGGCAAACTGCTCGAGCGACTCGCCGGGCCGAACCTCGACGGCTTGCAACTCGCGAAGTTCGTCGGCGCCTTCGTCGATGAGGCGG
>Ga0068855_100007721_pt1 | contig 12989 bp, 10 predicted proteins | sample KBSCornC52_FD_66592 | JGI IMG/M metagenome (GOLD analysis project Ga0068855, IMG submission 66592) | Corn rhizosphere microbial communities from Kellogg Biological Station, Michigan, USA - KBS Corn C5-2 | ecosystem: Host-associated > Plants > Roots > Rhizosphere > Soil ... | reverse complement strand
CCTACGGGCGCGTAACGGATGAGACGATGCACAGGGTAGAGATTGCGCTGCGCGTTGCAACGGGCCTGACACCGCTCGATCCGCCGGATGCGGGAGACGCCGGCCGCCGCGAATCACAGGTAGCGAGCGAGGGTTAGTGGCATGACGTGGATCGAGGTTCGACAGCAGCTTCCCAACCGATGGGTGGTTGTGGAGGCGCTCGCGGCGCGCTCAGAGGGCGACCGCCGGCTCCTGGACGACGTCTCCGTGGCCGGCGTGTTCGAAAGCGGGACGGAGGCGTGGTCCGCGCAGGGGCTGCTGGCAAAACAGCACCCTGACCGAGAGTTCTATCCGCTTCATACTTCGCGAGAAGCGCCAGACATACGCGAACGGGTCGAGCCACTCTCGCGAGGAATCAGGGTGCGCCTGTGAAGCTTCGCTTTGAGTCCGGGCTGTTGTACGTTTCGATCGACGTTAGGACGGTGGACGGAGTCGAGGCAAGGTTCGAAAGCGTGGTAATCGATACCGGTTCAACCTCTACAGTTCTCGCGGCAAGTCGAATGCAGGAGATTGGCGTCACGGTCGCGGCGGATGATGTTGTGTACAACGTTCGCGGCATCGGCGGAACCGAACCGGTTTTCGAGCGCCGTCTGGCGAGATTGAGTGTGGGCCAAATGGAGTTATCGGATTTCCCCGTGGAGATAGCTGCGATGCAGTACGGGTTCCCACTGGACGGCATTCTGGGATTGGACTTCCTGCTTGCAGTTGGGGCTGTAATAAACCTGGCAAATCTGGAGTTGACCGGCGAGAAGGTGACGGAGTGAAACTGATCCTATCCGGCGGGCGAATCATCGACCCGTCGCAGAATCTGGACCGAGAAGGCGACCTCCTTATCGAGGACGGGAAGATCGCGGGGATCTTTCCATCCGGCAGCAGTGGCGGCGCGAGCGGCGATGTCGTGCGGGACGTGCGCGGGAAGCTCGTCACGCCGGGGCTGATCGATATTCACGTTCACCTGCGCGAGCCGGGATTCGAGTACAAAGAGGACATCGAGAGCGGGACGCGGGCGGCGGCGGCGGGTGGGTTCACGGCGGTCTGCTGCATGCCGAACACGAATCCGGCCATCGATACGGCGGCGGTCGTGCGCCAGATCATCGAGCGGGCGGCGGAGGCCGGGTCGGCGCGGGTCTACCCCATCGCCGCGCTCACCCGGAACATGTCCGGCGACCAGCTCTGCGAGATCGCGGACCTGAAGGCGGCGGGCGCGTGCGCGATCTCGGACGACGCATTCCCCATCCAGAACGCGGAGACGATGAGGCGCGGGATGGAGTACTGCGCGCAGTTCGACATGGTGCTGATGACGCACAACGAGGACAAGCACCTGACGGCCGGCGGCGCGATGAACGAGGGCTATACCGCGACGGTGATGGGCGTGCCGGGAATCCCGCGGGTGGCCGAGGACATCGCGGTGGCGCGCAACATCCTGCTCTCTGAGCTGACGGGCTGCCGGCTGCACCTGCTCCACATGTCCACGGGCCGCTCGGTCGACATCCTGCGGAAGGCGAAGGCGCGCGGCATTCCGGTTACAGGCGAGACGGCTCCGCACTATCTTGCTCTGACGGACGCGGCGTGCGACGGCTACAACACGAACGCGAAGATGAACCCGCCGCTCCGCATTGCCGAGGACTCGGAGATGCTGAAGCAGGGGCTGGCGGACGGCACGATCGACTGCATCGCGACCGACCACGCGCCCCACGCCGCCTACGAGAAGGAGCGCGAATTCGATCAGGCGCCATTCGGTATTCTGGGGCTGGAGACCTCCTTCCCGGTCATCTACACCCACCTCGTCAAGCCGGGAATCCTGTCGATTCAGGACGTGGTCGCGAAGATGTCCACGGTCCCGGCGCGGATCCTCGGCCTGCCGGGAGGAACGCTGCGGGACGGCTCTCCCGCTGACATAGCAGTATTCGACCTGAACGCGGAGTTCGAAGTAACTTCTGAGATGCTCCGCTCGAAATCGCGCAACACGCCGTTCATGGGACACACACTCCAGGGTCGGCCGCTCTTCACAATGCTGGGTGGACGACTTGTTGAGTGTTGAGTGTTAAGTATTGAGTGTTAAGTGTTGAGCCTGAACACTCAATACTCAACACTTAACACTCCGGACTAACTATGGACCGAAGGCTGCTCTGGACGATGGTGGGAGTGGGAGTGCTGCTGCTCGTGCTGAGCGAGGAGCTTCCGCCGCGCCTGCGCCTTCTGATGTTCATCGTGTATGGAGGGGCATTCTACGGGCTCTATTGGTGGCAGACCCGGCCGCTGCCCCGAGTGGTGAACCATGCGCCGCTGAAGGACTTCGAGGTTCCGCACGAGGCGGATCTTCGCGAGATTGAGAACCTGACCGTGGAGGAGGCGCTGCACAGGGTGGAAGGGCGGCTCGCGAATACCGAGGCATGGTCGCGGGTCGAGACGCCGGCGGAAGCGTACCCGCGGATGAAGGCGCTGACCGGAATGCAGCAGGAGTTCTTCCGCCAGCATGGCGGGCTGCGGGCGACTTACGGCGACGCGCGGATTGGGGCGGACCAGATTCGCGCGTTCAAGTGGCCCGCGTCGACCGTGCTTCCGTTTCGGGAGGCCTCGCCGCAGACGGGAGCGCAGAGCCAGCCCTTCACTCAGGTTGGGACGGACTTCGACTCCAACCCGATCCTGGCGCGCAAGGGCGAGGAGACGGTCTATATTGTGCACGGAACGCGGTCGAATGCAGACAAGTGGTGGTGCGCCAACTACCGAAGCCTCTACCACTGGATTCTCATCGCGGAGATACAGCTCAAGTCATGAAGACGAATCAACACCACAATGCCCGGACGGCCACATTCCTCCTTGCGGCGGTCACGCTGTACGGAGCGCAGGCGGCCGCGAGCGCCGCGGAGCCGCTCCGATTCGAGGTGACCATCGACCGCTCGATTCGCGAGAAGCCGTTCACGGGACGCGTGCTCGTGCTGCTGAGCGAGCCGGGGAGCCAGCCTCGGTTCGGGCCGGGCTGGTTCAACCCGAAGCCCTTCTTTGCCGTCGACGTGAAGAGCCTGAAGCCGGGCGACACAGTCGTGTTCGACGACCGGGCGATCTCCTTCCCGGCGCCGCTGTCGAAGACGCCCGCGGGAAAGTATGCGGCGCAGGCCGTTGCCGATCTCGATCCGACGAGCCACGAGATCGGGAACCATCCCGGGAACGGCTACAGCCAGCCGGTCGAGATCGAGGTTGGGGGCAGCGCGCCCGGCGTCGTGCGGATGGTAGTGAATCACGTCGTTGGGCCTCAACCGTTCAAAGAGACCGAGCGCGTCAGGCTGGTCGACATCGAGAGCGCGCTGCTGAGCAGATTCCATGGGCGGCCGGTTCACATGCATGCCGGAATCGTGCTGCCGGAGGGGTATGACAAGGAGCCGAATCGCAAGTGGCCCGTCGTCTACGTGATTCCAGGATTCGGCGGCGACCACACCATGGCGCGCTACATGACGAGCCCGCAATCGCCGTTGCCTCCGGGGCCGATTCCCGCCATCATCGCCGTGCTCGACCCCGACGCGCCGACCGGCCACGACGTATTCGCGGATTCGGCGAACAACGGGCCGGTAGGGAAGGCGCTCACGACCGAGCTGATTCCGGCCATCGAGAAGCGGTTCCGCGCGGTCGGGAAGCCGGACGCGCGGTTCCTGACCGGGCACTCATCCGGCGGATGGTCGTCACTCTGGCTGCAGGTCGCCTACCCCGACTTCTTCGGCGGCACATGGTCGACCTCGCCGGACCCGGTGGATTTCCGCGATTTCCAGCGTATCGACATCTATGCGCCGGGCGAGAACATGTTCACCGACCGCAACGGCAAGCCGCGGCCCCTGGCCCGGCAGGGCGACACGCCCGTTCTCTACTACAAGCCCTTTTCGGACATGGAGACGGTGCTGGGCCACGGCGGTCAGCTCGCCTCCTTCGAGGCGGTGTTCAGCCCGCGCGACTCGAATGGTCCGGACGGCCAGCCGATGAAGCTCTGGAACCGGAAGACCGGCGCCATCGACCCGGCGGTCGCGAAGGCATGGGAGAAGTACGATATCAATCTCGTGCTGGAGCGAAACTGGGCGACGCTCGGCCCGAAGCTGAAGGGGAAGCTCCACGTCATCACCGGCGGCTTGGACACGTTCTATCTGGAGGGCGCGGTGAAGCTGCTGAAGGAGACGCTGGAGCGACTGGGAAGCGACGCGGTGGTGGAGATCCATCCCGGCAAGGACCACGGCACGGTCATGACGCGCGAGCTCCGCGACCGGATCGGCCGCGAGATGATGGCGAAGTATCGTAGGTCAACTGGCCAGCTGGTCAATTAGCCGATTGGTCAATTCGTCAACCGGTCAATTGACCAACCGATTAATTGACCAGTTGACCAGTTGACCCGTCGACTAGCTCGCCGGATAGATGTCCTTGCGGCACGAGAACATGGGGCGGCGGAGCATGCCATAGACCGTATGTTTGACGTGGCCGTCCGCCCAGAGGGTCGAAGTGCCGTCGCGGTGCAGGAAGTGGAAGTGGTCGCGGAGCGCCGGGTCGGGCGGCGGGCTGTTGAACCAGTCCGGCGGCTGGAGGAAGTTGCAGAGCGGCAGCGTGAACTCGTGCTCCCAGAGGATCAGGGTCGAGGAGGGCTGCTCGACCTCCGCGTCCGACGTTCCAAGCCAGACGGGAACGCCGCTGGGATCTATCTGCGACGTGCGGCTCGCGGGACCGAACTCGTTTCCCTGGGCGGCCGGGTTCGTCGCATAGTAGGCCGAGGTTTTTTCCGGCGAGAAGAAGTTGAGGGCGTAGGACATCTGCCAGGAGCGCGGCATGGAGGGGCACCGCTTGATTCCCTCGTTCTTCAGGTAGGTGTCGATGGCGCCCGGCTTGATGGGATGGGACGCCGGCTGATTGACGTTGACGAGGTTGTCATAGCCGATCCAGGGCTCTATCTGCGAGAAGCTCGGGCCGAGCTGCGAGACCTGCTGCGCGCCGAACCATGTCTCGTCGCTGTCGGTGATATACATTCGCATGGCGAGGCCGAGCTGGCGCATGTTGCTGGCGCATTGCGCTTCGCGCGCCGACTCGCGAGCCTGCGCGAACACGGGGAACAGGATGGCGGCCAGAATCGAGATAATGGCGATGACGACGAGCAGCTCGATCAGGGTGAAGGCAGCAGGGTCGTTTCTCACGGCTCGCATGGCGGGTCTCCTTTGTATTCACCCAGCATAACCCGCGACGGGTGACGGATAGTTCTCGAATCTTGCGAATTTGACCTGTTTCGTTTCTATTTCCTGGTGATCGGATGGATCAGCTTCTCACGAATGGGCGAATACGGACAATGGACCCGGCGATGCCGACAGCGGCCGCGGTCCTGATTCGCGGCAAGTCGATTCAGTCGGTTTACGCGGATGCGGTGGACGTTCGAGACTTCGCCGGAGCGCGCATCGTGGACCTGGGCGGGCGGACGGTCGTACCGGGATTCAACGACTGCCACATGCATATCCTGCCGTACGGGCTGGATCTGGCGCAGGCGGATCTCTCCGTCGCCGCAGGCGTGACGGATGTCCCGTCGCTGGTGGCGGCGCTGAAGCGGTGGTGCGAAGCGAATCCCAACAGCGAGTGGGCGCTGGGGAACCGCTACGACCAGAACGCGTTTCCGGGCGCGGCCCATCCAACGCGGCAGGAGCTCGACGCGGCGTTTCCGGACCGTCCGGTATTTGTGATGCAGACGTCGAAGCACGCGGGAGCGGCGAACTCGGTTGCGCTGAAGCTCGCGGGGATTTCTCGGAACACGCCGGACCCGGAGGGCGGCGAGATCGCGCGGGACGCGGCCGGCGAGCCGACGGGAGTGCTGCTCGAATCGGCGGTCGGGCTGGTGACGCGGCGGATTCCGAGGCCCGGCCGCGCGGGGATGGTCGCGGCAATTCGGCGCGCCAACGATGCGCTGATTCGCGCGGGAATCACGTCCGCCTCCGACCTGAACACGGGCTGGTTTGACATGGAGACGGAGATTGGGTGCTACCGGCGGGCCGCCGAGGACGGCGCGCCTGTGCGGACGACCCTCTTCCCTCATGCGCCGAAGTTTGGCGGCCCGGATTCGATTACGGACAGAGAGACGTTCGAGGCGGCCCACTTCCGGACCGGGGACAATGTGCGGCTCGGTCCCATCAAGCTCTTTTCCGATGGCGCGCTGACGGTGCGGACCGCCGCGCTGCGGGAGCCGTATGTGGACGGCGCCGGCTCCGGGATGCTGCTCCACCCGCCCGAAGAGCTGCGGGCGTACATCCATGCGGCGCACGCGAAGGGCTGGCAGATTGCGGTTCATGCCATCGGAGATCGGGCGATCGACCTGGTGCTGGAGTGTTATGCGTCTGCCCAGAAGCGGCATCCGCGACCGGGCTGCCGGCATCGAATCGAGCACGCCATGCTCGTGGACGACAATCTGATCCGGCGATTCGCGTGGCAGGAGGTGATTCCGGTGGTGCAGCCGGAGTTCGTTGCGCGGTTGGGCGACGCCTACATACTCGGGCTTGGGCGGGAGCGCGCGGACCGGCTGAATCCGAACGCAGCGATGCAGCTTGCCGGACTGCCCGTCCCGTTCAGCTCGGACTGCCCCATCGTGCCTGGCGCGCCACTGGATGGAATCCGGGCCGCCTGCCGCCGGACGACGCGGAAGGGCACGGTCCTGGGCTCGGAAGAGTGTATCTCCGCGGAGGACGGACTCCGCAATTACACGCACTGGGCGGCATACTCCACTTTCGACGAGGGCGTAACCGGGACCATCACGGCCGGAAAACGCGCGGACCTCTGCGTATTGACGGAAGATTTGACGGACGAGACGCTCGATTCGGCCCGCGTAGCGGCGACGATCTGCGGTGGAAATGTCGTTTATGATGCGGATGGGATGATGGGGAGAACCCCGGCCTGAAGGCGCGGGGCTATTCGGTGGAACGGCGCTCCGCGCCCTGAACACCCGAATATCGTGAAGTACGGGCGAATAACTCGCCAACGGAACTTCCATTTCTGTGATCAGCGCTCGCTGGCGAGTTATTCGCCCCTACACCCGAACAAGTGACCACCTGAAGACCTGACTGGTTATCAACGGATACTGAATGAAAGCAATACTCGCACTGGAAGACGGGACGGTTTTTGAGGGGGAGTCGCTCGGCGCGGCCGGGCGGACCTACGGCGAGGTCGTCTTCAATACGGGAATGACCGGCTATCAGGAGATCCTCACGGACCCCTCCTATGCCGGGCAGATCGTCACTCTGACCTACCCGCTCATCGGCAACTACGGAATCAATGAAGAGGATTTCGAGTCGCGGCGCGTACAGGTGGAGGGATTTATCGTACGCGAGGCGGCGGACGCGCCGTCCAACTGGCGGATGGGAAAGACGCTCGGCGCATTCCTGAAGGACCGTGGAATCGTGGCAATCAGCGGCGTGGACACGCGGGCGCTCACGCGCGAGCTGCGGGTGCGCGGCGTGATGATGGGCGCGATCTCGACCGAGGAGACCGCCGAAGAGCTCATTGAGCGCATCCGCACCTCGCCCGGATATGAGGGCATCGACTTCACGCGGAAGGTGACGACGGAGGAGCCCTATGTGTGGCCGGCCGAGGGCGACGTGAAGCGCCGAATCGCGCTGCTGGACTGCGGGGTGAAGTACAACATCATGCGAAGTCTGGCAAACCTCGGCTGCCAGACCACCGTGTTCCCCTGCACCGCGCCCGCGGAACAGATACTCGAGCACGATCCGGACGGAATCATGCTCTCGCCCGGCCCCGGCGACCCGGCGGAGCTCGGCTACATCGTGGACACGGTGAAGAAGCTGGTGGGCAGGAAGCCGATGATGGGCGTCTGCATGGGGAACCAGCTCCTCGGTTACGCGTTCGGCAGCCGCACGTACAAGCTGAAGTTCGGGCATCGTGGGAGCAATCACCCGGTTAAGGACCTGACGACCGACCGCGTTTATATAACGAGCCAAAATCATGGCTACGCCGTGGACGCGGGCGAGCTGAAGGACGGCATGGAGGTCGCGCACGTCAACCTGAACGACGGAACCGTGGAGGGTCTGCGGCACCGCGAGCTTCCCATCTTCTCGATTCAATACCATCCCGAGGCGTCCCCGGGGCCATCGGACAGCAACTACTTCTTTCAGCAGTTCGTGGAGATGATCGAGAACGCCTGAGGTGACGTGATCAGCGAGGATCAGGAACAACTCAGCCCGTCCGGCGCCGTCGCGGGCGTGGAGGAGGCGAGAAGAGAGGAGGCGGAGGAACGCCGCCTCCGCCGTTTGCGCCGCCTGTTCCCCTTTCTCTTGCTAATCGTGTTTCTGGTCTACGCCTTCACCACGAACCTCATTCCATCGTCATCAATGGAGCCGACGCTGAATCCAGGCGACCAGATACTGACAATGCGCTCGTGGCTCGCCTACCTCGGAGGGCGGGCTCCGGCGCGCAACGACATCGTCATTTTCAACCTCCCTCCCGATCAGGGAAAGAAGCTCGGATCGGACACCGAGCCCAATCAGCCTGAAGGACGCAAGCCCATCGGGGTATTCCGCAACCCGCCGGGCGAGATTTTGATCAAGCGGGTGGTGGGGCTGCCAGGCGAAACCATCTCGCTGAAGGACGGCGCCATCTATGCGGATGGAAAGCTGGTACCGCAGGATTACAAGACCGTGCCCGCGGACCCGGGCTCCGATTCGGACTTTCCATTTGCAGGCGAGAAGCCTGTGAAGCTGGGTCCGGACGAGGTGTTCCTGATGGGAGACAACCGGCTGGTGAGCGAGGATTCCCGGTACTTCGGCCCGGTCAGTCTCCGGAACATTCGCGGCCGGTTCGTGCGCGTGCTCTTCCACCGAGACGTCCACGACCCGCTGGATGAGAAGATGAAGAAGGCGCAGGAAGACGCGGCGAACGCAGCGCTCAGGATGCATCGTCGTCGCAGAGAGGGCGTTGGCCGTTAGCGCGGACGCGCCGAGCGGCGCCGGCCGGACCGAAGCGCCGCAAACGCAGGGCGCTTCGCGCCGCACGCTGGTGCTGCTGGCCGTCATATTGTGCGCGGTCGCGCTCAGGCTGGTGGCGCTCGGGTCGGATCCGTACACGCGGCTCGACTGGAGCGCGGGACTCCTCACGGACGAGGGGTTCTACATTCACAATGCGCGGAACGTCGCGCTGTTCGGCCACGCGCGGACGGACGACTTCAACAACATGCTCCTCTCCCCCCTGCTCCACTGGGCGCAGGTCGGCATGTTCGAAGTGTTCGGCGCTGGGGCCATTCAGGCGCGTTTGATATCGGTGGCGGCCAGCCTTGCTACACTCGCTCTGATGTACGCGGCGCTCCGCCGGAGCTTTGACAATCGCATAGCGCTCACCGCAGTCGCGTTCCTGGGCCTCGATCACGCGAACCTGCTATACAATCGGATGGCGCTGATGGACACGCCGGCAGCGCTGCCGGCGGCCGCCGCCTTCTATCTGTTCGTGCGCGGAACGGAGGCGGGGAGAAGCAAAGCAGGGCGCGCCGGACGAACGTGGTTTGCGGCGACAGGACTGGCGCTCGGACTCACGGTCGTGTGCCGGATGTTGTGCCTGTACCTTGCCCCCGCGCCGTTTCTTGCGCTCTTGCCGCTTCGCCGCGGAGGAGTCGTGCGGCGCGCGATGGCGTGGATGGCCGCGGGATTCGCGCTGGTTGCGGCTGTGTATGCCGTCGGCTGGTACCTGCCGAATCGCGCGGAGATCGCTCCGATGAACGCATACTACCGCACGCACCAGATTCAGCCGCGGTCCGTGAGCCATCTGCTGGAGAACGTGCGACACGCGCTGGTCGGAGACTTTAGGGGGCTTTCGCCCTACCTGTTCCGGCATACGCCCGCGTTGTTTGGGCTCGCGCTGACCGCCCTCGCGACCGGTGTTATCGGACGGCGAAGCGAAGGTGAATCGAATGAGTTTGGGAGGGTTGCCGAGCGGTATCTCGGATGGTGGCTGGGGCTGGGGTGCGCGCTGCTGGCCGTTATCAGCTATTCGCCGAGCCGCTATTACGTGACCCTCTACCCGGCGCTGGCGGGGATTGCCGCGATAACGGTGTGGCGGCTGCCGGAGGCGTGGGCCGCGCTCGGTAAACCAGGGCTGGCACCGCGGGCGGCACGCGGGATTCTGGCCGGATTCCTGGCGTTCCACGCAATTCTTTCGCTGGTTCACTATGGAGGCGCTGCGGCGGCCCTGCTCTATGGTGTTCCCGTAGCAATCGGCGTCGCTGCGGCGGCATGGCCCGTTCGGGCGCGGCCAATCAGACGCGTGTGGGCAGCGGCGGTCGTCCTCGTGGTGTGGGCCGTCGTGAACTGCGCGTGGCTGGCGGACTGGGGGCGGCACATCGACTATTCTCAACGGGACATGTCTGTGTGGCTTGGGCAGCACCTGCCGACCGGCTCAGCGGTCATCGGCGATGTGGCCCCCGGGATCTGCATGGACAACCGATTTCGGGCGATTCACGTGCAGCCCGGTCTCGCGAACTACGTTGACCCGCTGGAGCGGTTCAGGGGCGCGCCACGGTATGTCGCGATACTGGACGGACGCTGGAAAGAGCGGTACTGGCTCGACAAGTACCCTGACGTCGTCGCGCCGAACCGAAGAATACATCTCGCGCGGATTCTGCGCTGGGAGGTCGGCATCTATGCGGTGGACGCGCCGCCGAAGTAAATAAGTCCGGGGATGAATCCCCTCTCTGCGAAACAAATCCCGCCTTCGCGGGATCGGGGTCGAAGCACGTCCGTCGTGCGCTCGACTTGCGTCCTCTTAAGGGGTCTGGTAATCGAATGGCTCGTTATCTCGCAATCCTGCTTTTACTTCTCGGCACGCCGCAACTTGCGCTGGCGCAGGCGAATCCGTTCCAGCCGCCGCGGGCGTCTGTCCACTACGAGCGGGACCGGGATTACGACCTGCAAAACGTTACCGTCCGACTGAAGGTGGACTGGGCGAAAAAGAGCTTCGGGGGAGTCGTCACGCACACGCTCGCGCCGCTTCGCGAGGGGCTGACCGAGCTGGACTTCGATGCAGGCTCGAACCTCGATGTCACCGCGTGTACGGTGAACGGCGCGGCGGCGAAGTATGCGCGTGATGGAGACAAGCTGAAGGTCACGCCCGCCATTCGCCTGATTCGCGCGACGCCGGTGCAGGTAGCGATCCGCTACGCCTCGAAGAGCGCGGCGCATGGGCCGCGCTCGCTTAACGGGACGTACGGTCTTCACTGGATCATGCCGGAGAAATTCGTGCCGGAGCGGAAGCCGGGGTTCTACACGCAGGGCGAGTCCGAGGGCAACCACCTCTGGGTGCCCATCTACGACTATCCGAACGACAAGACCACGACCGAGACGTACGTCGAAGTGCCGGACACCTGGTACGTCATCGGGAACGGGCGGCTGGTCGGGATGGACGCGAACCGACGGGCGCACACCCGGACATTCCACTGGAAGATGGTCCAGCCGCACTCGACCTACCTGCTCTCGCTGGCGGGCGGCGAGATGGATGTCGGGTACGAGGATTGGAAGGGCGTCGGGCTCCTCTACGCGGTGCCGAAGGGCGAGGCGAAGTACATCGACGCGTCGTTCGGCGACACCAAAGACATGCTCACGTACTTCTCGGACCGGCTGGGCGTGAAGTATCCGTGGCCCAAGTACGCGCAGACCTGCGTCTTCGATTTCGGCGGCGGCATGGAGAACGTGAGCGCGACGACGCTCGGCGAGGGGTCGCTGGTCGAGGCGCGGAACGGCATCCACCCGATGGCGTCGCTCAATTCCCACGAGCTTGCTCACCAGTGGTTCGGCGACCTGGTGACCTGCAGGGACTGGGGCAACATCTGGCTGAACGAGGGGTTCGCCACCTTCTTCGAGCAGCTCTGGGCGGAGCGCTCGCGTGGCCGCGACGCCTACGACAGCGAACGGGAGGGCGCGCTCAACAGCTACCTGAGCGAGAGCCGGCGCTACAAGCGGCCCATCGTGACGAATGTCTATCCCGACCCCGACGCGATGTTCGACAGCCACACGTATCCGAAGGGCGGCCTCGTGCTCCACATGCTGCGGCGGGAGCTGGGTGATGACGCCTTCTTCCGCGGGCTCGGTTACTACCTGCGGAAGAATGCGTACCATCCGGTCGATACGCACGACCTGATTCGAGCGCTGGCCGAATCAACCGGGCGAAACCTTGAACCCTTTTTCGACCAGTGGGTCTATAAGCCGGGCCATCCCGTCATCGACTATACGTGGAGATATGATGACGCGGCGAAGCAGGTGGTGGTGAATGTCTCGCAGGTTCAGGATACGAAGGACGGGACGCCGATCTACACGTTCAAGTGCGGATATGCGCTCGTCGGCGGGAGCGCGGGAGTGCAGTCGGGCGTGCTCCAGGTCGACAAGGATAAGGCCGAGATTCGGCTGCCCGCCTCGTCCAAACCGGACGCGTTCCTGCTCGACCCGGCGCACGACATCCTGATGGAGCGGAAGCCGAAGCAGTGGCAGGCGGGCGAGGCGATGGCGGTGGTGAAGTACCCTTCTCCCGCGATCTCATGGCTGGAGCGCCGCAACGCCGCGACCGAGCTGCTAAAGGATCAGCCCGGCGACGCGACCATCAGCGCCGTGGCAGAGACGGTGAGCGCGGACCGCGCGTGGCGGAGCGACCTCTACTCGCGCGCGGTGATGGAGCGGCTGGGCCAGCTCAAGAAACCCGCGCTGCGCCCGCTCTTCGAATCGATTGCCGAGGGCCGCGGGCTTGCTCCCGGCACCGTGGCGGAGCCGGAACTGTGCGCGGCGGCAATCTCCGCGCTTGGTTACCTGCCGAAGGAGAGCGACGACGAGGCGAGTCTGCGGCGGTTCGTGAATCAGAAGGAGTTCTTCAGCGTGGCGCGGGCGGCCATGCGGGCTCTTTCGGGCTGGGACGCGGACGCGAACGTACCGCTCTTCCGGCAGGCGGCGACGTGGGAATCG
>Ga0068855_100007718_pt1 | contig 12990 bp, 13 predicted proteins | sample KBSCornC52_FD_66592 | JGI IMG/M metagenome (GOLD analysis project Ga0068855, IMG submission 66592) | Corn rhizosphere microbial communities from Kellogg Biological Station, Michigan, USA - KBS Corn C5-2 | ecosystem: Host-associated > Plants > Roots > Rhizosphere > Soil ... | reverse complement strand
GCCTGCTGTCGCGCGCCTCGCGTGGTTCCATCAGGCGGACGCCGACCCCATCTAGTGAGGGGCTCACGCCGGTGTTTTCCCAGGCGTCCTGCAAAAGCCGATGAAACTCTCGAAATGAAATGGCACCGCTCTGGCGCACGCTAGATATTCGTGCGAGCCCGTTCAGAGCATTCAAGCCCTGGATCACGGCAGACCGATCGCGCTCCAGGCGATACGGCTCGCCGTTTCCCATCCGGTCTTCCAATCCGAATGCCACAATGGTCTCACGTATTGTGGCCACGAAATCGGCCGCGGGCCTGGTCTGCCCTGCCAGCACCTCATCGATTCGAGCCATCTCCGATATCGTTTTCTGTAGCTGTGCGAGCTCTAGCGGAAAATCGAGATGAGCTTCGAATGCCCCGGATCTGGCAGCTGCCAGCCACGCCTCCTTACCGGCACGCACGGCAGACTTGATCGCATGCCGCCTCAAGTGCTCGACGACCAGGCTGCCCGGGGCAGTATACGAGGACTTGAGAAAGGAGATGACCTCCTCTCGACGCCAGCCGTAACGCACGACGTCGAGGTACTTCATTACGGTTCGCAGGAGCGGATTGCTGGCACACGTTTCTGCCGACGAGCTCGGTATTGGGATCCCATACCTCTCGAAGACCGCGGTGAGTATCGCCGCATAGTCACCGAGTGACCGAGTTACGACGCCGAATTCGTTCCAGGGAATGTTCCGGCTTCCCCGAATGACCAGGAATTCGCGCGCAACCATTTCGGCCTCGACATAGGCGTTCGGCGCGTCCAGAACACGGATCGGTCTGTCTGCTTCTGATTCCAGCGTCAACGGTGCCGCAGCGGGCTCGCCCTCGTCGAACAGCCGGTCGGACAGCGCCCTTATCTGCCACGTCCGCCGGCGCTCACCCCTTTCCGGATCCGAGAGCGCGATTTCATGGGTTGTAAACTCACGTCGCAGCTTCGTGAGCGTACGAAACGGCGCCGCAAATAGGAACGGGCGACGCTCTTCCCACGGAAGCGTTACGACGATCTCGACATCCTCGTTTTCGGCGAATGCGCCCAACATTGCGCGATGCGCGGGGGTAAATGCATAGAAACCGTGTACGATGATTTGTCGAGCATTCCATGGGATGGACGCCTGACCGGACCGAATGAGCTCGGACGCGCGCTTCAAGCTGTCTTCATCATCGTGGAGACGCGCATCGTTCAGGAACCGCTCGTAAGCGTCATAGAGTCGGCCCATATCGCGCAGCTTGCGGTCCAATACTGCTATTCCGGTCGCAAGCGCAGCCTGACCTGCCGTTTCAAACGTCTCCGGAGTGGCGCCGGCAAGCTTCCACTCACGGATGGCATCCTGCAGCGCTGAGATGAATCCCGGCGTGTAGAGCATTTTGCCCAGGTAGTCATCGGCGCCAACGGTGTCTGAAATAATCGTCGAGAGGAGAATACGCTGAAAGGTATGCCCGCAAGACGCGCGCACGACATCCGGCTCTTGCTTGATCACCTCTGCTACAAGGCGGTTGAAGGTAACGATCCGGCTCTCCGCGATAGCCGCGTCAACCCCGCCCTCTTCGGTTGCCTTGCGGGCCAGCCAACCAGCCTGGGCCTGTGATGTCGCCACCAATACGGTATTGGAAGGAGAATTCACGAACCGCTGGAGCGCCTGGCGCGTCTTACCTGCGCCGGATGGGCCGAACAGCACAGTTATTGGTGGAAGAGTCGTCATTACGTCAGCCGGCGCCGCCTACGATCCTGTCGAAAACACCAGTGCGAGGCAAACCCGATGCGAGATCTGCGATCAATCCGCGGGCGGGAACGGCACATGGAGATTTGGGCGTAATCATGGTTATTACTCGATCGCGGAACGTAATTGATCCCTCCGTCCCGACTGCGGAGCGAATGGTTGGAGGGGTTGACTGCGTCCCTACTATTGAATCGTTACGAATTGTATCGTTTGTTGAAGCCACAACGTGGAATACTTTAGATAAAGAACGCCTGAGTGCTGTTGACATCAGGCGAAAGCACGACTATAATGCCATTAGCGAATTTCCGCGCTAACTGTTTCTCGCCGCCCGGCCCATCATTCGTGGCTCGGAGCCTAAATTCATTCTTATATCGAGCCCTGTCGGTGCGGAAACGAGGAGCAATCGATGCTTTGTAAATGGTGCGGGATGGAGAGCACCACCACAGACAAATGCAGTTGGTGCCACCGACCATTTAGCACGTCTGCTGCGCACGCTCCTGCTCCCCAGGCTGCCCCTCCGCCATCGCGATCCGCTCCGCCCGTCGGAACACGACAGAGCGCTCCGCTGGCAACTCCAGATGATAGCTCCAATGTGGAAGACGACGGCTCCGACGCAGCAGACGACAGCCCGCTTGCGCATGGCAGAACGGCGCACGGCACGCCCTGGGCGCCCGCCGCGCCGCCTCAGCAGCCCCAGCCGCAACGAGAGCCTTACCAGCAGGAAACGAGAGACCAAGGGTATCAGCCGGCTCCGGCTCCGCCGCAGGTTCGCACGTCTGGACCACCGTCCACAGCTCCGCAAGTGCGTGCGCCTGCGCCGGGACCAGGTATTCCACAGGTTCGAACCTCTCAGGGAGGGCATGTTCCCGCGCCTGCAATGCCGCAGGTAAGGCCGGCCGCACCTTCCCAGAACCAGGCCGCGAGCAGCCCGACTGGCCGCCTTTCGGACACAGGGGCCGGAACACCGCAAGTTCGATCGACCCCTGGATCGCATACCCCTGCGCCCGGAATGCCGCCGCTGCGCACACAGGCGCCCTCGCCGGGAATTCCAGTACAGCGAACGTCTGCAGGTTCGCAGGAGGCGCCACACAGGCACGTTCCCGCCCCTGCGATCCTGCCAATTTCCGAGGGTCGCGGCGGAGGGGCGGCGCCAAAGTCGCCGTATGCTTCCGCGCCTCCGCCTGCAAGTCAATACGCTCCTGCGCCTCCGCCAACCAACTACGTGCCGCCGAGCGCGCCCGTTGTTCAGCAGCCAGCGCAGGGCGCGACGGGTCGCTTTCCGGTCGCGGCGCCACCGGCCCAGCAATCCGCGCCGGCGCCGTCTGCGCCCCCGCAGCGCTCGCAGCCGTCTTCACCTGCGGTCCCTTACGTTTCGTACAACAAGGCAGCTCCGGCCTCAGCGCCCGCACAACGGCCACAACCGCCGCCGGTTCAGGTCAGGCAGACAGCCGCGGAACGGTTCGATCCGTCGGCGCGTGGGCACGCTGCCAGCATTGCGCATGGAATGCCTGTGGCAGAGCCGGGTGGCCTGGCAGACGGCATGGCTGCGCAACGGCGCGTTTCGGCAGCGGAAATGCACCTCCCCTCCATGGGAGTTGCCGGCGCTGAGCAGTCCAAATACTATGCGGGCCAGGTCGTCGATGCTACCTCCGGGACACACTATGACGCGGCGACCGGCCGACCGACCGAGTCACCGCATTTGCGCAAGGAGCCGGAGCTTGAGATCGAGTGGGAACCGGTCACTTCGATGGCGACGCTTGTCGCCCGCTATCTGTGCGCGTTGGCCGGAATCGTGGCTCTCACATGCCTCCTCGCCCATGCCTATCGGGAGTATTACGTTCTAACACTGATCGCGTCGATGTTCGGCGCCGGACTTCTGCTTCCGATCATGAATGTTGTGCCGAAACAGCGTGATGACTCTGATGATGTGTGGATATTTATGGGCGTCACGATGGTCTTCGGGCCGGCGATCGGCTTGATCATTTACGCAGTGATCGGACTGCTGCGTCAATCCGCCAATCCAGCCGTCGTGGGCTGTTTTATCGTCAGTATCGTATTGCAACTGGCCGTTTACCTTGCCGCGAGTCCGACTCTGCTCCTGTTTGGGCCTCCCTGGGTGCAGACGGCAGGATTCGATGTGCGGGTGCTTCTCGTGAATTGGTGCAGTGTCGCCGCACTTGTAGGATGGGCGTCTGCAAACGTCTTCCACCGGTTCGACGAGTAAACGGTTCGAAGCTAAAAACAGGTTATTGAGCTAGCTGCGTGGCGCCGTCCCTTGCGGAACAATGCAAGGGACGGCGCTTCAATCTGTCTGAAGCCGTCCTCAAATTCTTTCCGCACTGAGGGGGACGACGGCTCATGAACTGGGCTTTCGGTAAGTTGAATGTCATTCGGGGCCGCGTCCGTCTTGAAGTGGACAGCGAGGACCTGCCAATGGCGACAGCGCGAATACGGCAGATTCTCGACGTCACCATCATTGTGCTTATGGTGGCCATTCTGTTGTCCGTCTCGCTGCCGGTATGTATCTCGATCGTGGAGAGCAGTGCAAATCAACAGACCGTGCCGACCCGCTATTAAGCGAGCGCCCTATCGGGCGTACGCTCGACTTGAATGAACAGAGGCGACCCGAAAACGCGCTCGAACGGCTCGCGGTTGTTTTGCGCGCCCCAAAGCTCCAGTTGGCACTCCGTGTCGGACAGCAAGGTCAGCAGGAACGGATCATTCTTTCGAGCCTTCTCGATTCGCAGATCGTGGACGAGGCCGAGGTGGCTGCGGTCGAGGCCCTCCGAGATGCGCAGAATTGCGGACAGCACTTCAACACAGCGCCGCGATGCACGGTCCATATTCGCGAGGTTGGGGTGGTGCTTGCGAGGAGTGCCTTTGTGGTGGTAGAGAGCCACATTGGCGATGATGTCGATCTCCGTATCGTTGAATCCTAGAAGATCGTAGTTTCGGATGAGATAGTAAGCATGCCGGTGATGGTTGGAGTGCGAAAGGAATGCGCCGATATCATGTGTGATAGCGGCATACTCGAGGAGCTCACTCTCCAATTTGCCGTATGAGTGAAGCCGCAAGCGCCGCGTCTCATCGAACAGCTTGAGCGCGAGCCTTGCGATCTGCATGGAGTGTTCGGCCTCGTAATTACACGCCCTTGCAAGCTGCAGGATGCTGCGGCGCCTTACGGAGAGCATTTCGTAGTTCTGTCGCGCCTCGTCGCCGCGCAAGACATGGTCCAGCAGAATCCCCTCACGCAGCCCCCGATCGCTAACGGTCAGGCGATCGACACCGATCTCCTCCATGAGCGTGAGGATGATCGCTGCTCCGCCGAGGATGATGTCGGCGCGGTTCGGGTCCATTCCGGCAACTTTCCTGCGATCGTCGAGCGAAAGCTTGCAAAGCATCGCGACAGCCTCGCGCAGGTCTGCCAGCTTGAAGGACAGGTTACCCTGCTCGTAAGCGACCGTGCCGGTGCGCCGCTGAATGATCGCTCCGAGAGCGTTGATCGTTCCAGCGCTGCCGACTGCAAGGTCAAATCCCGCGCTTCGCACACGGCGCGTCACATGGCTGGCCACACCTTGAACGTAATGTTTAACCTTATCGAAGTCCTGCGCGCTAACAGCGTCGGCCGTGGCAAAATAGCGATTGGACAGTCGGATCGCGCCAAGCCGCATGCTTTCGAGAATGGAATAGCCCGACGCATTGCCGACGATCACCTCGGTGCTGCCGCCGCCAATATCGATCAGCATGGCGGTCCGGTTGTTGAGCTCTATTCCACTAGACACGCCGAGCCAGATAAGGCGCGCCTCCTCGACACCCGAGATCACTCTGACCTCGATGCCGGATTCGATACGAACACGCTCGATGAACTCTTCTCTGTTTTCGGCCTCTCTCACCGCTGAGGTTGCAAACGCGATGATCTCGCTGGCGCCGAATCCACGTGCGACCTCGGCAAAGCGCGTACACACCAGCGCACCGCGATCGATCGCCTCCTTGGTCATTTCATCCGTTTCAAACTCGCCCTCGCCAAGCCGCACAACCTCGCGTTGAATTGCGAGGGTGGTCGTCTTGTCGCCGTCATCGATTCGAACAACGGCGAGCCGGATCGAGTTCGTGCCGATATCGATAGCTGCGAAGATGTTAGGCTGTGAATCCCCTGCCAAAGTCTATCTCGCTCCTTCAAACGCAAATTCGGCAGGTTTCGACGCACCGGGCAGACGAGGTTGGATAGCGATCATTTCGATATCATGGCGGTAGACGTGCCGGAACATATCCACCTTTCGGCCAAGAGCCGCAGATTCCGAGGTTAGTTCGGACTCCGTGCCGACGAAGAGAGTCACGCTCTGATCATGGATTTCGCACGAAAGCTCCTGGATGGCCCTCTGGTGCGATCTGTCCAGGGCGTCGGCGACTCGCAGCAAGGGAGCCAGGTAGAGCACACGGCGCTTATCTTCGTCGGAGAGGATGCCGAAAGCGGTGTGCTCGATAGCCGGCAGCGCTTTGCGATGATAGCGCACCAGATTGGCGATTACGAGCTTCTCTTCGCGCGTGAACTCCGGCAGGGTCTCAAGCATCACCATCTGGAGCCCATGGCGGTGATGGCCCGCCGGCGTAACGAAGTACCCAATATCGTGCACGATCGCCGCGTACTCCAGCAGCTTCCGATCATCGCGGGTCAGATTATGCAGGGACTCGAGCTCCATGAACAGCGTGCCCGCCAGGCATTCGACCTGGTGCGCGTGCTCTTCATCGTAGTTGTAACGTTGAGCAAGTGCGAGAATGGCTTCCCGTTTTCCGGTCATAGGGATCTTTCTCGTTTACGAGTCGGCGGTGGGCATAAAGCGATCGTACAGAACGCCCCACCGCAATCCACGAGTGCTAATGTCGATTCGGTCGCTGCCAATGTAGCGAAGGGCCTGCAACAGCAGGAGCGTCCCAGCGAGAATGATGTCGGCACGCCGGGGATCGAGGCCGGGAAGCTGCCGCCGCTGATCCACCGTCCGCTCCGCGAGCACGCTGGCCATCTTCTCCAGGATATCCACGTTGAGAGAGAGACCATGCAGGCGTTCCGGATTCACGTCGGTCGCCAGTTTCATCGCGCCGAGGTTCGTAAGCGTCCCGCCTACTCCCACGATATGAAACTCCGCGCCGCCCGGAACCTCGATGTGCGCCTCGCCAAACGCGACCGTCGCTGCCTGGACGGCCGCGGCTAGCTCTTCGGCGGTCACGGGATCGGAGCGCAGGCGCGCCTCCGTCAGCTTCACCGCGCCAAGATTGACGCTCCTCCGCGATTGAATGTGCTCGCCATTGCGCTCGCCCTCAATCAATTCGGTGCTGCCGCCGCCGATATCTATGACCAGAAGTTGAGGAGAGGAAATCCAGTGCGGATCGCGTCGTACCGCAAGATAGGAGAGCCTGGCCTCCTCTTCGCCGGAGATGACTTTGAGCTCCATGCCGCACCGCTCGCGCACTCGGTCCACAAATTCGCTTGAGTTCGCTGCATCACGGAGCGCCGCCGTCCCGATCACGGCCGTTTCCAGAGCGCCATATTCCTCACATGCCAAGGCGAAGCTCGCGATCGCGTCGCAGGTGCGGGCCATCGGCTGCTCCAGCAGGCGCATGCCGTTCGCCTGCATCCCCTCCCCGATCCGAGTCGTTTCCGACAGCTCGAAGACCGGATGCGCGCTCGCGCGCGACAGCTCGGCCACGACTAGCTTGACAGAGTTTGTGCCGCAGTCGATACAAGCGTATCGTGGTACGGAGCCGGAGTGGACTGCAGGTTCAAAGTTGGACATGAAATTCCTGATGACCGGTAAATTACCGAGGCGCCAAGGCGGACAAATGTGTTTGGAACTATGAGGACAGGCGGCATTCGGCTAGCTTGGCCGTCAGCTCTTCGATCGCGTCTGCAACTCGTCCCTGCGCTTTTCGATCGGCGGCGGAGCCTGAAACGTCCGACAGGGACTTCACCGCCCTGCGAAGCCTGCGAACGGCCTTGGCTTGCTGCTCTTCGGACAGATACGGCGCGTCCATTGCGATCGATTCGGCGGTCTGGGCGAACTGAGCCAGGATTCGCAGAAATCTCGAACGGAACTGTGGCGCTTCAGGGCTGAGTAGGATTGTAATCACCTCGCCCATCGCGCGAGTGGCACGCTGGACCACCTGATTCGTGCCCGGCGACGCTTCCCGTATGGTCGCTGCGACCTCTCCTTCTACCTCTTTCGGCGCAGCGTCTTTGGCAGGCGCCTCGACCAGGTCGTCCAGGGTAAATGGCTTTAGAAATTCTTGAATCTGTCGGGCTTTGATTTCAGTCATGCCAGGCACTGCGGCGAGCGCCTCCAGATTGGCGCCGCGCAGCTCACCCAGGGTCTTCCAGCCGGCCTTGGTGAGCGCACGCACGCGGATGGGACCAAGCCCGGGGATATCCGCAAGCGAGCGCGGCGGCGTGATGACGGCGATGCCATTATCGGCTTGAGAGCTTGCAGCCGGGTTTCTTGTCATACGGCAGCCTCCGCGGGTGCAGTCACGGCAGTTTCCGCCGCTTTCCTCACCATGGACACAAGACCATCGAAGAACTCTTCTTTTCGGAGCCGAGACCAGTCTTTCAGGAGCAGCTGATACCGGCTCGCCCGCTCCTTTCGCAACTGACTGCACAGCGACAGTACGCCCTGGCACGCGTCAAGATCGACGAGATTGACGCCGGTTCGAAGGTCGCCCTTGTCATCGTGACCGTGTCCGGGCTTGAGCAGGCGCGACAGGTGCTCTTCCAGCCTTGGTACGAGCACATCGGCATCATGAATCTCTCCAAGGTGCTCCTGCAGCGCTTTGACCTCGTCCGTCGCGCTCTCGAACTGCTTTGAGATGCCGGTGTACTCCGCATAGAGCGGCTGGAAGATTTCCATGGAGTATCGCAAACGCTTCGCCGCGATCCTCATCTGGTGGAGCTCATAGACACGATCGACATCTTCAATGAACGGCTCGTAATTGAGCATCTCTCCCAGACGCGTCTCGATTATCAAGCTTGCGCACTCGAGGATAGGGTCGTTGACATCCAGCCCAACGATGGGCTTTGCCTTAGCCATGCCGCTTGCCTTTCGTGGCACGACGACGGGCTTTTATGACAGAGTTGGCGTTCGAGGAGCCATTCAGCTCAGATGCGGCAGCATGCTGCCTGGCTGCAGCTGCCTTCGCTGCCACGTCCTGGAACTGCTTAGAAAGGTTGCGGCTCTCGAGCTGGTCGACCGCTGAGGCCACGCCATGCTGAAGCTTCTCGCGCTGACCATGAATGCGCTCAATGAATGATTCTATCCCGGCCCTCTGCTTCACCGGCAGTTTGGCCGCCCTGGCCTGAAGGTTCTCGATCATCACGTCCAGGTCTCGCGCTTCGCTCAGGGCATCCGTGGCGGCCTTCACTTCGCGCTCTACCTTCTGATAGTCTCGGCCGGAAAAGCAGACTGCAAAGATCTCCAGCGCAGCACGCGATCGCCGTGACCAAACACGCATCTGGTGCACGGGTTCGATATCTTCCGCCTTCCGAACGCCCTCAACATGAGATAGCATTCTGTCCAGCCGCTCTGCGGTAACCTTTTCTGCGTAGGTGCACAGATCCGGCAGCGATGCAGCTCGACTGGCGTCTTCGTTCTCGGTCAAACTATCCTCCGATCCTCGGCCTCTGTTGATTGGCAAGGATGATACAAATCAAAGTGCTTAGACGCCATCGGAGAAGACGTGCCGGAGCTCATGCTCGCGATCGGCGTTGACGAGCGCGACCACACTGTCGCCAATGGTGAAGGCCGTGTCTGCCGCGGGCAGAATGGCGTGGCCATTTCGTATGACTGAGATGATAAGCGCTTCCGGCGGCAGAGCCAGGGAGCGAATCTCCTTGTCTAGCACAGGGGATCGCGCGCCGATCTCCACTTCCACGATCTCGATATTGCCCCGGTTCAAGGCGGCAAGCGGGATCATCTCACCACCGCCGACCTCCTGTTCGATCAGATTGTAGATAATCTTGGTCGAGCTGACGGTTGCGTCAACGCCCAGTTTGTGAAACAGTTTTTCGTTACGTGGGTCATTCACGCGGGAGATTGTCCGCGGTACGTTATGTTCAAGCTTCGCCATCTGGCATACAACCAGGTTGTCGTCATCGCTTCCGGTGACTGCCACAACTGCGTCCGCCCGGCCGAAACCGGCTTCGGTCTGCTGGGCCACCTCGCATCCGTCGCCCTGCATCACCACTTCGCCCAGCTCTTCCGAAATAGTGCGGTAGCGGGCGCGGTCTTTTTCGAGGAGCAGAACCTCATGCTTGGCGGAAACCAATTGCTTCGCCAGGTAGTAGCCCACATTGCCACCACCCACTATGATCACATACATTTACGGTATCCTGTTTCGAGACAATGAAGACAAAGCCGTGGACAATCTGATATCAGGCGGGCGCATGGTCCGCGCAGCGGCGCAGAAAGCTAGGCCGAGAGTGTTATGTACTCCTGAGAGTAGTCTTTCGCTAGCCCCCATTCGCCGTTGCCCGCGAAGTCTCGTATGAGGCCCGAGGCGATCGTGGTCGTGCAAAGGGTCACGATGCCGAGCTGACGATACCGATCCGCTCGGATGGGATCGTAGATACGCGCGATCACCTTCTCAACTCCGAAGACATGCCTGGCAATCTGGGCGGCCATGATATTGCGGTTGTCGCCTTGACTGACGGCGACAAAGATGTCCGCCTGCTCTATTCCTGCGCGGCGAAGCACATCCTCGTCGATTCCGTTGCCAACGATGCGCTGTCCCTTGAACTTGGTTCCGAGCCGCCGGAATGCCTCACTTTGAAGATCGACGATCGTAACTGCATGACCGTCTTTGTACATCAATCGTGCCAGAGTTGAACCGACGCGACCACATCCAAGAATGACAACATTCATTCCGCGCTGCTCCTTTTGTGCCAATCTGTGGCGTTTTCTGCGATTGGTTCTGCGCGGTTAAAGTATACTCCATACGTGCCTTGAATAGGAGATCAACCAAATGGAGACAGTGAAGTTGCTTCATGAACCCGTCGAGCAGGACTTGCTCGATTATAGCCGCGACCTGTTCGCACCAGGTGACGACACTCTGCGCGCCATGACGGAGGACGCGCTCGCGTTCGGAATGCCCGCCGGATGGGAGATCACTCCCGATGTTGGACGCCTCTTTCAGATCCTATGCAAAGCGATCGGAGCGCGGAAGATTGTGGAATTCGGCACGCTCGCGGGGCACAGCGCTCTGCATTTTGCGCGTGCCATTCCGGCTGGCGGCAAGGTGATCTCTATCGAGCTGCGGGCCGATTATGCGGAGTTTGCGCGCGAGCAGCTTGCTAAGGCAGGCGTCGCCGACAAGGTCGAAATTCGGGTCGGCGGTGCGCTCGAATCCCTGCCTGCGCTAAGTGAAGAGGTACGGACAACCGGCCGTAAAATCGATGTGATCTTTCTAGACGCGGATAAGGCCCACTATCCGGAGTTCCTCGATTGGGCGGTAACAGTGCTTCGGCCGGGCGGACTGCTATTGGCGGATAACGTGCTGCGCGCCGGATCGTGGAACGGCCAGACTCTGCTCGACCCTGCGTCCGATGATCCGAGAATAGTCGCAATGCGCATCTTCAATAGGCGGCTGGCGGAGCATCCACAATTTCTATCGCTGATCGTGCCGATCCGTGCTGGTGTCGCGGTCGGGCTATTTCAGGGCTGATCGGTCGGGTTAGTCATCAGCCGGCTAAGCAGCTGCTCGGCAGTCGCCCCTTCATGACCGATCCACCAGGCGGCATCGGTCTGATGCCGGACCTTGTTCAACGCCATCTCAGCGGCATGCACCTGGTCCTCTGACACTTGACGGGGAGCCTTGATGCCTGTATCGCTCTGGGCTTCGGTAATAACCTCGTCCGATCTCAGGCGGGTCATCACATCGTCCGCCTCCATCAGGATCCTGGTCCGAATGGCTTGCGCTCTGCCAACCTCGTCAGGCTGGCCGGTCAGCTCAGGCAGGCCGGCTTGCGTCATCGCACGCTGCGTTCCTTGCGACTCGCCTGTGGATTCAAACAGCATCCGTTCGATCTCCTCGATCTGTCAAGGTTTGAGCGGTGTATGGCTTGAGGTTCTGTATGCAGCCATGCGCCGTGCACGAATTAAGTTACGGAGTTAAGAGTCAATCGTTTGCAAGGCCGGTTCCGTCGCGCAGTTTCTCGGGATTGCGGCTGCGTGCTGGTTCGCCCGTTGTGGCATTCCAGCTATGCAAAAAGGAATTGCTAGTGACCGCCGCGAAACACGGCGCGGATGTCCGCAGGCAATCGCCGATGCCACGGCGCTGACCTAACTGTAATTCGCTGTTTTGCCCAGGGCCGCCATCAAGGTTGAACGAAAGGCTCGCGTACGTGCCCAGATCACAAAAGAAGAGCAAGCCGGCATCGGAGGCCATTGCGCAGGTCCCCGCTGCTCCGCCAGTAGGAAACACCGATGTAGACAGTGACTCTGCAGCTGCAATGCGCGACCGTTCCAAAGTGTTGTTCCCCGCGACGCTTCCCATGCTGCCGATACGGGATCAGGTCTATTTTCCCCACATGATGTTTCCGCTGCTGATTGGGCGCGAGCGCTCCGTACGCGCGATCGAAGAGGCAGCAGCGCAGGATCGGCGAATCGTCGTGGCGACGCAGCGCGAGGTCCATTCGGAAGACCCCGAGGCAGACGACCTCTACAGCGTGGGAATCGTTGTCGAAATCCTGCAGGTCCTGCGTGTCCCCGATGGCACCGTGCGCGTGATGCTTGAGGGGCTGGAGCGATGCCGCATTGTCAAGGCCGTGCAGAGCGAGCCGTTCTTGAAGGTGCAGGTTGAGGCAATTTACGACAAGGAGCGCAAAGACCTGGCGACGGAAGCCCTTATGCGCAGCGTCATCGGCCAGTTCGAGCACGTCGTCAGCGCGAGCAAAACCATCCAGCCAGAAGCGCTCATCAACGTGGTGAATACCGATGAACCTGGACGGCTGGCGGACGTGATTACGCCTTATCTGCGTCAAATGCGCGTCGATGCCCAACAGGAGATACTGGAGACCCAGGACGTTCGCGAAAGGCTCCAAAAACTGGCGACCTATTTGAAGAAGGAAGCCGATATCCTGGAGCTTCAGAAGAACATTCGCTCAAGAGTCGAGAAGGAGATGGGCGAGACCCAGCGCGAGTTCTTCCTGCGCGAGCAGATGAAGGTCATTCAGCAGGAGCTGGGCGAGCGCGAAGACGACG
>Ga0068855_100007714_pt1 | contig 12993 bp, 7 predicted proteins | sample KBSCornC52_FD_66592 | JGI IMG/M metagenome (GOLD analysis project Ga0068855, IMG submission 66592) | Corn rhizosphere microbial communities from Kellogg Biological Station, Michigan, USA - KBS Corn C5-2 | ecosystem: Host-associated > Plants > Roots > Rhizosphere > Soil ... | reverse complement strand
GATGCCCACAAGACTCCCTGGGGCAGCGCCGTCAATCTCGAAGAAGCCGGCTCGCATCAGGTGCGCCGCTTCTTCTGCGACAACGCAATCATGTGGATGCGCGACTTCCATATCGACGGCCTTCGTCTGGACGCCGTCCACGCCTTCGTCGATCGCTCCGCCGTCCACCTACTCGAGCAACTCTCCGCTGAAACCGAAACCCTCGCCGCCATGATCGCGCACCGCAAAGTCCTAATCGTCGAGAGCGATCTCAACGATCCTCAATTCGTCATGCCTCGCTTCGGCGGCGGCCTCGGCATGGACGCGCAATGGAACGACGACTTCCATCACGCCCTCTTCACCGTCCTTGTCAACGAAGACCTCGGTGGCTACTACTGCGACTTCAACTCACTCGAGTACCTCGCTAAATCCCTCAAAGAAACCTTCGTCTACGATGGAATGTACTCGCAATACCGCAACCGCCATCACGGTCGTCCGGTAGGCAATCTCTCTCAGCACCGCTTCATCGGTTTCATTCAGAATCACGACCAGGTCGGCAATCGCGCCATCGGCGATCGCCTCTGCGAAGCCGTCGGCGTCAACCGCTCCAAGATCGCCGCGGCTCTGGTGCTTCTCGCTCCGTTCACTCCGCTGCTCTTCCAGGGTGAAGAATGGGCCGCATCAACGCCCTTCCAGTACTTCGCCGATCACGACGACAAGGAACTCGCCCGCCTCGTCTCCGAAGGCAGAAAGCGCGAGTTCGCCGCTTTCGGCTGGGATCCCGCCAAAATCCCCGATCCCGAAAAGCGCGAAACCTTCGAGCGCTCCAAACTTAATTGGGACGAGCTCTCTCAATCCACCCACGCCGAAATGCTTGCCTGGTATCGCGACCTCATCCGCATCCGCCGCTCCACGCCTTCACTCAATAACGGCGAACCCGGCAACACCTCCGCCAGCTTCAACGAAGAGCAGAGATGGCTCTGCATGCGCCGCGGCTCGATCATCGTTGCCTGCAACTTTTCAGACGAAGAACGAACCACGCCCGGCTATCCGCAGATGAACCTTTTGCTAGCCTCACGCGAGGGCGTAACTCTCCAGGAGAAGTCCATCAAGCTCCCACCCGAGTCCGTAGCGATCATCTCTCTCCCCGATCCCGACTGAAGCTCACGATACCCGCGGTGCTGCGATACACCCAAACTCCCGGAGGGAGCGCAAGAGAATAGCCCAGGACAAGCGACGCGCCGTCCTGGGACCGCAACCGAAAACGACCCAATCCCCGCAGGGGCGTAAGATTCAATGCTCCAACCTGTGTCGTTATCTGCCTCGTATCAGGGCACGACTTCAGTCGTGCCATCTGAACCCTGGGACGACCACGGGCTTTAGCTCCTGACGATGTTTCCGCTCGATTCAATCGTTCGGCGACCGCTTTTAAAAATGCCGTATCGTCTCATGCCGAATCGGCTCCACCGGTTTCGGCACAACCTCTGGCGGCGGCACTCGCTCTGGCCTCGGCTCCGCGCGTCCCTCCAGCGATCTGCTCACCAGGTCGCGCGAGCCCAGCCCGACCGCCAGTGCCAGCGTCAGCACGATCCCGCCAAACAAAATCCCAAACGCCAGCTCAACAATCTTGCCGCCAACTTCCAGGTGGTCCAGCACCATCGCCGCCGTCAGCACCAGCACCAGCCATTTCACCCCCAGCGACAGAAAGCGCGCATACTGCAACTGCGCATTCACCGCACCGATCAGAACCGATCGAGCAAGGAACCTCGCGATCACCGTCCCTGCAATCATCACCAGAATCGCGCCTACCACCTTCGTCAAATATGGCAGCAGCGAAATCGGCAGCGGCGTCCCAGTCGAGTACGACGCATCAAACGCCGAAACCCCAATCACCAGTCCCAGCAGCACACAACCCCAGAACGCACCCCGCGCAATCAGCATCGTCGGCGAACTCGATGGAGTCCACTCCGGATTCCCACGGTTCAGTCGCTCATCGAACTTCACAAACGCCAGACCGCGCCTCAGCAGCAGCGACATCCCCATCCCAATCAGCGTGAACAGCGTCAGCGCAACAAACACCGCCAGGATTCCCGGCAGCACAGCAATGAACAGCGAAAGAACTCGGTACACAGATTGCTGCAGCGCATCCGAGATATGCGTCCACAGCGGCACACTGTTATTCGTAATCGGAGGTGGCGGATTGTAGTTCTGCACCGTCTGCAGCATCATTCCAATCAATCTCTCCATCACACTCTCTCCTTCGGCAACTTCACCGGCATCCCCGCAAAATCCAAAGTTGAACGCTCAAAGGCCCGTGCACTCACGAGTTGAACCGGTCCGGCCAGCGCCACCGCGACACAATGTACTGCTTCTCCGACTCAAACGCCGCCGCAACCGCCTCTACGTGAATCTCCGCATCCGTTCCCGATCCCACCACGTTTAGGTGTCCCGCAACCCATGCCAAATACAGCGGAATCAGCGCACCCATCAGGTGTCCGCGATTGATGGTGCGCAATCGGTAAGCCACCAGAAAATCAAAAACCACCCTGGCCCACAACGTCTCCGGCATCCGAAACGCCGCTGGTTCCACAACCGATAGTCTCTTCAGTCCCAGCAGAGAAACCGGCGCCAGCACAAGTCCCCAGATCTCCTGCAGATTTGTAAATGCCAGCCGGAATGAGTCCACCATCGGTGCGATATCGACCGCTCCGTCCGCTGCAGGCATCGGAGAAAATGACCGATGCTCCGGCAACAGTCTTCTCGGCCGCTGCCAGAACGCAGCCTTTGCCTCAATATCTGCAAACAGTGACCCGGTGACGAGCGAAAGAATCGCATTGATGTTCGGCTCGGCCGGCTGAGGTAGATCGCGTGTTCCCACATCCACTTCATCGATGCTCAACCCCGCCACCATCGCCTCGCTCACTGGCCACACAATCGCATCCGGCTGATTCTGGTTCACAAATTTCTGCGCGGTACCGGCCAGCCTCTCCGCCATTCGCAATGACATCGCCATGTCAATCGACAGCGGATACCGCACCCGCGAAGCAAAAAGCGCACGCGTAAGCGGATAGATAATTGCCGAGTTCACGAGGCCTGCATTCACCGGCAGCGAATAATGCGGAACAGCCAGATCCGACTTCGATTCCGACACGCTGTTCACCAGCGCTCGAAGCGCTGCCGGACTCAACGAGTCCGCCCCAGGCCCCAGCAGCAAAACCGCCTTCGCCTCATTCTCCTTCGCCGCGTGCACCGCATTCACAAAGTCCACAGCTGCAATCGGCCACACGGCATTCGTGGGCTGCACCGGCATCACGCGAATCTCTGGATGCGCCGTCCCCGTAGGATCATTGGCCGTCGCTACAAGCAGGTCCTCGGCTCGGAACTCCGCCGCAAGATTTCCCAGGATGCTCTCCAACTGCTCTGGAGGCATCGGCGCCACAAAAATCAACAACTCCGCGCGCACAGCCGTCGCCGCGCCCTGATCGTTCGTAACTGTATTCGCAGTTGCCATGAGCTGGATCCGGAGAGCTGACCAAGGCGCGACTAAACTTCCGCCGATCGTCAATTACGACAATTAGTTGCAGGCCCTCACAACGTTAGGATACCTGCAATTGGGATGTGCAGCCACGCGGGCCGGTTGTTCAATTCGTACAAAAGCTCGTACAAGGCCTTCTCTAAAAGATAGGCGTCCAACAGCTTCTGTGTCTCGGCGGCTTCCGGTAGCAACTCAGGTTTCCCCGCATCCGGCTTGGCCGCTATTGTCTCACGATATGCCGTGAGGAACTCTGCCGACGCCGCATTCTGCCACGCCCTGGCCCATTCACTCATGCTCTCCGCCGGCGCGCCGGCGTGCTCTTCCTCGTATTTCTTCAGTCCCGCAAACGCCGCATACGAGAACGACCGCAGCATCCCGGCAACATCCTTCAGCGGTGATTGCTTCCTTCGTCGCTCCGCGAGAGTCCGCGCCGGCTCCCCTTCAAAATCCAGCAGTACAAAATCTCCGCCGGCCGAGTCTCCATCCCCACCGGCCGCTTTCACCCGCAGCGTCTGCCCAAGATGGTAGTCTCCGTGAATCCTGATCCGCTCTCCCGCCGCCCCAATTTTCGTGATCCCCCTGCTGCGCTCCACCAGCTTCGTTCGCTGCGAAAGCAGAAATGCAGCAGAGTCCGAGGTCCCGTCATCAACGGTTGCGAACTTGCTCTTCAGCGCATCCAGCGCCGACCGTATCTGCGCCTCCACCTGTCGCGCAAGCGTCTCCAGATCCTCGCTCGTCGTCTTCTCCGGCGCAAATGCAGGATCACTCTTCGAACTGCTCAGCGCCAGGTGCATCTCCGCCGTGCGCTGTCCCAGCAATCGAGCCGCGTCCATCGCATTTCCCGCAAGCTTCCTGAACTTCTCCGGCGCTCTTTGTGCGTCAGCAAAGGTGGGTGCCGCAATCTCCGGTGCCCCCTGTTGTTCCGCAACCTTTCCGTAGAACCCTCTCAACTCCTCCAGGAACCACGCCCAGCCGTCTCCCTCATTCGCCACCAGGCCCTGCAGCATCGCGACAGTCGTCTTCTCACCCGTACTCGATGTCATCGACATTTCGCCCAGGAACGGCGCGATCCGCTTGAAGTGCGCAACCTCCGTTAAGAACCGCCCGATTTCCACGTCCGGATTCTCGCCAGCCTGCAATCGCCGGAACAATTTCAGAATTAGCTTGTCCCCATAAATGATGGACGTGTTCGACTGCTCCGCCGACCCCACGCGCGACTCCAGACCTTCAGCTAACTTCATCGCTCGAAGTGCGCTTGAGGCTCTCGCCGCCAGCACTCCTCCCGCGGCCCTCGCCGCATCTGCAGCAGGAGATTCGCGCGGCATTGTGGTCTGCGTGCTCGCCGAAACAGTGCTGGCATCCGAACTCGCTGCTGCGGCCGCCTCACCCGGCTGCACATCCAGCGGCAAAGGTGGTGGCGGCGTCACCATGCCCGCTTCGGCGCGATCTGCTCTCGTCCGCACGCTCTCGGGAACCCCGTTCGATGCAGCAAACTCCATCCCTACTTCCACTACATTGCCAGGGCCAGGTGCCACCACTTGGTTCAGCGGTACTGACTCGCTCAGCTCAATCAGCTCCAGTTCGCATTGCCTGAAATCCTCGCGCGCCGAAGCGTCGTGCAGAATCGCGATTCCAGTCGCCGAGGCCAGCGACGTCAGAACGCTATCCGGCCGGCTCGTCGTCACTTCATCTGCCTGGCCTCCCATGCTGATCGCCAGAGGTATCTGGTAAACATCCGCCAGGCCTTCGAAGTAGCTGATCTCGACAATGAACACCGCCGGTGGTATCGAGTGCGGCTCGAGCCTGCTCCCTTTCTTCCCATTCGTCGTTTCCAGGCTTCCCCAGCTCAGCACGCGAACCGCCTGGATCCTCCTGCTCTTCGCGCCAAACCACCTCTGTCTTGGCAGCCACGCCGGCAGCGCCGCCTCAATCTGCTGCAGCCCGTTCGTCGCCAGCAGCCCCGACCACCCAGCCGTCACCAGGTCGATCGCCTGCACCTCAGCTCCATGTGCGTCTTCAACCGGTATGATCTGCGGCTCCGGAACCGGCCTCGCTTCTGTCGCCGCCGCCTGCAGTTCAAGCCATATGAAGGAATACGGTGCCAGCGTCAGGTGGTACATCGTGTCGCTGATCGTTGGAAATGGTACGTACCCCAGCATCTCCACCGGCTCCATGCCTTCATACGCCGACAAGTCCAGCGAAACCGGCTGCGCAAACCGGCTCAGGTTCGCCACGCATAGCACCGTCTGGTGTGTCCCATCTTCAAGTTCCAGATCGCGCAGATACGCAAGAATCTTCCGGTTCGTCGGGTTCAGAAAACTCAAGCTCCCGCGCCCGAACACCTGGAACAGTTTCCGCAGCGCGATCATGTTTCGCGTCCACTGCAGCAGGCTCGACTGATCCGCCTGCTGCGCCTCCACGTTCACCACCTGGTACCCGTAAATTGGGTCCATGATCACCGGAAAGTACAGCCGCGCCGGGTCGCATCGCGAGAAGCCCGCATTCCTGTCGGACGTCCATTGCATCGGCGTACGCACCCCGTTGCGGTCGCCGAGATAGATGTTGTCCCCCATCCCGATCTCATCGCCGTAATACAGGATGGGCGTCCCCGGAAAACTCAGCAGCAGCGAATTCAGCAGCTCGATCCGCCGCCGGTTGTTATCCACCAGCGGAGCCAGCCGCCGCCGGATGCCCACATTGATTCTCATCCGCGGATCGGCCGAATACGCAAAATACATATAGTCCCGCTCATCCGCCGTCACCATCTCCAGCGTGAGCTCATCGTGGTTCCGCAGAAACAATCCCCACTGGCAGCTGTCTGGGATCGGCGGCGTCTGCGCCATGATGTCCGTAATCGGCAGCCGATCCTCTTGCCGTAGCGCCATGTAGATGCGCGGCATCAGCGGAAAATGAAATGCCATGTGGCACTCATCGCCATCCCCGAAGTACGGCCGCACGTCCGCCGGCCACTGGTTCGCCTCCGCCAGGATCAACCGGTTTGCATATCCCCTATCGATTTCCGCGCGCAGCTTCTTGATAATCGCGTGCGTCTCCGGCAGGTTCTCGCAATTCGTCCCGTCCCGCTCCACCAGGTATGGAATTGCATCCAGCCGTATCCCGTCCGCCCCCATATCTAGCCAGAAGCGCATCGCCTTCAGCACTTCTTCCATCACCAGCGGACTCTCCCAGTTCAAATCCGGCTGATGCGAGAAGAACCTGTGCCAGTAGTAGGCCTTCGCCGTCTCATCCCACGTCCAGTTCGACTTCTCGGTATCCGTAAAGATGATGCGCGCATCCTTGAACACCTGGTCCGTATCCGACCACACATACATATCCCGCTGAGGCGACCCCGGCGGCGCCAGCCGCGCAGCCTTGAACCACGGATGCTGATCGCTCGTGTGATTGATGACGAGCTCGATCATCACCTGCATGTTGCGCTGGTGTGCCGCATCGAGAAACTGCTTGAAATCGCTCAACGTCCCGTACGACGGATTCACATCAACGTAATTTGCAATGTCGTACCCATCATCACGAAGCGGGGAAGGGAAGAACGGCAAAAGCCAAAGACAAGTGACGCCGAGATCCTGCAGGTAGTCCAGCTTCGACATCAGCCCCTGGAAATCCCCGATCCCGTCATTGTTGGAATCGGCGAACGCACGCACGTGAATCTCGTAAATGATCGCGTCTTTATACCAGAGCGGATCAGTTGCGCTTGCAATCTTCTTCACTCAATGGGCTCCAAGCTGTTTGGATGCGAGTTCCCGATTACCGTTTACTGCCGGATGTGGCCCGCTCATGAATGATCGGCTGCCCCATCCAAGCTCTGCTTGGGTGGGAGACAACGAACTACGAATCGTCTTCAACAATGACTGTCTTCCCGATCGAAGCAGTGCTACGGAGCCGAGGAACCCGCAGTCCGCGCACTCTCAGTTACGACTGTCATCCCGAGCGAAGCCGAGGGACCCGCAGTACGTGCTCCAACTCCGATTACTCTCCCCACACCGGCTGTCATCCCGAGCGCAGCCGAGGGACCCGCAGTTCGTGCTTCTAAAAACCCCTCACGCACCCAACCCCTCTACAGGAAGTACTCAAAATCCGTCTCCACCCGCATCCGCCGGTGAATCTTCAGAATATGCCCCGACCGGAACGCCGGATTCAACTCCACATAGTTCCGTGGCCCTTGCCACATATACCGGTCTCCCGACATCAGATCCTCCGCCTCATACGACCGGTCATGCGGAATCTCCAACGCATCCAGCGGCAGCGTCACAAATCCCGACTGCGTGTAATGCGGATCGAGATTCACGATCACGACCAGCAGGTTCGACCGGTCATCCGATTCCTTGCTATAGCAGATCAGCTGATCGTTATCCACGTTATGGAACCGCAGCGACCAGTCATTCTGCAGCGCCGCATTCTCGTTCCTGATCCCATTCACCCGCGCAATGAGATCCCGCAAGCTGTCCGGCCGATTCAGATCCCAGTGCCTCACCTCGTACTTCTCCGAGTTCAGATACTCTTCGCTCCCATGCCGCACCGGCACATGTTCCTGCAACTCAAACGCCGGTCCGTAGATCCCGTAATTTGCCCCCAGCGTCGCCGCCAGCAGCAGCCGGATCACAAATGCCGGCCTTCCTCCCATCTGCAGAAACTCCGTCAAAATGTCCGGCGTGTTCGGCCACTGATTCGGCCTGAAAAACTCCCTTACTGGCGTCTGCGTCAGCTCCGTCAAATATTGGGTAATCTCCCACTTCGCATTTCGCCACGGGAAGTACGTGTACGACTGGCTGAACCCCAGCTTCGCCAGCCGGTACATGATCTTCGGTCGAGTAAACGCCTCAGCCAGGAACAGCACCTCTGGGTGATCTTTTTTAATCTCTGTGATCGCCCACTCCCAGAACGGAAACGCCTTCGTGTGCGGATTGTCCACGCGGAATATCGTCACTCCCACGCCGATCCAGTAGTCGAAGACGCTCTTCAGCTCTTTCCACATTCCCTCCCAGTCTTCGCTCTCGAAGTCGAAGGGATAAATGTCCTGGTACTTCTTCGGCGGATTCTCCGCATACTGAATCGTTCCATCCGGCCTCTTTTTGAACCACGCCTCGTGATCCTTTACATAAGGATGATCCGGCGCAGCCTGGAACGCGATATCCATCGCCACCTGCATTCCAAGATCATCAGCCTTCCCAATGAATCGCTTGAAATCCGCAACAGTCCCCAGCTCTCCCAGAATTCCCTTATGCCCGCCCTCTGTCGCCCCAATCGCCCATGGGCTCCCGTGATCCCCATCCTGCGACTCAGGATTATTGTTCTTACCCTTTCTAAACTTCCTCCCGATCGGATGAATAGGCGGCATGTACACCACGTTGAAGCCCATCTCCGCTACATAAGGTAGCCGCTTCTCCGCATCCGCAAATGTCCCGTGCACTCCAGCCTTCTCGGCCGTCGACCGCGGAAAGAACTCATACCACGAGCTGAACCGTGCCCGCACCGGATCCACAACAATCGGCAGCTCCGCGCTCTCCGTCGCGAACCGCTTGTCCGGATACCGCAGCACCAGCTCATGCAGCATCGGGTCCGTCGCATGTGTCCGCAACTGGCTCGGCTCTTTTCCCGCCTTCAACACCGCCGCCCGTTCGCTGAGCCACAGCGCGTCACCGCCGGCCGCGCGCCCAGCAGCCTCGACCACGAGCTCAGCCCCGATCAGATAATCCAGGCTCGTATCGCTCTCCGCCTTGATCCTCTTCAGCAGATCCCGCCGCCACGTCTCAAAGTGATCCACCCATCCCTGCACCTTGAACCCGTACCGCCCCAGCTCACCAACCCGGAATGCCGCCTCCCAGCGATCGTTCACCAGCGCCTTCATCGGGATCTCGATCCACTCCTTCGATCCCTCCCGCCGCGCCAGCACTGAAGCTGCAATCGCATCGTGGCCGTCCGTAAACACGTCGGCCTCCACCCGCACCTGGTCGCCAACCGTTCTCTTCGCGGCGAACCGCCCGCAGTCCACCTGCGGCGTAATGTCCTCAATAATGACGCGCCTGCGTCCTTCCGATAACTTCTTCATCGCCATATCAATTCCCAATTACAAACCCGCAACGTTAACACAACTTTTAGCTCCCCAACTCAACACCGACTGTTATCCCGAGCAACGCCGAGGAACCCGCAGTCCACGCACTCTCAAATACGACTTTTATCCCGACCGAAGCGTAGCGGAGTGGAGGGACCCGCAGTTCGTCCTCCTCAACCCCGCACTCCAATCGCACGAGACCTCTCCTCAATCAATCTTCCGTACAACTCAATCGTCTGATGCGCAATCGCCGTCCAGCTGAAAATATCCTCGACACGTTTTCGCCCCGCATCCCCAAATCGTCTGCACTTCTCCGCATCCCCAAGCAGCACATTGATTCTGCCCGCCAGATCCTTCGCAAATTTCTCCGGATCTCTCGGAAAACTCGTCACCGGATCCTGATCGAAAGGCACCAGGTACCCCGTCTTGTCCTCGACAACAACCTCTTTGATGCCCCCCGTCGCGCTCGCCACCACCGGAGCCCGGCACGCCATCGCCTCAAGATTGATAATCCCGAACGGCTCATACACCGACGGACAGCAGAACACCCTGCAATTGCTATACAGCTGGATCGTCTCCTGCTTCGTCACCATCTTCTCGATCCAGACAATCCGCGGATGATCCTTCCGCGCTGCTTCCACCTTCTCCCGCAGTTCCGTCGCAATCTCCGGCGTGTCCGGCGCTCCCGCGCACAGCACCACCTGCGTGTCTTTCGGCAAATGTTTGATCGCATCCACCAGGTGCGTCACGCCCTTCTGCCGCGTGATCCTTCCCACAAACAGCACATACGGCACCGCCGGATCAACACCATAATCCGTCAACGCCTTCGTGTCCGAAGTCTTCTGATACTCGTTCAGATCGATCCCGTTATAGATAACGTGAATCCTGGCCGGGTCCACATCCGGATACGCCCGCTGAATGTCTTCCTTAGTCCCCTGCGAAACCGCGATTACCGCATTCGCATCCAGAATCGCCGTCCGCTCCATCCACGAGCTCATCGCGTACCCACTGCCCAGCTGCTCTGCCTTCCAGGCCCGCAGCGGCTCCAGCGAGTGCGTCGTCAGCACAAACGGAATTCCATACAGCTTCTTCGCTAGGTACCCGGCCATCGACACATACCACGTATGCGTGTGCGCAATGTCGATCCCCTGCAGAGCCTTCACCTGAGTGAGATTCAGGCTGAACGCCTCCAGTGCGCCCTTGAACTTGCCTTCAGTCCCGTTCGAGATCTCCGCCCACGGTTCCGCTCCGCGCACATGCAGATTGCCCGCATCACTCTGCTGCGGTCCCCAGCAGTGCACCTCCACCTCGATCTCCCGCGCCAGCTCCCGGCTCAGGTAGTCGACGTGCACCCCCGCCCCCCCATACACCAGCGGTGGATACTCGCGTGTGAAAATCCCAACGCGCATTTCGCTTCGACCTCCGGCCTCACAGAAATGACCTTCTGGCATGGGGAGTTCCTCGGCACCGGTCGCTCGGAGCGACAGCGCCGATCCTGGACGCTCTCTTCAGCAACCCAAGCCGTTCACCGACCCAATCTTACTGCACCGGATGAGCTTATTGGGCTGCTTGAGCTAATGTAAGCGCGCTTGCGCACGTCAATGCATTTGTTCACAGTGGGACCTGGACAGCGGCTCATGATCCGCATCACAGCGATCTACGAGTGCGCCGCTTCCGTCATCCGACGAAAAGAAACTGTGCATCAGGAAACCTGCAACACGCCCAGGCCGTGATGAAGGGATTGCGTGGGATAGTTCTTCGGCCCGCAGAAGTCGCGGAAATTTATGTCCGTCCTTAGCGCCTGCAATATCGGATCGGAGACGAACCCGAGGCTCCAAAGTGACCCGTGCTTGTACGATTGCGCCAGCCATCTCGCAGCTTCTCCATGCTCGCCCAGCCCTAGAAACGTAAGTGCGATCGGATACGCGAAGTCAAAAACACCGGTCAGCCCCATCCGTGTCATCGAGTCCAGAACCTGCCGCGCCGATGTCGTTCGCCCCGTTCGACCATACGCGTAACCGAGCACCCCGAGAAGCGTGTGGTTCCGCGAACAACCCGCCAGCCCCGCCTCAAGCGTCTGAATCTGGCTCTCTGCACCGGAAATGAGGACTCTGCAGAACCCTTCCACCGTATCGAGAACTGCGCCGCTGTGTCCCGTCTGCCGCGCATCCTGAATCAGCGCAAGTGCCGACTCGAAACGCCCGGTAAGATACTCCACCCAGCACATCAGCTCGGCCACCGACGTGTTCAAGGGCCGCTCGAGCGCAGCCCTCCTCAACTCGTCACTCGCTTCGTCAAGATTCGCGTGAGCGATCATCAGAAAGGCGCGCCCAACCAGCGCTTGAGAGGCCTTTGGACGCTTTCTGATCGCCTCATCCAGGGACTCGCGAGCGCCGCTCCAGTCCCGCTCAACGCACACCTTCAGCATGGCGGATGCGCACTGCGCCTCGAACAATCCCGGATCGATTTCGTGTGCCCGGCTCAGAGCCACCTGGGCCGCGTGAAATGCCCCCGACGGGTGTAGATTCCCCAATATCGCCTGCGCGATCAGTGCCTGCGACAGACCCGCATACGCCTTGGCGCTTCTTGGATCCAGATCGATGGCCCGTCGATACATCCGCGCAATCGTGCTCAGATTGGCTGCGGATACTGACTCCCAAAGCCTCTCAGCTTGTGAGACCAGCTGCTGCGCTTCATCCTGCCCGGCAAATACAGGTTCTCGATTGCCCTCGCCCCCGTCTGCCCGCTTGTCCGGCAGAGTAATCAGAGGCACCCGGCTCGGGCTCCGCGATAGACGCGCGGTTCGTTCAGCTTCTGCCCCGTCGCGCCTTCTCAGCCACAGATCCAGCTCGTCTGTATATGCGTATACCGAGCTCGCCTCACCGCCAAGATGATGCACCGGCAGCCCGTACTCTGCATGCCATCTCTGCACCGTGCGCGAGCTGCGCCCAAGATACTTCGCTATCAGCTTCCAAGTGTCCAGCCGCGTGTCAACAAACTCCCGCGAAAACCCCACGTGCTCCGCCTCTCAGGCCATATCCCTATGAGCCCAATGCCGTTCGCCACGACGCATAAGTCTCAGCGCCACTCCCCAGCCCCGGCTGCTCTTCCTGCTTTCGAGCCAAACTATCCCAAGGTAGCAGAATATCTATAAACAGAAAGTTGAATTTTCAACCGATTCTCTCCAAAAGTTTAGTGAGCGCCAACACACCTGTCTGTGACCAGAAAAGTACGATTCAAAGGTGATGAAGGTTACCAAAATCGCCAATAGGTGTACCTTTTCGGCAATTTCGGCGCGATTTGTCGCTCATTGACACCTATCTGCGCCTATTGGCAGCTAGATTAACTTAAGTGCTGAGTTAAGATGAAGTCACTATTCTGTGCCCCCAATGTTGTCGTTTGGCTGCTC
>Ga0068855_100007713_pt1 | contig 12994 bp, 10 predicted proteins | sample KBSCornC52_FD_66592 | JGI IMG/M metagenome (GOLD analysis project Ga0068855, IMG submission 66592) | Corn rhizosphere microbial communities from Kellogg Biological Station, Michigan, USA - KBS Corn C5-2 | ecosystem: Host-associated > Plants > Roots > Rhizosphere > Soil ... | reverse complement strand
TCCCATTCTGAGCCTGCAAAAAGGATCGAATGAGCTCGGATGACAAGGCAGGGTCGAGAAAGGGACAGTCAGAGGTGCATCGCACCACGACGTCGGCGCGACCGAGCCGAGCGGCGTCCCGATAGCGCGACAGAACGTCCTCGGCACTCCCTCGTACGCATCTAAGTTTCATTCGCGAGGCTGCGTATTCGATCAGATCGTCTTCTGGCAGCGTCGTGGTGGCTACGATCACCTCGTCGACCCCCGAGAACCGGGCGACCCGGTCGAGGCAGCGCTGGAGTGCCGTCGCTCCCCCAAGGTCCAACAACACTTTGGCCGGCAGGCGTGTCGAGCCCAGACGCGCTTGGACGATGGCTACCACTTTCACGAGGTCACCCTAACACAGCCCCAGCCAAGGGGCCGTCGGGCTTGCACCCGACGCCCTCCCCTGTAATATCGCCGTTCATCAGGATGCCGAAAAGCGCCGTCGATAGGCCTCGGGCCTCGGACTCCCGGCCTCGGGGAGAACCGTGTTCTGACGGAGAAGCTCGTATGATTCCGATGCCTGAGGCCGGCTTGTTTCAGCAGGACGACCGAAATCAGGGTAGCCAATGAACACTGTGACTATCGGAGACTGCGTCGTCGGTGAAGGGCGCCCTCTCTACTTCGTAGCCGATATCGCTGCTAACCACGACGGCGACCTCCAGCGAGCTTATAGATTGATCGAGCTGGCGAAGGAAGCGGGTGCGGACGCCGCAAAATTTCAAAACTTCAAAGCTGCCAAGATCGTGAGCAAGAGTGGATTCGAGAAGATTGGCGGCGTCAGTCACCAGTCCAATTGGAAGAAGCCGGTATTCGAGGTCTACGCCGAGGCTTCGATCCCGCGCGACTGGACGCCTCTCCTCAAGCAGCGCTGTGATCAGGTCGGTATCGAATACTTCACGAGCCCGTATGACTTCGCCTCGGTCGATGAGGTGGATCCCTACGTTCGTGTCTTCAAGATCGGTTCTGGCGATATCACATGGCCGGGGATAATCGAACACATCGCCGGGAAGGGGAAGCCGGTAATGCTCGCGAGCGGAGCCTCGACCATGGATGACGTCGAGCGAGCGATGAATGTCCTGCAACGCAAGACCGAGCAGATTGTGCTCATGCAGTGCAACACCAACTATACGGCCGACGTCGAGAATTTTCGCTTCATCAACTTGAATGTCCTCAAGACGTTCCGCCGGCGATGGCCCAAGGTCGTCTTGGGCCTCTCCGATCATACCCACGGCCACGCCACGGTGCTGGGCGCGGTGGCGTTGGGGGCTCGCGTGTTCGAAAAGCACTTCACAGACGACAATTCTCGCCGGGGCCCAGACCATCACTTCGCGATGAATCCCTCCTCCTGGAGAGAGATGGTGGACCGAGCGACAGAGGTCGATCTGGCTCTGGGCGATGGCGAAAAGCGCATCGAGGACAACGAGCGGGAAACGGCAATTGTGCAAAGGCGGTCCTTGCGTTTTGCTCGCAATCTTCGCCGAGGCAGCACCTTGACGGCGTCCGACCTGATTCCACTCCGGCCGATTCCTGAGGATGGTCTGCCGCCGTATGCGGTGGACCAAGTCGTAGGGCGGACATTGGCCCGCGACGTCGAGATCGATGATTACTTGCGAGCAGCCGACCTCACCCCATAGCTCACGCAGGAGAAAAGTCCTTGGAGCGAGTGGTCGCAGTCATCGAGGCACGAATGGGCTCCTCCCGCTTGCCGGGCAAGAGCCTCCGACCTCTGGGGGGCGTGCCCCTCGTACAGAGAGTGGCTGAGCGAGCCCGCCGCGCGAGAACTGTTCACGAGGTGGTCATCGCAACCTCTACGTCGCCGAAGGACGATGTGCTGGCGGACCGTCTGAGCTCCGCGGGTTTTCCAATATTTCGCGGCAGCGAGGATGACGTTCTGGGCCGAATTCTCGGCGCGGCCCGGGCACACCAGGCAACAATTCACGTGCAATGTTGGGGCGACTGTCCGTTCCTCGAGCCTTCCGAGATCGATAGGGTAACGAGCGCGCTACTCCGCGAGCCGGAGCTCGACCTGGTTGGAAATGCCTTCGGCCCAGGGCGGGAGCTCCCCTACGGGCTTGATGTCCTGGCATTTCGGGTCGGAGCCCTGGAGGCCGCGGATCGAGCGACGAAGGATTCTCCCTATCATCGGGAGCATGGGAGCACGTACCTCTATGAAACGCCCGGCGCCTTCAGGACGAGGCGACTCGAAGCGCCAGCGGACCTGCGTTACCCTGGCCTAGACATCACGATCAACAAAGAGGAGGATCTTCAACTGGCCGCCGTGATCTACGAAGAGCTCTTTCGACGCTCGCCAGAATTCGATATTCGTGCGGTGATTGCCTTCTTGAAGTCGAGGCCTGACCTTCTCGCTCATCCCAACGCGCGGGCCCTGATCTCTGGGACGCCTTGAACGGCACACCGGCCCAAGAGATTCAGAGGCGCTGGCGGGAGGTTCGCCCGCCTGAATTCGCTGTCCTCCGGTAGGCGAACGGAGGTAAAAAGAGATCGTGCGACCAGCCGCGCTCTTCCGACGACCCTACCTGGAGATCCGCGCGAGGGTTCGGGCCTTCGTGGTGAAGCGCCCTCTGCTGGACAACACGGTGGGCAGGATGCTGGTCAGGGCGGATGCCCTGCTGCGCGGCAAGGGGATCATCTCGCTCCTCGATTCCTCGACGGTGGAGTTCTCTTTCCAGGGACTCACCTTTCAGTTCGACAAGGCCAACAGACAGATTGCGGAGGCCGTCGTCTCGACCGGCACCTATGAACCGGAAACCGTCGAATCCCTCACCAAATTGTTGCAGCCGGGCGACACTTTCGTCGACCTGGGCGCCAACATCGGGATTTTTACCCTGCTGGCGGCGCGGAAGGTGGGGACGACCGGCCGCGTATTCGCCTTTGAACCCACTCCAGCCACGGTGGCATTGTTGCGTCGAAATCTCGCCGTGAATTCTCTGGAAGCGCGGACGACAGTGGTGGAGCAGGCCGTTTCTCGAAAGCCAGGACGGGCGCGGTTTTCACTGCATGAAGCGGCGCAAGGAAACGCCATCACCGTGGCCGGGGACACGGCCGTCGAATATCTCGACGTGGACGTGACCAGCCTAGACGCCTATTTCGAGGCGCTGGGCTGGCCCAAGGTCGATGTCATCAAGATGGACGTCGAGGGGCAGGAGGTGCCTGCGCTGGAGGGGATGCACGGCCTCACTCGTCGCTACCCGGGCCTGAAGCTCATCTTCGAATATCACGGCGGCCAGCTTGCCCGCACGGGAATCAGCGGCAGGACGCTCATCGACGCCGCGCGCGCCGCAGGTTTCGACTCCTTCGAGGTACTCTTTCGCACCAGCCAGCGGCTCGAGCTGCCTGCGGACATGCCGGTCCTCGACAGGCTGACCAAGCGGGCGGCCTTCAACATCCTCGCCTGGCGCGCGCACTAGACTCAGACTAGCGGGCTGCTGAAGACCCCGAAGGCGCATTGCGCGAGGACCCGCTCTACCGGGCGGCGAACGGGGAGAGCAACAGTGCGCGCACGGCGGCTCGGTCGGGCAGGCCCCGACTGACCGCCGCTCGTCCCAAGACCCGCCGGAACAGCGGAGACAGCAGGGCGGCCCGTGGTGCCGCAAACCCGGCCTCGATCGCCAGCTGGAACACCTCGTTCCAATGTCGCCGATTCAGAGCCCTGAGCATGGCGCTGAGGAAGGTCGCCAGGGCGAAAGCTTGATTCTGGGGAGCGCTGTCGTGCTTGGCCATCTCCCGGCGAAAAGACCGCACGGCGGCGGCCAGCTCCTTTGGTCCCGCGGCGGTGCTCGATAGCGCCATCGCGGTGGCGATCAGAAACGGCGAACGTTGCGGTGGAGACAAAGCGGCCAGAGCCTGCCCCCAGGAGGCGGCCTGCTTCTCCGGGCTTCCGTCCCACAGGGCAGAGAGGACTGACGGACGACCGCCATCCGCCGCGCCGTCGGACACCGGCGCGGCCCCCCTCTTGCGCAGCGCCAAACGGCGGGTGATCTCGTCGGCGATTCTCTGAGCCGGCCTGCGATCGTCGTCGTTCCAGGAGGCCTTCTGCAGGAAGGCCCACTGCTTCTCCATGCACCTCTGGCGCAAGAGAGAATCTCTGCCCAGCAACTCAGGCAGGACTCGCGTCAGCTCGGCCACGCTGCTCACCTGGGGGACCACATCCCCTTCCAGCGACGTCTCCAACGAGGCGGTATGGCGATAGCCGCTTCGGGCAAATACCACGGGGATGGTCGGGAACGCCTCCAGCGCCGCCGTGGTACAGAAATTCAGCAAGAATGCCGCGTCGCTGACAGCCAGGATATCGTTCAGGGTTTCCCCCTCTACGAAACGAACATTGACGGGGAACTCCGCCCTGATGAAGCGAAAATATTCCGCATGATCGTACGATGGGTGAGGCTTGAGTAGAACACCGATCTGTGGATTCGCTTCGGCCCACTTGATGATCTCCGTGATGCCCCGGCGGTGCGCGGCGGGATGGGAGAAAGACCAGGCCAACCCGAAATTACTCTGCGCGCTCAACAGCGACACGATCGACTGGACGCCGGAAAGCCCCAGCCGCGCCTTGATTGCCTGTCGTTTCGCCTCCGGTTCCGGAGCGGGAGCCGCCGAAAATCTGGCGTGATAGCGAAGGGACCCCACCATGGCGAGCCGTTCCGGCGCCACGCCGTGGCCCATCAACGGGGCTGAGTCCACCTCGCCCCACGTGAAGGTGACATCGGCCGGTGAGCAGAGATCGCGCCAGCCCCGGCTACAGGCCAGGCCGCTGTGTAGCAAGACTGCCGTCATGATGCCGCGTCTCGCCGCGATGTCACGCACCAATCCTTCACACGTGAAGCAGTCAGCTCCCACGAGGATGGCGTCAGGTGCCAAGCTGTCGAGCAGCGGATCCAGGAATGCGCCCGTCTCACAGGATCGGCGAACCTCGCCCCACATTCCTTCGAACTGAAACTCCAGGTGGCGGTTGGCAAAGATGAAGGGGTAGTCGCCCCGGTATTCACCGCGAGCCCGGCGCGAGGCCGCCTCACATGTCTGCAGGGCCCGATTCACCTCTTCCGGCAACGGAACGGCAAGAGGATAGTGGGGTCGGGCCAGCTCGGACACCCGCACCAACCGGAATCGTCCCGTCCGGTGCAGGGTCGATTCCAGCTCGAACATCTCGCTTACGTTCTGTCCCAGCTCGAGCAACATCAGGAGCGGTCTGCTCGCGGGGGCTGCGGGACGCGGGTCTTCCTGGGCCGCCTCCACCCGCTGCCGCAGCAACGGAGGGCCTTTCAGGCGCGGCAGTTCGGGCACCGCCACCCGGCATTCGAGGAATTCGATCCCCTGTTTGTCACACAGCCAGTGCGCCACCGCCTCCGCGATCCCGGCCGTTCCGCGCTCGATGGGAAAGGGACCATAGCGGTAGACCGGAACGGTGTCGGCTGTGCCCAGAATTTCCACCGGGCGGTGGCGCTCGATCAGGCGCTCGAACGCCAGGGCGGCGTTCAGGGCCGTCTCCAAAGGAACGATCATCTCGACGGGTGAGGAGCGGAGGGGATGCGCACCGAAGCAGGTCAGCGCGTCCGAGTCGATGAGATGCCAGTTCTTCGAGAGGTCCCAGGCGAGCTGATAGTTACCTTCCAGCTCGGCGTCGCTCAGGTACTCCCACAGTTCGTGAAACGGGCGCCGTTCCCGTTCGAGGACCGCCGCCACCCCGATGTCGGCGGTCACCACCTGGTGCGACACGAGCAGTTCGCCCCGGGTGCGAGCGATCTCCTGATAGTGGCGGATGCTGTTGATGAGTATGAAGCGCTTCATGTGTACCATCGCTCGCGCTGGTCAGGCGCGGCGGGCTGCCACACACCTCGGACAGGTGGGTTCAAGCCCCAGGCTTGGCCAGTGCCGTGAATTCGGAGGCCAAGATTCCGTACTCGATGACGTCTACGAACCGTCCTCGCTTCCAGGCCGCCTGACGGCGGCAACCCTCCTCACGCATCCCCAACTTTACGGCCAGGCGGCGCATCCCCGCATTGTCCTCGGTGGTTCCGCAGCCGATGCGGTTCAATCCCAGCGCCGAAAAACCGTGGTCGAGGAGAAGCGCCCCAGCCTCGTGGCCAATCCCGTTGCCCCAGCAGCGGCGGTCACCGATCAGGATTGAAAACTCGGCGGAGCGATTCAAAGGGTGAATGGCCTGGAGAGCCACGTTCCCGACGTGCCGCCCCTCCACCACCATGGCCAGCACGATCTCGGTGCGGTCATTCCGCGCCGCTGTCTCGATGAAAGCCCGCGCCCGTTCCAGGCTGTAAGGGAAGACGTGGTGAGAATTGAATTCACAAACCTCGGCGTCGTTGAGCCATCCCGGATAGGGACCATCCGCATCGCTGAGGCGCAGCGGGCGCAGCCCGACCCGCGGTCCGTGCAGGAAGAAGGCCTCGCTCATGTCTCGCCCCGGAACGGCGGCGGGACCGGGTACGGGCCATCGGGGGCCAAGCCGCGCCTGCTCAGCTCTTCCACGAACGAGAGCAGGAGGTAGTCGTTGTAGCGGCGACTCGCCAGTTGGATGCCGATGGGTAACCCTTGCGGTCCCACCATCGCCGGTACGTTGATAGCGGGCAACCCACATAGCGTCCAGACCAGACAGCTGTCCGGGCGCTCCGCCTCGTTGCGCAAAGGCGCCTCCCCGGCCACCGACGGCGTGGCCAGCACGTCGAAACCGCCCAGCAAGGAGTCGACGTCGGCCGCAATCCGCTCCTGCTCGGCCAGAGCCGCCTTATATTCATCGAGAGTGGTTTTCTGGCCGCGCTCGATCATATCTTTGAGGACCGGGCTGACCAGCTCGTTCTTCCGGTATTCCTCGGCGAAGTAGTAGGCCAGCGTACGGTTGTAGATGACGGCGTGCACCTCATGGGCGCGTCGGGTGCTCTTCGGCAGCTCTCGCTCGACCAGCTCCACTCCCGATCCAGCACTCCAGCGGGAAAGCTGTTCCGTGAAGAGGTCGCGGGTGTAGTCCCGAAGGAACTCCCAGGTGTGGGGGCGAGCCACCAATACGCGCCAGGGGCGCTCCCCCTTCGACTGGCGCCCGGGATCGGCCAGGGCGCTGCTGCTGATGGGGAAGTTCGGCCCCTTCACCCGGATGACCTCGAACAACAGCCGCAGGTCCTCCACCTTGCGCGTGAAATAGCCCAGGGTGTCCAGCGAGTCGGTGGTCTTCAACACCCCCGTGCGCGGCAGCAGTCCGAAGGAGGGCTTGAACCCGTACACCCCGCAGTAGCTCGCGGGACGCACGATGCTTCCTGCCGTCTGAGTGCCCAGGGCGACGGGGACGTGGTACGCGGCGATGGCGGCGGCCGATCCACTCGAGGAGGTGCCCGGAGTATGGGCGGGGTGGTGCGGGTTCAGCGTCTCGCCGAGCTGGTGAACGGCAAACTCCGCCGTGGCTGTCTTGCCCAGAATGACGGCGCCCGCCTGGCGAACCCCGAACACCACCCGGGAGTCATTGCCCGGCGTGAAGTCCTTCCAGATGAGACTGCCCATCTGGGTGGGCATGTCGATGGTGTTGAAGACGTCTTTCACCCCGACGGGTACGCCGGTCAGCGGGCGCGCCGCCGCGCCTGCCGCGGCGTTCTCGTCCAGCCGTATCGCCTGGGCACGCGCCAGCTCGGGGGACAGATGGGTCCAGGCCTTGGCCAGCGGCTCGGAGGAACGGATCTGGCCCAGGCAGGCCTCCACCACATCGGTGGCAGTGATATCGCGGCGCCCCAGCTTCTCGAGGAGGTCCCGGGCACCGAGCCGACAAAGCGGCGCCGGCGCGCTCATTTCTTCTCCGCTGCATCATCGTCATTGCCGATGATTGGCAGGTGCTTGAGCCGGGGGTGTCGCTTCTCTTGCATCGTGCGCAGGAACGACTCCTCAGTCATGCCAGTTATTTGCAGATAATAGTCCAGCGCGGCGGGGCGTTCCTGATCGTGCTTCTTGGCCAGCTCGAATGCCTCGGCGCGGGTCGCCAGTCCGGCGCGCACATCAGCGCTGGCGTGATCGGTGCCGCGACCAAAGCCGCGCTTCAGGAACTTGGTGTAGTCGTGGACGCCGGGCATACGACATTCGGCGCTCTTGTAGCGCTTGTACGTGCCCTCGATATCGGTCTCCAGCCACCCGTACTCGTCGCGTACGAATTCGGTCTGTCGTTCGTCGTCCCAGAAGATGAAGTCGCCCAGGTGAATTCCGGTCACGCCCACCCGCTCCAGGTCTTCCACTGATGGAAGCTGAAATGGGAGCACGTCGCGCTCGGAGATGTCGTCGCACACCATCTCGTTGGCGGTGACCTTGGCCGACACCTTGAGAAAGTATTCCCGATCGAACTTGCGCACGGGGTTGGCGTAAGTCGCGCGGCCGGAGGATTCGGCGATCGACTCGCCCCACACCAGCAACGGCACCTTGTACATCACGGCCGCCTGCAGCGGGAAGGCGCCCACCCCGGCGTGACAGTGCCAGCAAGAATCGCCGATGTGCTTCAGCGACTCGCGCGCCAGCTTGTTCACCAGAGCCCGGTTCGGCGTGAACATGACATGATCCACGTCGAACTTTTCCAGGGCGTTCTCGAGGTTCTTGCGCCCGACCTCCGAGAACCAGTTGTGGCTGAAGGTCACCGCCAGAACCTTCAGCTTGTAGATCTTGGTCAGAACGTGCAGTTGAAACGTGCTGTCCTTGCCGCCGCTGATGGGGACGATGCAATCATAGTTGTTGCCGGCGCTGGCCTGATACGAGCGGAGGATCTCTTCGAGCTGCTTCCCGCGCGCCACCCAGTCGATGTGAATCTTTTGCTCCGATGACTGGCAGGCCTGACAGATGCCACTCTCGTCGAAGACAATGCCCTCGTTGGTCTCGGGCATGCAACATCGGACGCAATACTGTAAGTGGTCGTACAGAGGCTTTCCATACTCGCTCATGGGGTCCCGTGCTCTCCTTACCGCAGTCCGAGGCACTTTGGCCTCTGGATCCCCGATGTTATGCGGTCCCGGTCAGCGCAGGTCAAGCCGGGGTTCCGGCCTGCTGATACACCGCGAGCAGCCGGCGCGTGTTGGCGTGCCAGTCTGCGCGGCTCTCCACCAGGGCGCGGTGCCGCAGGGCCACCGACTGCCGTTGGGAGGCGTCCAGGTGAGCCGCCTGGACCAGCGCCTGGGCGAAGGCGCCCGCGTCACCCGGCGGGGCCAGCCACCCTCCCTCCGCCCCTCCACCCCCCTGCCCTTCGACCCACTCGCGATTGCCGGGTGCGTCCGTGACCACCACCGGCAGGCCGTAGGCCAGGGCTTCCAGGAGTGACACCGAGGTCCCGTCGCTCAGCGAGCAGCTCAGATAGATGTCGGCGTGCGCGAACAGATGCCCCAGCTCTTCCTCCGGAAGCCGCCCCGGGCGCCGCACCACGTCCCCGAGCCCCCGCGCCGCGATCATCTCTTCGACCCGGGGAGCCATCGTACCGTCGCCGACCAACACCAGGCGCAGGCGAGGTTCCTGGGCGTGCGCCAGGGCAAATGCCTCGATCACGGTGTCGATCCCGTAGAGGGCGCTCCAGGAGCGCGTCGACAGCACGACGATCTCGGGGCCGCCTCCCCGGCGGGGTCCCGGCGGCGGAAAGCGGGACAGCTCGAGGCCCCAGGGAAACTGCACGAAACGGTCCGCGGCCGCCGGGACCATGCTGGTCACCGTCTGTCGTACCGCATCGCAGTCGACGACGTACCAATCGCTGTGAGCGAGGGCGAACCGGGCGGCCCACCCCACCATCGGGCTCTCGTGGGCTTCCACCAGCAGATCGGAGCCCCAGGACATCGACACCAGGGGGTGGAATCCGGAGAGCGCGCCCATGAACGCGCAGGTGGGGATGGGCCCCGCGTGCAGAAGATCGGGGCGCACCTCTTCCAAGAGACGCTGGAAGTCCGGCATCAACGCCAGGCAGCTCTCCGGCGTGAGCGCCCCGCGACAACCGTTCCAGCGAAGCGCGTGAACGCCGCTGGGCAAAGGGCGCCCCTCGAAGGCTCCTCCGTCGTCGCGGAGGCGCAGGAACAGCACCTGGTGGCCGGGCTCGGCCATCTTCGCCAGAAAGCGCCGATCATGGGTGCTGTAACCGTGGGAGAAGTACAAGATCCGCATCGGTTGGCCCATTCAGTCGGCGGCGATGGACGATCGGAGTGACGTCACCCAGCCGCTGCTCTCCTGCAGGCGCATCTCCCGCAGCAGATCCCCCACCCGCTGCAGTGGCTCCCCGGTCAGCGCGGCGTAGCGCGAAGAATCCAGACAGGGCGAGGCGGGGCGGGGCGCCCGCAAGGGGACGCCAGCTATCGACGTCGGGATGATCAACGACGCCGGTAGCTCGAACGCGGCGGCGACCTGCTCGGCGAACGCATGCTTGGTGACGCACTCGCCGCCCCCCACGTGTAGGACCCCGGCCGCCCCCACTGTCAGCAGCTTCTCGATCGCCGCCGCCAAGGTGGTGGTGAGGATGGGGGTGAACCAAACGTCGACGAACGCCTTCACCGGCCGCTCCGCACGCAGTTCGCGCAACATCCATTCGGCCAGGCTCACCTTCGGCTGGGCGTTCCATCCCACGATGCAGGTGCGCAGGATCAGTGACGACGGACAGGCGCTCAGCGCCGCCTGCTCCCCTTCCCACTTGGTGCGTGCATAGACGCTGCGTGGATCAATCGGATCTTCCTCGCGGTGGGGTCCGGGCACCGCCGAGAACAGCGAATCGGTCGAGATGTAGACGAAGCGGGCCCCCGCGCGCGCGGCTCCTTCCGCCAGGGCGGCCGAGGCGTCGCGATGGAGTGTTCGCGCCAGCTCGGGATTGGCTTCGCAGGCGTCGAGGTCGGTCCAGGCAGCGCAGTGCACCACGACATCGGGGCGATGGCGCTCGACCAAAGCCGCCAGCCCGTCGGGCAGCCGCAGGTCGGCGGGGACGTTGTCCACCACGCCACGCGCCATCCGGTGACGCCCCACCAGCGCGGTGATGTCCCACCGCTGTCCCCAGTGGTCGACGATCGCCGCCCCCAGCAACCCGCTCGGGCCCGTGAGCAACAGACGTTTGCGCGGCTTTGTCATGGCCGCCTCGGATAACCGATCGCCAATCGGGATCATGGCCGACGTATGTCACGACAAGCGCGGGGCACGCAAGGCGGAAAGCGTGGAGTACCGGTGCGGCTCAGCGGCGCCCGGCTAGCGTCCTGCAGGACCGCTCGGATTCTGATCGAAGCCCTCGTTTTTGCCGCGCGAGCGCCCCGCCACACGTCGCCAGGCCGGTGCCAGGTAGTCGCGGCGGAGCCCCGTCTCGCTCTCCGACAGCGCCATCAGCGGGGCGTAGAAGCAGAGAAAGAGTCCCAAGCGGAGCAGCGCGTGAATGAGGGCGTTTCGCGGACTCGATTGGTCTGTAGGCCAGTAGTGTTCGATGCCCCACAAAATCGCGGCTGCATATCCTCCGGGGACAATGGCTCGAACGATAGGACCAATCAATGGAGCGCCTCTTGGCCGGTCCTTCAGGAGGTGCGCCGTGGGACCGACGAATCCAATTAGGTATGCGATGCAGGCGGCGATCGCGACGCCAGGTAGCCCGAAGCCCACGAGACCGTAGGCAGCGCCCACGCAGGTCGCCATCGTGACGAGGGACCAAATGATGAGCAGTCGCATCCTTCCCAGCGATATCAGGCACAGTCTCGGAATCTGAATGAGGGCGTAGAGGGAGATCCCGGCCATTATGATCCGAAATGCTGGAAGACCTCCGATAAACTTCGGTATGTACGCACGCACGATGACGGGCAGCAGAAAGAAAAGGGGCGCCACGAACACAGGCAAGATTACGGCCAGTATCATCGTAGGCCTGCCGATTAAACGCAGAACGACGTCGTTGTTCCCTGCCCGACCATGCTCCTCTTGGATCCGCGGATAGAGAACCTGGGTGACCGAGTTCGCGAAAGAATAGATCACGGCACCGCCAGATAGAGCCAGGGTGTACTTTCCGAGCTCCTCCGTTCCCAGCAGCTTCAGAACCATCACGTTGTCCATGGTATGGACGCCCATGTGGCTGAAGTTAACGAGCAGTAACGGAATACCGGCGACCACGAGCTTCTTGGATTCCTCGAGGATCGAACGATCCACGCGAGGTCGAACCAAGCCGAACGCGCGAGTGTACGCGACACATCCAAGGATGGTAGTGAACGCGGTCCATCCGAGGAGACCCGCGAAACCAAACCAATGCGTCAAGGTGACATTCCCGATCGCTGTAAGCACCATGAACAAGACATTGTTTCGCGCCAGGTACTGGAATCGTTGCTCACTCCGGAGAAAGGTCAGGATGCTGAGGGACCATTGCGTGAACAGGCCAAGACCCGCATAGACCACAAGTCCCTGGTAAAGGGCGCTGTCGATGGTGCTCCGTCGCACCAGAGCGTAAGCCAGAGTTCCCACGGCGGTGATCAAACCAGACGCCAGGGCCACCGTCAGTGAGGCGACCTTGATCCGAGCATGACGATCGGGGTCATTTCGGCCCCGGAGGAACGGGAGTTGCCTCTCTGCCGCCTGGAGAACTCCCAGATTCAATAACTGGGTGTACTGTTGAACGAGCATCAAGGTGGCGAACACTCCTGCCAACCACGGACCGAGGGAACGTCTGGTAAACAAGTTGCTCGCGAACATCACCGGTTGCACCAGGTAGCCGGCAAAGGTGAGAGCGGCGACATCCGCTACGAACCGACGTCGCCCCTCCGCGGCTGGCTGACTCGAGTGATGTTGGTTTGTCATGGTGCTATGTCTTTCACTCGGGCCCACGGCAGGCTTCGATCGCTGGCCGAAAGGGGCGATATTTCGTCGAGCGCGCGACGGTGGCGCACTAGCTCCGCCCGATCGTTCGGTCTAGCTCCCGAAGAACACGGCTGGCTGCATCAGGGGCCCATCCCAAGCCCCTCAAGCGTGCCCTGACATTTCCGGGGGCAGTCGGAGC
>Ga0068855_100007711_pt1 | contig 12999 bp, 7 predicted proteins | sample KBSCornC52_FD_66592 | JGI IMG/M metagenome (GOLD analysis project Ga0068855, IMG submission 66592) | Corn rhizosphere microbial communities from Kellogg Biological Station, Michigan, USA - KBS Corn C5-2 | ecosystem: Host-associated > Plants > Roots > Rhizosphere > Soil ... | reverse complement strand
CGCCGTTGTTCGCGACGCCGACAGCGCCGACGCGATGTCCTCGGTGGTCAATCCGTCGGCCAGCATCCGCATCAAAATCCGCTCGTCACCCGTAAGGCCGGCCGGCTTTGACCCCATTCCGCTGAGCAGCGGGGTGGCCAGGGTCGGGTCGATGTAGGGGGCGCCGCCGGACACCATCCTGATCGCTCGAATCAACTCGCTGAGTGGGGCGTCCTTGACCAGGAACCCGCTGATTCCCGCGTCGACAGCGTCGGTCAGTCGCGCCACGTCGCCGTACCCGGTATACAGGAGGACGGCGGTGTCGCGGCCGTTCTTCTCGATCACTCGCCGAGCGAGTTCGATACCGTCGATGTCCGGCAGGTGCAGGTCGACCACGGCGACGGCCGGTCGCAGCCGCTCGATCTCGTCGACCGCGGCGGTGCCGTTCGAGAGCGCAGCGACCACAGCGACGCCGCTCGACTCGAGGAAGCGGCTGACCGCGTCAAGCACCGCCGGGTGGTCGTCGACGAGCACACAGCTGAGCCCGCGGTCATGCGTGAGAGCGTCGGATACATCCACCACTGGATCGGTTCGATCTTCGATCGGGATCGCCTCCCCGGCGACACCGGCGCCCGCGTCGCCGGCAACCTGCGGGTCGTTCCTGGCCGCAGGTGAGCGTGTACGGGCTTTATCGACTCGACCTGCGATTCCCTTAGCCGTACCCCGAATGGGGGACACCGGCCGTGCGTTTCGCCGCTGACCGATGCTCCCCCGGGGGAACTCCCGGGAGCCGGATGGGCCGATGAACGGAGCAATGTGGCGCAACCGCGATTGTCGTGATCGCCGGGATAGGAAACGGTCCGGGCAGCGACGTTGGAGCGTTAAGGCCGCTCCATCACACGGCGGGTTGGTGGCCGGTCTCTCGGGGGGGAGGCCGGCCATGCGCCACCACTCGGTGGGCCGTCGACGATGACGACGTTCAGCTGGGACCGCAAGTGCCCGTTGTTCACCAACCATGCACTTGTGCTGGGGGTGATCGCGGCCGATCCCGCCGTGCGGATCCGTGACATCGCCGAACGCGTCGAGATCACGGAACGGGCGGTTGAGATCCTGCTCCGGGACCTGATCCAGGTCGGGTTCTTGACCAGGAAGCGGGTCGGACGGCGAAACGTCTACGAGGTCCACCGGCACGAGAAGCTCCGCCATCCACTGATCGACGAGCGCGACGTCGGCGGTGTCGTCCGCGCCATGCTGCCGGTGAAGAAGCAGCAGCCGAAACCGGATGTCGCCTTCGCCAATTCGCGCATCTCGCCGGCAATACCCGAACAAAGTTTCGCTCGTGCCGCAAGCATCGTGCACCCGATGAATATGTCGACGGTAACGTCGACGAAGAAGGGGGTCACGATGAAGCAGGTCCTGGTGTACGCGGTGGTCGCCGTGCTGCTGTTGTTCGCATCGGCAGCGCTCGCTGCGACCACCAGGTGGCACCGCGCCCAGCACCACCCGGCACCGGTGCACCACACGCCAGGCACCCAGAAGCAAGGACGCGCGCAGGGCGCGCAGGGATCGCCTACAAGCGCTTTCTCGAATCCAGCCTCAACGCCACAGCTACCTGCGGATCGGATACGACACCGATACCCCGCCAACCTGCGCACGGGCATACACCGAGCCACCGCAGATGCGGGAGGTAGCCAGCCGGCTGGAGGCCGAACATCCGATACGTCGCAAGGTGCGACGGCTACAGTCGCAGGCGCCACGGTTGGCGTAACGACATCCGGCGACGGCATCAACGTCGGGATCGGCGAGAAGCGCACGGGAACCCAGGTGCATGTCGGCGTCGGTAGCGGTGGGATCACCGTCACCGCCGACCCCGGCGCACCCGGTCACCCCCCGGACACCGGCAGCACCCAGCCCGTGCTCGGGGACCTCCCGATCCACGTCGGTCTCTAACAGCGATTGATTCGCTAACCGCTGACACCTGGGTGAATGCCCAGGAGCGATGCGGCCCTGGAAGACCCTGAACCCACCCATGGCGGGTGCGCAACGCGGCACCCGCCAGGGGCCGGCCTAAAGATGATTACTCCGACAGATCGAGACACATCACCTATGACCACACGGACGACCACCAGCCTCAGCGATGTCGCGTCCACGTCCGCGATTGAATCGCGGCGGGTCGCGCGCCAAGCGTCACTCGTGACGATGACACGACGCGAGACGATGTATCGACTCGCCCTCGCCGCGCAAGTCCGTCACCCTCACCTGGTCGGCCATCTGGAGCGAGTCGCCCAGTACTCGGCCATGCTTGCGGAGGCCGTCGGCAGACCGACCAATCGCAGCCAGTCGATTCTGATGGCCAGCTGCCTCCACGACATCGGGAAGATCGGGATACCAGACCGCATCGTGGATAAACCAGGACCGCTCACCAGCGCCGAACGGGCTGTCCTCGAGCGGCATCCCGCGATCGGCCACGCCCTGCTTACCGACTCCGGCGACGACCTGCTCGAACTTGCGGCAACGATCGCCCTGACCCACCACGAGCGCTTCGATGGGACGGGCTACCCATCGGGGCTGACTGCCAAGCAGATACCCCTCGAGGGCCGCATCGTCGCGATCGCCGACGCCTTCGATGCCATGACCAGCGACCGGTCGTACCGACCTCGGCGCAGCGTCGGCTACGCGGCCGAGGCGCTCGACCGCGGGCGCGGAACGCAGTTCGACCCCGCGCTGGTCGAGCACTTCCTGGGCATCCTTCCGACGATCACCGACCTGATCGACGCGGGACCCGAGGCACAGCTGCCGCTGATAGCCCTGATCGGACTCGAGTCGCGATCCAACGACGCCGCAAGCCCCGAAACCCTGCTCGCGAGCCTGCGAACGAGCTGGATCCCGACGTGATCATCGACGGGAGCCGCCTGCGGTTTCGCCTGGCGTGATGATCCCCACCTCGTAGGCGTAGATGACGGCGTGGACGCGGTCGCGTAGCCGCAGCTTGGCGAGCACCCGGGCGACGTGGGTCTTCGTCGTGGTCTGGGTAATCACGAGCTGCGAGGCGATCTCGGCGTTGCTGAGCCCCCGGCCGAGTAGCTGCAGCACCTCGCGTTCACGGGCCGTCAACTCGTCCAGCTCTGGCATCGGTTGGGGCTTCGCCGGAAGCGACACGAACGCCTGGATGACGCGCTGGGTGATCGAAGGCGCGAGCAGCGCCTCGCCGGCGGCGACGGTGTGGATGCCGTCGATCAGCTGCTCTGGCGGCGCATCCTTGAGCAAGAATCCGCTTGCCCCTGCCCGAAGCGCGCCGTACACGTACTCGTCGAGATCGAAGGTCGTCAGCACCAGCACACGCGTGTCGACCGACGGATCGCTGATCAGCTGCTGGGTGGCGGCGATGCCGTCAAGCACCGGCATGCGGACGTCCATCAACACCACGTCGGGGCGCTGGCGCCGCGCCACGGCGAGTGCCACCTGCCCGTTGCCGGCTTCGCCCACCACCTCGATGTCCGGCTGCGAGTCGAGCAGCATCCGAAATCCCGCTCGCACCATTTCCTGGTCGTCGGCGATCAACACCCGTGCGGTCATCACGTCACCGGCCCGGAGTTTGTCAGCGGCAGTTCCGCTCGCACCGCGAACCCGCCGCCGTCCCGCTTGACCGCGGTCAGCGTGCCGCTGTAGATCGCAGCTCGCTCGCGCATTCCCACCAGCCCGTGTCCCGAGCCTGGGCCCTGCGATGAGCCGTTCCCGTCGTCGACCACCTCAACCAACACCAACCGCTCGCCTGCGGCGACGGTGACCGTCGCCCGCGCCGGCCCGGCGTGCTTGAGGACGTTGGTCAGCGCTTCCTGGACGATCCGGTAGACCGTCAGCCCAATTCCCGCAGGAAGCGCGTCGCCGCCGGTCACGCGGAGGTCGACGGGGAGGCCGGCGGTCTGCATCTGGTCGGCCAGGGCGGCCAGGTCGCTGAGACCTGGCTGCGGTGCCAGTGACGGCTGCTCGTCGGAGCTGCGAAGAATGCCGAGCATCCGGCGCAGTTCGTCGAGCGCTTCCCGCCCCACGCGCTCCACGCGCTCGAGCGCCTCCCGCTCGCGCGCCTGGCTGACGGCAAGGCTGTGGCGGACGCCGCCCGTCTGGATAACCATCACGCTGACGCTGTGCGCGACCACGTCGTGGAGTTCGCGTGCAATGCGTGCGCGCTCCTCCTCGATGGCACGCTGCGCCGCCGCTCGGTGTGCCGCCTCCAGTCTCACTGCCTCGGTCTCGAGCTGGAGCGCTCGCAGCCTGGGGCGGCGCACGAACGTGCCCACCAGCCATGCACCGCCGTAGAACAGCGTGATGAACGTGAAGTTGTCGAGCCCCGGCTCGTGGATCGCGACGAGGCCGAGGATGATCCCGAGCGATATCACCATGCCGACGGCCGAGCGCCTCAGCTCGACCCATGCTCCGAGGCTGTAGAAGGCGATGATCAGCTCGAGCAGCAGATACGTCGCCTGGCCGGGATAGCCGACCGTCTCGCCCACGGCGACCACCGCCAGACATACGAGCAGCACGGCGAACGGCTGCTCGCGTCGCCACGGCAGCGGCGCCACGGTCAGGAGTACCACCGGCACCAGACGCAGGGCCTGATCCGTCGTCAGAACGATCTCAACCAGACCGGCGATTCCGATCACAGCCGCGAGCACGACGTCCGCTCGCGGCGGACGGGAAATCGTGATCGGCAGCCGGTTGGCGACGGGGCGCATGAGGACCACGGTAGCCGCGTTCCCGCACGCGCGCATCGTCCCGCAGAACGGGATCGGCGGGCCAGCGCGTCGCTCTCGCGGATGACTGAAAGATGGGTAGCGCGCATGACGACGCAACGCGCGGCGCCGCCTACTGTCGAAGAGGTCATTACCCAACCATCGGAGGAGCACGTGACCGATAACTTCGACATGCGAATCCCGCTGGTCAGCACCGGCCTCGCCATTGCGTTGACCGCCTACAGCACGCTGAAGCCGCCCCGGAACTCGGAGTCCACGCGCGAGACGTTGATCGAGCTCGTGATCGTGAGCCTGGTCGCGGTGGTCACGTTCCTGCTCACCCGTCGAGCCGTCAACCGGTCCGACAACGCCCCCTCGGGCCGCTTCGCGCTCGGACTCGCGATCGTCGCACTGATCTCGGTGCTCGCGTTCTTCCTTGGCATATTCAGCGTGGCATTGGCCGGCGCTGCGATGATGATCGCGATCGAGGCACGCCGCAGGGTCTCATCACCAACCGCGGCGACGGCTGCGATCGTCATCTCGGCGATCACGGTCGTGCTCTCGGTGTTGGTCGCCGTCGTCTCGTAGAACATCACCGCCTCGGGCGGCCATTCATAGTCGAGGGGGACGCGGCGTGGCCGACGGGCCGTACATGAGTCGTGAAGTCCGTGGCGACACTCATGGTGGCGGGATGGTTGCTGCTGAGCGCGGCCTGTACGGGCGCAGCCCAACCGGGCACCGAGCCCTCGGTCGCGCCTATGAGTACGTCGGCGACGCCGCCGAGTGGCGCGTCGGCTCAGCCGACGACACTAGCGCGGCGTCGTTCCCGCACCCAGGTCGCGCTGGTCACGGCCGAGCTGAGGAACGAGCTGGTCGTCGTCGAGCACGCCCGAGTGCAGCTTGAGGATCTCGGCCAGTGGCCACAGCGCGGCCCCGCCGGGGAAGGGAGCCGAGCGCCCCTTCTGCCACCAGGCCGGATGCCGCCTCTGCTCGACACGCCGGCGAAGCTCGTGCACCAGCCGGCTCTTGCCCGCGCCGGGCGGCCCCACCACACGACCGTGGCGGCCCGTCGTGCATCGCAGACGCCGGTGAATTGGGACCACAGCTGCTCGCGCTCCTCGCTGCGACCCACGAACGGGGTGGCCGGAGCGTCGCGGGCGTCCCGCCGGGAGCCGCGGGCGACGGCCGCCGCCAGCGGACGCGACTTGCCCTTGGCCTGCACCGGCGCGACCTCGTCGTACTCGATGCTGCCGATAGTGGCACTGCGGGTGCGCGCGCCGACCAGCACGCCGTCCACCGGAGCCGCCGACTCCAGCCTGGCGGCGGTGTTGACAGGATCGCCGACACCGTCGACGCGACCGTCGTCGTCGAACCGCAACAGCACCTGCCCGGTGGTGATGCCGATACGCACGTGCAACGCCAGCCGCGGCCGTTGCTCACGCAGGTTTTCCAGCTGCTGCTGGACCGCGACCGCTGCACGGACGGCCCGCTCGGAGTCGTCCTCGTGAGCGACCGGCGCGCCGAACAGGGCCATCACCCCGTCGCCGATGAACTTCGCGATGACGCCGCCAAACTGCTCCACTTGCTCGGTCGCGATCCGGTGGAAGGGCGCCAGAAACGCGCCCACATCCTCGACATCCAGTGACTCCGAGCGGCTAGTGAATCCGACCACGTCGGCGAACAGGACGGTCACCACCCGCCGTTCCTCCCGGGCGGGCCGGCGCTCGCCCAGCGGCGAGCCGCATTCCCCGCAGAACTTCATCCCCTCGGTGTTCGCGGTGCCGCATTCGGAGCACAGGGCCATGGGACATCGTGTCACCGGCGGGCCGTCACTGCAACGGCGTCGCGATGACTCTCCAGATCTTCGTGCAATCTGCAGTTCAGGAAGACGACGCGTCCCTCGCGCTCGAACACCCTCGGCGCCCTTCTCGCCCACACGCCACGAGCTCGTCGCCGCGTGTTGAATTAGTGGGACTGGCGCTCAAGGCCCCGACAAGCGGCATGTCTGAGCCAAACAAGCGCGGTCTTAAACCGGCGTCGTCTCGGGACGCTGGCTACCGGGTTCTCGGCGACGTCCGCTTTGGCCGGTCCTCAGTCACGCTCGAGACACCGTTGTACACCATCGTTGCTCGTCAGCCAGGCACACTGACTACATCGAACGTCGACGTGGAGGTTCCGTTGGGTTCGGGGAGCGCATCGAGGCGCCGAACGACGTGGTGTTCGCGTCTGCGGAACGCGGCGTCGCATCCCGCGGCTGTGTCAGCCTCGTCCGGGTCGTGCGGAGGGTAGAGTGCCTCGTGGTCCCGGTTTCGCGTGATTTGAGCGATGAGCTGCGCGAGTTGCGCGAGGAGCATGACGCTGTCGTCGACATTCTGCGCGCACTCGCTCGCGGGCAGGGAGACGTTCAGCCAGTTCTTGACCTGATCGCTCGGATGGCTGGCCAGCTCTCCGGTGCTGAGAACTGCTTTTTGTGGCTGGTCGACGGTGACATGCTGCACGTCCGTGGTGCCTTCGGGGGCAAGCCGGAGGCATTGGAGTACGAGCGTGCCCACCCTCACCGAGGCGACGAGAACCACACACTGACGGGTCGCGTGGTTCAGCGGCGTGCGGTGGTCGGCATCCCCGACGTCGGGGCTGACGCAAGCTACGAGTGGGGGAGTCAACGGATTCAGGGATACCGGGCGCTTCTCGGCGTCCCAATCCTTGCCGACGACGAGCTTCTCGGGGTGCTTGGGATCTCATGGGCGGAGCCGCAGGTCTTTACCGACGACCAGGTGCGACTGGTTTCCACATTCGCGGCCGAGGCCGCGCTTGCGATCACCGATGCGCGTTTGTTCCAAGCTGTCGAGCGCCAGCGGCAGGAACTGGCACGGTTTCTGTCACCCGCGATCGCCGAGCTCGTCTCGAGTGAAGATGGCCGTCGTCTGCTCGCCGGCCATCGCGCCTACGTGACCGTCTTGTTCGCCGATCTGCGCGGGTTCACATCCTTTGCAGAGACGGCGGAGCCAGAAGAACTGTTCGAAGTCTTGCGCGACTACCATGGCGCGGTTGGCGAACTAATTGGAATCTGGGGTGGGACGTTAGAGCACTTCGCGGGCGATGGACTGATGATCTTCTTCAACGACCCAGTGGCCATGCCAAACCATGAAATCCAAGCAGCGCGAATGGCGGTTGCGATACGCGACCGGATGGAAACCCTCAGTTCAGGCTGGCGAAAGCGCGGCATCGAACTAGCCATCGGCATCGGGATAGCCAGCGGCCACGCCACGCTGGGACGCATCGGTTTCGAAGGCCGCTTCGACTATGCCGCGATCGGCACGGTCACGATCCTCGCGTCTAGACTCAGCGCCGCTGCGAAAGCGGGTGAGATCCTCATCAACCAGCGACTCCACGCCGCCGCCGAACAATCCGTCCGCGCAGTTCCCACCGAACCGCTAACCCTGAAGGGGTTCGGCCGGCCCGTCAACGCGTGGAACGTCGTCGACGTCGCCGATTAAAAGCCTGCTCCTCAGTCGTCGTGCACGCGCCTACGGTCGAAACGTTTTGTCGTCAATCTTAGGCATCCACCGCGTCGCATCGAGACGCTACAGAGTCGCTGGCCTTATTCTTGGCACGCTTCCTCCTGGTGATCAGACCCAGCCTTACCTGGGAAGGGCCGTAGCAGTGCAGTTCGGAATCTCAGGCGGCGGGGGGACGAGAGGTATGACGGAGAGAAAGCCGTAGTGGCTCGGTGCGGGCCCCGCCGGGCCGCCTAAGTGCACCGCTCCCAGGCATGTTCGCCCGCACCTATCGTTCTGCGTTCGTCGCGGCTCCCTCGGACTCGAGGACGAGCATCGACAGGCCTGTGCCGTCAGCGGCGGAGTCAGGAGCCGCTGCTGGCCGGCTCTAACGGCGGCGGCTTTGAAGCGTCGCTGGAGCTGAGGCGGTCGAAGCGGATGAAAGGTCGGCTGGTCGACCGAGCGCGCCCCGCGGGGCTGACCCAGGCTTCGTTTCCTGGCACCGCAGGCACTGCGCGATCACCATCCTTCCGGTCGTCATCCACATCCTCCAGAGGTCAGTATGGCGCAGTCTGATCCTCCCGGCACGCTACAGGCGCACCGGCCTGCACCCGTCTCAAGACGAGGTGGATTATGGATGCTTAGGGCCTTCGACAGCTGTCGGCGGATCAGTCGCTGTGCGCCCCGTCCTCCTGCGACGCGGTGCGTCCTACAGGGAATGACAGGGCGCCGACCGCACTCAACCTATTCATGAAGATCGGTTCAACCGCCTTGTTCGGCGACGGATGCTCGTGCCGCTATCGCCGATGTGATGATTCGGGCGATCCCCAGGGCGCCCATCGCCTCGAGTTGCGCGATCGCTGGTTTGGGTTCTCTCGTTGCTACGGTTCGCGCGCAGTGGATCCAGGGAGTCTGCACTCGCGGGGTGTCGAGGTGGCGGGCGATTTCTTCCCTGCGACCTACTCGATACGCTGCCCAGGCGAGCAGTGGCCATCCGAAGCTTGTCGGGTAGACTCGGCGGAGTCGTTTGAGGACGTCGATCCACTGGTTGATCAAGTGCGATGATCGTTCTGTGTTTGAGCACTCTGCGAACACGAATGCCGCAAGCGCAAGGACGATCGGTACTTCGTAGGTTCCGGCGCTGATGACATCCACGGCTCGCTGTGCATCGATGAGCGCCTCGTCGATGGCGCCATCCGTTAGGTTGAGAGCAGCGCGGATCGCGATGTTTGTCTCGTCTCCGAGCACGTCTCCACTTGCAAAGGCGGTGCGGTCACCGGTTCGCGGTGCCTGTTCTGCTCCAGTCCTTGCTGACGCCCAGTCTCCAGTAACGAACGCAAGTGACGTCTTTTGTTGTTCTAGCCCCTTCGAGTAGGTGTAGAGCTGCAGATCCTCGGCTTGGTCTCGCGCCTCGGCGTGGAGGTCGCATGCCGCGGCAACCTCTCCGAGTGCAAGCAGGTCGCTAACTATCACGAACTTGCTGAGCACGGCGGTGCTCGTGTTGAGCTGCCGTGCCAGCTTCAGCGTCTCGTCGATGCCTGGGATACCGGCGACGTCATCGCGGTCCAGTCGCTCCTGCGCAAGCATGAAGGCGGCGCGTGTCTGGAGTTCGATCGATCCTAAGCGTTCTGCCATCTCGGCGCCGGCCACGATGTGCTCCATGCATTCCGGATCGCCGAGTTCGGAGCCGATGCGTCCAACTGTGAGGGTGGCGTACGCCTTCTCGGGCGAGTCGGGTTGGTCGGCGAGAAGCTCGCACGCGCGGAGACCGTGTGGATACGCCTCCTCGGCGCGATTCGTGTTGACAAACCAGGCGGCCCAATAGGAGTGGGCCTCGGCAGCTCCGCGTACGTCGCCAAGTTGTTCCAGTTTTCGGGTCGCCCGTTCCAGCGGCTCGGGGAATGTGTCGCCGGTTTGGAACAGCGCCTTGCCGAGTCCCAGCTCCGCGCGCGCCGCGTCGGGCGCGTTGCCGTCGGGCGAGGTTTCGACTGCGGCTTGATAATGCTTCGCGGCTGCGGTGTAGGCGCTGAGCGACATCGCTCTATCTCCCGCGGTGCGGAGGGCGGCGCACGCGCGTGCCCCGAGCGCGCCGTCGATCTCTCCTTGCTGAGCCCGCAGCCGCGCAGCCGACAGGAGGTGGTGGCCGAGGAGCTCTACGCGATCGTCGCGGTCGCCGCTCAGCTGTTCGATCCAAGCGGCCGCCGCCTCGTGGTACCGAGCGCGGTCTGCACGCGGAATCTGTCGATATGCGACGTCCTGGATCAGGGCGTGCGTGAACGCGAACTCGGTCTCCCCGGGAATCGCAGGCCGGCGAGCCCGGCGCATCAGCTGGCGCTGAACCAACTGGTGCAGTACTGAGTCGAGGTTTTCTGCCGGTTCTCCACTCATTGCTTGAAGGGCGCCGAGCCAGCTGATCCTGCCGAACACAGAGGCGATCTGTGCGATTCGCTTGTCCGGCGGGCTCAAAGCATCGAGGCGGGCGGCGATCAGCCCGTGGATGGTGCTCGGCAGCTCACCTGCTCCGTCTCCGAGGCCTTGGGAATCGGCGTCGCGCAACATCCGCACGTACTCGCGGACGAAGAGGGGATTCCCCTCTGACTGTGCAATGACTGCGGTGCGCCGGTCGTCCGGGAGTGGTACGGACGCGAGGAAGCCACCGATGAGCTCGTCTGTCTCGGTAGAGTTGAGCGGCGAGATGTTCAGCGCTGTGACGTTCAGCTTTCCGCCTGCCCATTCTGGTCGGCGTTGTAGAAGATCCGGCCGTGCAGTCGTCACCACTAGGAGCGGTAGGCTCGTCACGCGGTCGATCACGACGTCGATGAAGTCGAGCAGCGCGTCATCGGCCCAATGCAAGTCCTCGAAGACCAGCACTGTCGGTTGTTGGTCCGCCATGGCCTCGATGAAACGCCTCCATGCCGGCACACCCTCATGTGCGATGCCTCGCGAATGAGACGACTCGATGCCGACGAGAGGCGCGAGCCCCGCGGCTACCGACGCTGCCTCATCGGGGTCGGCGATGAGGGCGCGCACGGTTCCCTGCAACTTGGCCATCGCTGCCTCGCCGGAGTCCGCCTCATTGATTCCGGTCTCGCCCTTCACGATCTCGCCAAGCGCCCAAAAAGCCACACCTTCCCCGTAGGCGAGCGACCTGCCCTGCAGCCACCTCACGTCTTGTCCGTCGGCAGCAACGCGTTGGCGCATCTCCGCGACCAACCGGCTCTTCCCAATGCCGGGCACGCCGATTAGGGACACCAGCTGCGCTGAGTCTTCCACCCGTATGCGATCGAGCGCATGCATGAGGGATCCGAACTCGAACGACCTCCCAACAAGCGGGATCAGCTGCTCGCCCCGTTCCCTAGCGTCGCGGTCGGCAGCCGTCGCGGGCCACGCCGGAATGGGATTCGGCTTTCCCTTCGCGGTAATTTCCTGCCGCGCTTCATATCGCACGACATTCGCCGTCGCAGCGAAGGTCGCCGCGTCAACCAGCACCCCACCCGGAGACGCTGCTGCCTGCAAACGCGACGCGGTGTTAACGACGTCGCCCGACACCATCGCCTCGCCCCGCTCCCCAGCGGGGTCGAGCCGCACAAGGACCTCCCCGGTGGTAACCGCGACGCGAACCTGCACGCCGGCCAGGTCCGCGTCGTCCGCGATGCGCCCCACAATCGCCAGGGCAGCTCGCACCGCGCGCTCGGGGTCGTCCTCGCGCGCTGCAGGCGCGCCGAACACCGCCATCACCGCGTCGCCGATGAACTTCTCGACCGTTCCGCCGAACCGTTCCATCTCGCCGCGAACCGTGGCGTAGTACCGCTCCAGCGCGATGTCGACGTCTTCGGGGTCGCGCGACGCCGACGCCGCAGTGAAGTCCACCATGTCGCAGAACAAGACACTCACCACCTTCCGCTCTCGCCGCGGCGCCATCGGGGCGGTGACTGCAGCGGATGGCGCATATGGCGTGTGCGGCGTCTCGTCGGACGGCATGGAGGCATGTTCGGACAGCCCCGCTACGTCGCCGAGCGTCGGATCCTGTTGGAGGATTCGGCGTTCCAACTCGACAAGCATCGGCGAGGGATCGATCCCCAACTGCTCTACCAACGCTCGTCGTCCATCGCGGTAGACCTCAAGTGCGTCTGCCTGCCGACCCGAGCGATACAGCGCAAGCATCAGCTGGCCTCGCAAACGCTCACGCAGCGGATGGTCCCCGACCAAGCCCTCTAGCTCGCCAACCAGGTCGCGCGCGCGGCCCAAACCAAGCTGCGCGTCCACGAGTTCCTCACGAGCGACCAGCCGCTGCTCCTCCAGTAGCTGCGCTGGCCCGCTCGCCCAACTCTCGTACACGAACTCGGCTAACGCCGCGCCACGCCACAACGCCAACGCCTGTTCCAATGTCTTGGCTGCAACACTCAAGTCCCCCATGGCGATCTGCTCCCGAGCACGCGTGGACCGCTCGCCGAAAACCGCCACATCGAGGCTGCCCTCGCCTACATCGAGCGCATAGCCCGGACGCCGCGTCACGATCGCCGTCGCACCGAGCACTTTCCGTAGCTGCGACACGTACACCTGCACCGTCGCCGCCGCCGAGCGCGGCGCAGCCCCATCCCACAACTGATCCATGAGCACGTCCAGCGCCACGACGCGAGGTGCCGCCAACGCCAGCATCGCCAACAACGCGCGCTGCTTCGGAGCTGCAACCTGCGCGATCTCGCCATCCCGCATCACCTCAAGCGGGCCGAGCAACCCGACATCGATGCTCGTAGCCATCCGCGCAAGGAACCCTCCCCGCTCCACCCTCT
>Ga0068855_100007706_pt1 | contig 13003 bp, 12 predicted proteins | sample KBSCornC52_FD_66592 | JGI IMG/M metagenome (GOLD analysis project Ga0068855, IMG submission 66592) | Corn rhizosphere microbial communities from Kellogg Biological Station, Michigan, USA - KBS Corn C5-2 | ecosystem: Host-associated > Plants > Roots > Rhizosphere > Soil ... | reverse complement strand
ACGGCAAAAACTGTGAAATCCCCCTGCCTGTTTGGCGCGGGGTCAGCGTTCATCCATCTTGATCATTTGTGTCCGCTGACGCCGCCGCATCGTTTCCGTCCTCGATCAACGTGCGGGGGCGTTGCGGAATGCGTCCGCGATGGCTTGACGCAGAGGCTTGGGCTGATAGTTGGGATCGTAAGGACAGCCCCGCTTCAGCATGCCATCGGGGCGGCGGGTGCGAGACTGCAGCCAGGAATGATGGTCCAGCATTCCCCAGCACATCACGTGATCGAGCCCGGGATAACGGAGCATCATGTCCAGATAGCGTCGGGCCAGGTCAGCGATGATCCGGTCGCGCGCTGCAATATCGGCGGCTGTGCCCAGCTCGCTGACGTCGAATTCGGTGATCTGCAGACGCGGATGGAGAGCCGTCGCGGCATCCATGAAGTTCTTCCAGTCAGCTTGCTCGCGCGCATCGAAGGTCATCGTGCCCTTGACGTTGCCGATCTCGCCTGCGCCGATATGGCTTTGCACGCCAAGAGCATCCACCGGCACCTTGCGGCTTTTCATGCTGTCCAAAAGCCTGACGACGCCCTCCCGATGGCGGGCGCTGTTGTCGCCCCAGGTCATGAAATCGTTGTAGACCAGGACTGCCTGCGGCGACGCCTTGCGGGCAGCATCGAAGACAATGTCCATGCAATCGTCGCCCAGATGCCGGCTGAACACCATGTCTCGCATCCGGCCGGTGATGGGATCGATCGCTTCATTGACCACGTCCCAGGTAAAGATGCGGTTGCCGTAGTGCTTGCATACCGTTGTGACATGTTCGCGCAGCAACCGCTCGGCCTCAGTGCCCGGGCGCGCACCGAAATCGTAGTTGTTGAGCCAGTCGGAATTGCGGTCCGGGCGAAGCCACAGAAGATTGTGACCGCGAATCTTCATGTGGTTCTCTTCGGCCCAGTCAACCAGCACATCGGCGTCGGCGAAATTGAAATCCTTGGGATTTGGCCGGACCGCCGTCCATTTGAGCTCATTCTCCGGAACCAGGATGTTGCATTCACGCAATTGGATCTGGCGCGCGCCAAGATCGCTGAAAGCACTGCCCGGCCGGCCCACGCCGCCGATGGCATTGCCAAAACCCGTGAGGCCCTTGGCGCGAGCCAGGCTGGCCAGCGACTGCGTATCAGAGCCGGCCACCTCCCCAGAGGCCTGGCCAGCCACCATAGCGGCCGCTCCACTCAGCGCCGCCACCGCCATGCACCTGCGCCGCGTGATCTGGTCCATGTCTCCTCCGGATTTGCTGTCGGCCAAGGGTAGGCTCACCTAACCCGGTTTGCAAAACAACGCTTCAAATCGGACGTTGTGACATTGATTTTGACTGTCCAGCCTTAGACCATAGGGTGATCGGTGGCTGGCGGCACCGGCTGAAATGAAGCGAAGCGGGAGAGACAGAATGCAAAGCTTCTGGAAATTGGCGCGGCGCGCCACCCTGGCGGTCGCAATCCTGCTGGGCGCCGCAGGTTCAATGGCAGGCTATGACAGCGCCACGGCACAAGGCTCGGCGCCAGTAAAGAAAATCGTCTTCTGGGCGGGACCGAAGGAGCACGGCATTCCCGGCCGGCATGAATATGAGCGGGACTTGACCGAACTCGCCTGGCAACTTGAGCACGCCACCAATCTGCACGGCGTGAAGACGGTGGTGAAGGTCGTCACCAAGCCGCCCAGAGACATTGGCGAATTAGACGATGCCGACGCCCTGGTGATCTTCGGCAATGGCGCCTGGCTCAAAACCGAAACCGGCATCCTTTTCCCGCAGGATCAGGATACCGATGGACGCACCTATGACGCGGAGCATACCGATTGGCTGAACAAGCTTGATGCCATGATCAAGAGACGGAAGATGGGCTTGGCGATTTTCCACTACACCATGTGGGTGGACAACTGGGTCGGCAAGCGCTTCCTGATGAACTGGTTCGGCGGCAACTGGCTGCCCTATTCCTCACACAATCCAGTGGACACCTGGACGGTGTCGCCGCTGCCTGTGCATCACCCCATTCTCAGTGGCATACAGCCCTGGACCTATCGTGACGAAATGTTCTCGCGTTATTTCCTCTACCACGATCCGCGGCGCACCGAGTTGCTGCAGGCCATGCCCGCCACCGCGAGCAACGGCGGGCCTGATCCGGTGTCATGGATCTACAACCGTCCCGATGGCGGCCGCTCTTTCGTGTGGGGCGGCTCTGACTTCCACGACAACATGCACAATGTGGCGGCGTACCGGAAATACCTGCTCAACGGCATCGCCTGGATCGCCGGCCTTGAAGTGCCTGCAGAGGGAGTCAACGCACCGGCGCCGCCTGCAGATGATCCGCCCATTCCGGTGTCCCCGCCCGGACGCCGTGGGCCCGGTCCAGGACCGGCCGGAGGGCCGGTTACACCTGCGCCGTGAGGCGCTGGCGATCGTTCAAATCCGCTTTTCTGCTCTGGTCTAAAGCACGCCGGAAACGACTTCACTCTGATTTTATTTAGAAATTTGAAGTCGTAGAAACACACGCGGGCGGCGCGGATTGCAGGATGGTGCCCAGGGCAGTGTAGCAGAATTCAATGATCAGGTAATAGACCGGCGCTTACTAGGCACCGCCTGCCCGCAACAGGCTCTCAACGCGGTCATTGGCCTTGGCCCACGCGGGTCGGCCAGTCAAATGGGACTTTGTCTTCGTGATGAACTGCCATTTCGATTCAGCACCTGAGAGCTCTACCAAAGCCTTGAGCAGACTCGTCCAAGAAACTAGCCCAAGGAAAACTCGCCATTTTGAAAATGAAGCGACTGGCCGTTGGTCAGTTGGATCTTCAACACCGGATCGGATTTCGTGGTGACCTGAACAGGTAGCCCCGCCAGAACCAAAGGATGACGGCGAAGGATATCGTTCCAGATCGTTGGGAAGTCTCCGCCACGTTCCCGTGCGGCTACGCAACGCGCTAGCAAATCTTCGGCACGTTCGGATATTGGTGGCATTCTAACACACTGAATTTACAGCTCTCTTGCTAGACTAGCTACAAAACCGATGGCCACATTTGATCCAGATCAATGCATTGCTTCCCGACTTGTCGGCCCCGAAACTAGCTCACTTGCGGTGAGCCAGAAACACCAGACGCCTTTTCGCATTGAGTGGGCCATCCACCGAAATTCCTGCCGTCAGGAGTCCTCCGCTCAGTGGCGGAGGCCCAGCAGAAACGGCCAAGGCCCTGTAGGATCCAACTTGGCTGGCGACCTCGATGCACTCCTTGAGCGCGGAGACCACTTGATATCGGTCACGGCACAGCTTCGTAGGCGACCAGAACGTCACCGGCGGGAAGGCGTTGAACCCGACACTTCACCAGCGTGCCCTCCCGGAATTGAGTTACGTCGCCATCACCTCGACAATCAAGTATCTGGTAAAGATCGTCCCGGACATGCATGGCGTCTGCAGGAGCCCATGACCGGGTATTCTTATTCCTAAAAGGAACGTAGATAATCTTTAGGGTCATGCTCTCCAAGGCCGATATCTCATGGTGGCCAATTCCTCGTCGATCAGTTTGGCCTCCGTCTCAGGTGGGACAATGACGTAAGGTGGTAACAGGTTGGCCACCCGCCCCGCCATGACGACCGCGTTCCGGCTCAAAAAACCCTCAGAGTCGAGCAAGCGTACTTCAGGCCAGATATTCGCCATGCTGCTCGCAATGCGATCTGGCAGCCCGTCTGAATCATGTTTGACATGAACATTGGCCAATACGACCCCGCGCTGTGCCAGGCGATCCCGGATCAACCCAAAGAAGCGCGGCGACTGGAGATGAAACGGAATTCGATCACCGTGGAAGGCGTCCAGGACAATGGCGTCGTAGACCGAACTGTCCGACCTCAGAAAGGACTTTCCATCGCGGACATAGCACTCGACTGTCGGTGGAAGGTCAAAATACTGCCTGGCGAGGGCAAAGGACATCGGATTGACGTCAACGATGGTCACTTTGCAGCGGCCGCGGCTCAGCATAGTCGCGAGCGTACCGCCGCCACAGCCAATCAGGAGAATCCTTCGCGCCTTGGCCTGGGAGAGAAGTCCAAATAGAGCGTGGATGTACGAAGCGAGGCTGACGCCCTTGCTATCGGCCTCACTTTGACAACAGCCGCCCTGCATATAGGTCACCGCGCCACTATCGCGCTTCTTGACGATATTGATCGTCCCAAATTCCGATTCAACGATTTCCAACACAATCATGGCCGAACGCTCCCATGAACAGAGGCTATGTCGAAATCTCTAATGAACCCGTAATATTGACCGCACAACCGATCCCTCCGTCGGTCCGCGTCACGCGGGTCATCAGTCGTATGGATCACTTGTCTTCTCCATAGTCATGGAACCGCCGGCCTACTGTCCCTTCACCAGATCGATGGTGGAACTGCAGAACAAGCAGTAACGCCTTGATGAACCGCAGCATTGCAAGTGTCAGCAGTCCGGTGAGCGGCAGCCAAATCACCCCTTGGACCCACAGCGGCGGGCTGAAGGTGAATTCAACCCACAGCACACCGCCCATCACGAACGCACCTTCAATGAGAATCACAAAGACGGCCGGGCCGTCGCCGGGATCGAATACAGCGTAATCGAGACCGCAATGGGTGCAGCGCGCGGCGACAGAAAGCCAGCCCCGGAACAGCTTCCCGACACCGCAACGCGGGCAACGGCCAAGGAACACGTCAGTGACGATACCTTTTTGCGCTGCAGCCATGGTTGGTTCCTATGTTCGAATTAAGAGGCTGCAAGGCGTGCTTACTCGCCAAAATCCCATCGCGAGACCCTCCAGGCGCGAAAGCGCAGCCTTGCCAATTCGTTGTCGATACCGCCCGCACTCGTAATGGGAGGCACTAACAAGTATGGTGCGCGCAGGTGCGAGACCCGTCCTGCCATGACGATGGCATTGCGGCCGCAGATGCCTTCGGCGTCCAGTAGGCGGACATCGATCCATGTATCTTTCATGGTTTTGGCAACACGGTCGGCATAATCATCAAAGTCGTGCTTCACGTGAACGTTGGCGAAGACAGCGCCCCGCGGTGTCAAGCGGTCGCGAACCAGGCGGAAAAACACCGAAGATTGAAGGTGCGAGGGAATGCGGTCCCCATGAAAGGCATCGAGCACAATCGCGTCATAGGTATTTGTATCGGAGCGCAAAAACGCCTTGCCGTCTGCGACATGGCAAACGACCGTCTTTGGAAGGCCGAAATATTGCTTGGCCAGCGTGAAGGATACGGGGTTCACGTCGACAATGGTTGCTTTGCGGCGGGCCCGTTCCAACATCGTAGCCAAGGTGCCACCGGCCCCGCCGATAAGCAGAATGTTGCGTGCTTTTGTTTGCGACAGCAGGCCGAAAATAGCATGGATGTAGGAAGCCAAGCTGGTACCATTACTATCCGCAAAGCTTTGTTTGCATCCTCCAAGTTCGTAGAGCACCGCGCCAGTGGAACGGTTCTTGAAAATACTAATAGTCCCATAGTCTGATTCAATTTCCTCGATTTGTTCCATCACAGGCCCTGTGCGCGGACATCCCCTGCCCTGGGCTGCCTAAAAAGCCGCAGCAGGCCCGTCAGCAAGTCCAGCGGGCGCGGGGGGCACCCCGGAATGTACAAGTCGACCGGTAGGACCGGGGCGACCCCGCCCGTCACCGCATAGCTTTTGGCAAATACGCCGCCATCCTTGGCGCAATCACCAACGGCGACGACCCATTTGGGGGCAGGCATCGCATGGTACGTGCGTTCCAAGGCCTCGCGCATGTTCTTTGTGACCGGACCGGTTACGAACAGAACGTCCGCATGCCGCGGCGAGGCGACGAATTTCAGGCCAAACCGTTCCAAATCATAAAATGCGTTCGTCAGTGCATGCATCTCCAACTCGCAACCGTTGCAAGAGCCGGCATCGAGCGCCCGTATGGACAGGCTTCGGCCCAGGCGTCGCTGTGCCTGGAGATCAAGCTCAGCCGCAAGCGCGACTGCCGCGACGTCATCGGCCTGTGGTGCAGCCTCAGTCAGAGGCTGGTGTAGCAAACCCTGCAATAGAAGTGTGCGCATTTGTGAGACCTATAAATCGTGACCGGAGTAGGAACAGTTGAACGATTTGTTGCAGATGGGAAAATCCGCAACGATGTTGCCTTCGATCGCTGCCTCGAGCAGCGGCCATTGAAACCACGATGGATCGCGCAAATGGCATCGGCCGATCGTCCCGTTCGGGTCGATGCGCAGCCAAACCAATATGTCACCCCGAAACCCTTCAACAATGGCCAACCCTTCGCCCGTGCCCGGCTGAAACACTTGGCGAACCGGACCGCCGGGTAGCTGGCGAAGGATTTGCTGGATCAGCGAAATGCTCTCTCTGACCTCGTGAATGCGTATCCAGACCCGCGCATTGACGTCGCCTTCCGTCAGCACAGGCACCTCGAAGGTAAGTTGATCGTAGGGCGCGTAACGAAAGGCGCGGCGCGCATCAAAATTGCGCCCTGACGCGCGGCCAACGTAGCCTCCAGCGCCAAATTGTTGCGCCAGTGCGGGTTGCAGGAAGCCGGTTGACACTGTGCGGTCCTGGATGGACGCGGTCTCCTCATAGAGCGTAATAATCGCCGCAAAGCGCTTTTCAAGGTCCGGCAAGAGCGCCCGCAGAGCCGTAAGCCCATCCACACTCACATCGAGAGCGCCGCCTGGGAAGACCGCATCTCGCATCAGCCGGTGGCCAAAACAGCGGTCGGCGACGCGAAGAACTCGTTCACGCAGTACCGCGCAGTGGGCCTGCATCAATGAAAAGGAGGCATCATTACAAATTGCGCCGATGTCGCCATAATGGTTTGCCAGCCGCTCCAGCTCCATCATCAGGGCGCGCAACCACTGGGCCCGTGCGGGCGGCGCGACCCCCAGCGCATCTTCCACCGCCATAGCGAATGCGGTGGCGTAGGCCACTGTGCTGTCCCCTGAAACCCGACCGGCCAGCGTCCCGGCTTCCTCCAACGTGGCGCCCTGCATGAGGCCCTCGATCCCCTTATGGGTGTAGCCGAGCCTTTCTTCGAGGCGCACGATCGCTTCGCCGTTGGCGGTGAAGCGAAAGTGCCCCGGCTCAATGATGCCGGCGTGAACCGGGCCAACCGCGATCTGGTGCAGGCTCTCGCCCGACGTGCTCAAGAAGGGATACGGCTCCCGACGGTCGCTGACCTTGTTGTCGCCCAGCGGATGGCGCACCCCCCACCGCCCATGATCGAGCCACGGCCGAGAATCCGACGGCTTATTCGGCTCGTGACCGAACAGATCCCAGATCGCGCGCTCCAGGCGGATCGCGGGCGCATGAACCTTTCCGACCGACGGAAAATGATGGTCGGGGCAGCCCACAGTAAGGATTTTGAGATTGTAGAAAAATTCATCCAGAATCGCCATGTGCACCGATCCAGCGTCACCCCAAAAAGCGGCCAAGGTGCATTGGGGCTGGGTGAGGAACTTGCTCGCAATCCGCCACGCATCGGCGCTAACGAGAATGCGCTGCCAGGACCGGTGGCGCTGAACCACCGATCCCGTGCTTACCGCTGCGCTCAAGCTTTGAACTTTTGGCATCGTCTAACCCAGCATCCGTGCGACATGTTGAAACCAGGCGACGATGGCGGCCGGCAGAAAGACACCAGCCACCAGGACGCATGCCAGATGCAGAAAAATCGGAATATAGGAGCCGCGCGTGGGCGCTATACGTCCGCCCGGTGCGCCGAACGCCATGCCTTGCATGCGCCAGACAAGCGCGCCAGACGCCACGAGCAATCCCAACACGAGAGCCAACGCCAGCAGCGGCGCGCGCGCAAAGGTGGAGCTGATAATCAAAAACTCGCTCATGAAAATGCCGAGAGGCGGCATCCCGGCAATGGCAATAACGCCGGCCACCAGTGACCATCCCAGAACCGGATTGCTCACGGTCAGACCGCGGATCTCCGAAATTTTTTGCGTGCCTTTGACCTGGGCAATCTGCCCGACGGTGAAAAAGATCCCCGACTTGGTGAGGCTATGCATGGTCATCTGCAGCAGACCGGCGAAGTTCGCCAGCGGACCACCCATCCCGAAGGCAAAGACGATGATCCCCATATGCTCAATCGACGAGTAGGCGAACAGCCGTTTGATGTCCCGCCGCCGGTACAGCATAAACGCGGCGAAAAGCAGTGAGACAAGTCCCGCCGTGACCATCAAAGGTCCGGGATTGATCGCATCGGCATTCGCCGCCATCAGCATCTTGAAGCGCAGGATCGCGTAGAGGGCGACATTCAGGAGAAGGCCGGAGAGCACGGCGGAGATCGGCGTCGGGCCTTCCGCATGGGCGTCCGGGAGCCAGGCGTGAAGTGGCGCGAGGCCGACCTTGGTGCCGTATCCCAGAAACAGAAATATGAAGGCGACGTTCAGGAGGGCAGGATCAAAAGCTGACGCGCGGGTTATCAACACCGTCCAGGTCATGCCCTGCAGGCCCTCACCCAGAACCGGCTGTGCCGCCATGTAGACGAGGATGGTACCGAAAAGCGCAAAGGCAATGCCGACGCTGGCCAGGATAAAATACTTCCAAGCTGCTTCCAGCGCCTCATGGGTGCGGTACAGACCGACCATGACGACTGTTGCCAGGGTCGCAAGTTCGATGGCGACCCACATCAACCCAATATTGTTGGCAACCAACGCCAGATTCATGCCGAACATCATGATCTGGAACATCGCGTGGTAGAAACGCAGGTTTGCGAGGTTGAGCTTTCCGGACTCCAATTCGTGCCCGATATAGCTCGCGCTAAAGACGCTGGTTGTGAAGCCCACAAGGGTATTGAGAACGATGAACACGATGTTCAGGTCATCGATGGCAAAATAGCTGTCTGTGAGTGGACGCCAGAAGAAAAGCGATATCGCGGCAAAAAACGACAGCAGGCTTGCGAGGACGTTCACGCCGGCGGAAAGGCGATAACCGGGCAATACCGCGAGGAGGGCCGCGGCCACCGGCGGCAGCGCGAGGATGAGGCCTAATCCGTTGGCCATCCCTGTCATTGGCGATCTCCGCGAAACTGATCCATCGCGCCAATATCGACCGTGTCGAAGCGCTCGCGGATGCGGAACAGGAAGACACCGATAACAATGAAGGCAATCAGAACAGAGAAGGCGACGCTTATTTCCACAACCAGCGGCATTCCTTTGGCGCCGGTCGCGGCCAGGACAAGACCGTTCTCCAGCGACATGAAGCCGATGATCTGACTGACCGCATTGCGGCGGGTCACCATGGTCAAAAGGCCGAGCAACAGGACCGAGAGCGCGAATGCGAGATCTTCGCGCGCCACCAAATCGGCATGCGGGGTGATGCGCAACATCACCGCCATGGAAAGCCCGACAAGGCCGATGCCAAGCAGCATAGTCAGGCCGATGCTCGTGGTCGTTTCCACCTCGCGGTGTATACCCAGACGCACAATCATACGGTGTAGCGCGACGGGTATGATAATTGCCTTGAAACCCAAAGCGATGATCGCAGTAATATAAAGGTGCGGCGCATCTTGGATATAAGCCTGCCACGCGACAGACAGGGAAAGCACCACGGCGTGCAACGCAAACACGTTCAGAAGCGCGTAAAGACGATCCTGGTACAGCAACATGAAACTGACGAGAACCAAACTGCCGGCCAACAAATGCGCAATGTCGAAATTAAAACCGTGCATCACAGCCCCCTCGATACGAAGAGGAGCAGTGCGCCGAGCAGGCCCAGCATGATTGCGGCGCCCAGGAATGTCGGCACACGAAACACGCGCATCTTGGCGATAGCCGTTTCAAATAGGGCCAGAACGCAAACCCCGACGATCACCTTGGCAACAAAAAACGCCAAACCCCTGCCTAAGGTCGGCCAAGAAGCGTCCGCTGGCACGAGGCCCCAAGGTACAAACAGGCAGGCAATTAGCGAGAGATAGAGCAGCAGCTTGAGAAAGGCGGCGAGCTCCAAAAGGGCCAGGTGCCGTCCGGAATATTCCAGCAGCATCGCTTCGTGAACCATCGTCAGTTCGAGATGGGTCGCGGGATTGTCGACAGGAATGCGGGCGTTTTCCGCAATGCCGACCATCATCAGTGCGATCAGCGATAGGCCAAGCGTAACCCGCAGACCCACATTTGGCGAAAGCAGATATTGCGCCATTGTTGAAAGCTGGGTTGAGCCGGCCAGCAAGGCCAGGGAGAAGATGATCATCATCATCGCAGGTTCTGCGAGGGACGCGATCATCATCTCGCGACTGGAGCCGATGCCGCCAAAGCTGGTGCCCACGTCCATGCCTGCCAGCGCTAGAAAGAACCGCCCCAGCGCCAAAAGCGCGACAATGCCAATCAGGTCGGCGGCCCAGCTAAAGGGCAGTCCGGTCGCAAAGGTGGGAATAAGCGTGGCGGCCAGCCAAGTTGTGGCGAACACCAGATACGGCGTAGCGCGGAACAGCCAGGAGGCGTTCTCAGCCAGTACAACTTCTTTTTGAAGTAATCGCCAAAGGTCGCGGTATGGCTGAATGAGGGGTGGACCAACCCGCCGAAGCAGGCGCGCCTTGGCTTTGCGAACCACGCCTGTCAGAAGCGGCGCCAGCAGCAGTACCGCCAGCATCGCGATGGCCTGCAGAACAGTGTCCCGGATCATCGCCATATCGCCACGACCAGAAGCAAGATGACCAGCGTCGCGAATACTAGGCTCAAGTAGCGGCGGATGGTCAGGAACTGGAGCCCGTTCAGCCGGTCCGCCAAATAGGTGACAGCCCCCGACAAGGGGGCATAGCAAACGTCCCAGATGACGTCCTGCAACCGCACTGTGATGCGGGCCGGACGGCTGTCGCCGGGTGGCGGGATTTCGATCTGCTCCTGCGCACGAAACAACACAGTGCCGAAGACGCGCCGGATCGGCTGGGAAAAACTTCCGGCTGTGTATTGCGTGAGGGTGCTGGCGCTGGGAAAGCCACAATCCCACGCGGGCGCGCGCCGGGTGGACCGCGAGGCTAGGACAGCAATAGCCGCGACGGTCGATCCCATGATCGCCACAATGATGACCAGAAGCGCCAGGCCATTGTAGGAGCTTCGCGTGGCGCTGATTGGCACCAGCGACAGCCAGGGCAGAGCGGCCTGCGCCGGCATCGTGCCGTGGAACAGCGATTGCGAGACCGGTCCAAGCGTGTCGATCAATAGGCCCGGCACGACGCCGATCAAAAGGCACAGCACCGCATAGGCGAGAAGGACGATAAGGGAAACGGCGCTGGTCTCGTGCGCGTTGGCCGCAGCCGGCGTGCGCGAACGACCCAAAAAGGCGATGCCAAAGAGACGCACGAAACACGCCCCCGCCAGTGCGACAGACAATGCCAAAAGCGCGCCGACTGCCGGAACACCGAGTTTCAGACCCCATTGCGGAAGCTCAGGGCTAAGCAGGATCGCTTGAAATGTGAGCCACTCGGAGACAAATCCGTTAAAGGGCGGAAGACCGCTGATCGCGAGACACCCAGCAAGGCAAGCCAGCGCCGTGACGGGCATTCGATGAATCAAGCCCCCCAAGTGCTCCAGGTTGCGTTCGTGCGTGGCGCCAAGGATAGCGCCGGAACAGAAGAACAGCAGGCTCTTGAAGAGTGAATGATTGATCACATGAAGCAGGGCTGCCGTCAGCGCAAGAATGGCGGCAACCTCGAAATGATCGGCCCGAAAGGATAGTGCCAGGCCCAACCCAATAAAGATGATGCCGATGTTCTCGATCGTACTGTAAGCCAGCACCCGCTTGATGTCCGTTTGGAACAGTCCATACAGGACCCCCATAAGCGCGCTGGCGCCGCCGGCCGCGAGGAGAACCATGCCCCACCACCAGACCGGAGGTCCTAAAAGATCCAGAGCGATGCGGATGAACGCGTAAATCGCGACTTTTGTCATGATACCGCTCATCAGCGCTGAGACGTGGCTGGGCGCGGCGGGATGGGCCAACGGCAACCAGATGTGCAAGGGGACGAGACCGGCTTTCGATCCCGCACCGACCAGCGCGAGCAGGAAAACCAGGCCGGCGATCATGCTCGTTGGCTGATGCATGCGAATGGCCTCAAAGCTGTACTGGCCGCCAGGACCAGCAAGCAGGCCGAAGGCAAGCAGGAGCGCAAACGTTCCAAAGCTCGCCATCAGGATATAGACCAAGCCGGCGTAGACATTCTCAGACTCGCCGTGGTGCGCCAACACCAGCGCCCAGGACGCCAGTGACATCAACTCCCAGGACAGCAAGAATGTGAAAGCATCATCGGAAAGAACCACAAGGTTCATGGCCGCGAGGAAAACACAAAAGAATGGCAGGATGCGGCCTGGAAAAGGCTCTTGCCGACCGTAACCGAGGCCGAAAATGCTGGCCCCGGCACCTCCGAAATTCACAATTGCCAGAAACAGGGCCGACAAAACGTCAAGCCGAAAGTTCGCGCCGATCCACGGCAGACCAAGCGGCAACTGTAACGCCGCCGACTGGTGCGTCAGCAATGCCGTCACAGCGCCAGAGCAAGCCAAGAGCGATATCAGCGCCGTGATGCAGTAGACCGAGACTGTGGCATTCCACCGCTGACCCACAACAATGGCGGCCACGGCAGTGACCAGGAAAGCCAGCACGCACCAGAGTAGAAAGGCGAGAGACATGTTCGCCTTTCAGGCGGCCCGCATAGGTTCGGGCACAACGTGGTTGTTGCGAATGGGATGCAGCGCCTTGGTTTTGGTGAGCCGGAGACCGCGGCCGCCCTCCAGGCTGGGGGCGTTCTCGCCAATGAATTCGATGCCGGCGCTTTCCAGCGCCGTGATCAATTTCGTCAGGGAATCGACATTGCCCCGAATAACGCCGCTGCTGGCCTCCATCCGGCAGATCGTCGGAACGGAGAGGCCGCACAATTCAGAAAGATGCCGTTGGTCAAGGCCGAGCAGAGCCCGAGCCGCCCGGAGCTGGTCCGCTGTTATCATGTTTAAAACATCATATCTTGGTGATAGACG
>Ga0068855_100007702_pt1 | contig 13004 bp, 9 predicted proteins | sample KBSCornC52_FD_66592 | JGI IMG/M metagenome (GOLD analysis project Ga0068855, IMG submission 66592) | Corn rhizosphere microbial communities from Kellogg Biological Station, Michigan, USA - KBS Corn C5-2 | ecosystem: Host-associated > Plants > Roots > Rhizosphere > Soil ... | reverse complement strand
GCTGCCGAGACCCCGGCGCCAGCACCATCGCCGTCGGGTGAAACGCCAGCGCCTCCTCCGGCACCATCGCCGCAAACGCCTGAAACTACCGCGCCTGCGCCGTCCGCTGAGACTCCGCCTACAGCGGCGCCAGCGCCTGCGGCGGAAACGCCCCAACAGCCGGCAGAAACGCCGCCGCCGTCAGCCGAGACGCCTCCGCCTTCGGCAGAGACTCCGCCGCCTCAAGTGGAAACGCCGGCTCCATCAGCGGAAACTCCGGCTCCATCGGCAGGAACGCCGGCTCCCTCGGCTGAGACGCCGCCGTCGGCAGAGACGCCCTCAGCCGAGTCGCCAGGAGCCTCGGCCGAAACGCCGCCCGGAACGGAAACTCCTTCGGAAGGCGAAGGGCCATTCCCGTCGCAGCCACAGCCGGTCTATCCGGAAGGACCACCTCCAGGCCAATAGGCTGGGGGAACTTGGGCGGCAGCAGACGCCTTGGCTCAGGGACTCCTCGAGCGGAGGCCCTGAAGCCTTCAGGACCTGACCGATAATTCATTTGGTCATGGGGCTTGCCATGCTAGCTTGCGCGGCCTTTAGGCGCCGTGAGCGCCTGTCCCTTTGCGCGGCGTCAGGCCCGCGCTTCGGCAGGTTCTTTTCCAATCATATGGAGCCGTCTTCGCAACCATGACATTGTTTCGTCTCGCCGCCGCAGCCCTATTCGCATTCCTCGTCTCTGTGCCGGCCCAGGCCGAGGATGCGCCGGTCCACCACCATGCGCTCTCGCTGATCGGCGAGCCGAAATATCCAGCCGATTTCACCCATTTCGATTTCGTCAATCCTGATGCGCCCAAAGGCGGCAACGTGCGCATGGCCGATATCGGCTCGTTCGACAGCCTGAACCCCGTGCTCTACCGAGGAGAGCCGGCAGCCGGGCTTTCGCTCGTCTACGAGAGCCTGATGGCCGACAGTCTCGACGAGCCCTCGACCTCTTACGGGCTGATCGCGGAATGGGCGTCCTATCCTGCCGATTACTCCTCGGTCACCTTCCATCTAAGCAAAAAAGCGCGCTGGCACGATGGCACGCCAATTACGCCGGACGACGTGATCTACAGCCTCGGCGCGAACAAGGCCGCGAACCCGCGGCTTGGCCTCTACTACAAGAACGTGTCGCGCGCCGAAGCGACCGGCGACAACGAGGTCACGTTCTACTTCGACGTAAAGAACAACCGCGAGCTGCCCATGATCATGGGTCAGCTCACCATCCTGCCGAAGCATTACTGGACGGGAAAGGATACGGGCGGGAATCAGCGCGACCCGATGAAGACGACGCTAGAGCCGCCGCTCGGCTCGGGTCCCTACCGCATCAAGCAGGCGACGCCCGGGCGCTCGATCACCTATGAGCGCGTCGCCGACTATTGGGGCAAGGACCTCCCCGTGAACCGAGGCCAGTGGAACTACGACGAGATTCGGTTCGACTATTACCGCGACGAGACTGTCGCCTTTGAGAGCTTCAAGGCCGGGAATCTCGATTACTGGCAGGAGACGAGCGCGAAGAACTGGGCGACGGCTTACGATTTCGGCGCGGTGCGTGAAGGCTTCATTAGGCGCCAAGAGGTCGCGATCAAGCGCACGCAGCCGATGCAGTGCTTCGTGCTCAATTTGCGCCGCCCCCAATTTCAGGACCGCCGGGTACGCCAGGCATTCAACCTCGCCTTCGATTTCGAGTGGGCCAACAAGAACCTGTTCTACGGTCAATATTCGCGCGTCGGCAGCTATTTCCAGAACGGCGAGCTCGCCGCTCCACAAGACTTGCCGCAAGGACGCGAGCTCGAGATCTTGAACGAGGTCAAGGACGGCGTGCCGTCCGAGGTGTTCACCGAAGTCCACAAGAATCCGGCGAACAACACGCCCGACGATATCCGCACCAATCTGCGCAAGGCTGCCATGCTCCTCAAGGATGCGGGCTGGGAGGTCAAGAACGGCGTTCTCACAAACACCAAGACGGGACAGGAGACGAGGGTCGAGTTTCTGCTCGTCTCTCCGCTTTTCGAGCGGATCGTTCAGCCCTACCTGCAAAATCTCGCGCGGCTCGGCATCAAAGGCTCGATCCGCATGGTCGATTCCGCGCAATACACGCGCCGCCTCAACGGCTTCGATTACGACATCGTGGTCGGCACCTTTGCTCAATCCGATTCGCCAGGAAACGAGCAGCGCGATTTCTGGGGCTCAGATGCTGCCGGGCGTGAAGGCAGCATGAACCTGATCGGCATCAAGGACCCGGCGATCGACAAGCTGATCGATCACGTCATCTTCTCCAAGGACCGCGCCGATCTCGTTGCGGCCACGCACGCGCTCGACCGCGTGCTGCAATGGAACGAGCTCGTGGTGCCGCAATGGTACTCACCCAAAGTGCGCATCGCCTATTGGGACCGCTACGGCCAGCCCAAAGTGCTTCCAGGCCTGACCCCTGGCTTCATGCAGGTGTGGTGGTTCGACCAGAAGCTCGCCGATAAATTGCCAGGGCCGTCGAAGCTTTGATGCGCCGCGCGCCATGGCGATCGCTCGGTTGCGCTGCGGTTGTTCTTTTTCTGGCGCTGACCGCGCCGTCGGAAGCCTCTGAGCACAAGCACGGGCTCTCGGCCTTTGGCGATCTCGCCTATCCAGCCGACTTCGACCACTTCAAATATGCCGATCCGAATGCGCCAAAGGGCGGCACGTTCTCGCTGGTCGGATGGGGCGGCGTTGCGACCTTCAACAGCCTCAACAACTACATCCTCAAGGGCGACGCTGCGCAGGGGCTAGAGCTCTTGTTTGATACGCTGATGACGCCTGCGGCGGACGAGCCAGACGCCGTCTATGGGCTCGTGGCTGAAAGCGCCGAGGTGGCTGATGACAAAATGTCGGCGACCTTCTATCTCCGGCCTGAGGCCAAGTTCGCCGATGGAAGTCCCCTCACGGCCGGCGACGTCGTCTATTCCTTCGAGGCGCTCAAGACCAAGGGCCATCCGATCTATCATCAGATGCTCGAGGACGTGGTGAAAGCTGAAGCGCTCGATCCTCACACCGTGCGCTACACCTTCAAAGGCGAGCTCGTGCGCGATCTGCCGCTCACCGTTGCCGGTCTTCCCATCCTCTCCAAAGCTTATTACGCGACGCACCCGTTCGACCAGACGACGCTCGACCCGCCGCTCGGCTCTGGCCCCTACGTAGTCGACAGTCTCGCGCAAGGCCGCACCATCACCTATCGCCGCAATCCGGACTATTGGGCCAAGGACTTGCCGGTGAATCGCGGGCGCTGGAACTTCGACAAAATCCGCTTTGAATATTTCCGCGACCGCACCGCCGGCATGGAGGCTTTCAAGGCCGGCGCCTACGACTTCCGCGAAGAGTTCACCTCCAAGGTCTGGGCCACCGAGTACGACTTTCCCGCGGTCCGCGACGGCCGCGTGAAGAAGGAGGTATTGCCTGACGAAACGCCGTCAGGCACGCAAGGCTTTTTCCTCAACACGCGGCGCGATGCGCTGAAAGACCCGAGGGTGCGGAAGGCGCTCGATCTCGCCTTCGACTTCGAGTGGACCAACCGCAATGTGTTCTATGGGCTCTACACGCGCACGGTGAGCTTCTTCGAGAATTCGCCGATGAAGGCCGAAGGCATGCCGTCGGATCCCGAGCGGGCGCTGCTCACAAATCTCGGCGTGCCGGTTTCCGATGAGGCGCTCGGGCCCGCTTACGTACCGGCCAAGAGCGACGGCTCGGGCCAGGACCGCAACATTCTGGTCGAGGCCGGCAAGCTCCTCGACGAGGCAGGATGGACCATCAAGAACGGCGTCCGCGTCAACGGCAAAGGCGAGCCGCTCAAGCTCGAGATCTTGTTCTTCGAGGACGTGTTCCAGCGGCTGGTCACGCCGTATGTGAAGAATCTCAAGCTGCTTGGGATCGATGCACATATGCGCATGGTCGACCCAGCGCAATATCAGCAGCGCCTCAAGAGTTTCGATTTCGATATCACCACCGAGCGCTATCAGATGCGCAACACGCCAGGCGTCGAGCTTCGGAGCTATTTCGGTTCGCAGGCGGCGAAAATGAGTGGTTCGCTCAACCTCGCCGGCATCTCAGATACTGCCGTCGATGTCTTGATCGAGCGGGTCATCGCGGCCAAAAGCCGGGACGAGCTCAACACCGCAGCCCGCGCCCTCGACCGCGTGCTGCGGGAGGGCCATTACTGGGTGCCGCACTGGTACAAGCCGTCCTTCAACGTCGCCTATTGGGACAAGTTTTCCAGGCCTGCGGTGAAACCGCGCTTCGACCGAGGCATTCTCGATACTTGGTGGTATGACGAGGCCAAAGCTGCCAAACTGACCAGGAAAGTTGCTGCGAGCCCGGACGATTCGAGTGAGTCAGGCTCGCACCGGCCGCTTCTGATCATCGCCGCCTTGAGCGGGCTCGCGCTCGCAGGGTTTTTCATTTGGCGATCGAGAAGGCAAACCCGAGCCCAATGACCGCTTATATCCTTCGGCGCCTGCTGCTCATCATCCCCACCATGTTCGGCATCATGTTGGTGACGTTCGTCATTATCCAGTTTGCGCCGGGCGGCCCGGTCGAGCGGTTGATCGCGCAACTTACCGGGACTGACGTTGGGGCGACATCTACTTTCAGCGGCGGCGGTGGCGATATGATGGGGCGCCCAGGCCAAGGCGCCACACCTGGAGATGTGTCGGCCCCCTCGAAATATCGCGGCGCGCAAGGCCTCGATCCCGAATTCATCAAGAGCCTCGAGAAACAGTTCGGCTTCGACAAGCCTGCCTATGAACGCTTCCTCCTGATGATCAAGAACTATCTCCTGTTCGATTTTGGGCAGAGCTATTTCCGCGACACGAGCGTGCTCAAGCTGATCGGCGAGAAGATGCCGGTTTCGATCTCGCTCGGCCTATGGATGACTCTGCTCTCTTACGCCATCTCGATTCCGCTCGGCATCCGCAAGGCAGTGAGCGATGGCTCCAGGTTCGATATGTGGACCAGCACGGTGATCGTTATTGCCTACGCGGTTCCTGGCTTTCTGGTCGCCGTATTCCTGATCGTGTTGTTTGCCGGCGGCTCGTTTTTCCAGATTTTCCCGTTGCGCGGACTGATCTCGGAGAATTGGTGGTCGCTCCCCTGGTATTCGAAGATCCTCGATTATTTCTGGCACCTCGTTTTGCCGATGATCGCCATGATGCTCTCAGCCTTCGCCACCACCACTTTCCTCACCAAGAACTCGTTCCTCGAGGAGATCAGGAAGCAATACGTGATGACGGCGCGGGCAAAGGGACTGCCTGAGCACAAAGTGCTCTACGGTCATGTATTCCGCAACGCCATGCTGATCGTGATTGCTGGCTTCCCCGGCGCATTCATCGGCGCCTTTTTTGCCGGCTCGCTCCTGATCGAGACGATTTTCAGCCTCGATGGCTTGGGCCTCCTCGGCTTCGAGTCGATCGTGAATCGGGATTATCCTGTGGTATTCGCCACGGTCTATATCTTCTCGCTGCTCGGCCTCGTCATCAATCTCATCTCCGACCTCACCTATACCTGGGTGGATCCGCGCATCGATTTCGAGACGCGCGAGGTGTGACGCCGATGGATGCGCCCACCGATACCGCAATCGTCGAGGAGGTAACGGTACAAGGACTGCCGGTGCGGCTGCCATGGCTGTCAGCGCTGCAGCGCCGACGCTGGGAGACGTTCAGGGCCAACCGTCGCGGCTTCTGGTCGCTTTGGATCTTTCTTACGCTATTCATCGTGAGCCTGTTCGCCGAGTTCATCGCCAACGACAAGCCAATCTTGGTGAAATACGACAACCACTATTATTGGCCGATCTTCCAGTCCTACCCCGAGACCACATTCGGCGGCATCTTTGAGACCGAGGCCGAATATCGCGACCCCGCCGTCAAGGAGATGATCGCGAAAGGCGGGGGCTGGGTAGTGTGGCCACCGATACGCTTCTCCTACAACACGCAGAACAAGACTCCGCCGATGGCTTTCCCGGTGAAGCCGACCTGGGCGCTGACCGAGAGGGACTGCAAGGCCGCCGTGGAGCAGGGCTTTCATCCCTGCAATGCCGAGCTCGAATGGAACTGGCTCGGCACCGACGATCAGGGCCGCGACGTGGTCGCTCGCGTCATCTATGGTTTCCGCATCTCGGTCTTGTTCGGACTCGTGCTCACGCTGTTCTCTTCCATCATCGGGGTGGCGACAGGCGCGGTGCAGGGCTATTTCGGCGGCTGGACCGACCTCCTGTTCCAACGCTTCATCGAGATCTGGACGAGCATTCCGCAGCTCTATCTGCTCATCATCATCGCCGCGGTGATCGAGCCGAATTTCTGGATTCTGCTCGGCATCCTGCTCGCCTTTTCATGGGTCGCCCTGGTCGGCGTGGTGCGCGCGGAGTTCCTGCGGGCGCGGAATTTCGAGTATGTCACCGCCGCCCGCGCGCTTGGACTGTCCAACACCAGGATCATCTTCAAGCATCTCCTGCCGAACGCCATGGTGGCGACGTTGACCTTTATGCCCTTCATCTTGAATGGGTCGATTACCACCCTCACATCCTTGGACTTCCTGGGCTATGGCCTGCCGGTGGGATCGCCGTCGCTCGGCGAGCTCCTTGCGCAAGGGAAGGACAATCTTCAGGCGCCATGGCTTGGACTGACCGCTTTTTTCGTCATCGCGGCGATGCTGAGCCTGCTCATCTTCGTCGGTGAGGCGGTGCGCGACGCGCTCGACCCGCGCAAGACTTTGATGTGAGTCTCCATGGGATCGCATTTGCACCATCGTCACAACCATGGCCACGCCGGCCATAGTCATGATCATGACGCGGCTCACACCAACAACGAGCGGCGCGTGGGATTGGCAGCGCTCATCACCGGCGCCTTCATGTTTGTCGAGGTCGCCGGCGGCATCGCTGCGGGCTCCCTCGCCCTGCTCGCAGATGCCGGCCACATGCTCACTGACTTCGCTTCGCTGGCGCTCGCCTGGTTCGGGTTCAGGCTGTCGCGGCGCCCGGCAGATTGGAAACGTACCTTCGGCTTCGATCGTTTCCAGGTGCTGGTCGCTTTCGCCAATGGCCTCGCGCTGTTCGCCATCGCTGCTTGGATCGTCTACGAGGCCGCTGAGCGACTGATGACCACACCCGAAGTCTCGGGCGGCATCATGGTGGGGATTGCAGCGCTCGGATTGCTCGTGAATGTCGCTGCGTTCTGGCTGCTGCAAGGCGCCGATCGCGAGAATCTCAATGTCCGCGGCGCAGCCATGCATGTGCTCGGCGATCTGTTCGGCTCAGTGGCCGCGCTTGTTGCCGGCGGCGTGATCCTGGCGACCGGATGGACGCCGATCGATCCTTTGCTGTCGGTCGTGGTCGCCGCCATCATCGTGCGAAGCGGGTGGGTGGTCGTTGCCGATGCCGGCCATATCCTGCTCGAAGGTGCGCCGGGCGAGCTCGACACCCGCGCCATCGGCCCTGACCTCATTGCCAATGTCAAAGGGGTCGAGGGAATCCATCATGTGCATGTCTGGTCGATCACGCAATCCCGACGCATGGTGACGCTGCATGCCTGCATCGGCGAGAGGCAGAACTCCGACAAGGCCGTGCGCAATATCAAGGCGCGGCTCAAGGAGCGCTTCGGACTCGATCACGCCACGATCGAGATCGAGCGCGGCGTTTGCGCCGACGACGAGGCAGTGCCGGCCAAGGGGGAAGTGGCTTGATGGAAGTGAGAAACGGCGAGAGCGCCGCCGCCCGAGGCGAGCTGATCAACGTCGAGGATCTTTCGGTGAATTTTCGCGGCGGGGGCAAGGTCACCCATGCGGTGAAGCATGTGTCCTTCGACATCAGCAGAGCCGAGACGGTGGCGTTGGTCGGCGAGTCGGGCTCGGGCAAGACCGTCACCGCACTGTCGATCCTGAAGCTGCTGCCCTATCCTTCGGCTTCACATCCTTCGGGAAAAATCTGGTTCAAGGGCGAAAATCTGATGACGCTTCGCGACTCTGGTTTGCGAACGATCCGCGGCAACAAGATCTCCATGATCTTCCAGGAACCGATGACCTCACTCAATCCGCTGCATACCATCGAGCAGCAGGTCGGCGAGGTATTGAAGATTCATCGCGGGCTGTCGGACCGTGCTGCGCGCGCGCGTGTACTTGACCTGCTCGACAAGGTCGGCATCGACGATCCCGAGGGGCGGCTTGCCTCCTATCCGCATCAGCTTTCGGGCGGTCAGCGGCAAAGGGTGATGATCGCCATGGCGCTGGCCAATGAGCCAGACCTGCTCATCGCCGACGAGCCCACTACCGCGCTCGACGTCACCATCCAGGCGCAGATCCTCGACCTTCTCGCCAAGCTCAAGGACGAATTCCATATGGCCATGCTGCTCATCACGCACGACCTCGGCATCGTGCGGAAAATGGCCGACAGGGTGTGCGTCATGAACAGCGGGGAAATCGTCGAGCGCGGCCGGGCACAGCAGATCTTCGCGTCTCCACAGCATCCTTACACCAAGCACCTGCTTGCCTCTGAGCCGAAGGGTGCGCCTCCTCCGGCTAATGCCAAGGCGGTCACCATTCTCGAGGCCAAGGACTTGAAGGTGTGGTTCCCGATCAAGCGCGGCTTCTTGCGGAGCATCGTCGGTTACATCAAGGCGGTCGACGGCATCGATCTCGCCGTCAAAGAGGGCCAGACGCTTGGTGTCGTAGGCGAGTCGGGTTCGGGCAAGACCACGCTCGGCCTTGCCTTGCTTAGGCTCGTGTCGAGCGAAGGGCCGATCGTCTATCTCGGCAACCGCATTGACAGCTACGATTCGAAGCGCATGCGGCCGCTCAGGCGCCACATGCAGATCGTATTCCAGGACCCTTACGGCTCGCTTTCTCCTCGCCTTTCGGTGGGGCAGATCATCGAAGAAGGCCTGGTCATCCAGAATCATGGGCTAAGCCAGGACGAGCGAAACGCGTGCGTCGCTCGCGCGCTCAAGGAAGTCGGGTTAGACCCCGCCTGGCGCGACCGCTATCCCCACGAATTCTCCGGCGGGCAGCGCCAGCGCATCGCGATTGCCCGCGCGCTGGTGCTCGAGCCAAAATTCCTCATCCTTGACGAGCCGACCTCGGCCCTCGACGTCTCGGTGCAGGCGCAGATCGTGGATCTCCTGCGCGAGTTGCAGAAGAAGCACAAACTCGCCTACCTCTTCATCAGTCACGATCTCAAGGTCGTGCGCGCGCTCGCCAATTCGATTATCGTGCTCCGCCACGGCAAGGTCGTCGAGCAAGGACCGGCGCGCACGGTGTTCGCCAAACCCAAGACCGACTACACCAAGGCGCTGCTTGCGGCTGCCTTCGAGCTCGAGGCGCGGCGCGGAGGCGCCGTCGCGACCTAGCGGATTGGAACTCTTGTCCGATCAGCACGTTGCTCCGCCATCTCACCCCCGTAAAAAGCGGAGACACGGACCATGCGCGGAATATTGTTGTGGCTGATCGGCATTCCTATCCCGATCATCATCTTGCTGTGGCTGTTCGGCGTCCTGCACTAAGCTCAGCCTAAAGCGTCTCGGCTGCCGCGATCTGCGGCAGCCGCCGCACCCCAATCACCTCAGAGCCAGTTGCCGTCTTTATACGCTCCTTCGCCTCGCGGAGGTGCTCGATTTCGACTGCCATGTGGTAAGCGTTGGCGTGAATGAGATCGGTGGGGCTCGTCATGATGCCGACATGGCCTTCCCAAAACACGAGATCGCCGCGGCAAAGTTTCGCGCCTTGATTCCAGTTTATGGGCTCCCCGAGTTCTTCTGCCTGCATGTCGGCATCGCGCGGCGCATTATAGCCCGCGGCTTCGAAGGCGAGCTGCACGAGGCCCGAGCAGTCGAGCCCGATGCTGGTGCGGCCGCCCCAAAGATAAGGCGTGCCCAAAAATTTCTCTGCCACGGCGACGGCATCTCTTACAGCCTCGCCCGCTGGCAGCGTGTGGCGCGCGAAGACATAGCCTCCATCCTTCAGCGTGAGGAATTTACCCTCGTCGGCTTCGGCGGTGACAAGCGCATTCAGGCTGAGCAGGGCAAGCGGCGCCGACTTGGCGTCTGGCTCAGGAAATACATAGGTGCGGAGCGCGGCGATCCGATGAGTCGGCTCGACGATTGAGGCGCTCAAACCCTCGCTGGGCATATAGCCGACATAGAGATCGCGATCGATCTGCACCCAAGTCCAGCCCTCGCTCTCGGCAAAAGTGGTGACGGTCTCACCCTTGAGAGCCTCGGTCTCGAGGAGCGAGTCGGGGCGCGGATCGCGTCGCAAGGGAAGCGACGGCGCCACAACCTGGCGCGGCTCGCCCTGCACGTAGCGCTCGGCCTCGACCAGGTCGCTGAGCCTCGCGTCGGCAAGGCCCGCGCGATAAGCGTGTCGGCGTGGATCGGGAAAACCGCTTGAGCTCACGATTGCCCGAGCTCTTGGCGGAAGTAGTGGTAGAGCGCGCGGGCCCCTTGCGGCTCACCGCCTTGCGGGCGTCCCGGCTGCTCGCGCGGCACCCAGCCGAAGATGTCGAGATGGACGAATCGCTTCGAGTCGCGCACGAAACGCTTCAGGAACAGTGCAGCGATGACCGAGCCGGCAAAGGCGCCCTCGGCGATATGACTTACATCGGCGACAGAGCTTTTGAGCATCTTGTCGTATGGCGGCCAGAACGGCATGCGCCAGAACGGATCGCCGATGGCGCGGCCCGAGGCAAGCAAAGCGTCGGCAAGCTCCTCGTCATCGGTGTAGAGCGGCGGCAGGTCAGGCCCGAGCGCGACGCGCGCGGCACCCGTCAATGTAGCGATGGTGACGAGGTAATCGGGGGCCTCTTCTTCGGCTAGGCTAATGGCGTCGGCGAGCACGAGCCGCCCCTCTGCATCCGTATTGCCGACCTCGACGGTCATGCCATTTCGGCTCGGAAGGACGTCGCCAGGCCTGAAGGCGTTGCCGCCGATGCTGTTCTCTGCCGCAGGGATCAGCACGCGGAGCCGCATGGGGAGCTTAGCCCGCATGACAAGAAGCGCGAAGGCAAGCGCAGAAGCTGCGCCGCCCATGTCCTTCTTCATCAGCGCCATGGCGCTGCTCGGCTTGATGTCGAGGCCGCCGCTGTCAAAGCAGATGCCCTTGCCGACAATGGTCACCTTGGGCGCTTGCTCTGAGCCCCAGCGAAGATCGATCAGCCGCGGCGGCCGGTCGCTCGCGCGTCCCACGGCGTGAATCATCGGGAAATTGTAAGACAGGAGCCCCGAGCCTTCCGTGACTTTGACGCTGCCGCCAAAGGCGTTGGCAAGCTCGCGTGCAGCGGCTTCGAGCTCTGCAGGGCCGAGATCGTTTGCCGGCGTGTTGATGAGGTCGCGGCCGAAATAAAGCGCTTCAGCGAGAGCAAGGACCTCCTCTCGATTTGCGTCCTCTGGCAGAACCAGCCGCTTGGGCTTAGGCCCGTTTGCGGTCTTGTAGCGGGTGAAGCGGTAGCTGCCAGCGAGGAAGGCTACCGCCGCGAGCTCGGGATCAGGGAGCGGCGAGGCAAAGCGGTAGTCGCCGGGGGGCAAGGCGGCCGGCAGAACTCCGAGCAATAGCGGCGACTGCGTCGCCCAGTCCTTGCCGCCGGTTCCGAGCAGAACGCCGCCAACCCCGCCCTGTCCATTCGGCAAGAGCAGCACAGTACCTTGCTTTGCCGCCCAGCTTTGCGCCTCGACCCAAGAGCGCTCGGCGCTGCTCAATCCTGGCAGGGCACCGTTCTCCTGAGCGATGAGCCTGATCGGGATGGCATCAGTGCCGGCCGACAATAGCAGGTCTTCAAGTCCGCGGCGCGTGGTCTCAAGCGTCATCGCTTAGCCGTATTGATCGAGATTGTGGGCTTGATGGAGCCGCGCATTAATGGCAGGGGAGCGCGGACATGACAATGGCGGAAGGGCCGCATGGCAGAGACCAACTACACACTCGTGATCGGCGACAAAAATTTGTCGTCGTGGAGCTTGAGGCCATGGATCGCGCTGAAGGCTTGCGGCATTCCGTTCGCGGAAGAGCGCGTCAGGCTTAGGCAGCCCGACAGCAAAGCCAAGATCCTCCGTCACACGCCTTCAGGGAAGGTGCCAGCGCTCAAGACTGGCACGGGCGTGTTGTGGGACAGCCTCGCCATTCTCGAGTATCTCGCCGAGCGCCATCCCGAGCATCGGCTGTGGCCAGATGACGAAGCGGCGCGCGCCTTTGCCCGGAGTGTTTCTGCGGAAATGCATTCGGGGTTCGTCACACTCCGCAACGAGATGTCTATGGAACTGCTGGCGACCCTGCCCTGCCCGCCGATCAGCGACGCACTCGAAGCTGACATCGGCCGAATCGTGGCGATCTGGCAGGATGCGCGGTCGCGCTTCGGCAAAAGCGGCCCGTTTCTGTTCGGCGCCTTCACCAATTCCGACGCGATGTTTGCGCCGGTCGCCACCCGCTTCCGCACCTATTCCGTCGACCTTTCGCATTTCGGTGACGACGGCACGGCTTCAGCCTATGCCGAAACGCTGCTAGCGCTGCCCGCGATGGCCGAATGGACCGAGGGCGCCAAGCAGGAAGTCAGGGCTCGCGCAGCCAGCCCGGCCTAGCTTGAGCTCAAGGGCGCGCTGACACTCTCGCGCTCAGCCTGCGAACCGACCCGATCGGCCCAAAGATCGTACTCGTCGGACGCGGCGACCTTGACCACCAGCCGGTCGCCGGCTTTAAGTCCCCTTTTGTCGTTCAAATAGACATTCCCGTCGATCTCGGGCGCGTCCCAGTGCGAGCGCGCGATCGCGCCTTCACCATCAACCTCATCGATGATGACCTCGATCGTCTTGCCCACACGGCCGGCAAGCAGATCGGTGCTGATCGCTTGCTGGCGCTCCATGAGCCGCGCATAGCGCTCGGCTTTCACCTCCTCTGGCACATGGCCCTCAAGCGCATTGGCCGCGGCGCCATCGACATTCTCATATTTGAAGCAGCCCACGCGCGTAAGTTTTGCTTCCTCGAGCCAATCGAGC
>Ga0068855_100007700_pt1 | contig 13005 bp, 11 predicted proteins | sample KBSCornC52_FD_66592 | JGI IMG/M metagenome (GOLD analysis project Ga0068855, IMG submission 66592) | Corn rhizosphere microbial communities from Kellogg Biological Station, Michigan, USA - KBS Corn C5-2 | ecosystem: Host-associated > Plants > Roots > Rhizosphere > Soil ... | reverse complement strand
GTTGTTATTTATTTGCCATAGATAACTGTCGGGCACGGGGTTTTTTATATCGCCGTTAAGTACAGCTGCAGCAGCGGAGCAAATGGTGATTGCCTGCAGCGGGGCAATCGTAATATGGTATGTAGTAAACCGTGGTTCAACAGACCGCGGCTCCGTGTTAACAGGCAATGGGGTTTCAAATGCCCGGCTAAAACCAGCGGACGGGAGAAAAAACAGGCAAAATATTGCCCATAATACTATTTTATATAGAAGTGCAGGTTTAGGGTGCATAGCTTAAATTAACGGATAATGATAATAATTATCTTTCATATTACTAAATTTTCAAAATATTTAATCACTAACCAAACGGTTTCAACGCCAACCAGCGCTGAGTTGACCCAATCAGTTATGTTAATTAAGTATTTTATTGTTAATCCAGGTTTATTAATAACGTTATATTACAACGGTATCCTAAGCTCTTCTACGATACAATTAATTATAATGTTCACATTATCAAAAAATTTCAAACTATGCTTTACTGCAATTGAAGCTATCACAAGTTTTTACCTTTTAAAGGATAGGGCAAAGCCGTACCGGTTGAGTGCATGATGTAAAAAACCATGAGTTATCGATAATTCAATTTACATGAAGTATACTCGATAAGGGACTGATGAAGGGCAACCTGCGCCGGTAGCGGTTTTATTTAATTAACCATAAACGGTAAATGCAGCCCGGCTAATAACATAAACGGCAATATTATTGTGAACGCCGCGGCAATAAAACTATATAAAGGCCTGGAATACTATAGCAATTAATACAACTTAACTCATACCTTTTTCAGGATGCGATCAAATACTATATTAATATCTTCTGAAATTTTTAAAATATATGCCAAAAACACGTAAACCACGCCCACGATAACCGATCTGTAAATCATATCTGCAAATACATTCTTTAACGACGGAAGATAAAGCCCGATAAGCAGGCAAACCGTAAAGATCAGTAATATATATACGTGTGCCATTGTGAGAGGCTGCAGGTTAAACTTAATTTTAACAAACAGCCAATAAGCAAAGTTTAGTACAAACATGGTGATCAGGTATGATAAGGCAGCACCCATCATGCCTAACATAGGTATCAGGACCAAATTTGACAGCACACAAAAAACCACCCCCGAAACAATAAAAACAGTGGTAAGCTTGTAATATTTAGATACATTCATGATGTAGCCATTTAACCCTCCTGTCATATCAACCAGAAAGGCCACGCCCACTATAATAAATACATTGAAATAATTGGCGTACTCAGGTTTATGTAACAACATTATAATAAACGACCTGTTAATAACCAAGCCTATGAAAAGCAGGCAACCGATAAGCATTTGTACTACTGATGTTTTGTAATAAATTTTACCAATCTTGGCCAGATCATTGGTAACCCATGACTGGGCTATGATCTGCAGTGAGGTGCGGCTCAATGCCTTGGCCGGTAAACTTATCACTACCGCAATGGCGAAAAACGTACCATAAATACCTACATAACTAAATGACTCTTTGGTAAGCATGCTCAGCATCAGGGTATCAAGGTTCTGGATCATTACAAAGGAGCTGCCACTTAATACCGTAAAAATGCCATAGCTCAAAAACGTTTTTCTTTCGCTTAGCAGCTGAGCACCAACAGTCGAAAACTTAAAGTGCCGGCCTTTGCTAATATAGGCAAGCAACACCAATACAGCCACCAGGTTAGCTGTTATATATATCATCAAAAAAACATGATAATCAACCAGCTTAATGGCTATGAGCAAAACGCCCGCGGTTGTGAACAAACGTAACCCTACTTCGCGCAAAAAGGAAGAAAGTACATTTTTAAATACCGTAAGCGCCAGGTTTTCCAGAACAGAAAATACAAGCGTAAAAAATGACAAAGGAATAAGGTAATAGAAATACCTGATTAGTAGCGGTGCTCCATTCTTATTCTTATAGTAACTAATAATAAAATCCTTAAAAACTACAAAAAGCACCGTGAAGATCGCAAAACCTATCAGGCTCCAAACAGTAACAAAAGATGCGAAACCGCCATGTTTTTTATCGTCGCTGCGATAGTAAGGGAAATATTTAAGAATGATATTACCAATACCTAATCCTGCAAACTGTGCATAAAGCAGCGATATAGTCCCCATTAAAATAAAAAAACCGATCTCTTCTGTGGTAAGGATCCGCTGAAAAAGAATGATAAGGTTAAAGAAACCTAAAGCAACTCCCGCATACAATATGAGGCTGTTAAAAAATCCCTGTTTTTGTAATAGGTTCATTTAATTTTGTTATTGCTGATGCTGCTTTGGATAATATGATCAAGCAAAGCGATGCGCATGTGAATATCATAATTATTAATCATGTGGTTCCGCGCCGCTTTACCCATTTGCACGGATAATTCAACCGATTCCGCAAGGATGCTCATTCTTTCGGCCATTCCGGCTATATTGTATTCATCAACCAAAAAGCCTGTCTCGCCATCAATAACAGCTTCCTTGATTCCCGAATGGCGGGTTGAAACTACCGGCAAACCTGATGATGATGCTTCGAGCACGGTAACCGGGGTACCTTCTTTGTCGCCATTGGCCGCTGTAACCGAGTGTTGTACAAATGCCCGCATGGTTTTCATTAACGTGCGTATTTCTTCAGGCTTTAATACCCCGGTAAGCGTAACCTGCTCATTAAGCCCAAGGTTGGCAATCAGCTCCCGGGTTTCATCAAACAGCGGTCCGCCCCCAACCATCCACAGCTTGGCATCGGGGTGTTTTTCCTGTAAAATTTTAAAGGCCTTAACTAAGGATTGAGGAGATTTTTTTTCAACAAAACGCCCTACGAATAAAAAATCTTTAGCGGAGGCTGATGTATCAAGTAAAGGGAAAGCAGCAGTATCCACTCCGCATGAAGCGGTAAACACTTTATCGGCAGGAGCCCCCATTTCTTTCAAAGTAGCAGCCATATCTACCGATACAGCAATAAAGGCACTCGCGTACTTAAATGCATCCTGGTAAAGTTCGGCATACTCAGCAACTGTATCGCGATGATAAACATCGGCTCCATGAAAATGAATAATCAGGGGAACTCCGGCTAATTTACAAGCTTCAGTAACAGATGCGCCAACCATGCCATATTCAGCAAATACAGCATCTATTTTATGCTCTTTTAAATATTTATACAAGGCGCAGGTACGTACCTTGATATTTTTCCTCTTAAAGATTCTTTTTTGGATGAGATAACTCAGCAAGCCCAGTTTTGAGCGGATCAGGGTTTTACCTTCATGATCATAAACAGGAAAGGCGCCGCCGTATAAAACTTTTTTATCACCAGCCAGGCCATCAATATGCGCTTGTATGAAGGTCTCGGAAAAAGCAGACTTATTGGGCTTTATGATGCATAAATTATACGCCTGGCTCATTTCAACCTAACTTTTTACGGACATAATACCGGCGGAAGAAACTGCCCATTTTATACACCGCCTTATTAAAGATCCTTCGGCTGCGTTGTGACGCGGTTACCGGTTTTGGATGAAAGAACGCGGCTTCGAAATCGTCATTTTTTTCCAATACGATGTGTGCATAATCGCCTACGTTCCACACGTTTTTGAGTTCGTACAGGATTACCTCAGTACCGGTATCTGCAGCCAATTTACCAATAACCTCAAAAGATATATGCTCATCAACAGGCTGCATGGTTTCGGGCTTATTAACTAACGACCATTTTAAGTTAGCCGGTGTAGGGACCGTTAAAACAATGCGACCTTTATTGCGCAATATTTTTGCAAGCGCGGCATGAACAGCAGGCCTGTCTGTAACAGCTATATGTTCATACACATCCATAAAAACAATCAGATCAAACTGCTCATTAAAGGTATCGGGGGTAAGGATGCTTTCCTTAAAATTGAGCTTGCTGTCGCCAAAAAGCTTTTGAGCAATCCGAATAGACATTGTGCTGATATCAATTCCAGTAATAACGGCATCGGGCCAGTATTTACGCATCCGCGAACAGATATTGCCCATACCACAACCTACTTCCAAAATGCGGGCCGGTGTTGACGGCGTAAAACGTTTAATGGTTTCCCAACCAAACTCAATACGGGGGTTAACTACAATATAATCATTAAGCTTGTTTTTAACGTGCTCGTCATAATAAGACACAACATTTTCGCGGTTCGGATTTTCAGTCATTACAGATTACAGAGAATATAAGGCTATGCTTTGCAGGCACAAAGTTAATAAATAATATCAAAGGAGATTTTGGGCAATAATTATACAGATAGCGCAGCCACGCTGTACCTGCGTTTTACTTTAACAGAGGTGTATAAGCGGTCGTAGCCTTTCATGCGGCTAAATTAATAGTTTTCCTGTAGTTTTTCATGAGTAGGCTTTAAAGTGAAACAGGTTCTTCCAAAAGGAAAAACCTGTTTCACTTTATTAATATGGTCGGAATTAATGTATTGCAGTATACAGTTTTTTAATTTCTTTATCCGAAAGCACCCTGTCATACAAACGCATATCGTCCAAAGCGCCTTTCAGGAAGTATCCGGGAGAGGGTACATCAGGATTATCTTTACCAATGTAAGCGTCTGCGGCTATCGTGATATTTGGAGAAGCAAACCCGTCAAATGTACTATCTTTTACACCATCAATATAAAGCGATAGGGTGTGAGTAGTATAATTATACACCGAGGTTACCATATGCCAGTTATTCAAAGCAACAGCTCCACTGGTAAGTATTGTTAAAGGACTGGCTCCTTCGTTAAAGGTAACCAATCCCAAACCACCCTGCCCGGTAGATACAAAGTCATACCCGGAGATAGAAAGATTCCATCCATTACCTAACCCTGGCAATCTTTTAGCTATTATCTGTGAAGCAAATGAATTATTATATGCATCAAGCTTCACCCAGGTAGTAATTGTAAAATCTGTATGAGATAGCCTGAGTGTTTGTTTGTCTTTGACAACGATGTAGCTATTAAATCCATTAAAATAGTAAGCACTATTAGCATTCCCAAATCTATCAGCAACCTGTGTTAAATTATATCCGGAGCCATTGTTACCGTTGCCAGACACGTCAGATGTATTGGCGCCAAAAGGATAATAAGCTATAAGGCCAACCTTAAGGCTGTCTTTAACGGTTACGATACAGCTTATTGATTTTGTTTTTTCAGCATTGCTCACCGAAACTTTTGCATTTCCTTCACCTTTGGCTTCGATACGGCCTAATTTGCTAACAGTTATAATTGAGGTATCTGATGACAACCAAACCAGCTTCGTTGTGTCAAAATTTATAGGCCGAACCTTTACGTCTAATTGTACTGCCTGCCCGGTATACATGGTAAGCGTATCCCGCAATGAAATTTCACTAAGAGTTTTTGTACTGTCGGTTACCGGTTTAGGTTGGTCTGCAATTTTGGTACAGGACGTGTGTGCAAATGCATATAATGCTACCAGCAACGACAAAGGATAAAATTTCTTCATATGATAAGGTCATGGTTGTTAGCTGCAAATATAATAAGTTCATCTCAGTTACAAAAATTCCCACTGTCACCTCATCGCATTTTATAATAAATTAGTGTTAAAGTCGCATATTTTGCCGAAATTAATTATCCTTTATAATGGTTTTCATTGCTGCCTTTTTCTTAGCAGCTGTTTTTGTAGTCACCAGCACCACACCATTTACGGCCCTCTCGCCGTAAATAGCCACAGCGGTTTTATCTTTTAACACGTTTATCTGTTCAATATCGTTCGGATTAATTTTATTTAAAGATGATCCCTGGGCCAGGGCTACCCCATCGATAATAATTAAAGGCGCTGATTTACCGCTATACTTGTCACTAACTATCACATGCTGCCTGGTGGTATCAACAACCAAACCGCCATATATCGGCCTGTCTTCGCCCGGCGGATTTACAACATCCCCGGTTTTATTTTCGCCTGGCTTTGCAGATTTATCATCGGCCAGTGTAAAGCTTATCGGCACAGAATACTGTACTTTCACCGGCTTGCCATTCTGAATTCCAGGTTTCCAGGCCGGCGATATACTAAGCACTCTTAAAGCTTCTTCGTCGCAACCTGAGCCTATCCCTCTTACAACCTTCATGTTTGATAACGACCCATCTTTTTCAACAACAAAAGTTATGACCACCCTGCCCTGAACATTATTATCACGGGCGGCTTTGGGATACCTCAGGTTAGTCATCAGGAACTTTCCAAATGCTTCTAACCCACCCTTAAACTCAGGCACCTGCTCAACTGATGTAAATACCGGATCAGAACCTGATTGAGCCGAAGCTATTGAGAATGTTACAGGTGCAGTAGTCTTTGTAGTATCATCGCTGGGAGCAAGTGTAAAACTGATAGGCACTGAATATTGAGTCCTTACCGTACGATTTCCCTGCATACCGGGCTTCCAGTTAGGCGATAGTTTTATCACCCTTAATGCTTCGTTATTCAGATCATCCGTAATACCCTTTACAATCCTTTCATTTGAAAGCGTGCCATCCTTTTCAACAACAAAGGTTATGATCACCCTTCCCTGGATCTTTTGTTCCCGGGCTGTTGCAGGGTATTTTATATTGGTAGATAAAAATTTACCAAAAGCCCCCAGCCCGCCCGGAAACTCGGGCAAACTGGCAACCGCAGTATATACCGGTGAGGTATCAGCTGCTACAACCGGCCTTTCAAGTTTAAGAGGCTCATCAATAGTAATCTCCGCCACTTTACTGGCCGGCGTCGAGAAAACTTTATCGGCCTTAGTGTTGATGACCGCAATGGTATCACTATTATTAATTGTAGCTGATGACAGTACCATCATCAAAATAAACAGAGGGGCCGACAGTCCGTATTTAATAAGCGTTATGCGGTGCGATTTATTTTTTTGCAACATGATAATACGTTCTTTCAACAAACTTTTGTTAAAAAATGAATTAACCAAGTTGTGTGAAGGCGTATTGAATGTTTGGCTTAAAAGCAGCATGGCATAATCGGCCTTATCAGTACCGGCTTCAACAGCATGCCTGTCGGCTATAAATTCGTGAATATGCTTGATCGCCCGACGATAGAAATAAACAATCGGGTTAAACCAGTTAATGATCATCACCAGTTCAACCAGCAACACATCGGCCGAATGCCATTGTTTGGCATGTACATCCTCATGCGTGGCTATAGCCGCATTCTCCTCCCCATCGGCATTTAATTTCACGGTTTTGAAAAAGGAATAGGATACCTGTGATTGCGGCTGACTAATCACCTTTTTTAGCTTAAACAACTGCCAGATCAATCTGAGCGATAAAAAAACGATACCCGCCGCATATATAATAAACAACACTTCCCCTATACTAATAGGCGATTCTTCAATAGGTTTAAAGTGATAAACCAATACCGGGCTACTGTACAGGGTATACTTTACCTGCTGGGTAATAAATAGATTTTGCACCCAATTGGCCTGGATAACGGGTATCATAAATGATAGTAAAGCGGCACTTACCAGGTAAAGCCTGTTAAGCTGAAAAAAGGTTTCTTTACGAAGCAACAGCACATAAAACCCGTAAAACAGCAACAGGTATATGTTTACCAGTAATAAATATTGCCACCAGCTCATAATTACTTTTCTTTTAGTTTTTCAATCAGTTTCATGATCTCATCGGCCTCTTTCAGGTCGATCTTTTCTTTCTTTACAAAAAATGAAAACATGCGGTTAACGGAGTTGTCAAAGTAACCGCTCAGCAGTTTATCAGTGGCAAAATTCTGGTATTGCTCTTTGCTGATCACAGGGTGATATTCATGGCTTTTGCCAAACGCGGTATGCCCAACAAAACCTTTGGTTTCCAGGATGCGAATTATTGTCGACACCGTATTGTAGGCGGGCTTGGGCTCGGGCAACTGGTCGATAACGTCTTTAACATACCCTTTTTTTAACTGCCAAAGCACTTGCATAATCTGCTCTTCGGCGCGGGTTAACTCTTTAATTTCCATGTGCGTACTTTAAATATTAATACCTCGTGTATTAATGTGTTTAATTGGTCAAACTAAGGTAAGGGATGTATTTTATATTTGCAACTAAATTTTTAGTTATTAATTTATTAAACTTTTAATCACCATCTTCGTTAAGTTGATCACATCTAATTATACATGAACATAACCTTCCATGGTGCTGCCCGTAACGTAACCGGCAGCAAGCATTTACTCCGCTTAAACGACGGTACCAGCATATTATTAGACTGCGGCATGTTCCAGGGACTGGGCGAGCAAACCGAAGAAATGAACGAACATTTTGGCTTTAATCCCAAAGGTGTAACGCACATGATCCTTTCGCACGCGCATATTGACCATTGTGGTTTAATTCCGCGGCTGGTTGCCGAAGGATTTGAGGGAAACATTTATTGCACCCCGGCCACAATGGACCTTACACGCATCCTGCTGCTCGATTCGGCAAAGATCCAGGTACAGGACACCGAGTATAGTAACAAACACCGCATCCGCAAAGGCTTGCCGCTGCTTAATCCTTTGTACACCGAAGAAGATGTGATGGAGGCCCTTCGCCTGTTCAAAATTGTTGAATATGGCGAAGAGTTTGAAATTACCCCATCCGTAAAATTTAATTTTACGGATGCCGGGCATATTCTGGGCAGCGCGGCAGTGCATATTACCGTTACAGAAAACGGCAGGGATACCCACATTACTTTTAGCGGCGATGTTGGCCGTTATGACGATCTGCTGTTGAAAAACCCGCAAACATTTGAGCAGGCTGATTATATTTTACTGGAATCAACCTATGGCGATTCGCTGCATAAAGAACTGGAGCCTATTGAAGAGTCACTACTGGAGATCATTAAACAAACCTGCGAAGTAAAAAATGGCAAGGTGATTATTCCGGCATTCAGCGTTGGCCGTACGCAGGAATTATTGTACGCCTTAAACGGCCTGGAACTTAAAGGCATCCTGCCGGATGTTCCTTATTATGTAGATAGCCCGCTATCAGAAAAAGCAACCGAAGTATTAATGAACCACACCGAGGTTTATAACAAAAATGTGCAGGAAGTTTTAAAAACCGATGCCAATCCTTTTGGGTTTAAGGGTTTGCGCTTTATTGAAAGTGTGGAGGAATCAAAAGCGCTGAATAACGATCCGCGGCCCTGCGTCATCATCTCTTCATCAGGCATGGCCGAGGCCGGACGGGTAAAGCACCACATTAAAAACAATATCAATAATCAAAAGAATACCATTTTAATGGTTGGTTACGCAGAACCAAATTCATTAGGCGGCAGGTTATTGAGAGGTGATCATGAGGTACATATTTTTGGCGAAATTTATGAGGTAAAAGCCGAAGTCCGCTCAATCAAATCCATGAGCGCCCACGGCGATTATGACGACCTCCTCCATTTCCTGGCCTGCCAGGATCCAGCACTGGTAAAAACCGTATTTCTGGTTCACGGCGAGTACGAAGTGCAGCAGCATTTTGCCGGGAAAATAAAAGCGCACGGTTTCCATCATGTTGAGATCCCGTATCAGCACCAGAAAATTAATTTGGAGTAAATCATTACTAACAAGTGCTTTATCTTAACCGTCATCCTGAACTTGTTTCAGGACCCCACAGGACAGGTCGTCCACACGCATGGCTTACACCTTGCATGTGAGGTGCCGAAATAAATTCGGCATGACGCGTAGTAGGTTTTTACTACTTTCCCACCTGCTTTATCACCGCGATAATATCCTCTTCGCCAAAAGCAGCTTCGGCGGCCTGATAGGTTTGATAAGCAGTTTCGCCAAGCGGGGTAGCTAAACCGAGGTCTTTAGCCAGGCGCAGATCTTTGGCGATATGTTTTAATGCAAAAGCTGCGCTATAATTATTATTAACAATGGCATCGCCTTTTATTTTGATGAACGGGCTGCCCAGGGCACTGTTACCGATCAGCGTAGTTAGTGCTTCGGCTTCAATGCCATTTTGTTGTGCCAGCGTTATTGTTTCGGCAAGGCCTTGTGTAACAATGCCAAGCAAAGTATTAATGGCCAGCTTAGCCGCGTTACCTGCGCCGGTGCCACCAACCAGCATAACCAGTTTACCCATTTTTTCGAGGATAGGTTTAGCCTGCTCAAATGCACCCGCCTCGCCTCCCGCCATGATAACCAGCATGGCATCCTCCGCCTGTTTGACACTGCCTGATACCGGGGCGTCCAGGTAATAATTACCTTGAGCCTTGCATGCGGCTACCATCTCCTTACTGATAGCAGGCGAAACTGTGCTCATGTTAATGATTATTTTGCCGCTTACTTTTGCGGCAAGTAAACCTTCATCACCATGAAAAATATCATTAATGGCCTTATCGTCTGATACCATGATAAAAAGAACATCAGCAGCATTCAACAATAAGGCAGGCGAAGCAGCTATACCAATGCCCTGTGCCTTAAACGCCTCTTCCTTATCCTTGCTTCGGTTATAAACACTGAGCGGATATCCGGCTTTAATTAATTGCTGCGACATTGGAACGCCCATTTTACCTAATCCTATCCATCCTGTTTTAACTGTATTCATAATAGCTATTTTGTTTTTGTTTTATATAGATTTTATTGATGTCAATTTCTCTCTTCTAGTCATCTAAACAGACGACAAAAAACCTAATTACCGAATTTTTTTGCGGATGCGGCTCAACGATTGAGGCGTTACGCCAAGGTACGACGCGATATCGGTAAGTGACACTCTCCTGGCAACCTCGGGCTGCCGCTCCAAAAACAACCGGTACCTTTCCGACGAGTCGTAACCAAGATAGGTGTTGCGCGTTTTTATCTTCTCCATAAGCGTATGCTGCGAAATCTGATCGATCATTCCTTTGAGATAAGGCAGCTTTTCATATAAAGCCAGCAGGTTGCTTTTGCTAACAACCAATAGTTCTGTATCGCAGGCGGCCTGAATACTTTCATCAGCGATCACGTTGTTATTAAAGCTATACAGAATGGTGCAAAACTGATTGTCCTTTAAAAAGAAATAAGTAACCTCATTCCCCTTCTCATTTCGCGCCATAATACGCAGTATGCCGTTGGTAATAAAAAAGAGCTGTCTTGCTACATGCCCCAGCTGCAAAAGCGTATCCCCTTCTTTAAATTTCATTGGCTCAAAGGCTTTTAGTATGAGCTCCTGATCATCAACCGGGATAGGTTTTAACTGCTGTAACCTGGCTATAAGTTGCTGTTGCATGATACAAAGATCAGGTAAAATTGAAGTAAAAGCATCAATAAAAAAAGTCCTTGCGAGGAACGAAGCAACAAGCCTCCTCTAAATCTCCCCGGAGGGAGATTTTTATTTATCTCATTTTAAAGCCCTTCCTTCCGGGGAGGGTTTGGGTGGGGTTAACCCGCCTGCCCTATTTCCAATTTACTGATCTTATTGCCGGCACCAATCGTAAACTTAAAATAGGTTTTAAAACCGCCCCACTGGTCACTGTGAAATTTGCCGTATAGGTGCAGGCCGTTTTGTTCCACCTTATCGATACTGGTAAATCGTTCATGGCCTAAAGCTTTTTCAAAAAAAGTTTTAAAGTCCATTTTATTACCATCATCAAAAAGCTGGGCATCATTGGTGAACAAGCTAAACCAAGCCTGCTTATCTCCGCTTTGCAGGGCGTCGATGGCTTGTTTTACTATCGGGTTACTTAACTTTTCGGTGTCCATGGTATTGATGTTTTGGATAGTTGCAGCAGGTGTTTTTGCTGCCTGAGCGTTTACTGCAGAAGTAATTAATGTGCCGTATATGATATAATGATTAAGCGTTTTCATGACATGGTAGATGTATAATCAAATAATGCTGCTTTTTGAATTAAATACAGGTAGCAGCTTATAGCTAAGACTTTAAGCTGCTACCCTATGTTACTAAACTGACCATTAATTTGTTGCGCCGCCATTTACCAACAGGTGTTGTCCGTTCACAAATGATGAAAGATTGCTGGCGAAAAACTCGGCCACATTGGCCACATCTTCAACTTCGGCCAGGCGGCCCATCGGACAACTGTCAAGCAATTGTTTTCTTAATGCGGGGTAACTATCAGCTTCGGCAAAGATACCTGAATGATCAACAGCAAACGGTATGATAGAGTTAACTGTTACACCACGGTGACCAATTTCTTTCGAAAGGATATCAACCAAATACCTTGGCGTAGTTTTGCTGCCGCCATACACTGCCATTCCGGGTACCGGGAACGAGGTGGTGCTTGAGGCTATGTAAATAATGCGGCCGTTATCCTCAACATTTTTGGCAGCCTGCTGCATAGTAAAGTAAGTGCCTTTTGTATTAATGCCAAACACACGGTCGAACTGTTCTTCGGTAAAATCAGTTACCGGGGTTTCCACCAGTTCGATACCGGCGTTAGCTACTACGATATCTATTTTACCAAACGCTTCTTTAGCTTCTTTAAAAAGCCTTTCAATATCAGCCACTTTACTTACATCAGCCTGCACAGCTATTACGTTGGCTCCCATCGCTTTGATGTTGCTGACCACTTCATCGGCCGATACTTTATCGCGCGAATAGTTGATCACGATATCGGCGCCTAACGCTGCATAACGTTCTGCAATTGCTTTACCTAAACCACGGGCCGAGCCGGTTATTACTGCTACTTTATTATTTAATGAGTTCATGATTGTTTTTTTGATTACACCGATGAAGTTTGATTTCACCGATTGCGTTAATGATTCTATGATTATTATTCCTGTCTCTCGCTGTCTTGCTTCTTGACTCTTGCCGTCTTGCTTCTATCATTCCCCCTTCAGGGGGTTAGGGGGCTTACGCCATTGCACCATTAGCCCCGATATTTTGTGCTGAAATCCATTTAGCATCGTCGCTTGCCAGGAAGGTTACTATTTTGGCAATATCTTCAGGCTCACCGATGCGGTTAAAAGCTGATAATGACGCCAGGCGGTCGATCAGCTCCTGGGGTTTGCCTTTGGTAAACAATTCGGTATTTGTTGGGCCCGGAGATACTGTGTTTACGTTGATGCCCCTTGCTCCC
>Ga0068855_100007699_pt1 | contig 13008 bp, 10 predicted proteins | sample KBSCornC52_FD_66592 | JGI IMG/M metagenome (GOLD analysis project Ga0068855, IMG submission 66592) | Corn rhizosphere microbial communities from Kellogg Biological Station, Michigan, USA - KBS Corn C5-2 | ecosystem: Host-associated > Plants > Roots > Rhizosphere > Soil ... | reverse complement strand
TCGCCCGATTCGAGGTACGCCGCCATCGCGCGCTGCAGCAGCGGCGAGCAGAACATGTCGCGCGATCGCTTGCGCTCGACCGCCCAGCGCAGCAGCGCCGGCGGCGCCACGAGGTAGCCCAGGCGCGCCGCGGGCATCAGCGACTTGCTGAAGCTTCCGACGCAGAGCACGTTCCCGCTCGGGTCGAGCGCCGAGAGCGCGGGCGGCAGGGGACTGCCGAAGCGCACCTCGCGCAGCGCGTCGTCCTCGAGCACCGGGACGCCCTTTCGGCGCGCGAGCCGCACGAGCTCGCGCCGACGCGAGACCGGCATCACGGCGCCGGTGGGATTGTGATAGGTCGGGATCGTGTAGATGAGACGCACGCCGCCCGCGTGCAGCGCATTCTCGAGCGCGTCCATGCGCATGCCGTGGTCGTCGACGGGAATGCCGGCGATGCTCGCGCCGGCCGCCTCGAGCGCGGCGAGCGCGCCCGGCCACGTGGGGTCCTCGACCGCGACGCGATCGCCGGGCCGCACCAGCGCCGAGACGACGAGATCGATCGCCTGTTGCGAGCCGCTCGTCACGAGGATTGCGTCGGCGGTCGCGGGGATGTCGAGCTTGCGCAGGTATGCCGCGAACGCCTCGCGCAGGCCGCGGTGGCCCTGCGTTTCCTCGGGGCCGAGCGCCGCGCCGCCGGAATGGCGCAGGATGCGGTTGATGACGAGGCGGAACGGCTCGACCGGAAAGAGCGCCGGGTCGCCCGCGCCCCAGGCCATGGGAATCGTATCTTCCACGGACGCGCTGCGGAAAACCTGGCCGAGCATGCGATCGCGCGCGGGATTGGCGGCGGGCGCGAGGCGATCTTCCCAGGGCAATGCGCGTGCGTGCGGCGCTTCGGACGCTGCCGGCGGTTGCCCGAGGAAGCCCGTGATGTAGGTGCCGGAACGCGCGCGCGCTTCGATGAGTCCCTGCGCCTCGAGCGCTTCGTAGGCCGCTTCCACGGTCACGCGGCTCACGCCGAGGTCCTTCGCGAGGCCGCGCACCGAGGGCAGGCGGCTTCCCGCCGGCATGCTCCCGCGCAGGATCGCTCCCACGAGCTGGTCCTGCACCTTGCGGTAGAGCGGACGGTCCAGCGTATCGGTCATCGGGCGAGGGCTCGTTGGCAACTGGCAGGGCGATTATTCCCCCGGAAAGCCTTGGCGAACAGGGCCAGTTGCCCGGCAATCGAGTAGGTCCAAGCCGCGGGAACGTGAGAACATGCGGCCAGCTCCGTTCAGCCCGGGGAGGACGCATGCGGCTCGTGACCGTCTTCGTGTTGTCGATCCTGTTGTCGCTCGTCGCCGCGCGCGCATCGGCTGCGCCCATCTCGGTGGAATTCCCGCCCGGATTGCAGGTGCCCGCCGCGGCGCGACCCGGACCGGACTTCGATGCCGACAAGGCGACCGCGGCATACATCGCGATGCTCACGCCGGAGCAGCGAGCGCGATCGGACGCGTACTTCGAGGGCGGCTACTGGCTGCAGCTCTGGAACTGGCTCTACGGGGTTGCGGTGGCGGCCGTGGTGCTCTTCTCGGGACTCTCGCGGCGCATCCGCGAGCTCGCCGAGCGCGTGAGCCGGCGGCCCTGGCTCTACACGCCGATCTACGCGGCGATCTGGACGGTCGTGGGCTTCGTGCTCGCGCTGCCGCTCGCGATCTATGCAGGCTTCCTGCGCGAGCACGAATACGGGCTCTCCGAGCAGCCGTTCCTCTCGTGGTTCGGCGATCACCTGAAGGGGCTCGGCGTGGCCGTCGTGCTCGGCGCGATCCTCGTCACGGCGGTGTATGCGGCGCTGCGCCGGGCGGGCGCGCGCTGGTGGATCTGGGCGACCGCGATCGTGTTCGCATTCAACCTGTTCGTGGGGATGGTCGCGCCGGTCTTCATCGCGCCGATCTTCAACCACTACCAGCCGCTGCCCGAAGGACCGGTGCGCGAGGCGGTGCTCTCGCTCGCGCGCGCGAACGAGATCCCGACCGAGCACGTGGAGTGGTTCGACGCCTCGAAGCAGACCACGCGCATCAGCGCGAACGTCTCCGGGCTGTGGGGCACCACCCGCCTCTCGTTGAACGACAACCTGCTCAAGCGCACCTCGCTCCCCGAGATCAAGGCGGTGCTCGGGCACGAGATGGGCCATTACGTGCTCTCCCACACGATCGGCCTCACGATCTACATGACGATCGTGTTCGGCATCGTGTTCTGGATCGCGCGCTTCGCCTTCGATCGCGCGCTGGCGCGCTGGGGCGCACGCACGGGAGTGCGCGATCGCGGCGATCCGGCGGGCCTTCCGCTCCTCACCGTGATCGTGACGACGCTGCTCTTCCTCGCCACACCGGTCCTCAACGGCATCGTGCGCAACGCCGAGAACGAGGCCGACGCCTACGGCCTCAACGCCGCACGCGAGCCCTACGGCTTCGCGATGGTCTCGATGCGCCTCGCCACCTACCGCAAAATCGTGCCGGGATCGATCGAGGAGATGCTCTTCTTCGACCACCCGAGCGGATACGAGCGCGTGCACCGCTCGATGGTCTGGCTGAAGGAGAACCTGTCGCCGCGCTACGCCGAGGAGGCGGCGCAGGCGAAGTGAACGCGCGCCGAGCGCCGACGCAACCGCCGTTGACGCGCGGCCAGTCGCTCTTCATCGGCCTCGCGTTCATCGCCGCGGGCGCCTATCCGCTCGCGATCGGCCTGGGATTCGCGGCGGGCGCGTCCCGGCAGCATGCACGCGCCGCTCTGGGTCGTCGCGATCGCCGGCGCCTGCTTCATGCTCGTCGGCAGCGCGCTTCTCGTTCGCGGGTGCGGCGATGCGCCCGGGCGCGAGCGAGATGTCCGGGCGCGCCGTATTCGGCATCGCGGCGGTGCTGCTCGATGCGTTCGCCCTGTGGGGTTGGTATCGCTGGCTGCGTGGGCTCGACGCCGGTCCGGCCGAGGATCAGTCGGGGATCGAGTAGAGCACGTACATGGCGCCCAGCGCGTCCGAGGGACGGCCCAGGGCGCCCAGCCACCTCTCGAAGATCGGCCCGATCTCGCCGCCGCGGTACACCTGCGAGATCGCGCGGTTCACCTCGAGGCGGAATGCGGAGTCGTTGCGCGGCAGGGCGAACGCGTACGGCTCGTAGGAGAATTTCTCGCCGACCACCTCGAACTTCGAGGGATCGGCGGACTGCGCGATCAAGCCGATCAGCTTGATGAGGTCGCCGGCGTAGAGGTCCGCGCCGCCGGACTCGAGCATCGCGATGCCGTCGGCCGCTCGATCGATGGTCACCACCTGCGCGTTCACCAGGCGCTTGCGCAGGAGCTCGCGCAGCCGGGTCTCGGTGGTGGTGCCTTTCAAGACGGCGATCTTGCGTCCGTTCATGTCGCCCAGCGCGACGTGCGAGCCCGCACGGCCGATGAAGCTGCCGGTCTCCAGGAACACGAGCGACGAGAAATCGACCTCGGCCATGCGCGCGAGCGTCTGCGTGGTGTTCGCGCAGTCGAGATCGGCGTTGCCGCTCGCGACCATGCGCAGCCGCTCGGGGGTGGATGCCGCGATCCACTTCACCTTGAGGTCGGGCACGTCGACCGCGCGGCCGACCTGGGCGATGACCCGCTTGCACAGGTCGATCGAGTAGCCCGACGCCTCGCCGTTCACCTCGGTGTATGAGAAGGGCAGCGACTCGCCCGAATACGCGACGCGGATCGTCTTGTCCGCGCGGATGCGCCCGAGGGTATCCGGGGCGGAGGCCGCGAATGCGCTGGAAAGCCAGGTCGCGAGGACTGCGAAGACGACGGCGGCCATTCGAGGGCGGCGGGGCATGACGGTTCTCCGTGGCTGGGAGCGCCGATCGTATGCCGCGGCTCCTTTCCGCGGCATGGCACCAAGGTGCCGCGCCGCTGCAACGCTACGCGCTCGTCGCGCGCCAAAGCCACCCGAACGCGACGCCCATCGCGAGCGCATAGACGATCGCGTCGGCCAGCTCGCGCGAAACCGCGCGCCACGGCTTGCCCATCCAGATTCCTTCCTGCACCGGGCCGGCCGCATACGCCACGAAGCCGATCGTGCCGACGATGCGGCACACCTGCATGAACGAGGCGCCGGGCGGAAGCGTCTTCGCGCCGATGTACGCCGCGATGACGCAGATCGCGAGGTTCAGCAGGAACCAGAGCCCCAGCTCCTTGCCCATGCGCGGCGGCCCGGGATTGCGCAGCGTCACGTAGGCGACCGGTCCCTCCTCGAAGAGCCGCACCTTCTCGGGCAGCTTCATCTGCTTCATGTCCGAGAGGTACGGGACGAGGTACTGGCCGGCGGGCGCTTTCCCGGCGCGGATCGCGGCGCGCACCGCCTCCTCGTTCGGGAAGCCGCCGAAGTCGGGGCGATGCCACTGGATCACGGCGTGCAGGATGAAGCTCGCGAAGAACACGAGCACCGTGGCGACGACGATGGGCAACCAGAGCTGCACGAGGGACATGTCGGGCTCCTTCGGTTGGGGCGCCGAGTATAGCGGGTCAGGCGTCGGCGAGCAGCAGGTCGGCGGCGCGTTCGCCGATCATGATGGCGGGGGCGTTGGTGTTCGACGAGGGAATCGTCGGCATCACGGAGGCGTCGGCCACGCGCAGCTTCTCGACGCCGTGGACGCGCAGGCGGGCGTCCACGACGGAATCGCCCGCGAGCCCCATGCGGCACGTGCCCACCGTATGCCAGGCGGTCTGCCCGCAAGTCCGCGCGTACTCGAGAAGGGCTTCGTCGCCGGAGATTTCCGGGCCCGGCCGCGTCTCGCGCACGATGAGGCGGCGCAGCGGCTCCCGGGCGGCGATGCGGCGCACGAGCTCGAGGAGCGCCGACGCCGTCGCCCGATCGTGCGGCTCGGTGAAGTAGTTGGGCTCGATCTTCGGAAACGCGCGCGGATCGGCCGAGGTCGCATGGATCGAGCCGCGCGAGCGCGGATGGAGCTGGAATCCCCCGATCGAGAACCCGGAAAACGGATCGATGCCCGCGCCGGGCGAGCGCGAATACCGATCCTTGCCGCTGATGTGGTAGATGCGCACCATCACGTCGGGCGCATCGAGCGCGCTCGAGGTGCGCGTGATCGCGTGCGCCGTCGACGAGGTGCCCGCCATGAGCCCGCGGCGCGTGAAGACGTATCGCAGGCCCACCGCGAGCCGATGCCACGGGCTGCGCATCACGTCGTTGATGGTCACCGGAAGCGTGCATTCATAAGTGCAGCGCACCTGCAGGTGGTCGATGAGGTTCTCGCCCACCGCCGGGCGGTGCGCGACCACGCCGATGCCGAGCGCGCGCAGGCGCTGCGCATCGCCGACGCCCGAGAGCTCGAGGATCTGCGGCGACTGGATCGCTCCGGCGCACAAGACGACCTCGCGCGCGGCCTTCGCGATGTGCTTCAACCCGTCCTGCTCGAATTCCACGCCGCTCGCCGCGAGTCCGCGGAAGAGGACGCGCGTCGCGAATGCGCCGGTCTCGATGGCGAGGTTGTCGCGCCGGCGCGCATCGCGCAGGTATGCGACCGCCGTGCTCCAGCGCCGTCCCCGGTATGCCGTCTGCTCGAGATAGCGCGCGCCCTCGTAGCTGGAGGCGTTGTAGTCCGCGGTCTCGACAATTCCGGCATCGCGGCACGCGGCGAGGAAGGCGTCGGAGAGCGGATCGCGATCGCGCACCTTTCGATCGGTGATGCGCAGCGGACCTTCGCGCCCGCGTCCGGCGGCGCGCGCATGGGCGTTGTTCTCCATGCGCCGGAAATACGGCTCGACGTCGCTCCAGCCCCAGCCGGCGAGGCCCGCATCGCGCCAGCGATCGAATTCGCGCGGCTCTCCCCACACGTACGCCATGCCGTTCAACGCGCTCGAGCCGCCGAGCACCTTGCCGCGCGGCCAGTACACCTTCTGCCCGTGCAGCTCGGCCTGCGGCTCGGTCTCGAACTTCCATGCGTAGCGCTCGTCGGTGAGGAGCTTGCCCACGCCGAGCGGGATATGGATCCAGCGATTGCGGTCGGGGCCGCCCGCCTCCAGCAGCAGCACGCGATGCCGGCCCGATTCGCTGAGGCGAGCGGCGAGCGCGGCGCCCGCGGAGCCGGCGCCGACGATCACGTAGTCGTAGGTGCGCTCCACGATCAGCGTTGCTCCTTCGCGCGATGCTGGAAGGAATCGCGGCGGAAGCTGTAGAGCGCGGCAGGGTCGATCATCACGTCCACGATCGCCGGCTTGCCGCAAGCGAACGCCTCGCGCAGCACGGGGTCGAGGTCCGCGGCCCGCTCGATCCTGAAACCCGCGGCGCCATGAAGCTCGGCGAGCTTGTCGTACGGCGGGTTGGGAATGTCGGCGCCGATGTAGCGAGCGCCGAAGAAATCGCGCTGGTAGGCTTTCTCCGCGCCCCAGCAGCCGTTGTTCATCACGATGCAGACGGTCGCGATGCCGTTCGCGACGGCGGTGCCGATCTCGCTCGCCGTCATGCCGAAGCCGCCGTCGCCCATCAGGCTCACGACGGTGCGCTGCGGGCACGCGAGCTTCACGCCGAGGCCCGCGGCGTAGGAGAAGCCGACGAGGCCGAAGTCGAGCGGCGTGAAGAGCGAGGGCGGCTCGCGGTAGGGCATCTGGTCGGTCGCCTGCAGGCACAAGGTGCCGGCGTCCATCGTGAACATCGCATCGGCGGGAACCGTGCGCCGGATCGCGTGGTAGAGCATCGCGGGCTGGATGGGGTCGGCACGCTGCGATCCGGCGGCGTCGCGCTCGGCCAGAAGGCGCGCACGATCGGCGCGAAACTTCGCGCACCATTCCGCCACCGCGGGCGAAGGCTCGTGCGGCCCCAGCGCGTCGGCGAGGCGCGCGGCGAAGCGGCTCGCGTCGCCCGCGATCCCGAGCGCCACCGGAAAGAACCGTCCCACCGCGCTCGCATCCTGGTCGACCTGGATGATCTTCGCGTCGCGATTGAGGTTGTCGTAGGTATAGAACGTGGTGTTGAAGCCGAGCCGCGTGCCGAGCGCGAGGATCACGTCGGCTTCCTTCGCGAGCCCGGAGGCGACCGCGTTGCCGCGCGGTCCCACCTGGCCCGCATACAGCGGGTCGTCGCAGGGGATCGCGTCGCCGTGTCCCGGCGACATCGCGATCGGTGCGCCGAGGCGCGAAGCGAGCGCGATCACCTGCCGGTGCGCGCGCGCGTTCTTCACGCCGCCGCCCGCGACGATGAGCGGACGCCGCGCCGAGGCGAGGAGGTCGGCGGCGAGCCGCACCAGCTCCGGATCGGCACACGCCGCCGTCGCCGCGCGGTGCGATTGCGGAAGCGCGGCAGCCTGCGGCTCGATCGATTCCGCCAGGAGGTCGCGCGGAAGATTGAGCGCCACGGGTCCCCGCCGCGGCGAAAGCGCCGTCGTGAACGCCTCGCGCACCATCTCCGGAATGCGCTTCGCCTGCGGGAGCGTCCACGTCTTCTTCGTGACCGGCTTGAAGAGCGCCTGCTGGTCGACTTCCTGGAAGGCGTCGCGATATACGTGCGCGGTGGAGAGCGATCCCGCGAGCGCCACCACCGGAGAGAACGCGGCGTACGCCTGCGCGAGCCCCGTGACGAGGTTGGTCGCGCCCGGGCCGTTCTGGCCCGCGAGGAAGACGCCGGCGCCACCCGAGGCGCGCGCGTAGCCGTCCGCCATGTGCACGCCGGTGCGTTCGTCGCGCACGCCGATGAAGCGGATCGCGCGCGAGTCGTGCAGCGCGTCGAAGATCTCCATCCCCGCCGAGCCGATGAGCCCGAAGACGTGGCGTACGCCTTCCGCCTCCAGCGCGTCGACGACCGCCTTGCCGCCCGTGATGTTCGCCATGCGAGGTCGTTCCTTTGGAGTCGAGTTCACGCGGGGCCCGCGATCGCGTTCACGGCCCCGAGGTAGGTCGCTCCGGCGAGGCCGTAGGCCACGCCGAAGAGGAAATCGCGGCGCGTGACCAGCTCGCGCACCGGGACATGGAAGCTCAACGAGGCCGCCACGATCGGCAGGCTCCACATCGAGATCGAGGCGGAGAGCCCCCACGCGAAGATGCCCGTCGAGACCAGCACGGCGTGGCTCACGCCGAACGATCCCGCGGCGATCACCGGCAGCACGATGCCCGCGCCGATCATCGGGTGCAGTCCCGCGAGCCCGCAGAGGTAGAGCACGAAGACGAGCGCCGCGATGAGCGCGAAGCCCGAGATCATGCCCGGCGTGATGCTCGCCCCGATCGCGCGTGCGAAGGGCGAGGCGGCGACCACGGTGGCGAGGATGGTCGCGCCGATCACGATGAGGAGCTCGTCGGCGAGGCGCGCGAAGCTCGCGAGCGTGCGCCGGACGGCGGAGCGCGCGGCGCCGGCCCCGAGCACCGCGAGATACGCCACGCAGCAAAGGGGCACGACGAGCGACACCGAGGAGAGCCCCGTCAGCTGGAACGCCGCGCTCGCGCCCACCACCGCCGCGATCACGATCGCCATGGGAAGGAGCAGCGGCTTCAACTGCGCGACGCTCGCGACGAACGCCGATCGGCTGAGCCGCGGCGTGAACATCGCGAACGAGATCCCGAGGCCGATCGCGGCCAGCCCCGCGCCGATCGCCATGAGCTCGCCGATCGCGACGTGCGGCACGAGCTGGCTGGTGAACCCCATCGCGACGAAGAACGGCGACCACATCACCGCCGCGCCCACTCCGCGCGCGGAGCTGGTCGCAAGGCGCGTGCGCTGCGAATCGCCGGCGCCGCGCGAGACGACGGGTGCCACGACCGACATGGCGCCCACCGAGAGCACGGCACCCAGCGCGTGCGAGCCGAAGAGCGTCCAGTTCTGCGCCGCTTCCGGCGAGAGCCCACCCAGCCCGTGGCGCAGGCGCTCCAGGCGCGGGCTCTCCTCGGCGGTGGCGCGCAGGAAGAGCACCGACGGAAGGAACGCGCCGAAGATCTGCGAGCGGCCGTAGCCCTCCGAGAGCGCGCGCGGCACGCCGCCGCCGAACGCGATCGCCGCGGAGACCGCGGCGACGACCAGGAAGAGCACGCGGATGTGGCGGCTCGCGCGCAGCCACGCGAGCAGCACGAACGCGCCCAGCGCGATCGCGCAAGCCGCGGACAGCGCGGGGAGCGGGTGCACGATGCGTGCGAGCTCGCCGATCCACACCACGGCGAGCAGCACCCCGGGCAATCGCGCGGCCGGCGACACGAGGCCCGGTCCCCTCAGGAGTGCATCCCCCATCGGCGCACGGTGCGTTGCGCGATCGTGCGGAAGATCAGGTTCTCCACGAGGAGCCCGATGAGGATCACGGTGAAGAGCCCCGCGAACACCGCCGGGATGTCGAGCACGTTCTTGTTCTCGTAAATGAACCAGCCGAGGCCGCCCGAGCCGGAGGTCGTGCCGAACACGAGCTCGGCCGCGATCAGCGTGCGCCATGCGAACGCCCAGCCGATCTTCAATCCCGAGAGGATGCTCGGGAACGCCGCGGGAATGAGGATGCGCCTCACGTACGCGAAGCCGGTCAATCCGTAATTGCGCCCGACCATGCGCAGCGTGTTGGAGACGCCGAGGAAGCCGGAGTGCGTGGCGAGGGCGATCGGCCAGAGCACCGCGTGCACCAGCACGAAGACGATGCTGCCGTTGCCCAGCCCGAACCAGATGAGCGCGACCGGCAGCAGCGCGATCGCGGGCAGCGGGTTGAACATCGCGGTGAGGGTCTCCAGCAGGTCGTTGCCGATGCGGGTGGCCATCGCGAGCATCGTGACGAGGAGCGCCAGCACGAGCCCGATGGCGTAGCCCTGCAGCAGCACCTTGATGGAGGTCCACGACTTCCTCAGCAGCTCGCCGTTCGCCACCCGCCCCAGGAACGACTGCATCGTGTCGAGGAAGGTCGGGAAGATGAGCGGGTTGTCGAGGTGCATCGCGTACGCCTGCCAGATCGCCGCAAGCACCACGAGGATGAAGACCTTGCGCACCAGCGTGTTTCCGTAGACGCGCTCCCACGCGGTGAGCGGCTTGTTGACGACGCCGAAGTCGTGCTCGTCCACCTGGTCGCGCACATACTCGGGACGTGCGGCCGGGCTAGACATGGGTCGCCTCCGGCTCGATCACGCCGTCGGAGAAGAGCATCTTGTGGATGCGATCCGAGAGCCGGCGTCCGCTCGCGTCCTCGGCATCGGTGCCGTCGCTGTTCAACTCCGCCTTCACCTGGCCCGGATGCGGCGAGAGGAGGAGGATGCGGTTGCCGATGCGCACCGCCTCCGGGATGGAATGGGTGACGAAGAGCACGGTGAACTTCGTTCCCTCCCAGAGCTGCAGCAATTCGTCCTGCATCTTGCGGCGGGTTAGGGCATCGAGCGCGGCGAAGGGCTCGTCCATGAGCAGGATGTCGGGCTCCATCGCCATGCCGCGCGCGATCGCCACGCGCTGCTTCATGCCGCCGGAGAGCGTGTGGGGAAGCGAATCGGCGAAGCGGGTGAGGTTCACCTTCTCGATGTAGGCCATTGCACGCTCCTCGGCCTCGCGGCCCGCGAGGCGCCCCGAGGCTTCCAGTGCGAAGAGCACGTTCTGCTTCACGGTCTTCCACGGCAGCAGCTGGTCGAACTCCTGGAACACCATGACGCGATCCGGACCCGGGCGCACGACCTCCGCGCCCTTCAGCCGGATCGCGCCCTCGACGGGCCTGAGATAGCCGCCCACGGCCTTCAGCAGCGTCGACTTGCCGCATCCCGAGGGACCGAGCAGCACGAACCGGTCCGACGGGAGCACGTCGAAGCTCACGCGGTAGGTGGCGGTGACCAGGTGCTCGCGCGTCTTGTACTGCAGCGTCACGCCCTGCACCGCGAGGAGCGGCTTCTGCGCCTGCGCCTCCATCCTCAGCTGCCCGGCAGGTCGTGCACCTCCGGGAAGAACAGGTCCTTCCAGGATTGCGGGTCGTGCTTGATGATGCCGACCTTGTGCATGAACTGCGCATAGGGAAGGATGCTCTCCGGCGCGAGCGTGTAATGCACCTGCGGGTCTTCCATGATCTTGAGGAGGAAGTCCACCTTCTCCTTGCCGCCGCCTTCCTCCGAGTAGATCTGCGCCGCGCGCCTCTTGTCCGCGTTGATCGCCTCGGTCGCCTCCTTGAGGGCGTCGATCACCGCCTTGTAGGTCTTCGGATTTTCCTTGCGGAACTTGTCGGTCGCCCAGAGCATGAGGAAGGTGTTCGGGGCGCCCATCACGTCGTAGGAATTGAGCACGACGTGGATGTTGGGGTGCTCGAGCTCCATGTTCTGGAACGGCGGCGAGGTGAACTGCGCCGTGATCTCGCCCTGCCCCGAGAGGAGCGCGCGCATGCCCTCCGGATGCGTGAGCTTCACCATCAGCGGATTCAGCTTCTTGTAGTTCTCGATGCCGTAGGTCTTCGCGACCGCCATCTGCAGGTAGATGGTCTGCACCGAGGAGCCGGCGCCGGCGAGCGAGATGCGGTCCTTGTCGGTGAAGTCCTTGATGGTCTTCACGTTCGGGTCGCGCGTCACGAGCAGGCACGGCATGGAGGAGAGGGCGGCCACGCCGCGCACCTCGTTGCCGGTGCCTCTGGTGCGGTCCCACAGGATGATGGCGGGCGCCGTGCCGCCCGCGGCGAAGTTGAGGCTCCCGGAGAGGAGGGCGTCGTTCGCGGCCGATCCCGCGCCCAGCTTCGCCCACGTCACCTTCGTGTCGGGAAGTCCCTCGGCCTTCAGGTGCTTCTCGATCAGCTTGTCGTGCTTCATCACGGTGAGCTGCATGTAGCCGATGCCGAACTGCGACATCATCTTCACCTCGTCCACCTCGGCGGCGGCGAGCGTGGATGCCGCGAGCCCGATGGCCGCGGCGGCGAGCGCCAGGATGTTGCTTCGTTTCATCGTCCCCTCCGGTTCAGGTTGCTGGTCCTCGTCGAAACGCCTGCGTACGCGATATCAGCCGACCGCGCCTGCGGACGCCCGGCCCACGATCTGCGTCGCGAGTCCGGTGTGGACGCGAGCGTCGCGGAACTCCTCGGAGTCGAGGATCGCGACGAGCGCGGGTACATTGTGCTTCACTCCCTCGATGCGGAACACCCGCAGCGCCGCGATCAGCCGGTCGATCGCCGCGGCACGCGTCTGCGCGCACGCGATCACCTTCGCGAGCAGCGGGTCGTAATGCGGCGTGACGTCGCGCCCTTTGGCATAGCCGGTCTCCACGCGGATGCCCGGACCCGCCGGCGGCGCGAACTCGCGCAAGGTGCCGGGCGAGGGCAGGAAGCGCTTCGGATCCTCGGCGTACACCCGCGCCTGGATGGCATGCCCGCACGCCCGCGGCGGCTGCGGAAGGATTTCGGCGAGCGTCGCATTCGCCGAGGAGCGAAGCTGTGCCGCGACGAGATCGATGCCGGTGATCTCCTCGGTCACGCCGTGCTCCACCTGCAGCCGCGTGTTCATCTCGAGGAACCGGAATTCTCCCTCGGGCGAGAGCAGCATCTCGACGGTCCCGAGGTTGTCGTAACCCAGGCGCGCGAACGTGGCCGCCAGCTGATCGAGAAGCGGCTGCAGCCGCGAGGGCTCGACGCGCGGGGCGCGCGCTTCCTCGAGGATCTTCTGGTGGCGCCGCTGCACCGAGCAATCGCGCTCGAAGAGGTGCGCGACGTGGCCATGCCGGTCCCCCAGCAATTGCACCTCGACGTGGCGCGGCTGCTCGACCAGCCGCTCGAGGTAGACCTCGCGGCTCGCGAAGCCGCGCTCCGCCATGGAGGCCGCGCGCTCGATCGCCGCGAGAAGCTCGCCGGGATTGCGCGCGGGCAGCATGCCGATGCCTCCGCCGCCCGCGGCGGGCTTCACGAGGATCGGATAGCCGATCGCGTCGGCTGCATCGAGCATCGACGCGGCATCGCCGGAGAGCACGGGCGAGCCACGCCCCACCGGCAGTCCCTCGGCGGCGGCGAGCTCGCGTGCGCGGGTCTTGTGGCCCATCGCCTCGATCCATCGGGGAGCGGGACCGATGAAGCGCATGCCGGAGTCTTCGACGGCGCGCGCGAACGCCGCGTT
>Ga0068855_100007696_pt1 | contig 13011 bp, 12 predicted proteins | sample KBSCornC52_FD_66592 | JGI IMG/M metagenome (GOLD analysis project Ga0068855, IMG submission 66592) | Corn rhizosphere microbial communities from Kellogg Biological Station, Michigan, USA - KBS Corn C5-2 | ecosystem: Host-associated > Plants > Roots > Rhizosphere > Soil ... | reverse complement strand
AAAGCCCGTGGAGAACGACACCCAGCTCATCGTCACGACCTTCACCTCCGGCCGCTTCATCGCCTCGAGAAGCCGGGCTTCGTCCTGCAGCCCGTCGCGCTTCGGGATCAGCTCGAGCTTCACACCTTTCCGCGCCAGCGACATCCACGGATACACATCCGCCGGATATTCGCCGTCGTACGTGAGCACCACGTCGCCCGACTCGAGCGGCAGCCCGAGCGATGCCACGTTGATGCCGTACGACGTATTCGGCATGCACGCGATCTCGCCGACCTTCGCGCCGATCAGCTTCGCGACGAGCTCCCGCGTTTTTCGAAAGACCTCGAGATCCTGATACGTGGCGAGGCGGTACGGCGCGGCTCTGAGCTCCGCCCACTCCTTGAGCGCCTCCACCGCGCGCGCCGGCAGCGCGCCCGTCTTCGCGTTGTCGAGAAAGGTCTGGTCGCCCGTGAGCGTCCAGGAGAATTCCTTCGCGCGGAGCGCATCCACATCGAAGCTCATGATGTCCGTCCATCGAGTGCGCGCGGATCGAGCGCGTCTCTGAGCGCGTCGCCGAGCAGGTTGAAGCCGAGCACCGCAATGCCGATCGCGATGCCGGGGCTGAGCGATGTCCACGGCGCGTGACGCAGCTGCTCGAGATCGCGGCCATCCGCGATCATGGAGCCCCAGCTGGGAGTCGGCGGCTGCACGCCCAATCCAAGGAATGATAGCGCCGCCTCGGCCATGATCGCTCCCGCGACGCCGAGCGTGGCCGCGATCACCACGGGTGCGATCACGTTCGGGAGGAGGTGCCGCGTGATGATGCGATAGTCGCGCTCGCCGAGTGCGCGCGCGGCCTGCACGTACTCGAGCTGGCGCACCACGAGCACCTGTCCGCGGACGATGCGCGCCATGCCGGCCCAGCCGACTATTCCGATCGTCACGAGCACGGTGCCGAGCGAGGGCTCGAACGCAGCGGCGAGCGCGATCAGCAGCAGCAGCGACGGGAACGCGAGCGTGACATCGGCGAGCCGCATCACCGTCTCGTCCACCCACTTGCCGTAGAAGCCCGAGACGAGCCCGAGCGTCAGCCCGATCGCGAGCGCGATACCCTGCGAGAGAAATCCCACGGACAGCGAGATGCGCGCACCGTAGATCAGCCGCGCCCACACATCGCGCCCCTGCAGATCCGTGCCGAGCCAGTGCTGCAGGCTCGGCGGCTGCAGCTGGTTGGCGAGCGCGATGGCGGTCGGGTCCCATCGCGACACAAGGGGAGCGGCGAGCGCGAGGAGCACGAGCACCAGCACGGCGCCCAGGCCGAGCGTCGCGCGACGATCCGCGCGCAGCTTCCGCCAGAGCAGCGCGTTCATGCCGGATCCAGGAGCTCGGGTGGCGTTCCGACGGGCTGGCGCTTCCAGCGACGGTGCTGCCAGAAATACTGCTCCGGCGTCGCACGCACGTACTGCTCCAGCAGCCGCGAGTACTCGTTCAGAATCGCCTCGATGTCGCGGTCGGTGTCGCCGGTGCGCTCGCTCACGATCTCACGCACGTGAATACGGTAGCGCCCATCCGGCTCTCGCACGCACGCACCGAAGAACGCGGGTGCATCGAGCCTGAGCGCGAACACCGCCGGTCCGCGCGGCGTCTTCGCGGGCCGGCCGAAGAAGTCGATGAACGATGACGCGATGTGCAGCGCGGATTGATCGGAGAGGAAGGCGATCACCCGCCCCGCGCGCAGCGACCGCGGCGTCTGGCGCACCGCGTCGCGGTCCCGGACCACCGTCATTCCGAGTCGCGTGCGCGTGCGCGTGAGATACGCGTCGAACAGCGGATTTCCCATCAATCGCACCACGACGTCGATCGGCATCCCGTTCGCCGCGACCATCGCGCCGGCGAGCTCCCAGTTCCCGAGATGTCCCGTGAGCACGATCGCGCCATGCCCCTCGGCGACCTGCTTCTGCAGGAGCTCGAGACCATCCGAGCCCGCGAAGTGCTCGAGCACGCCTTTGGTGTCGAGGCGCGAGAGCAGCGCGGTCTCCGCGGCCACGCGACCCAGATGCCGGTAGCTCTCGCGCGCGACGCGCCTCACCTCGCGCGAGGAAAATTCGGGGAACGCCGCCGCGATCTGCTTCTCCGCCACGCGCCTCCTGATCCCGAGCGGCGCGTAGAAGAGCGTGCCGATGCTCCCGGCGAGATTCGTGGCTGTCTTCCACGAGAGCAGGCCGAGTACCGCCGCGAACGCGCGCAGCACCGCGTACTGCGCCCGATCGCGGAGCGTCGGGCCGCGACGCTCGCTCACCAGCGCGAGCGGTCGCTCGCAATCGTTGCGGCGGCCTCGAAGGCGTCGATCATCTTCTGCTCGGAGTGGTCGCGCGACACGCGTGCGCGTCCGGCGCCGCCCATCGCGGCGCGGCGGTCGTCGTGGCCGAGGAGCAGCGCGACCGCCGCCGCGATGTCGGGAGCCTCGCCGCGCGGCAGCAGGATTCCCGCGATGCCATCGGGCACGTACTGCTCCGCCGCGGTGCCCCGTTCGGCGAGCACCGGCACTCGCGAGGCGAGCAGATCGAGCAGCGCGAACACCGCGTTGTCCCCGTCGGCGACCACCCATCCGAGATCGGCTACGCTCAGCACGGAGAGATAGTCGTCGCGCTCGCCGAGGAAGCTCACGGCGCCCGTGATGCGCAGGGCGGCGGCGTGCATGCGCAGATCTTCGTCGTTCGAGCCGGCGCCCACCAGTGCGAGTCGCAGCTCGGGGTGCCGCGGTGCCAGGAGCCCGATCACCCGCAGCACCGTGGCCGCGCGCGCGCGGCCGCTGCGGTCGTACACGCAGACGAGCAGCCGCGTGCCGCCCGGCGCGCCGATGCTCGCGCGCGACGCGGGGCGGATCGCGTCGTACGCATGCGCATTCACACCGAGCGGCACGACGGCCGCGGGGAACCGCGTGAGCGCCGTCGGTGGCGCGTTCCGCCTGTCCTCCTCGGAGCTGAACACCAGCCCGGTGGGCGCGTACCGGAATGCGAGCCGCTCGAAGCGACTCTGTCGCATGCGCTGCCCCGTCGCCACGCGGCGCAGCACCGCAGCGCGCTCGGCGAGCCTCGCCGCAACCGCCGCGATCAGCTGCTCCCGATCGCCGTTCACGACCACCACCTGGATGAAGCGATCGTGCAGGAGCTTCCGGAGACGCATTGTCACCAGCGGCCACGGCAGCATTCGAGAGAGCGACACCACCTCGTACGCACCGAACTCGAGATGCTGCTCGAGCGCGCTTTCGGGAGGGCACACCACCGTGACGTTGTGCCCGCGCTCGCTCATCCCGCGCGCAGCGGCCGCGAGCGCGCGCGCACTGCCGTTCCACTCTGGCGACTGGCTATAAAACAGGATGCGCATGTTCTTCGGCTGCTTGCGATTCCCTGTCTCCGAACTGGAGAGTGTGCAGCCGGTGGTACGCGCCGCCCAGATCGAGCAGCGCTTCGTGCGTGCCGCGCTCGATGATGCGCCCGCGATCCAGCACGAGGATCTCGGTGGCATTCACGATCGTCGAGAGCCGGTGCGCGATCACGATCACGGTGCGTCCGGCGAGCAGCCGGTCGATCGCCTCCTGCACCAGCCGCTCCGACTCCGTGTCGAGCGCCGACGTCGCCTCATCGAGAATGAGGATGGGCGGATCGACCAGCAGCGCGCGCGCGATCGCGATCCGCTGGCGCTGCCCGCCGGAGAGCCGCGCGCCGCGCTCGCCGAGCATCGTGTCGTAACCCTCGGGGAGCTCGGCGATGAAGCCGTGCGCGTTCGCGGCGCGTGCCGCGATCTCGATCTGCGCGTCGCTGTACCTCGCGCCGCGGCCGTACGCGATGTTCGCGCGCACGGAGTCGTTGAAGATCACCGTCTCCTGGCTCACGATCCCGGTGAGTGAGCGGAGCGACGGAAGCACGATGTCGCGCGTGTCGACGCCATCGAGCAGAATGCGTCCGGACGTGGGCTCGTAGAAGCGCGGAATCAGATCCGCGAGCGTGCTCTTCCCCGCTCCGCTCGCCCCGACGAGCGCCACGACGTCGCCCTTGCGCGCCGTGAAGGTGATGTCCTCGAGCACGTTCGTCCCGGGATCGTACGCGAACGACACGTGCTCGAACGCGAGCGCGCGATCGAAGCTCGTCGCCACGCGCGTGCCCCGGTCGAGCGACTTCTCGGTGGGCATGTCGAGCACCTCGAACAGCCGGTCGGCGCTCGCGAACGCGTTCTGCGCGATCGCCGGTATCTGCGACAGCTGCTTGAGCGGCTGCAGCATGCGCATCACGAACGTGAGGAAGACGAGGAACTGCGACGCCTGGAGCGTGTGATCCACGAGCACCCAGCGTGCGCCCACCCAGAGCAGGAGCACGACGATCACCGTGCCGAGCGTCTCGGTGATCGGCTGACCGATCAGCGCGAGCTTCGCCATCTTCACGAGCTGGCCCGAATACGTGTGGCTCGCGTTGATGAAACGCGACTCCTCGTAGTCTTCGGCGGCGAACGACTTCACGAGCCGGATGCCGCTCACGCTCTCCTGCAGCACGCTCATCATCTCGCCGTGGTCGTTGCGCACGCGACGATAGCCGCGGCGCAGCTTCCGCAGCAGCGGCTGCAGCGCGAAGGTGAGCGCCGGCGCGACGATCACGGCCATGAGCGTGAGGCGCCACGAGATGCCGAACAGGTACGCGATGTAGATCGTCACCATCGCGGCGGCGGAGATCGCCTGCGTGACGAGCTGCGTCACGAGCGTCTTGGTCTGCTCCGTGTCGGAGAGCACGCGCGAGATGATCTGGCCGACCTTCGTGCGCGTGAACCAGCCGATCGGGAGCGACTGCAGGTGCCGGTACACGGCATCGCGCATGTCGCGCGTGATGAACTCCTGCAGCTGCGCGCCGAGCGTCCCCGCGATCCAGACGCACAGGTTCTTGAGCGCGACCGTGGCGAGGAGGATGAAGATGACGTGGAGCAGCGACCGCATCTGATTCGTCGGATCGAGCAGCGAGCCGATCGTCCACGTCAGGAAGTCGGTCACCCAGCCGCTCTTGATCGGGAGCGCGGGCAGACCGAAGAGCGCGTTCAGAAACGGGATCAGCAGCGCGAACGAATACCCGTCGAGTGCCGCGCCGATGAGGTTGAAGAAGATGTTCCCCGCCATGCGCCACGCGTGCGGACGCAGGAACGGGGTGATTCGCCTGTACGAGCGGAGATCCACTAGCGGCGCGGCGTGAGGAGCGCCACGGGCAGAATGCATTCTTCGGGCGTGACGCCGCCGTGCAGAAACGATCCGCGATAGCGGGTCTGATACTCGCGCAGCTTGGTCGGGTACACGAAGAAGGTGTCGCCCACGGCGAGCAGCGTGTTCGCGCCGGTGCCGCGCCGCGGGAGCTTGAGATCATCCGCGTTGCCGAACGACAGCGCGTACTCCGGACGCTCGGCTCGCAGATCCTCGCCGAACTTGTAGCGCAGGTTGGCGGTCGCGTCGCGCTTCGCGAACACGGTTGCGGGGGTGAGACAGTGGATCGAGCCGTGATCGCTGGTGATGAGCACCGGGATCCCCTTGCGCGCTGCATCCTTGAGCAGCGTGAAGAGCACCGAGCGCTCGAACCACTGCTTCGTGATCTGCCGGAGCGCGATCTCGTCCTTCGCGACCTCGTAGAGGATCGCGGACTCGCTGCGGCCGTGCGTGAGCAGGTCGACGAAGTTGAACACGAACGCGCTCACGCCCTCGCGCGCGATCGCGCTCGACACGCGGCGCTCGAGATCGGCGGAGTCCGCGGTGCTCGAGATCTTCTCGTAGCGCACGGGAATCGGGCGCTTCATCTCCGCGAAGTGTGCCTCGAGCAGGCCGCGCTCGTGCGCATTGAGCGATTCGTCCTCGCGCTCGCCCCACCAGTCGGGGAATCGCGCCGCGATCTCGCTCGGAAAGAGACCGCTGAACAGCGAGTTGCGCGAGTAAGGGGTGGCCGTGGGGAGAATCGAGAAATGATGCGTCATCTCGATCTCGAAGAACGGCGCGAGCAGCGGGCTCAACACCGCCCATTGATCCAGCCTGAGACAGTCGATCACGACGAACACCGCGGCGCGATTGCGCTCGAGGATCGGGAGCAGGAACTCGCTCACGACGTCGATCGAGAGCGGCGGGCGATCGCCTTCGAGATGCGCCAGCCACCCCGGATACGATGCGCGCATGAAGCTCGCGAACTCGCGCCGCATGTCCGGATACAGCAGCTGGAGCGAATCGTACAGGCTCTGCTCGCGTGCCTCCGCCAGGCTCACGTCCCACTCCACGAGCTCGGCGTAGCGGGACACCCACCCACGCCAGTCCGTAGGCGCCTGGCGCTCCAGCTCGATCGCGCGGAAGCGCTCGACGAACGAGCGCGCGATCGCCTGCTGCCGGATGCGCGGCCCATCGAGCACGCGCGTGATCACCGCGAGCACCTGGCGCGGGTTGATCGGCTTGACGAGGTAGTCGCGCACGTCGACGCCGATCGCCTCCTTCAACGTCGCATCCTCTTCGCTCTTCGTGACCATGATGATCGGAAGGAGCGGATCGAGCTCGCGGATCTCGCGATAGGCCTCGAGGCCCCGCTTTCCGGGCATCTGCTCGTCGAGCAGTACGATGCCGTACGCACGCCGGCGGAGCATCTCGACGGCGTCGTCCGCGTTGGTCGCGGATTCTACCTCGAAACCCTTCTCGCGCAAGAAGATGCGATGTGACTCGAGGAGATCGGCCTCATCATCGATCCAGAGTACGGACTTCGGCGTCTGTGCCATGTTCGTGCAATGTAGTTTGACGGAAAAGTGGCGGCCAGCGCGCGTGCGCGCACGCACGAGCTTGCGGTGCGCATCCCCCGCATCTACGCTCACGGACCACGCTCCACCGAGCGCGCGCATTCCGCGCTCGCGGACCCCGACTCGTCTCATGCACTCTGCCGTTCCGAGGTACACGGTACCGCCGATCAAATTCCCGTTTCGCGCGCTCGCGATATACGCGGGACGCGCGTCGCTCGGCCGGGGACGCGAGGTCGCGCTCGCCTGTCTGATGGCCGCGCGGCTCTCCGCGCCAGGCTCCGGAGCGCCGCTTCCGGCACCGGTTCGCGCCGCACGAGCCGCGGGCGCGAGCCGATGGTTCGCGTCGCTCGCGCTCCCCGCCGCCCTCCGCGCGCCGCTCGCGCGCGTGGCCGCCGCGAGCGCGCGCGAGAGCCCATCGGAGCTCGGCGACTCGCTGGCCGAGGTGATCGCCGCGGCACGCAAGCATCTCGACGAGCCGAGCATCGCGGAGCTAGACGACGTGGTCCGACGGCTCGCGAGCGCGCAGCCCTGAATCCGCGCTGCTGGTCTGTTGCCGCCTCGGCGCAATCGCATAACTTGGCACGCATGACCCCACACGACGACGAGCCGCGGCTCGCCGAGCTGCTGCGGCGCACGGATGCGATTGCCGACGGCGCTCCCGTGGCCGACACGGTGCCCACGGGATTCCCGACGCTCGATCGCCTGCTCGGCGGCGGGCTGCGGCGCGGCGATCTCGTCGTGCTGGGTGGCGATGTGGGCACCGGAAAATCCGCGCTCGCGCTGGCGATGGCTCTCCGCGCTGCGGAGGAAGGGCACCCGGTGACGTTTCTGAGTGGCGAGATGTCGCCCACGCGGGTGCACGAGCGGCTGCTGGCGATCGAGGGTCGCGCGTCGATCGATTCCCTGCGCTCCGGTACCATGGATGAGGAGACACGCGCATCGCTCGGCAGCGTCGCGCTCAGGGCGCCGGGAACGCTGCCCGTGGTGCGCGCCATGCCCCAGGACGGGAGCGATTCGCTCGATGCCGAGGCGAGGCAGGAGCCCAAGGCCTCGCTGCTGGTGATCGACTCGCTGCAGCACGTGCACGGCGCGGGTGCGCCCGCGGAAAACAACGCCCAGGCGGTGCTCGCGTTGAAGGAGATCGCGATGCGGAATCACGTCGCCGTGCTCGTGACCGCGCATCTGCCGGAGCTTCCGCCCAAGCGCGAGAATCTGCGTCCGCAGCTGCACGACTTCGGGGCGCTGGGCGCGATCAAGCAGCTCGCCGATGTAGTGCTGGGGCTGTTTCGCGAGGAGATCTACCATCCCGTGCCGGGCTCGGAGGGCGCGGCGGAGCTGGCCATTCTGAAGAACCGGCATGGCCCGACCACCTACATCGATCTCTATTTTTACAAGCAGTGGCTCAGATTCGAGGACATGGTCGATCCGGACCGCTAGCACCTCGCGCGTCGCTCACCGCGATCGGCGGCGGCGTATATTCCACTAGCCCAAGCACGGAAGACGGAGATGGCTGGCCACAGTAAATGGAAGCAGATCAAGCACTACAAGGCCGCGACGGATGCCAAGCGCGGCGCGCACTTCACGAAGCTCATTCGCGAGATCACGGTTGCCGCGAAGGCCGGCGGCGGCGATCCCGCCGGGAACCCGCGCCTGCGCACCGCGATCGAGGCCGCGCGAGCCGCCTCGATGCCGAAGGAGAACATCGAGCGCGCGGTGAAGAAGGGCACGGGTGAGCTCGAGGGCGTCGACTATTCGGAGGTCATGTACGAGGGCTACGGTCCGGGCGGCGTCGCGCTGCTGATTCATGCCGTGACGGACAACCCCACGCGCACCGTCGCGGAGGTGCGCTTCAAGCTCTCGCGCGGCAACGGCAATCTCGGGGCGTCGAACTCCGTCGCCTGGATGTTCGAGCGCAAGGGACAGCTCTACATCGACGCGACGAAGTACGCGGAAGACGCTGCGATGGAGGCCGCGCTCGAAGGCGGCGCGACGGATTTCGCGCAGGATGGCGATCAATTCGTCGTGAGCACCGAGCCGACGGAGCTCCACCACGTGAAGTCGGCCCTCGAGGCGAAGGGCATCGTCGTACAGGAGGCCGAGATCTCGATGATCCCGAAGAACACTGTGCACGTCGAGGGGAGAACGGCGGAGTCGCTGCTCAAGCTCATGGAGGAGCTGGACTCGCTGGACGACGTGCAAAAGGTCGAGGCCAACTTCGACATGGATGTGGCCGAGATGACGAAGGCGTGAGCCGGCGGCCGTGATCGTCCTCGGGATCGATCCCGGCACGGCTGCCACAGGATACGGCGTGGTCTCGGGCGAGCCATTCGGCTCGCTCTCGCTCATCGAGTGCGGGGTGATCCGCACGCACGCGCGCGACCCGTTGCCCGCTCGCCTGCGCGAGATCTACGACGACGTCTCGATGCTCATCGCCCGCCACCACCCCGACGCGCTCTCGATCGAGGACGTGTTCTACGCCAAGAACGTGCGTACGACCGTGGTCCTCGGCCACGCGCGCGGCGTGATCCTGCTGGCGGCACAGCAGGCGGAGCTCGCGATCCACGAATATCCGCCGGCCGAGATCAAGAAGGCCGTGGTGGGCACCGGCTCGGCAACGAAGGAGCAGGTGCAGTTCATGGTCACGCGCCTTCTGCGCCTCAAGAGCGCGCCGCAGCCGAGCGATGCGGCCGACGGCACGGCCGCAGCGCTCGCGCACATCATGGGAGGGAGATTGGCGGGGTTGAAGCGATGAGCGGTGTCGCGGGGATGGGAAACGGCAACTGTTCGATGAGACGACACAAACGGACAAAAACAGACACAAACGGTCAACTGCAAATCGACTGTTTTTCCGTTTTCGTCCGTCTGTGTCCGTTTGTGTCGTTCCATCAAACAGTTGTCGTATCTGTCGTGCACTCACCGCTCGGATCCACACACGCGAGCGTGCTTCAGTGATCGCCCGCGTCACCGGCAAGCTCGTCGCCAAGGAGCTCGATCGGGTCGAGATCTTCACGAACGGCGGCGTCGCCTACGAGCTCGCGATTCCGCTCGGGGTCTACGAGACGTTGCCGCGCGTGGGGGAGCAGGTGGAGCTCCACTCGCATCTCGTCGTGCGCGACGATGGGTGGCTCCTCTTCGGATTCTCCACCGTGAACGAGAAGCGCGTCTTCCAGCGGCTGCTCACGGCGAACGGCGTGGGCCCGTCGCTCGCGCTCGGATTGCTGTCGACGCTCTCCGCGGACCGTCTCGTGCGCGCGATCCGCGAGCGCGACATCGCGACGCTTCAGGGCGTGCCGCGTGTGGGCAAGAAGAAGGCGGAGCGGCTCGTCCTCGATCTCTCGGACAAGCTCGACGACGTGGCGGGCTCGCCTGCATCCGGAGGACCGCGCCCCGAGGGCGCGAGCGCCGAGGATGCGATCCGCGCGCTCGTATCGCTCGGCTACGCGACGGTCGACGCCGAGAAGGCCGTGCGCGCGGTGATCGATACCGGAGCGACGAAGCTCTCCGCGCCGGAGCTCATTCGCGCGGCGCTCGCGAAGATCGGCGGGCGCTGAGGGCGTTTCTCGCGAGCGCCCGCGTGGTTGCATTGACGGCGTAGCACGCGCAACTTCGAGCATGACTACAGCCCGCCGCACCAACACGTTCACCGAATCGGTGATCCGTGAGATGACGCGCATTGCCAACGAGCACGGCGCCCTCAATCTCGCCCAGGGGATGCCCGACTTCCCGATGCCCAAGCCGATGAAGGACGCGGCATGCACGGCCATCCACGCCGATATCAACCAGTACGCGATCACGTGGGGCACGCCCTCGCTCAGGCTCGCGATCGCCGGAAAATACCGGCGCTGGTACGGCATGGATGTCGATTCGGAGCGCAACGTCACCGTCACCTGCGGCGCCACCGAGGCGATGGTGAGCGTCTTTCTCGCCCTCGTGAATCCGGGCGACGAGGTGATCGTGTTCGAGCCGTACTACGAGAACTACGGCCCCGATGCGATTCTCGCGGAAGCGAAGCCCGTGTTCGTGCCGCTCAAGCAGCCGGGCTGGGGGATCGATGAGGAGAAGCTCCGCGCGGCGTTCACGAACAAGACCAAGGCGATCATCGTCAACACGCCGCACAACCCGACGGGGCGCGTGCTCACCCGCGATGAGATCTCGCTGATCGCGGAACTCTGCGTGAAGCACGATGTATATGCTTTCACGGACGAGATTTACGAGCACATACGCTACGCCGGCGATCATCACGCGCTCGCGACGTGGCCCGGGATGGCCGAGCGCACCATCACGATCTCCGGCCTCTCGAAAACCTTCAGCTGCACCGGTTGGCGTCTGGGCTACGCGATCGCGCCGGAGAAGGAATCGGTGGCGATCCGCAAGGTGCACGACTTCCTCACGGTGGGCGCTCCGGCGCCGCTGCAGGAGGCGGGCGCGATCGGGATGGCCTTCGACGCGGACTATTACAACCACCTCGCGCTCGACTATCGCGCACGCCGCGACATCATGTGCGATGCGCTGCGCGAGGGTGGATTCACCTTCACGGTTCCGGAAGGCGCCTACTACGTGCTCGCCGACTTCTCGCAGCTGAGCGACCTCGGCGACGTCGAATTCGCGAAATGGCTCACCCGCGACGTAGGCGTCGCACCGGTTCCAGGCTCCAGCTTTTTCCGAGCCGGCGATGGCGGCAGCAAGCTCGTTCGCTTCGCCTTCTGCAAGAAGCACGAAACGTTGATCGCCGCCGGAGAGCGGCTCGCGAACCTTCAGGCCCGAGTGTGATGCAAACGATGTCCCGCGCAGAGATCACGACCCCGGAAGTCATTGCCGAAGAGTCCGTGGTGGAGCTGTCGCTCCGCCCGCAGCGGCTCGCCGAGTTCATCGGCCAGCAGAAAGTGAAGGACTCGCTCGCGATCTACATCGAGGCCGCGCGAGCGCGCCACGAGTCGCTCGATCACACGCTGTTCTACGGCCCGCCCGGGCTCGGCAAGACCACGCTGGCGGAGCTGATCGGGCGCGAGCTCGGCGTCAATATCCACACCACGTCGGGACCCGCGCTCGAGAAGCCGGGCGATCTCGTGGGCACGCTCACGAACCTGCGCGCGCGCGACATTCTCTTCATCGATGAGATCCACCGCATGCGCCCCATCATCGAGGAGTTTCTCTATCCCGCGATGGAGGACTACAAGATCGAGATCCGGCTGAGCGACGGGCCCAAGGCGCAGACGATCACGATGCAGATCGAGCCGTTCACGCTGATCGGCGCCACCACGCGCTTCGGCATGCTCACGTCGCCCATGCGCGCGCGCTTCGGCATCCCGCTGCGACTCAACTTCTATCCGATGGAAGATCTCGAGCAGATCGTGATCCGGAGCGCCGAGGTGCTCAAGGTCGACATCGATGAGGGCGGCGCGATGGAGCTCGCGCGCCGTTCGCGCGGCACGCCGCGCGTCGCCAACCGGCTGCTGCGGCGCGTGCGCGACTACGCACAGGTGAAGGGGAACGGGCGCATCACGCGCGAGCTGGCGGACGCCGCGCTCGCGATGCTCGATGTCGACCAGTTCGGCCTCGACGACATGGACGCGCGGATCATCAAGACCATCATCGAGAAGTTCGACGGCGGGCCCGTGGGCGTGAAGACCATCGCGGCGGCGATCGGGGAGGACGAGCTGACGATCGAGGAGGTGTACGAACCGTTCCTCGTGCAGAACGGATTTTTACAGCGCACGCCGCGCGGCCGCATGGCGACGCATCAGGCCTATCGCCACTTCGGTTTTTCGCCGCCGGCGGCCGTTCCGGGACAACCGACGCTCTTCTGAATCGTCCATACATACACCCTTCACGGTGTGCCACTCGAGTGAGCCGATGAGCCCACTCGACGGGACATCCCGGGAGTTGTATGGCCGTTTCCACGCAGGAACGCTGGAAGGAGCACAACGACACCGGACGCCGGCATTTCGAGCGTGCGGAGTTCGCGGACGCCGAGCAGGCGTACATCGCCGCACTACGGCAAGCAACGTTACTCGGCGCGGTCACGCTGACCGAGCTCGGGCAAGTCGCGTTCTCCCTCCGCGATTTCCAGCAGTCCGAGAGCTATTTCCGGCGCGCATTGACCATTCGTGAACAGGCGCTCGGAACCGAGTCTGTCGAGCTCATGCAGGCGCTCAACGATCTCGCGACGCCCTACTACGCGCGGGGCGAGCTCGAACAGGCGGAGCGCCTGTACCGGCGCGCGCTCGCGATCGG
>Ga0068855_100007694_pt1 | contig 13014 bp, 15 predicted proteins | sample KBSCornC52_FD_66592 | JGI IMG/M metagenome (GOLD analysis project Ga0068855, IMG submission 66592) | Corn rhizosphere microbial communities from Kellogg Biological Station, Michigan, USA - KBS Corn C5-2 | ecosystem: Host-associated > Plants > Roots > Rhizosphere > Soil ... | reverse complement strand
TCGCTGCAGGCGATCGGCAACATCCTGGTGCTGGCGATGCTGGTCACGCCCGCGGCCACCGCTCGGCTGCTCACCCAGCGGCTGGCCACCATGCAGCTGCTGTCCGCGGCGCTGGGCGTGGCCGCCGGCGTCATCGGCCTGTACATCTCGTTCTGGTGGAACGTGGCATCCGGCGGCGCCGTCGTGCTGACGACGACGGCCATCTTCTTCGCCGTGTTTGCGGCCGTGGAGCTGGGCCCACGGATGCGGCAGCGAGCTTGACTGGGGAGCGGCTAGTTTATCGCGTGCCCGCTGACTTTCAGACCGGCGCGTAACGGCGGTGCAGCATGATCGTGTTGCCGTCCGGGTCATGCAGGAAGGCCATGTGGCAGACGCCGGTGTCGATCGTCTCGCCGGTGAACTGGACGCCGTCTTGCTCGAGCGTGGCTCGCGCCTCGGCCACGTCCGGAACGCGCAGCGAGATGCCGTTGTGGTTCGGCTCGAACGGCAGCCCCATCCGCTCGGGCTCCCACACGCCGAGCGTGACCTGGCCGGCCCGCACCTCGAAGCCGGTCGGCGTGTCGCGCTCCAGCGGCAGCCCCAGCGTCTCGGTGTAGAAGCTCTTCGAACGCTCGCGGTCGCGGCTTGCGATGGGCACGAAGTCGACCCGCTCGACGGTGATGGGCATGGCTGCCTCCTGGTCGGTGACGACTCCAGGGTAGTCAGCCCGAGCCTTCGTCCGGATATCGTCGCGCACATGCCCGCCGCCATCGACACCGCGCGGATCCGGCTGATGCGGACGACGGCGCAGCTCCTGGCCGGCCCTCCCGCGCGCAGCGTGGCGGCGGTGCCGCGCCAGCTGCTGGCCCTGCAGGCGCAGGATCTGCGCGCCGTGCGGCTGGCCGTGCGCGCTCGCAGCGCCGGCATCACGGCAGCCGGCGTGAACGCCGCCCTCGACCGGCGTGAGGTCGTGATCGGCTGGCTCTGCCGCGGCACGCTGCACATGGTCGAGCCGGAGGACTATCCCTGGCTGCTGGGGTTGACCGGCCCGCCACAGCGTCAGGCGAACGCGCGGCGGCTGCTGCAGGAGGGGTTTCCGCCCGGCCGTGCCGGGCGAGCGGTGCGCCTGATCGAGCGCGCGCTCGTCGACGGCCCGATGGAGCGAGTCGCGATCGGCGAGATGCTGGCCGGCCGCGACCTCGATCCACGCGGCCAGGCGCTCGTGCACCTGCTGTTCCAGTCAGGTTTGGCGGGGGCGACGGTGCGCGGCCCGGTGGTGCGCGGCCGCCAGACGTTCGTGCTCACCCGTGATTGGCTGGGCAACAGCCCGGCCGGTGAGCTTCGTGGAGCCGACCGGGACAGGGCGCTGTCCGAGCTGGCTCGGCGCTACCTGCGCGGCCATGGTCCCGCCACCCCGGCCGACCTGGCGTTGTGGGCGGGTTTGCCGCTGCGCGACGCGCGCGCCGGGTTCGCGGCCATCGGCGGTGAGCTGCGCGAGATCGGGTCGATGGCGATGCTGTTCCGCGGCGCCAGGCGCACGGCGGAGCCGCCGCCGCGGCTGCTGGGCGCGTTCGACGCCTACACGCTGGGCTGGAAAGAGCGCGAGTTCGCCGTGCCCGGCGTCCACTCCCATGAGGTGCGGCGCGACGGATGGATCAAGTCCGTCGTGACGGTGTCCGGCATCGCGATCGGCGTGTGGTCGTCGCGCGCCAGCGGGCGGCGCCTGGCCGTCGATCAGCAGCTATGGGAGCAGCCGTCGGCGGACGACGCCCGGCTGCTGCACGAGGACGCGGCCGCGCTGGCACGGTTCGAGGGCCTCGAGTTGGATTCGCTCGCCGGCTAGCGCTTCTCGGACCCGACCAGGGCGGTCGCCACGCCCAGGCCGATGAAGATGCACCCCGTCACCCAGCGCTGCAGGCTGCGCACCGTCGAGCGCCCCCTCACCCAGCCGGCCGCGCTGCCCGCCGCCACCGCCCAGGCGCCGTCGGTGATCAGCCCCAGCACCGCGAAGGTCAGCCCCAGCACTACGATCTGCTCCGGGATCGGCGCGCCGTTTCGGTTCACGAACTGCGGCAGGAACGCGAAGAAGAACAGCGCGGTCTTCGGGTTGGTGACGTTCACCAGGATGCCCTGGCGGAAGATCAGGCCCAGCCGCGTCTCGCGCGGCGCGGGCGCCTGCGCGCGGGCGGTGCGATCGGCCAGGGTGCGGACTCCCAGGTAGATCAGGTAGGCGGCGCCGATCAGGCGCACCGCTCCGAACGCGATCGACGAGGACACCAGGAGCGCCGACAGCCCCAGGGCGGCCGCGGTGATGTGTACCAGCGTGCCGCAGTGCACGCCGAGCGTGGCCATCAGGCCCGCGCGGCGCCCGTGCTCGACGCTCTGCGAGACGATGTAGAGCACGGCCGGCCCCGGGATCAGGAGCAGCACCAGCGCTGTGGCGACGAATGCCAGCCAGGTGGCGAGATTGGGCATGGTGCGAGTCTATCGGCGCGAAAGGCTGCGGATGCAGCCCAATTGCGATGGTGCTCCGTCCGATCGCCCACCTAGTCTGTGATTTGATGGCAAACGAGCGCAAAGACACGTTGGCGATGGCGATCGACGTCCGGCTGGCCGAGCTGTGGGCTGAGCTGTTCGAGCTGCGCCCCGAGCACCTCGATATGGAGCTGCTGGGGTGGTTCCTGCGCGCCGCCTACGGCCAGGGCTACACCGACGCCCTGCGCGAAACGCAGCGCGGGCAGCTGTGCCTCGATCTTGGCTACGCCGTGCCCGACACCGCGGCGTGAGCCGCCCTGCGGCTGAGCGGCGAACGCCCTTGATACGCTGACGGCGATGACTGCCGCTCCGCGTCTGGTGATCGCGCTTGCCGTCGCAGCTCTGCTGGCGGTGTTCCTGGTCTATCAGGTCGCCCGCGGCTCCGGGCAGCTGATCGTCACCGTCAGCCAGCTGCGCGCCGACAAGGACGGCGCCGCCAAGCACACGGTGCAGCTCACGGGCACCGCAGTCAGGTGCGAGGGCGTCGACTGCGCCACCGCCCAGGCACCCTTCACGATGGTCGTGAAGGACGAGGGGTCGACGCAGACGGTACCGGTGCGCTACTCGGGCGGATCGGTGCCCGACGCCTTCCAGCAGGGCCGGCGGATCATCGTCACCGGGCACATGGCGAACGGCCAGTTCGTGGCCAACCCCGACTCGCTGGTCACGAAGTGCCCGAGCAAGTACTCGGGCGGCGGCTCGGGGGCCTGACCTTGGCCACCGTCGGCAGCGCGCTGCTGCTGCTCGTGCTGGCGCTGGTCACGTACGCCACCGTCGCCTCGGTGCTGGCCGGGTTGCGTCGCGACCGGCGGTTGATGCGCAGCGCCGGCAACGCCGTGATGGCGGCGTTCGTGTGCACGGTTTCGGCCGTGGTGCTGCTCGAGATCGCGCTGGTGCGCCACGACTTCTCGATCGCGGTCGTCCTGCAGCACACCAGCCGCACGCTGCCGACGCCCTACCTGCTGACGTCGCTGTGGGCCAGCCAGCCCGGCTCGCTGCTGCTGTGGCTGACGGTGCTGACCGGCGCCTCCTCGCTGGTGACGCTCCAGAACAGGCACAGGAACCGTGAGCTGATGCCGTGGGTGACGGCGGTGCTGGGCGGCTGCATGGTGTTCTTCGCATCGATGGCGACGATCATCTCCTCGCCGTTCGAGCGCACGGCCGGCGTCGTGCCTCACGACGGGTTCGGGCTCGACCCGGCGCTCCAGAACCCGTACATGGCCGCGCACCCGCCGGCGCTGTATTTGGGCTACGTCTCGTTCGCCGTGCCGTTCGCGTTCGCGATGGCGGCGCTGATCACGCGCCGCACCGACGCCCGCTGGCTGGCGTCCGTGCGCCGCTGGACGCTGTTCGCCTGGGCCTCGCTGGGCGTGGGCATGCTGCTGGGCGCGCACTGGGCCTACGTCGAGATCGGCTGGGGCGGCTACTGGGGCTGGGATCCGGTCGAGAACGCGGCGCTGATGCCGTGGCTGGCCGGCACCGCCTACCTGCACTCGGTGATGGTGCAGGAGAAGCGGGGCATGCTGAAGGTCTGGAACGTGGTGCTGGTCACCGCCACGTTCGCGCTTTCCATCTTCGGCACGTTCCTGACCCGCAGCGGCGTGGTCGACTCGATCCACTCGTTCGTGCAGTCGCCGGTGGGGCCGGCGCTGCTGGTGTTCCTGTCGATCGTGCTGGCGTTCGCGACGACGCTGCTGGTGTGGCGGCTGCCGTTGCTCCGCAGCGACCACAAGCTGGAATCGGTGGTGTCGCGCGAGGCGACGTTCCTGTTCAACAACCTGCTGCTGCTGGCCTTCGCGTTCGTGATCCTGTGGGGCGTGGTGTTCCCGCTGCTGTCCGAGGCGGTGCGGGGCGTGCGCAGCACGGTGTCGGTGCCCTACTACAACTTCTTCCTGGTCGCGTTCGGGCTGCCGCTGCTGGCGCTGACCGGGATCGGCCCGCTGATCGCGTGGCGGCGGGCGACGCCGGGCAGCCTCTGGCGCACGTTCCGCTGGCCGGTGATCTCGGCCGTCGCCGGCGGCGCGCTGCTGGCGCTGCTGGGGCTGGGATCGAGCTGGCCGGGGCTGACGGCCTTCTCGCTGTGCATCTTCGTGACGGTCACGATCGGCCTGGAGTTCGCGCGCGGCGCCTCGGCCCGCCGGGCGATCGCGGGCGGCTCCTGGCCGCGGGCGCTGGTCGATCTGGTCAGCCGCAACCGCCGCCGCTACGGCGGCTACGTCGTGCACCTGGCGGTGGTGCTGCTGGTGGTCGGAATCGCCGCCTCGGGTGCGTACGGCAGCGTCAACCAGGCCGTGCTGAAACCCGGCCAGTCGATGCAGGTGGGCGGCTACACGCTCACCTACACCGGCATGCGATCGACCACCGGTCCCAACTACGTGGATACGGCGGCGCGGCTGGTGGTCAGCCGCGGAGGGAGCACACAGGGGACGCTGTATCCGGCCGTGCGCGACTTCACCGACCACACCGTGAAGACGCAGTCGAACGAGGTCGACATCCGCCACGACCTGCGCGGCGTCGACGTCTACACGATCCTGCAGGGCGCCGACCCGAGCAAGAACGAGGTCGTGATCAAGGCGCTGGTGAACCCGATGGTGAGCCTGATCTGGCTGGCCGGCCTGGTGTTCGTGCTGGGCGCCGCGATCACGATCTGGCCCGATCCGCGCGAGGCCCGCCAGCTCGCGCGACGCTACTCGACCGCGCTGGCCAAAGAGGCGTGAGCACCGCCATCGAGGCCGCCGTCGTGGCGGTCATCGTCGCCACCGTCGTGGTTGCGGTGGCCTGGCCGTTCCTGTCGCCGGAGCGGGGAGCGCCCGAGCAGGCGCTGTCGGCGCGCGACCGCAGCCGGCTGGAGCTGATGGAGCGCCGCGACGCCGCATATGCCGGCCTGCGCGACCTGGAACAGGATCACCGTACCGGCAAGGTCGGCGACGAGGACTACCAGAGCGAGCGCCGGCGGCTGCGCGCGGAGGCCGCGGGCGCCCTGCGAGGGCTTGATGCGCTAGATTCCGAGCCCGATACGTCGTCTCCGGAGGAATGACCGTGGGGTTGTGGCAGCGGTTCACGATGATCTTCAAGGCCAAGGCCAGTCGCACGCTGGACCGGGTCGAGAACCCGGGCGAGACGCTCGACTACAGCTACCAGCGGCAGCTGGAGATGCTGCAGAAGACCAAGCGGGGCCTGGCCGACGTGGTCACCGCCAAGAAGCGCCTGCAGCACCAGACCCAGGGGCTCGAGCAGAGCGTCGTGAAGCTCGACGGCCAGGCCCGCCAGGCGCTCTCGGCCGGGCGCGACGACCTCGCCCGCACGGCGCTTGAGCGCAAGGTGCTGGTGCAGGAGCAGCTGCAGGGGCTCGACCAGCAGATCGCCGGGCTCGAGGAGCAGCAGCGCCAGATGGTCGCGCAGCAGCAGGAGCTCTCGCAGAAGGTCGAGGCCTTCCGCACCCAGAAGGAAGTGATCAAGGCGCAGTACTCGGCGGCCGAGGCGCAGGTGCGGATCGGCGAAGCGACGGCCGGGCTGTCGTCGGAGCTGTCGGACATCGGCGCCGCCACCGCGCGGGCGCAGGACCAGGTGGAGCAGATGCGGGCGCGCGCGTCCGCCGTCGAGGAGCTGGTGTCGACGGGCGCCCTGGACGAGGTCGGCTCGTCCAGCACATCCTCGCTCGACCGCCAGATCGCGTCGCTCTCGGCCGATGCCCAGGTCGATGCCGAGCTCGAGAAGATCCGCACGGAGCTGGCCCCTCCGGCCGCGCCGGCCGGGGAGCTGAGCGAGGGGCAGGCTGCCGAGCCCGCGGCGGCACCGGCCGAGCAGCCGGCCGCCGAGCCGGAGCGCGAGCAGTAGAGCCGGGTCCGGCCGCCTCGTGCGAGGCGAACGTATGTTCGCTATAGTGTCCGCATGCGGTGGCTACCTGACGAACCGCAGCTGGCGCTGTTCGGCCCCGAGCAGCGAGAGCTGCCCAGCGTGGAGTACATGGCGGTCAACGCGCGGCGGATCATCAACACGCTGCCGGCCTCCTCGCGGATGCCGTTCCGCCACACGATCAACGTCTACCGCGGCTGCCGCCACGCCTGCACCTACTGCTTCGCCCGGCCCACGCACGAGTACCTGGGCCTGAACTCGGGCGAGGACTTCGAGCGGCGGATCGTGGTCAAGGTGAACGCGGTCGAGAAGCTCGACCGCGAGCTGGAGGACCCCGCCTGGAGCGGCGACTCGATCGCGATGGGCACGAACACCGATCCCTACCAGCCGGCCGAGGGCCACTACCGGCTGACGCGGGGGCTGGTGGAGGTGCTGTCGCGACGGCGCAACCCGTTCTCGATCCTGACCAAGTCCTCGCTGATCGTGCGTGACATCGACCTGCTGAGCGAGGCCGCGGGGCGGACGCGCGTGAACGTGGCGATGTCGATCGGCACCGACGAGGACGCGGTGGCCCGGATCACCGAGCCGGGCGCGGCGTCGCCCAGCAGCCGGCTGCAGGCGATCTCGCGGCTGGCGGCCGCGGGCCTGCGGCCCTCCGTGCTGATGGCGCCGATCCTGCCCGGCATCAGCGACAGCGAGGAGCAGATCCGGCGGCTGACCCGGGCCTGCCTGGACGCCGGCGCCGACCACGTCAGCCCGATCCTTCTGCACCTGCGCCCGGGCGTGCGCGAGCACTACTTCGAGTGGCTGGAACGGGAACTGCCGGCGCTGGTCGATCTGCACCAGGACGCCTATCGGGCGGGTCCTTACGGGCTGCGCCAGGACCGCGAGCGGGTTGCGTCGATCGTGCGTGACGAGCTCAGCGTGCGAGCAGGTGGATGTCCGGCAGATTCCGGAAGCGCTGGCGGTAATCGAACCCGTACCCCACAACGAACGCATCGGGGGCCGTGAACCCGACGTAGCGCGGCTCGATCTCGATCAGCCGCCGGTAGGGGCGGTCGAGCAGCGTGCACACCTCAACGGATTCGGCGCCGCGGAACCGCAGCGTGGTGAACAGGTAGTTGAGTGTGAGGCCGGTGTCGACGATGTCCTCGACGATCAGCACGTGCGCGCCGCGCACCGGCCGGTCAATGTCCTTCAGCAGCCGGATCCGGCCGCTCGAGCCGGCGGAGGCGCCGCGGTAGGCCGAGATCGCGATGAAGTCCAGCCGGTGGGGGATCGTCAGCCGCCGCGACAGGTCGGCCAGAAAGATCGCGGAGCCCTTCAGCACGGTCACCAGCACCAGGTCGCGGCCGCGGTAGTCGCCGCTGATCTGGCGGGCCAGCTCGTCCACCCGCCCGGCGATCAGATCCGCTCCGAAGGCGATCTCACCGGGCGATGGCGTCAGCAGGTTCTCTGCGGCCACGCTCACGAAGCCTCGCCGAGCTCATACTTCTCGGCTAGGGCCTCGACGTCGCGCCGGTAGAACAGCTTGACCCGCACGTCCGGGCGCAGCTCCCGCAGCCTGCGCAGCTTGCGGTTCTTCTTGGTCACGAGCGATTGCTTCATGGTGGTGATCTCGAGGTAGAGATCCTGCTCGGGCAGGTAGAAGTCGGGAGTGAATGCCTCCAGCGTGTTGCCGTCGTCGTCGACGTCGAGAGTGAAGGTGTGCGGCTCGTATTCCCAGGGAATGCCGTGGTAGTCGAGGATCTGCGCACACTCGAGCTCGGCCTCGTTGGCGAAGGCCGGCGGAGAGTCGCCCGCGTAGGCGTGGAACCGAGGTTGTTCCTGCATTCCGCTTGGAAACTGTACTTCGCAGGGCGGACAGCGCGGTCTATGATCGCCACCCTATGACAGCGGAACGCCCGTTCGTGATCGCGCACCTCTCCGACCTGCACTGCGGGTCGCCGTACTTCGTGGCCAACCTGCTGGAGCGTGCCATCGTCGAGATCAACGACATGCAGCCCGACGTCGTTGTCTGCTCCGGCGATCTGACCACGTTCGGCTACAAGCAGGAGTACACGCAGGCCCGCAGCTACCTCGACCGCCTGGACTGCCCGGACGTGATCACGATCCCCGGCAACCACGACTCCCGCAACGTCGGCTACGTGCACTTCGAGGAGATGGTGGGGCCGCGCTCGACCGTGCTGCGCAAGCACGGCATCACGTTCGTGGCAATCGACTCCTCCGAGCCCGACCTCGACCACGGCGTGGTGGGGCGCAGCCGCTACGACTGGATCGAGGAGCAGTTCCAGCCCGAGGCCGACTTCCGGGTGTTCGTGCTGCACCACCACCTGCTGCCGATCCCCGGCACCGGCCGCGAGCGCAACGTGGTGCACGACGCCGGCGACACGCTGGAGGTGCTGCAGCGTGCCAAGGTCAACCTGGTGCTCTCGGGCCACAAGCACGTGCCGTACGCCTGGCGGCTGGAGGACCTGTTCGTTGTCAACGCCGGCACCGTCTCGTCGCTGCGCGTGCGCGGATACACGCGGCCCTGTTACAACGTGGTCGAGATCGGCGACGACCTGGTCGACATCTACCGCCGCTACCCGTACCACGACCGCGAGACGATCATCCGGTTCTCGACCCGCACGCTGGCCTACGAGAAGCACCCACCCCAGCGTGGGAGCCGCTGATGCGCCCGCGGGTGCTCGCGCTGGTGGACGGCGAGCACTATCCGCAGGTGGTGCGGGCTGCGCTCGAGCAGGCCGCGGCGTCGGCGGACGTCGTCGCGGCGCTGCTGCTGGGCGGCACCGAGAAGCTGGCCGGCGATCCCGACTACGGCGTGCCGCTGGAGACGCTGTCCGGCGACGCCGCCTCCTCGATGCTGGAGGCAGCCGCGCGCCACGGCGCCGACCGCGTGCTCGACCTGTCCGACGAGCCGGTGCTGAGCGAGAGGCGGCGGCTGTGGCTGGCCGCAAACGCCCTCGCCGCCGGGCTGGCCTACGAGGGCGCCGACTTCGAGCTGCGCCCGCCCGTGGCGGAGCCGCTCGAGCATCCGGCGCTGGCGATCGTCGGCACCGGCAAACGGGTCGGCAAGACGGCGGTGTCGGCGCACGCGGCGCGCCTGCTGCACGCGGCCGGCCGCGACGTGGTGGTGGTGGCGATGGGCCGCGGTGGTCCCGCCGAGCCGGAGCTGGTGGTGCCCTCCGACGGACAGCTCGGCGTGCAGCAGCTGCTGAAGCGCTCGCGTGCCGGCATGCACGCGGCCTCCGACTTCCTCGAGGACGCCGTGCTGGCGGGTGTTGCCACCGTCGGCGCGCGCCGCTGCGGTGGCGGCCTGTCGGGCGGCACGTACCTCTCGAACGTGGCCGAGGCGGCCCGTCTGGCCGGGTCGCTCGACCCCGATTTGATCCTGCTGGAGGGCTCCGGGGCGGCCGTGCCGCCACTCCGCGCCGACCGCACGGTGCTGGTCACGTCGGCTCATCGCCCGGCCGCGGCGCTGACGGCGGGGTTGGGGCCGGTGGGGGTGCTCCGCAGCGACCTGGTCGTGATCACCATGGCCGAGCACGGATGCGTCGACACCCGCGAGGCGATCGAGGCGGTTGCGCCCGGGCGGGCCACGGTGGCGGTGACGCTGCGACCGTCGCCCGCGGAGCCGCTCGGCGACGGCTCGGTGGCGTTCTTCACGACCGCCCCGCCCGAGCGGGCGAGCGGCCTGGCCGAGCGGCTCGAGGCGGACGTGGTGGCGGTGGTGCCGGCCCTGTCCGACCGCCAGGCGCTGCGCGAGGCGCTGGCGCGGGACGACGTCGCGGCGGCCGGCACGTTCCTGGTCGAGGTGAAGGCGGCCGCAATCGAGGTCGTCTGTGAGTACGCGGCCGAACACGGAATTCGCGTCGTCTTCTGCGACAACGTACCTGAGCCGACCGACGGCGAGCCCGACCTGGACGCCGCCCTGCTCGAGCTTGCAAGCGAGGCGGTGGCGCTGCGTGCCTGACCAGCGCGAGCCCCGCATCCGCGGCTCCGGCCACCCGCTGCCGTTCTCGAAGGGCCGCATGGCCACCAACCTGTTCCTGTCAGGCGTGGAGGCCGAGCACGCCTACGAGCTGGCGCTCGACATCGAGCGTGCCGTGCATGAGGTGGGCAGCGAAGAGATCGCGCTCGCCGAGCTGCACTCGATCGTCGAGGACGTGCTGCGTCGCGCCGACGGCCCCGCGGCGGTCGAGCGCTACCGGGCCTGGCAGAAGGTGCTGCGTCGGGAGCGGCCGCTGGTGCTGATGCTGGGCGGCGCCACCGGAACCGGCAAGAGCTCGCTGGCGACGGAGTTGGCCTACCGGCTGGGCATCAGCCGGATCACCTCCACCGATGTCGTACGCCAGGTGATGCGCGCCTTCTTCGCACCCGGCCTGATGCCGGCGCTGCACTACAGCTCGTTCGAGGCAGGCGCCGGCCTGAAGATGCCGATGCCCGATCCCGAGCAGGACGATCGCGCGCTCTACGGCTTCATCCAGCAGGCCGAACAGGTGGCGGTCGGCGCGGCGGCGGTGGTCGAGCGGGCGGTGCTGGAGGGTCTGTCGACGGTGGTCGAGGGCGTGCACCTGGTGCCGGGGCTGGTTGAGGTGCCGGAACACCGCGCGGCCACCGTCGTGCAGGTGCTGCTGACCATCCAGGACGAGGAGGCGCACCAGGCGCACTTCGTGGCCCGCGACTTCAGGTCCGGCGGCGTCCGCCCATTGGATCGCTACCTGCGCAGCTTCGGGGAGATCCGTCGCATCCAGGACTACCTGGTGGGCCGGGCGGAGCGCATGGGCGTGCCGATCGTGGACGGCGACGACGGCGAAGAGGCGCTGCGATCGGTGCTCGACCTGATCCTGGAACGCGCCACCGCCGCCCCCGGCGCTGTACCCTGACCGTGATGAGCAACCGAGGCACCCCCGGCCATGGCCACCAAGGCTCGTAGCCCAAAGCAGCAGCCGCGGCCCGAGCCGAAGCTGTCGGAGGAGCGCTGTCCCTGCACCGACCTGGCGTCGGTCAGCGAGCGCAGTGCGCTGGCGGCGGGCCGCTATCTGGGCAGGGGCGACCCGCGCGGCGCCGACACGGCCGCCTGCGAGGCGATGGTGCGCGCGATCGACGCGCTGCCCGTCAGCGGCACGGTCGTGATCGGCCGCAGCGAGCAGGGCCATCCGCTGGCGCCGGGCGCGACCATGGGCGGCGGCGGCATGGAGCTGGAGCTGGCCTGCGATCCGGTCGAAGGTGCGGCGGTGGTCGGCCGAGGCGGGGTGGGCGCGCTCTCGATTCTGGCCGCCTGCGAGCCGGGCGGCATCACTCGGGTGCCACGGATGTACATGAAGAAGATGGCCGTCGGCCCGGTCGCGAAGGGCCGGATCGACCTGCGCCAGGGCGTGACCGAGAACCTGCAGGCGATCGCCGAGGCGTTCGGGCGCCAGGTGGGGGATATCACTGCGGTGGTGCTCGACCGGCCCCGGCACGACGACCTGATCGCCGAGATCCGCGAGGCCGGCGCGCGCATCAAGGTGATCGCCGACGGCGACATCACGGCCACCATCGACGCCGCCATCCGCGGCACCAACGACCATCTGGCAGTGGGCATCGGCGGCTCGTTCGAGGGCATCATCTCGGCGGCCGCGCTGCATTGCCTGGGCGGGGAGATCCAGGGGCAGCTGTGGCCGATGAGCCGCACCGAGATCCGGCAGGCCGGCGAGTACGGCATCGACGACATCAACCAGATCTTCGGCATCGACGACCTCGTCCGGGGCCACCAGATGGTGGTCGGCACCGGCATCTCGAACGGCGACCTGTTGCGTGGCGTGCGCTACTTCGCGGAGGGCGCCCGCACCCAGTCGATCGTGCTGTGCTCCCGCTGCAACCGCGTCCGCTTCATCGATTCGATCCATCTGTTCTCGAAGACCCGACACGAGGAGATTCGCCTGTGACGGCTGAGCCACAGCTGTTCGAGCTGCACGAGCTGGCACGCGAGCGCGGGATCGACGGCTACAGGCTGTTGTCGAAGGCGGAGCTGATGGAGGCGGTCGGCGATCTGCCGCCACCGGGGCCGACGGTGGTCGAGACGGCGGCCGTGCGGGACGGGCTGGCGGTGCTGACGCTGCGCGGCCAGGGCGGCGACAACGCGCTGGCGCTGGAGACGCTGGAGCAGCTGGCCGACGAGGTGGAGCGGCTGGCGGCCGACGAATCGGTGCGGATGATCGCGATCACCGGCTCCGGCAGCCGCATCTTCTGCTCGGGCGCGGATCTCGAGCGGGTGCGCGAGCTGCCCGGCAAGGAGGTCACGGAGCGCGGCAGTCGCGCGTGTGACCGGATCGCGGCGGCGGGCGTCCCGACGGTGGCGCTGATGAACGGGCACGCGGTGGGCGGTGGCATCGACCTGGCGCTGGCTTGTGACTGGCGGATCGCGGCGCAGGGGGCGAAGCTGCGGTTCATCCACAACGAACTCGGTTATTGCCCTCCGTGGGGTGGCGCGCAGCGGCTGTCGCGGCTGCTGGGCGCCGGGGTGGCGCTGCGGCTGTTCGCGACGTGTGACCTCTTGTCGGCGGACGAGGCGCGGACGACCGGTCTGGTGGACGCGGTGCTGCCGCGCGAGAAGCTGCTGGGGCGGGCCGAGAGCATGGCCGGGAAGGTGGCGCGGGC
>Ga0068855_100007691_pt1 | contig 13018 bp, 10 predicted proteins | sample KBSCornC52_FD_66592 | JGI IMG/M metagenome (GOLD analysis project Ga0068855, IMG submission 66592) | Corn rhizosphere microbial communities from Kellogg Biological Station, Michigan, USA - KBS Corn C5-2 | ecosystem: Host-associated > Plants > Roots > Rhizosphere > Soil ... | reverse complement strand
ATCAGAAAGGAGAGGGGAGCAAGCGCTCCGGAGATGCGGGTCAGCAGCGCCTCGCGCGGTCCCGGTGCAGGGATAGCGCGTGCCTCGGAGTTCTGCGCCACGGAGAGGACCCTTCCCGAAAGTAGAGTTTACCGCTTGCAGCCATAGCTCACGGCGGCAAACGATCTTAGCAGACGACGGTGCTTCTGTCAATGCGGTCCGTCAGGCGCGGTTGTGTGTCGCAGAGTGTGCGGCGTCACGCGACCACCACATGTTCCTTCGCCCACGTGTTTCGTGCTGCTGACGCACGGAATGAAATTCCCGCGCTGGATAACCTGCGGCGTAGTGTCAGCCTGCGCGGACACCAATCGTAACCAGAACTACGAACCTCGACCATCGGGCTACTTAGAAATCAGCCCCGTGCTGTCGGGCCGCGGCTTCGTGGATCGGATTGCCGGTTCGGTTCGTTATGCCTATGCGTCCGCCTGCCGCTCCACCCACCACCTCGGATCCACGTCCGGGAAGCAGCGGTCCCGGTCCTCGGCCTCGCCGAGCGCGTTCCAGTCGTCCGCCGGAATCTCCTCTCCCGCGACGATGCGCCGAATTAACGATGCGATTGTCTCGAACTTTCCGGCGTGGTCGTTGACCCGCTGCTCCGCATAATCCCGCGACGCCCACGTCGAGATGGAGAACTGCCAGTCGCTCGATTCAAGAAGCAGCAGCTCGCGCCCGGCCTGCTTCAGGAGCGTCTGGACGCGCGGCTCATCGCCGAATTCAGCCGCGAGCGCCGCCATCTCGCGCTCGGCTTTGTAGATGAGCTCCCACGTCCAGGTAGTCCATTCGTTCAGCCATATCCAGTGGTAGCCGCCCTCGCCCCACGAACCCTCCGGCAGCGAGACCACGCGATTCGGCGGCTTCTCGTCGAGGTGCTCGCCGCAGGTCACGCGCCGCACGCCCGCGTCGTCCAGCGCCCGAATCGCGTAATAGAGGAACTCCGGCCCCTCGAACCACCAGTGGCCGTACAGCTCGGTGTCGTACATCGCAGTGATCACGCCCGGCTCGCCGCGGTCCGCCTTCTCACGCTTCAGAACGTCCCGGACCAGCTCGGCGAAGTTGCGCGCGTGCCGCGGCAACCGGGAGAGGGCACGCACCGGCTCGTACAGCTCCTTGCGGCCCAGGTCGTCGCGCGGCCAGCTCACCCGCCAGTAGCGGAGGTTGCCGGGATAGTGCTTGCGGTGGAACTCCAGGTACCATTCGTCGCCCGGATAGCCCACCTCGCCGCTCCAGACCTGGATGCCGGTCGCGTGGTCCCGCGCGAAGATGGCGACTGGCGCGAGCGGCCGTCCCGACGAGTTGACGAGGTAAGCCTGATAGGGCGAGCGGTCCGCGGTCTCCGGCTGGTACTCCTTCTGGAACTGCGACCAGAGCGCTTCGAGCGCCTTGAACCGCTCGGCGTAGACGCCAACGGCCTCGCCGCCCTTCAGGAGATGCGAATCGACGAAGAAGTACTCGATGCCGTTCTCGGCCAGGAACTCCTCGACGCCCATCCGAAGGACCGGCTGCTCGGTCTGGAACGCGGGGATGGGCGACTGCCAGTGGTAGCTCGGCCGGTAGGCGCACTCGGGCAGCCAGAATCCGCGCGGGTCACGCCCGAAATGCCGCCGGTAGACCGCCGCGCCCTGCTTCACCTGTGCGTCGATGGCCGCGTCCGTCCCGAGCAACGGAAAGTACCCGTGGGTCGCCGCCGACGTGAGAATCTCTATATGACCCGCATCCTGAAGCGCCCGGAACGCGCCCACCAGGTCGCGCCCATACGTCTCGCGAAACTGGTCCAGCACGTGGCTGTAGAACCCGCGCCAGTAGTCCGCCAGCATCGCCATGTCCGGCTGCGCGTTCCGCCGGAACTCCCGCCCGTTCTCCTCCGCGATATTGATCCTCTGGGAGCAATAATCTTCGAACTCCCACGCGAACGTCTCGTCGGCGAGCTGCTCGACCAGCACCGGCGTGAGCCCGATGGTGACGCGGGGCGAGATTCCTTCGGAGACGAGGCGGTGAAAGACGTCGAGGAGGGGGATGTAGCTCTCGGCGGTGACCTCCGAGAGCCAGTCCATGCCGTGCGGCCAGCGCCCGTGCGCGAGAACGTAGGGGATGTGGGAGTGGAGGACGAGCGCGAAGCTTCCGGGAACGGCCTGATGGTCCGGCACGCGGCGCTCCTTTCCGAGCGGAAGCCCGAGCGATTATGCTGCGAGGGTCAGCATACCACCGCCGGCCGCGACGCGTCAATGCGCGATGGACCCGTCCGCGTGCTGTGTCCCCGTCCGGCAGGACGTTCGGCTGCAAGCCCGCGAGCCACGGATCTTTACATCCGTGGTACCGCAGGCCCGCGAGACATGCATTTACATGCATGGTTGCGACGGCACGTATGGTTCCCACGCCGTCCATGCTTGCCATCAACCCGCTACTTTGCCGCGACCATCATCTCGTCCGCGGGCTTGCCGTCCAGCGTCTCGGCGAAATGGCAGGCGGACGTATGGGCTGGATGGATGGGGCGGAGGGGGGGAACTTCCCGTGCGCAAACCTCCTGCGCCATGGGACAGCGCGTTCGGAACCGGCAGCCGCTCGGTATCGCGACAGCGGTCGGCACGTCTCCCTCGAGCAGCGCCCGCTCATGCCTTCTGGACGGGTCGGGGATGGGAACGGAGGCGAGGAGCGCTCGCGTGTACGGGTGGAGCGGATTCGAAAAGACCTCCTCGCTCGGCCCCTCCTCAACGATGACGCCAAGATACATGACGGCCACCCGGTCGCAGGTGTGACGGACCACGGAGAGGTCGTGCGCGATGAAGAGGTAGGCGAGGCCGCGCTGCTCCTGAAGGTCCTCAAGGAGATTCAGAATTTGGGCGCGCACGGAGATGTCGAGCGCCGAGATGGGCTCGTCGAGGATGAGGAGCTTCGGGTCCGTCGCGATGGCGCGCGCGATACCGATTCGCTGCCTCTGGCCGCCGGAGAACTCGTGGGGATAGCGCTCCGCGAACTCCTGCCGCAGGCCCACCTGGACCAGCAGCGCCCGCGCCCTCGTCAGCCGCTCGCGTCGGGTCCGCACGATTCCATGCGCCCGAAGCGGCTCCGTCACAATGTCCCCGATCATCATGCGGGGGTCGAGGGCGGACATCGGGTCCTGGAAGACGATCGACATGTCCTTGCGAAGTGAGCGCATCTGCCGCTCCGACATGCCGGCAAGCTCGCGGCCCTCGAAGATGACGCGGCCCGCGGTTGGCCTGATGAGGTGCAGGATCGCCCGTCCCGCCGTCGACTTTCCGCACCCGCTCTCGCCGACGAGTCCAACCGTCTCGCCTTCACTGACCGTGAGGTCGATGCCATCCACGGCGTGCACGGTCTCGCGCACCGTGCGCAGGCCATGCCTCCTCGTCACCGAGAAGTGCTTCTTCAGCCCTTCTACCCGCAGCAACATCTCACCCATATGAATGACCTAACGGCAAAGGCATTTTGGACAGGATTTACAGGATAACGTCAAAGGCACGATGCACCGCGGAGCAGTAGAGCACGCAGAGAGATTCACAAGTCCGATTCGCGACAATTCGCGTTATTCGCGGTCAAATCACCGTTGACGTTATCCTGCCAATCTTGTAAATCCTGTCTAATGAATCCCGTCGCTTAACCTCCGTAGAGGTAGCAGCGGACTGTCTGGCCGGGTTCGGGCTCGGTCGGGAGCGGCTCGCGGGTCCGGCAGATGTCCATGCGACGCGGGCAACGGTCCTCGAACGGGCAGCCGGGTGGCAGGTGCGCGAGGTCCGGTGGCTGGCCGGGAATCGATACGAGCCGCGCCCTTCGGTCCGCGTTGAGCTGCGGAAGCGATTCGAGCAGACCCACGGTATAGGGGTGCTTCGGCGCGCGGAATATCTGCTCGGCCGTGCCCTGCTCGACGATCTGGCCGGCGTACATCACCAGCACGCGGTCGCACATCTCCGCCACGACCCCCAGGTCGTGCGTAATGAGCAGGATGGCGGCGTTCGAGCGCTTTTGGAAGTCCGCCATCAGCGCCATGATCTGCGCCTGAACCGTTACGTCGAGCGCGGTGGTCGGCTCGTCCGCGATGAGCAGCTCCGGGCTGGTCGAGAAGGCGATGGCGATCATCACGCGCTGGCGCTGGCCGCCGCTGATCTGGTGAGGATACTGCTTCAGGCGGATTTCGGGAGAGGGGATGCGGACCAGCCGGAACAGCTCCAGCGCGCGGTTGCGCGCCTCCCGTTTGGACACCTTCGCATGCGCCCGAATCGCCTCCGTCACCTGCTCCCCGAGCGTCATGGTCGGATTGAGCGACGAGAAAGGGTCCTGGAAGATCATCGCCATCCGGCCGCCGCGAATCGCCCGCATCTGCCGCTCGGGGAGATTCAGTATCTCCTGCCCGTCGAGCTTCACCGAGCCACCCGCGATTCTGCCGGGAGGGTTCGGGATGAGCCGCATGAGCGACAGCGACGTCACGCTCTTGCCCGAGCCCGATTCGCCCACGATTCCGACCGTCTCGCCACGGTGGACGTGGAAGCTGACGCCGCGTACGGCCCGCACGATTCCGCCGCTCGTGTGGAACTCAGTCTCCAGGTTTTCGACTTCGAGGAGGGGCGCGTCCAAGCAGGGGTCCTTATGAGTGGCACACCGATGCGATGGGGGAGTGTGGATATGTCAATCTACCTCAGCCGATTCCCGCGTGTCAAGCGAACGTACCTCCCGGCTGCGTGCCGCAGAGTGTGCGGCGTCACGCGGCCATGCCATGTTCCTCGGCATGGGTGTTTCGTGCCGCGGCGTGCAGGCTTTGGGAATGCGTTGAGACGGTTGCGTCCAATGCCCGACTCACAAGGCCGCCGCATTCCCCCTCATTTCGGGAGCTGCGGCGGCCGGCAATTGCATTTTGTCGCGGGCTATGAACCGGAGCTTGCACTTGCGCTCGCCGGCGGGGCAGCGCTCGGCGTCGAGTCGGCCTTCGATTCCGTCTTCGCCTCCGGTTTCGTTTCGGCCTTTCCGCCCGATTCGCTCGAATCGTTCGCGGAATCGGTCTTTGCACTCGCGGCGGTCTCCGGCTTCTTTTCGGCCTTCGAAGCTTTCGCGTAATCGTTCACATAAAAACCCGGCCCCTTGAAGACGATCCCGACGGGATAAAGGAGCCGCCGCAGCTCGCCGCCGCATCCATCATGGACGGTAAGGGCGTCCTCCGTGATTCGCTGAACCGTCTCGAACTGCTCTTTACAGGTCTTGCACTCATAACCGTAGGTCGGCATCTTGCGGTGTCTACCTCGCTTTCGCGGATTGTCTCGTACGACGAATATGGTTTAGCGTTCCCGACTCAATTCGTTGACGAACGCTCTGTAATCTTCCTCTATTTTACTTGATGAGCGCGGTTTTCGCCAGCGCCCGATCCGCCAGCTGGAACGGTGCGCCGACACCTGCCGGACAAGCGTACAGCTTGCCTTTTGTGGGGTGCTATGTTATAATTTGTCCAGTCTTCTCGCGCCGTATGAGAGAGTGGGTCACCGCCCGCTCTTTTGTGTTATTGCAGCAGTGCGAGGGCGGCAATCGCTGTTTAGCGGATATGCGCGGCCGCCCCCGCGGGCGGCTTCCATTTCGTCAAGCCTGCGCCAGGATGGCGGGAACAGCGGCGCATTGGCGCGCCGACAACTGAATAGTCTTTCAAAGTTAATAGCGGACAGGGAGAAAGGTGTTATGAACGGAGATTTCCTCGAGGCGCTGCAGGCAATCGCCAAGGAGCGCGAGATATCGGCGGACGCGCTGCTGGAGACCGTAGAATCGGCCCTCGTTACGGCCTACAAGAAGAACTTCGCCGCGCAGGGTGAGATCAAGGTCCGAATCAACACCGCAAAGGCCACCTTCCAGGTCTTCTGCCTGAAGACCGTTACGGAAGAGGAGGAGCCCGCTCCCGACCAGATTACGCTCGATGAGGCGCGCAAGTACGACCCGGACGCCGTTGTCGGAGAGACCATCGAGATCGAGGTAACGCCTGGAACCGTCGGCCGGATCGACGCCCAGACGGCCAAGCAGGTCCTCGTTCAGAAGATCCGCGAGACCGAGCGCGAGAAGGTCTTCGAGGAGTATAACGAGCGCGTCGGCGAAGTGGTAACCGGCACCGTATCGCGCCGCGAGTACAAGAACATCTTCATCAACCTCGGCAAGATCGAGGCCGTTCTCCCGCCGCAGGAGCAGGTCGAGACCGAGCCCTACCGCTTCAACGACCGTCTCAAGCTCTACATGCTGGAAGTGCGACGCACGCCCAAGGGACCGCAGGTCATCGTCTCTCGCACCCATCCGAGCCTGATTCGCCGCCTCTTCGAGCTGGAGGTGCCCGAGATAGCCGACGGCGTGGTCACCATCAAGTCGGTGGCGCGGGAGCCGGGAGCGCGCTCGAAGATTGCTGTCTACTCGCGCGACGAAAAGGTCGACCCGGTCGGGAGCTGCGTCGGGCATCGCGGCAGCCGCGTCCAGGCGGTCGTCAACGAGCTCTACGACGAGAAGATCGATATCGTCCGCTGGTCCGCGGATCACGGCCAGTTCATCGCGGAGGCGCTCTCCCCGGCCAAGGCCGTCAAGGTCACGGTAAACGAGGAGGCGAAGAGCGCGTTCGTCATTGTTCCAGACAACATGCTCTCGCTCGCGATCGGCAAGTCCGGCCAGAATGTCCGCCTCGCCGCCCGCCTCACCGGCTGGCGCATCGATATCCGCAGCGAATCGCAGGTTGCGAAGGCGGCGCTCATCGCCGCCACGACGCCGGATGGTGAACATGAAGAGGGCCATGAAGCCGTCACCGAATCGACTCACGCGCCGGATATCGCCATAACCGCTCCTCGCCCGGAGCCCGTCGCGGTGGGCGCGGGACCCGAAGCCGCGTCGCAGCCCGCTACGCCCGCGATCCCGGTTTCGCAGCTCTCCGAGGATGAGGCCGACGACAGCCTGCCAATGATCGAGATTCCCGACTTTGCGTGGGATGAGACCAGTAACGGCTCCGGCCACGAAGGCTAACGACGTAGTGCTGAGTGCTGGGTAGAGAGTGCCGGGTCAGCGCCTCCGCACTCTCTACCCAGCACTCAGCACCCTCTACTCCTCACTCCCATGCGACCGAAACACACTCCGCTGAGAACCTGTGTCGCCTGCCGAACGACCGGCGACAAGCGCGGCCTCCTCCGCGTCGTCCGCCAGCCGGACGGCGCGGTCGCTTTTGACGCCAGTGGCAAGGCCAACGGCAGGGGCGCGTACGTTTGTGCCAGCGCAAAGTGCATTGCGCTCGCGCGCAAGCAGAAGAAGCTGGACCGCAGCCTCAAGGCGACCGTCGCCCCGGAAGTGTTCGAGAACCTCCTCGCACACGCCCTCCCCGAGCCCGCCTCGCCGGAATCGCCCGTCGCGAACCCACCGATGTAATCGTGGTGTCCGTCCGGCAGGACGGTTGGCTGAAAGCCCGCGAGACACGGATTTTACATCCGTGGTTCACCGAAAGCCCGCGAGACACGGATTTTACATCCGTGGTTCCCGAAAGCCCGCGAGACACGGATTTTACATCCGTGGTTCCCGAAAGCCCGCGAGACACGGATTTTACATCCGCGGTCAACGGGAGCCCGCGAGACATCCGTTATAGATGCATGGTTGCCCGCAGTCCCGTTGCCATCCGCGGGCAAACCCATCAACGCATGGATTCCACTGCTGTAGTCGCGACGTGAACGGTGAGGAGATTCGTGAGGTTGCGGCCGGGAGAGGCGAGGGTGCGGCCCCGGTAGTACATCGCCATGGACGCGCCTGCGTCCAGATTCATCGCGTCCCGGCAGCCGAGTGCGCGCATCACTTCCGCCAACTTGCCGAACGTCGCGGGCGAGAGCGTGTTCACGATGAGCAGATGGTGATCCGCCGTAATTCCCACCCCCATCCGCCGGGTCGAGCCCATAACATGCGGGTCATGGAATCCCTCCGCCTCCGGCTGCACGTCCACCCGTCCATCCAACACGAGCGCCGGTCCGCACGAGAGCACTGTTTCGTAGGGTGACCAGTCCTCCGCGTGCCCCCATTTCACCCGCCTGATGAGCGCTTCGTTGTCGCGCGTCAGCGCCAGGGCGGTTCCCATCATCCCCTTCGTGACTACCCGGCCGCCGCAGACGATGTCCCCGATGGGCTTCAGGGTCTCCTTCGAAAAGTATGCGCCGTTTATTGCGATTGTCGGGTGGCTGCGGGCAAGAAGAGTCGAGAAGGGCTCCGCGCCGGACGGGCATCCGCTCGCCGTCTGCACGGAAACGCGGACACGGGGATCGGCGAGGTTCACGCGGATGACGCGGCATGGAATCCCTGCCGCCGAGACGCTGAACAGCGCGTCGGGCGGCTCAGTCCGCGGCGCGGCGAGTAGTGCGCAGAAGGCGATTAGACGGGCGAGCATGATCGGTTATCGGTTGAACGGAGCTCCGGGCGGTGCCTGACAAGCGGCGAAACAGAAAGTCCCTCCCAGGAAATCACGGAAGGGACGAAAACGAGGATATTTGGCATTACTCCAGGGTCACGATTGAGATTCGCTTGATCGTCTCCGGATAGCGCTTGCCCTGCCACAGGATGCGGACCATCTCGCCGCGCCGAAGCGAGAGGGTCGCCTTGCGGAACGCCTCGACGGTGGGGGTGGCCGCGCCGTTCACCTTCAGAATCACGTCACCCGCCCGGATGTCCGTCTCTGAGATGCACGAGCCGCTCTCCATCGTCTTTATGACGACGCCGACGCTCTTGCCGTCCAGACCCACGCGCATCGCGGTCTCCGGCGTCAGCGTAGAAACCTCGACCCCCAGTCCCGCCGTCCGGATTCCACTGTCTATTTGACTGACGCGGAGCGCGGGAGGCTCCGTAATGAGCGTCTTCGCGGTCTTCTCCACTCCGTCGCGGGAATATGTGATGGACACCTCCGCGCCCGGCGAAAGGTGGCTGACGGTCACGCGGAAATCACGCTCGCTCAGGATCGGCGTCCCGTCGATCCGGGTAATCACGTCCTCGACATGGAGGCCAGCCTTCGCGGCCGGGCTCGACGCGGGCGGCTCCGCCTTCACCAGAGCGCCGGCCGCAACCTTGTAGGCGGCCGAGAGGCGCGGTGTCACTGTCTCCGGCTCCACTCCAAGGTAACCGTAGCTGACGGACCCCTTCGCCCGGAGCTGGTCCACGACGAACCGGACCTGATTGATGGGAATCGCGAATCCAATGCCGACGCTGCCGCCGGTCTCGCTCTCGATGGCGGTATTGATTGCGATGACTTCGCCGTCGAGGTTAATCAGCGGACCTCCCGAGTTGCCGGGATTGATAGCCGCGTCTGTTTGAATCATGTCCGGGTAGAGTCGGCCATCCCCCTCGCCGTTCTGGTCCCGAATCTCCTGCTTGCGGCCCAGCGCGCTCACGACGCCGACTGAGAAAGAGCCCTCGTACTTATAGGGGCTGCCGATGGCGATGGCCCACTGCCCGATTCGCACCCTGTCGGAATCGCCCATCCGTACGAACGGAAACGAATCGCCGTCCATCTTAATCACGGCCAAATCGCTCCGATAATCGCGACGCACCGTCCCCTCGATCTCGCGGCCGTCGTGCAGCTTTACCATTACGCGATCGGCGTTTCCCACGACATGGTCATTCGTAACCACCCAGCCGTCGCGCGAAATGATGAAACCGGAGCCGGTGCCCTGCGAGCGGAATGTCTTCTGCTTGCCGTGGCCCCATCCCTTGGAATCGTCGTCGATCTCCGCAGCGCCGCGCACGGTCTTGCGAGCTGTGATGGTCACGACAGCCGGTTCCAGCTCGTCCGCAACGGATACGAACGCATCCTGCACCGCGCCCAGAACCGCGCGCGCCGGCGGCTGAGTCGACTGGGTGGCCTGACCGGATTGCGGAGGCGTGTCCGCCCGAACGGCTGGCAGGGGAGCGAGAGCGAACGGCCCGGCGGCCAGCGCGGCCGCAATTGCCGCTGGCGTCAACAACCGAAACGTCCGAACGGGGCGAGGGTCGAATCCTCGGGGCGAGAAGCCGGCAGGCATTCGGAGCATCGATATCCTCCAAAAGATCGGCGCTTCGAGGAGCCGGAGTGAAAGGTACGGAAGGTCGGGCAAAACAGAAAGCAATCAAAAGCCCGCGCGTCCGCAAAAGGTACGGCCCGGACTTAACAGAGTTCTTGCCGGTATATCGGGAGCGCGGCGGCAGTTTTGAAGTAACTTTTTGAGACCGTGCGGGGTCCGCTGGGCGCGGCAGGGCGTGGGACCGCGTACTTCTACCAGATTCGGACGCGCGGAGAAGGGGAGGGGTTCTCATAGAATCCGGCTGGCCGCCGGGCGCGCGAGCGAAGGATTTGGACACCGTTGTCCTGCCTGATCGTACAGCAAACGTTCAGAAAACGCAAGTGCGGATCGGCATCCGCGGATTATTTTCTCACCTTATGCAGGCCGGCAATTGGTCATGATATCCGCACTCCATACGGTCGGCGGGCTGTACCCCGCCGCTTCCATGCCTGCGGCCAGCCCCGCACCAGACACTCACCGGGCGCGGAGCGACACCAGGCCTGTACATCTTGCGCACGAAGGTGCGGAGTTGGCGCGAAGGGCATGAGAGCGGGAGGGTGCAGCCTCCCGTACGCCGCGGAGTGCACCCTGCCAGCTGGGGCCGCCTGCGTAAGGTGAGTTATTTATCTCGCGCGATTGCACATACGGGCGACAGTGCGCAATGACTATTTTGGGCGAAGCTGCCGGACGTCGTCGGGCCGGACGCGCGCACAGCCGGAGATACCCCGGCTGTGCGTGTTGAATCCCTTCCGGCGACTATTCTCATGCCGCTTTCCGTCCCGATTGGCAGCGGAACCTGCGACGACCTAACCGACGCTCTGCGCCGCGGCTCTGTGCCTGTTCTCGCCCGCCGGCCCGTTAAGCGGCTTGTAACACTCTGATTCGATGCTGCTCGCACTGCTGAGCTCTCTCCAGTGGCTTTGGCAGAGGTACTTTCCGCGGGCAGTAACGTAGCCAGGGATGAGCGTCCAGATCGCGCGGCACTTGCAGCCGGGGGCGCTGCATGCGAGTGACGTCATTACTCCTCCTTCGAAGCGCCGAAGAGGACGGTGTCCGCCCTCTTCGGCCATCGGTCAGGTTGCGGGCTCACCATTGAGCCCTTCTCTGTGTCGAACGCGAACCGGTAGACTGAAGTTCCGCGGATTCCGTGCCGCCTTTACCGTCGCGTCAGGCTCGGCGTCATCGAAAAGTCGTAATGTGAACGCGCCGTCCATTGCAACCTTCTACGCAAAAAGAGGGTTAGAAGCGTTACAGCAATTGCTCCACACCGTCTGATACTATGGCCGTCAGTACAAGTACGTACGAAAGTCGTATGCAATTGCGGCCAATGGCTCGGTCGATTCACACCTGCCGATACCGCGGATCGCTAAACCACTTACCTGGCAAGGACCTGGGATATGACATATGCAGGTGGATTGGCGGCGCTCCTCGCTGCCTCATGGCTCCTGTTCCGCCACAGATACCAAATCGCTGACATCTTCACCAGGAACGCCGAGGCGATTCGCGTCGATTCACGCCCTGTGGAGCGGGTGCCTGTTGCCGCACGTGCGCAAGACCTGTTCACGGACAGCCTCATCAGCGCATGGGTTGTCATTTGCATCTACGGTCTCCTACTGATGCTCCTGCCGTCCGTAGACCTGAATACTGGCGACCTCCTGATCACGCTCGTCCCGATGGCGGCTGCATGCGCGGCGCTGCAGAGGTGGCGCTGGTCGCGAAACGCCCTGATGGGCATTTCAGCGTTGATCCTGTGTGACGCGGGTTGTGCGGCAATGAGGCTCGCGCGCGTACACGATTCGCCCTTTCCGAAGATGCTGGTTCACCCGAAACTCTGGCAGGTCGTACTCAGCGGATTCAGCGGGACTCCGTGGTTTGGCGCTGGCGTGGTTACGCTTGCGGTAGTCACTATGCTATGGCTTCCGCGTCCATCCGTCCGGGCCACGTTCGAGTATCGCAAACGCGCAAAGACACGCCGGTGTCAACTGGGCATCGCCGCCGTGCTCATAGCGGCATACTGCTGTGGATTGAGTGTCAGCGGGTTGTCTCGGAACCTCGACATCCAGCCGATTATAGCGGCGGCCCCGGGCCAGCCACTCGAGCGAATCGCTCTGAGGCCGGGCGCCCTCAGGCGGCGAGTCGAGCAAAGATGAATAGCATGAACGCTGCGGAGGCTCCGTAGCTCAGTCGCAGGACCGCCCAAAACGCCTCGCTGCGCGTCAGCGAGGCGTATTCCGTTCTGAACCGCCCGACCCGCCAGATAAGCAAGAGATAGGCGCAAGCCAGCACAAGCGCGTCTGCCGGCTGGTAGAATCGGCTCGCGAGGGCGACCGACGTGATTCCGGCGGCCACGAACGCGAGCTGCGATACGCGAAGCCCGCCCCGCGCCCCGAGCGCCACGCAGATCGTCCGGTCGCCACGCCGCCTGTCCTCCTCGATCTGGTAGACCTGCGTGAGCGGGTACATCCCGAATGTCGTCAGCGCGGCCGACGCCGCGCCCAGCAGTCCCCGCAGCCCCGCCGCCGACCCAATCTCCCCCCTCGCCACCGCCCATCCCGCCAGAAATCCCAGCGCTCCCTGCCCGCCGCAAACGACCAGCGTCGACAGCACCAGCTTTGCCTTCCATCGGCTCGCCGGGTGCGAATAGAGCACGCCAAGAACAACGAAAGCAAGGTAGATGAAACAGAACGCCGGACCGCCGAACAGCGCAAGCACGAATCCCGCCGCCTGCATGGCAACCGAGAGGGGAAGCAGCGATTCACGGACAGCGGGCGGCCGCTCCATTCCTCCCACGGGTCCCTCGTCGCGGTCGAAATACGAGTTGTAGGCCGTGATTCCGGTGTAGAGGAAGAAGTGGAAAGCGATGAACGTGGGAATGAGCCGCCAGGCGGGCCGCTCGCCGGAGACGAAGTAACCCCACAGAAAAATGGGGGCCAGCGTTATCTGGAAGGGGACCCGAA
>Ga0068855_100007688_pt1 | contig 13022 bp, 12 predicted proteins | sample KBSCornC52_FD_66592 | JGI IMG/M metagenome (GOLD analysis project Ga0068855, IMG submission 66592) | Corn rhizosphere microbial communities from Kellogg Biological Station, Michigan, USA - KBS Corn C5-2 | ecosystem: Host-associated > Plants > Roots > Rhizosphere > Soil ... | reverse complement strand
GATCACATCGAGTCGGGAATGATCAACGGTCCTCGCGTCATTCCCTCGGAACGCATTAACCTGAAAGGCACTCCCGAAGAGGCTCGGGCAGCCATCCGGGCCATGGCAGCCAAGGGCATCAAGAACACCGGTGAGATCGCACTCACGCCCGTACCGGGGCCGTCCCCGCAGGAGATCGAAGTTTTAAAGGCGGTGGTCGATGAAGCCGCCAAGGTTGGTGTGCAGGTCAACGTCCATTCTGTCAGTACCCCTGCGACGGTTGCCGCCATCGACGCTGGCGTGCGCCGCTTTGTGCACCTTCCGAACAAGGATTGGACCAGCCGTGAGGCGGCTGCGAAGCTCGCGTCGACCAACTCGATCGTGGCGGGCTTGAATGCCTTCGGGGCGCCCATCATCGATCGGGAATCTGCGGCTCCCGCACTCGTTCAATTTCCCAAGGACGACTCCCCGCGCTTCCGCGACGGCAAGGCGTGGCCGGAAGCTATCGCCGGTGCGAACCGGGACGCCAACGGCAAGGCGATGGGCACTGAGGCGGGCTACACCATTGTGAATGCCCGGACCATCTGGGATGCGACTAACGGCAAAGGTCTGGCCTTCTCCACGGATCAGAACTACGCTGACATCGTGGTTTTAGAACACGAGTTGAAATCGTTCAGCATTATGTTCTCGATGCAGGACATCTTCCAGATCATGGGTCCGAACACCGCACAGTATGTGGGGATGGCGGATCAGATCGGAACGCTGGAACCGGGCAAGCTGGCAGATATCATTCTGCTGGACAGCAATCCACTCGATAATATCTATGCCCTGCTGAAGACCAAGGTCGTCCTGAAGGGCGGCAAGGTCGTCGTCGACAAACGCTGAGCCGCGCCCCAGAGGCTTGCCCGGCTGGATCGCCGGTTCACTTCTGATGTGGGGGCGTGGTGGGGGCTCCGCCATTACTCGGAGCCCCTAGAAAGTCGTCGAAGTCGACTCCGTTCGTTTTGGGGGTCACGGTGGCAGCCCGGGTGGTTGTGAAGCCGATCATGCGTCCCATAAAAATCACGCTGATCCATATGACGATCGACAGTACGGCTACTACTTTGCCCACAGAAGGCGCTGATGGCGCGTTCTCCCAGCGATGAACGGTCCGGCCGGCGGTCAGCTCGAAGACCCCCATGTTGAGGCCGGCGAGAACCAGCAAGACCATTTTCGTTCGGAAATAAAAATTGTGGTAATACACCACGGGGTTTGTAATGAACATGAGCGCCCCGGTCACCGCCGTCAGAGCGAATGCGGCCCAGGTCCACTTCAGGATGTCAGATGCCATTCTTTGGAACGATCGCTGGCTCGAAGCTACGCCCAGTAAGCGGAGATCGATAATCGCGATGGTGCCGAAAACCATCGCCAAACCAAAAACGTGAGTCGATTCGATCAGGGGGAACAGAAAGAGCGAATCGCGAATTCTGGTAGCGAGGCCGGACGCCTGCAGAGATGTGAGAAGCGCGGCGATATCCATGAGCCCGCTTTAGTCCCGTCTCCGTAATGATCTTAAGTTTTGTGTTTGCATCAGGCCTTGGTTGCCGGCGACCAGGATCCCCAGACATGGTCATAGGCAATCAGGCGTCCTAAAACGATGATGCACGCCCAGATCAGGAATGTCAGTATCGTAACCCATTGAATGGATTTGCGATGCACCAGCGTTTCTTCCCACTCTTGTTCGTGTTTCCGGAGTCTGCTTTGAAACATGGCGGCGATCACCGTAGCGACCGCCACCAGAAACATCTTCACCCAAAACGAAATGGTTATCAACTCGCGCACTGGCTCCCCGATTACCATCAGGATTCCGGTTACCAACATCAAAAGCAGCGCGCCCGTTAGCCAGGGGCCAAACCGATTCGCGGTTTGGCGCAGGGTTTGGTCCATCCCCGCCCACCCCAGAATGCGGAGGCTCATCATGAGTACGGAGCCCAACACCACTCCAATGCCTACAATGTGAATGGATTGAATGGTGGGGATAACCCACGCGTTATGGTTTTGGATAAAAACGCTCAAAAATGTAGTGGATAGCCACTCGGCAAAATGATTCAAGTCAATGGTTCCTGTTAGAAGGTGCTTGCGCCGAGAAGTTCGCTGCCCTTCACTGTGTCGCAGGTCTTGCCGGGAGCAGGCGGTGTTTTCCAGGGGCACTTGGCGATGGCGCTGCCACCGACGCGGGATCCAAAATTGCTGCCATCCCGAAGAGGATTCATCTTGACGCTGAAGATCGTTCCGATAGGGAACATAGCCGCCGTAATTCCCTGCTGTGCGACCGCCGCGGCGCCCGCCATCTCTACGCCCCAATCGGCGTTCTTCCCGTCTTTGTCTTTGACCAGCTTGCCGTCGGGTCCGATCAAATAGAAGTGCAGCTCAGCATGGTTAGCCTGTGCCACGAACTGGTAGGCCACCCCGGTCAAGGTCAGGGTTTTGGTCTGATCGTACATGGCGAAGGAATGGTGTGCTAAAGCCGGCGTAACCAGGAGACCCAACGGTAAAAGAGCTAGTAATCCTGCAATCAGCAGGTTTGAGGTAAATGGTTTTTTCATGATAGTGTTCATCCTTAGAAATTAGCAGCTGCAAACAATCGGTTGTTTCCGCAGCGCTCTCGATTTTTTTTACTTGAAAACGTCCAGTATATCCTGGGGCAGAGCATCCTGCGGCTTATCCCAGCCGACTTCGAAATACTTCTCCCAGTCCTGAGCCCATGGACGACCGTAGTAGTCGATATAGCGAGGGTCGGCTTTGGTAAGCTGAGTCGGCCTGCCATTGGTATTCCGGAGATTGCTTAAACATTCGATGTAAGTGTAGCGATGGTTCGGATCGGCCGCGGTGGCGCGCCGGGCATAACGATAGGTGGCACGCAACGGCTGAACGAAAGCTTCCGGATCGTAAAACACCGTCTCGTGATCCAATCCCACAAACTTGCCGCCGGCGTCGTAGACCGGCTTAAAGGTTTCTACCGTTTCGATCTTGTCGCTAAATTCGAACATCGAATGCGATAGCGTCCAGGCTTGCACATTCGCGGTCCAGGCAACCAGAGTGGTTCCGTCCCAGAATCCAACCGTCTCGCCATACCACTGCGGGACCTTTTGCACATGCTCTTTTCCAATCAGCACCTGGCGCAGGAAGTTGGCTGCAATGCCGGAGAGGAACTGGACGTTCCAGGGAGTCATGGTGAGCTGAAAATTTCCGCCTTGCGACGCCTGAGACCACCAGCGCATGAATCCTTCCGGATAACAGAAAGATGCTTCCCACTGCGGCGCATTGTCCACGGCCTCGTGATAATTCATCTGTACCATGCGTTTTTGATACTCGGGCGTGAGCAGCGACAGTATCGTGGGGACTTGGTTGACCGTGCCCCAAATCCATTCGGCACCATGGTCGGCCTCCTGGTCGCGCGTATAATAGCCGTCCCAGTCGGGCGTAGTCGCCTTGGTATAGACCGTAGGCCCGCCCTTGGCCTTAGCTGCGGCCAGCAAGGCCTGGTAGTGTTCCTTGGCGGTCTTATACGGGTACGGGCTCACAATCTTTTCCCGCGGATAATCCTCTTTGCAGTCGCCCCAGGATGCCGACGATGGCGGCTTGTCGCCGATGCGGTGCGAGGTCCAGATATCGGTTAGCTGGCGCGGAGTATTGCATCGGAAATAGCGCTGGTCAGACCAAAGCGCCTTATCCTTGTAGAAATTTTTCGACAAAAACAAATCCGACGGCAGCGCCTGCATACCTGCCGGCGGGCCGGGGAATGTCGGCGTATTTCGCCGGAAGCCCCCACGTCCTGCCTGCCCCGGTAGACCACGAATCTGTTGCCCGGGCTGGGCCGGCTGCGCCTGTTGCGCAAAAACCGGCGCGACCGGAACTAGGGACGCGAACAAAAAAACTAATAATCCAGCTTTCATTTGACCTCACTCCACCAGAGTCGTTTCGGACTGATTTACGCTATGCGGGACCAATCATACACCGTGGGTGCGAAAGCTCGCAAGAGCCTAAAAGCGTACAAAAAAATCCGCATAGCGGAATTCTGCTCCTGCGTTAGGGTGTCCGTGAAGTCGTCTTCGGCAGCAGCAAGGGTTGGCCGACCGATGCGCGACAATAGAAAGGAAAATCATGAGAATCCGCTATGAGCTTTTGATCGCGAGCTTGCTCGTTTTTGAAATGGCGTGCAGCAAAACGCCGCCTCCCCAGACGACGACGCTTTTGCGGCCCGCAACCATCAAGGACATCATGGACTCGATGGTCGACCCCAATGGAGACTTCATATTTGAATCGGTTCAGGAGATTTCCGATGAGCACGGGATCAGAGAGAAAGCGCCCAAGACGGATGCCGAATGGGAGGAAGTGCGCCACCACCTCTTCGTCCTGCTGGAAGCGCCGAATCTGTTGACCATGGATGGCCGCAAAGTCGCGCGGCCCGAGGATAGATCCAGGAATCCTCAGGTCGAAAATGAGCCCGAGCAAGTTCAAAAATTGCTGGACGCCGACCGCCCCCGATTCATCCGCCGCGCGCGCCGGCTGCAGGACGCGGCTACCTTGGCGATGAAGGCAGTGGATGCGAAAGACAAGGACGCGCTGTTTCTCGCAATCGACGGCATCGACAAAGCCTGCGAGAATTGTCATCTGCATTACTGGTACCCGAATGACAAAAGGGCTCAGCAGGCCGCCAAGGAAGACGGAATTGTCGATGACTAAGCGCGACAAATAAAGGTAGGCGTCTGGGTCGGACGCGGGATTATTTTGCGCGATCCTTCAGGCCTTGCGCGAGCACCGGCAACTTGTAAATCGTCGCCGCCGTCTGCTGCGGGCCTTGACGGATCGGCTGGCCGTTGTCATCGTCGGCGCCGCTGCCGACAACGTAAAGCGTCTTCTTGCCGGGGCCCGCAAAGGCCACGCTGATGATGCCGCGCGGCGTTGGAATGACGCCAAGATATTTCCCGTCCTTATCAAAAACCTGGACCCCAGGATTCGAAGTCACATACAGCCTGCCTTGCGTATCGACGGCGGACCCGTCGCCATTGCTGCCAGCCGTAAGTTTTGCGAAATCGCGGCGGTTGGCAAGCATACCGGGCCCCTTCACATCGAAAGCGACCAGCGTGCCGCCATTGGTGACATAGAGAATCTTGTCGTTCGGGCTGAAGCTGATCCCGTTAGTTCGAAGGTTATCGGCCATCACGCTGACGCCTTTGGGACTCGCGTAATACAGGCAACCCGATGTGAAATATGCGCCGCCATGGCCATCAGCCAGCAGATCGTTGGGGCGCACTGTGAGCGTGGTGCCATCGGTCCACTTGTCGGCGATGATCTTGCGGTCCGGCGCCAGGAGCGTAATGGCATTCATGATGGAGTCCCGGTCGGGCTTGGTCGATCCCGGCCGCTCGGTGCGGTGCGCGCCGTAGAGGCGACCCTTCCGGTCCATCGATAGTGAGCCGATGCCTTTAGCATTCGCCACAGCCACGGACGTCTTGCCGTTCTCGTCGATCTTGAGGACCGTGTCGTAGTCCTCCTGAGCCACCAGAACGCTTCCGTCCTTTGTGGGAAGAATCCCGTCGGCGCTGTTGCCGGCGGCCTGCCAGATTTTCGTCCACTTCCCGCCCGCGGCGACGACGCCGGGGATCGCGGTGATATTCAGGTTGCGCGCGGCCGGCTGCGCTGCTGGACCGCGCCCCCGCTGACCTGGTTCCGCAGCCGGTCCACGTCCGCCGCCGGCCGGGGACGCCGGCGGAATGCACGACGACGCTTGCTGAGAGGGTGCCTGCGCAAACGCTAGGCCTCCAAGGAAGGCTGACGCGAACCACCAACATACCATTGCAAACCCGCTTTTCTTTCTCATAATCGCCTTTCGATAGAATTTTAGAGCGTGCTACTTTTTCACGGTGATGGTGAGCCTCATCCGGGGGTGGATCGCACAACGGATTTCTACAACCCCCGGATTCTTGAACGGCACCCGAACGGGATGTCCCGGTGCCTGCCGGCCAATATCGAGCTTCATGTTAGGAGAAGCCGAGTATACATTATGCGTGACGTCGTCTGAATTCTTGAAAATTACGAAGTCTCCGGCTTTAATCGTGAGGGTTCTTTCGGAAAATGTTTTTCCCTTCTGATCGATCACGTGATCGGCCGCTAGCGCCGGTAACCCAGCCGCCATGCAAACGCAGGCAGCCATTTGGAAAAGCAACTTCATCTCGCCATCTTACCGTGGAAGAACCGGGATCTCGACAGGTTTATCATGGCTGGTCAATGTTTTAAGGAACGCGATCAGGTTCGCTTTCTCCTGCGCGGTGAGATGCAGGGGAACCACTTCCGGAGCGAGACTCGGCCGTTTCTTCCTGCCGCCTTGATCGTAAAGTTCAATCACGTCCGCGAGCGATCGTTCCGATCCGTTGTGCATATACGGGCCTCGAACATCCACGTTCCGCAGCGTGGGTGTCTTAAAAGCGTGCTGCATGGAAGCGAGGGGCAGCTCGACGCCGCGACCTAAGTCGTCGTCGGCCAGTCCGACATCGTGAAAGCCATCGTCGGTGAAGTTCCATCCTCCATGGCATTTCTGGCAGGCGGCTTTGGTGTTGAACAGGTCGAAACCCTTCTTGGCTGCCTCGGAGATGGCGGACTCGCGGCCCGACACCCAGTCATCAAAGGGAGCCTGCCCCGAGACCACGGTCCGCTCAAACGTCGCAATGGCGCGCGCCACCGTTTTCGGAGTGATGGCTTCTCCGGGATATGCGCTGTGGAACATGGCCTGGTATCCGGGGATACTAGAGACATTAGCGATCATCCTGTCGAGCGGCTGATTCATTTCCTTGGGCGCACTGATGGGACTGAGGGCTTGCTCTTCGAGGGATTCGGCGCGTCCGTCCCAGAAGAGAAGTTCCGACCATGCGGTATTGAGAATGGTCGGTGTTCTACGGCTCAGTGGTTTCATCCCTTGTCCGATGGCAATCGGCAGCGCATCGCCCCAGGAAAGGCCGGGGTTATGACAGGTTGCGCACGCGGTAATTTTTGAGCCCGATAGTCGCGGGTCAAAAAAAAGAGTTCGACCTAAGAGCTCACGTTCCTTGCTAAATTGGTTGTCTGCCGGGAAGGGAATCGACGAGGGCCGCGTGTACTTGGCTTTCCACGCATTTCGATCGTAATCACGCGGAATGTCGGATTTGTGATTGATACCGGCGTAAACTCCCCATCCCAGGACCGCTACGCTAACGACTGCCAAAACTGTAGCGCGGGTGCCCCGATAGGAAATTCTCATGATGATTTGTCGAGCAGGTTGGCCTCGCGGCGACCGCTACGAAACGATCTAACCACCGCGCCGAGTCCGTGCGCGGAATCGCCGCGCTTCTCTTCGACAAATAAACCGTTCCGCGAAAGTATTATATCGGAGATTGTGGTTTCCCCGCACATCTTCACTTGGCGTGGTGAATGCCGCGATGCGCGCGGGTGTCATTGAAGCTGACTTCATAAACACCGCGCACGGCGTTGAAACAGCGAATGGTCTCGCCGGGCAACAGTTCATCCAAGCGAATGATGCCTTCGACCAATTGCCGTTCCGCCAGCAAGTGAGCCCGCATCGTGCCGGGCAACAGACCGCACGAAATGGGCGGTGTTACCCAATGATCGTTCCGCAGCACGGCGATATTGGCGATGGTGGTCTCGGTGGCTTCACCTCGTTCGTTTACCAGGATGACGTCCATTCCCTCAGCCAACCCCGCGCGCGCTTGTTCATAAATTTGGCGGGCGGTGGTTTTGTGGTAGAGAAACGGGTTGGCGCTGTCGACGGTAAGCGGCGAAGAAATCACCGGAGCGCGTGCGGCGGTGGGTAGCGGCTTCACCTGAAGTTCGTGGATCCCGTGGCGGGAAAGCAACAGACGGAGCATGGCGGGCTCGCGCTGGCGCGCAGCTTCGGCCGACACGGCTCGCTGAATCTCATCCGGGTCGCAGGCGAATCCGAAGTAGCGCGCTGATCCGCGCAGTCTCTCCAGATGACGGGACAGAAGAGAAATCGTCCCGCCGGCTGAGACCCTCATGGTCTCAAGCAGATCAAAGCCAGCGGCTGAAGTATTCTCAAATTGCTCTTGCATCGTACCGTCGGCAGAGGTAGCGCCCGCCGCCGGCTAGCGCTACCGTGCCATGAAAGGATCGCGGGGTTACACGCGCGCAGTCTTAAGTGCCGCGAGCACCCGCTCGTCTCTGAAAGGAAGCCGGCGGAGGCGGACGCCGGTCGCATCATGGATCGCATTGGCAACTGCGGCAAGCATGGGCTTGCAGATGGTCTCTCCCGCTCCATAGTGGGGAAGGTCAGGCCGATTGGGATGGGGGTCCCCGTTCACTAGTACGATGTCGATTTGGGCGGGCGTGTCGGCGTGAGTCAAAGTGGGGTGGGTAACCCAATCCACGCTGGTGACCTTTTCGGTGTCGAAACGTACTTCTTCGTGGAGGGCGCGGCTAAGGGAGTGAAGCATGCCGCACTCGATGGTGCCGCGCAACGCTTGCGGGTTGATCACCAGGCCGCAGTCATGCGCGCATACCAGCCGTTTTACCCACACGTGCCCGGTGGTGCGATTCACCTCCACCTCGGCAATCTCCGCGACCACGGTTTGATTACGCACTGCGTACGCGATACCGCGTCCGGTAAGAATGTTTCCGCTGCCGACGGGCCTCGGCGACGGACGGGTGTCCCAACCATAAGCCTCGGCTACCGCTTTTACGACCGCGATGGACCGCGCACGCTTGAACCCGCTATCGTCAGAGGTGCTGGCGTTGAGGAGCCGTAAACGGAACTCAACCGGATCGGCTTTCGCCGCTACTGCCAGTTCGTCCATAAACGATTCCGAGGCGAAGGCCACCTGGGGACCGTTAGGATCCCGCAGATTTCCAGTACGCACCGGAGTTTCCCAAGCCAGCGGAAGGCTCACCACATGCGTCGAATTGCGCCGGTGCGGGAGGGCGTACATTTCGGTTGGCACAATTCCTCGGCCCCCCGGAGTAGGAGGATTTCGCCGGATGCCCATGAGCTGGGCGATGAGTACGGTGTCAGGCTCGTTGTAGCCCACGTGATTGTAGTCCGCGGATCGAGCGTCGTAGTCAAATGCAACCAGGTTGCCCTGCGCATCCAGCCCGCCGCGCAGCTTGAACGCAAAAGCCGGGCCCTTCGTATCCCATGCGGTTTCCTCTTGCCGCATCCATTGCATGCGAACCGGCCGGCCGAGCTCTTTGGCCAGGAAGGCAGCCTCGAAGCCGGCATCATCGGCAGCGGTGCGGCCGTACCCTTGCGGACCCTCCATCCAGATCACACGCACCTCTTCGCGCGGCATCCGTAAGAATTCAGCGATGCCATTTCGCATCCCGTACGACTTCATGTCATTGGAATAGATGGTCATCTGTCCATTCGAGGGATCCGCCAAGGCGTGGGCCGGGGATATTGCCGTGTGTCCCTGGAAGGGGACGTCGTATTCGGCTTCGATCACTTTTGCCGCCGACGCCATCGCTGCCTCTGGATTGCCCTCGACCTCCGGCTTTTCGCTGGATGTGGGCGTCGCGGCGCGCATGTATTTGAATAAGTCTTCCGATGAAGGGAAGGGCGCCGACGCGGGCTTCTGCCAGTTGACCTTCAGCCGTCTGGCGGCGTTGATCGCTTGCTCTTCGCGCTCGCAGATTACCGCGACATAGTTGCCCTTGCTCACCACCTTGACGAAACCGGGCAGATCGCGAACCGACGACTCATCGATGCTAATCAGCTTCGCACCCGCCACCGGCGGCTTCACGTTGCGCGCATGAACCATGCCGGGAAGCTTCACATCCACCGCCCATTGCAACGAACCATCCACTTTGGGAGGAATGTCGTAGCGTTGGGGCGATTGGCCGACCATTTTGAGTTCTTGTACGGTCTTTACCTTGGCTAAGCCGGTGGTCGCGTCGACGTCCCGGCCGGTCAGCGCGACGTTGAATTTCGCTCCGCCGATGAGCTCGCCATAAGTTACCTTCTTGGCCGGATCTGCTCTCACTGTGATTACCGCGTTGCTGACGGCAAGCTGATTGACCGGTGTGCCCAAGCGCTGCGCTGCCATTTCGAGCAGTACTCGCCGAGCCTCGGCGGCCACTCGCCGCATGGGCCACCCGTCGGTCTGTATCGCATCAGAACCACCCGAACCTCCTTGATCGACAGTGGTATCCGTGCGGCCCATGATGAGGTTGGTTTTGTCGTATGCAATATCCAATTCATCGGACATCATCTGCCGGAAGGAGGTTCCAGTACCCTGCCCGCAATCCGTCTTGCCGACGTAGAAGGTGGCCGTGTTGTCCTGATGAATGACGATCCACGAATCCAATTGCCGGAAATTGGGATCCGGATAAGGACCCGCAGCCTGTCCCGATCCGTTCTGCGCCTGGGCGGTCTCGAGCAGCGGACCGAAGCTCACCACCAGCATGCCCGCGCTCTGCAGGAAGTTCCGGCGCGATAATTCTTCTTGGATCTGTTTCGGTATCTTCGTAAAGGATGTCATGCCACTACCCCCTGGCCCGACACCGGCCGGGCATCCGCCATTACTTTAGCCGCGCGCTTAATGGCGGCTTGAATCCGGTAATAGGTCATGCAGCGGCAGAGCGTCCTGTCCATCCCCGCCCGAATCTGCTCGTCGGTGGGATTCGGATTCTTGTCCAGGAGCGCCTTGGCGGTCATGATTTGTCCGTTTTGGCAGAACCCGCACTGCGGGACCTGCTCGTCGATCCAAGCTTGCTGCAGCGGGTGCAGTTTACCGTCTTTCGCAATTCCTTCCAGCGTGGTGATCTCGCCCTTAACGGCTGAAGCCGGGGTGATGCACGAGCGGGTCGCGACGCCATTTATGATTACGGTGCACAATCCGCACTGTCCTAGTCCGCAGCCAAACCGAGGGCCTTTAAAGCCGAGGTCATTGCGCAAGACATACAGCAGGGGTGTGGCTGGATCGATGTCCAGCCTGTGCGTGGTGCCGTTCGCTTTCAATGTAATTTCGCTCATTCTGCTTTCCTTTCCGAATGGGGTGGGCCGGCCGGCCGGCGCCGCACGTTTCAGGGCCCTAAAACGATCCTACTCCTGTTTAGTCACGTCTTCACATTCGTCTCAAAATACGCCCCTATCGGGCTGCTGCGCATTGCGAATCGCCGGACAATCGAAAGCTCTGGGGCCGTCATCCGCGGCCTTTCGGGCCTCACAGCCGGTCCATGTTATTCTCGTCTGAGTGTAAGCGAAAGAGAAGGTAAAGCGATTATGAGTACTCAAAACCTTGAGGCGTTGCTGCAGACGGTTGGGAATCCCGTAAATCTGCTCCGCAATTCGCAGATCGGAGCCTACGTTTATCCGGTGGTGCCCGCCGAGTTCACCAATTGGCGCGATGAACAGCGCGCGTGGCGCGAGACCTGCGTGCTCTTCGATCAATCCCATCACATGGTGGATGTAAACGTGGAAGGCCCGGATGCTCTAAAATTACTTTCCCATCTGGCGATTAACAGCTTCGCAAACTTCCCCGTCAACCGCGCCAAACAATTTGTTCCGTGCAGCTACGGCGGGCATGTCATTGGTGACGGCATTCTGTTTCACCTGGAGCAGAACAAGCTGGTATTCGTCGGACGCGCGCCCACGGCCAGTTGGATTCAATTCCATGCCGAAACCGGCGGCTACAACGTCACGACGGAAAAAGATGACAGGTCGCCTTCGCGCCCGGGCGGGAAGCCGGTGGTTCGCAAGCGCTACCGCTACCAGATACAAGGTCCTAATGCCAAGCAGGTGATCGAAAAGCTCAACGGCGGGCCCATTCCCGACATCAAGTTCTTCAACATGGATTACATCACCATCGCCGGGCGCAAGGTCTGCGCGCTGCGTCACGGGATGGCCGGCGCTCCGGGACTGGAGGTCTTCGGTCCGTATGCGGAAGGCGAGGAAATCCGCGCGGCGATCATCGAAGCCGGCAGGGACTTCGGACTGCATCAGGTGGGTAACCGGGCTTACGCCACCAACACGCTAGAGTCGGGCTGGATTCCGTCTCCCCTGCCCGCGGTTTATACCGGCGAAAAGATGAAAGCCTATCGGCAGTGGCTGCCGGCGTCGGGTTATGAGGGCACGGGTTCGCTGGGCGGCAGTTTCTATTCCGATAACATCGAAGACTACTATTTGACGCCTTACGAGCTGGGCTATGGGCCCTTCGTGAAATTCGATCATGACTTCATCGGACGAGAAGCGCTTGAGAAAATCGTGAATAAACCACAGCGCCGGAAAGTGACGTTCGCCTGGAACGCCGATGATGTCGGCAAAGTCTTCCGATCCATGCTCAACCCGGGTCCAGGTAAATACAAATACATCGACCTGCCGCTCTCGAACTACGCCTCCGCTTCTTACGACAAAGTCATGAATGGCGGAAAGACCGTGGGCCTTTCGATGTTCAGCGGGTACAGCTACAACGAGAGTTCGATGCTGTCGCTCGGCGTGGTGGATCCGGACGTCGCGGTTGGCAACGAAGTCACGCTGGTGTGGGGCGAAGAAGGCGGCGGCTCGAAGAAAACCACGGTGGAGCGCCATAAGCAGGCCGAGATCCGGGCCATCGTGAGCCCGGTGCCCTATTCCAAGGTGGCGCGCGAAGAGTACGCTAAAGGTTGGCGCACGGCATCGCATTGAAGGTCCTGGTACTCGACAACTACGATTCCTTCACCTGGAATCTGGTGCAGGCTTTAGAAGCAGCCGGCGGAAGTTGCGTGGTCTACCGTTCAGACCGCATCACTCTGGCGGAAGTGGAAGCGCTCGAACCGCGGCGCATCGTGATCTCTCCGGGACCTTTCGGACCGGAGCAGACCGGCATCTGCACGGAGGTTGTGAAAGCGTTCTCCGGCCGCGTGCCAATCCTGGGAGTGTGCCTGGGCATGCAGGTGATTGCGCGGGCGACGGGCGCCATCGTGCGGCCCTCGGGTCACCCGGTGCATGGCAAGACATCTCCCATTCGCCACGATGAGCAAGGGCTGCTGCGTGGATTGCCGAATCCCTTTTTAGGCGG
>Ga0068855_100007684_pt1 | contig 13025 bp, 4 predicted proteins | sample KBSCornC52_FD_66592 | JGI IMG/M metagenome (GOLD analysis project Ga0068855, IMG submission 66592) | Corn rhizosphere microbial communities from Kellogg Biological Station, Michigan, USA - KBS Corn C5-2 | ecosystem: Host-associated > Plants > Roots > Rhizosphere > Soil ... | reverse complement strand
AGTGGAGGAAGTAGAGCTGGTTCGGCAACGGGGTCAATTATCGCTCTATCAGCTGTACCAGGTACTCAACAAGCAGAAAAAGTGCGCTTCGTAGTGAATGCTACTGGGCTAAGTCTTGCTCCCACCTTGTTCAAACTTCCCCCTGGCCGTCCGTGCATTCCACAACCTTGATCAAACTTCCCCATAAACGGCCGTGCACGCGACGCGTCGTTACACCACCCGCTTCCCCATTTCCCCCCATTCGTTCGTCCACATCAATCCGCGCAGATCAAGAGGCATGTTCTCCTTTTTCAGATCATGGACCATGAGACGTCGTGGATCAGCTTCTATCCGCCTCTTTTTCCTTCTTGCTAACCTACGTTCTGCTTCCGATACGATTGCCTTGCCCGCCATTCTTGATTGTCTCTCGTAAGGACCTCTTTTCCTGTTAGTAGGCCGGCTGGCTTTCTGGTCGAGCCGGGTACTACGTCTACCGAGCTATGAACACGGGCACTCTCGCTACCTTTCTGGAGCGCTGCGACTTGTACGCAGATCCCGAAACGCGCGCCCTTATCTGCCGCCGATGCAAATATGCGCTCGCCACTGCAAACTCTCAGGTCACTACGCACCTCGACAAGAAGCACGGTGTTTCCAAAGAACTGCGGAAGGGACTCACAAGAAGTCTGCGCGAGCAGCCATGGCCGTTCACCCACCCGAGCTGCATCCCCACCCGTTCGCACGGATCTGAACCCCATCCAGAGCTCCAAATCCATGAAGGTTTTGCTTGCCGGAAGTGCGACTTCCACACCGTCAGCTCGAAACAAATGACCAGCCATCTTGCTGCTTCCCACCTCCACCAGCGCGCTTCCAAGCCAAGGACGGATGATCTGTATGACGACGTCTTCCTCCAAACCTGGGGCGATGGGCCTACACGTAACTATTGGATCGTGCGCGTGAATGGAGCTCTAGTGCGCCCACTCCACCGGCCATATGCTGCCGAACACCTCCAAGCAGTGCGCGCCCGCGAGTTGGCCCGTCGTCAAGAGGAACAGCGCACCGCGTTGATCGATACGGGGAATCAGACGCTGCAGAATACGGGCCCATGGATGGAGCGCACCCGTTGGCCCATCACCTATCAAGGCGTCCGCCGCGATGTATTGCTGGTGCTTGCGAGCGAGCCTGCCGGATGTTTACCAGACGACCTGTCCATCGGCCATGCAGAGTCCGGACGCAATATCACAAGCCCCGCCAAGGACGAGCGGAAGATATGGCACTTGACACAAGCTGTGCATGTTGTGCTTGACCGATGCGAGGAGACCATGCGCCGCACGGGTCGTCCACTCCTGTGTTGGCTGAAAACCACACGGCCAACGCCCTGCTTCCCAAAGCCCTTCAAGTTTCTGGCTCGGGAGCAAACCCGGAGATCCTATCGCCGGTGGCTCAGGAATTTCCTTGCGTTCGCTTTCCGGGCGTGGCGCCTGGATCCAGCCATACGTTCCTCCTTAGCTGGGATCCGGTTCAGCCAGAAGCAGTCGGCCTGCTTGGAGCTGATCTGGGATCATCGTCTCTGGAACCATCACATTGACCCAGACCTGTGGTTGGGACTTGCCGCCGATCAACGTCAGAGATGTAGTAGCACCAGCAGCGACAGAGTAGCCAGGGGCGGCACAAGCGGAGACGAATCAGATCAAGAGATGAACGAGGCTACAGACGATGAGGAAGATGCAAACGGCTCGGATTCGGACATGGAGCAGATCTCGCAAGATGAAGAGGACGAAGAAGGGCAAGACGAGGACGAAGACGAGAATGAAGACGAAGAGGATGAGGATGGGGATGAGGACGAACTGTATCGCGACCGTACAACCGGTCCAACCACGCCAAAGCCTACCTTGAGCGACACATCCAAGGAGACGCATCTTGCTGCTACCGAGCTGTTGCAACTTCTCTTTAAACTGTGCATTACATTCCTGACGGAAGAGTTTAGAGATGGACAACCTAGCTCTAGTCTGCTGGTGTATTACAGCGGCGTCCTCGCGCTGCAAGGCGCCGGAGAATCCTTCCGAACAGCGAAGCTGTTCACGCCCATCTTATCACAACTCATATACATCCAGCGACTGTTGTTCCTGGAGTATGCCTTGCCTTTTGAGGCATACCCGCACATAGGTTTAAAAAAACGGCCACGCTACGGACAGCTAGAGCGACTGAATGACGTGCGACTGAAATATATGGTTGAAGGTTCTATGTATCCTCTTGCCGATTTGCAGAGTCTTCGAGACTTTGGTCGAACGATGGCGCGCACCGACCCTCCTTCGTTCCTCTTCCGTTGGAGCGACGATGGCCAGACTATATCGTTTGGCCCCAAACACGTCACCATGAACACTTTCCGCCGTCTATATGAGGACCTCATAATGGAAGCAGAGCTTCTATGCCGGGAATTGATGTTCGGGGATCTTCCACCTGTAGATCTGCGTCAGGTGAAGGATGAGATTGGCAACACCAGCCGAGGATTCTCCTTTGTTCATCATCCTGACAATGGTCTGTCGGAGGCGTACCTGGAGCTGTCCACCCGAGCCTGCACCATTCGTCGCAACGGGCTCCTCAAAGATGGCCGTTGGCACTGGAAAGCAATTTTTCTCTATCTGAAAAAGGTCGAGGCGCTCTTGGAGGCAATAGCAGGGACATCCTACCTAAGCGGCGGACAATTGCCTCGCGTCTCCGAGCTCTTCGGTCTCGAATGCGAGAATGGGCCAGCAAGTACCAGAGGCATGTACGTGTATCACGGCTACATGGTATACCTTATTCGCCACCACAAAGCAAAGACATCCACGAATCGAGAGTTCTACGTCGCCCGCTATTTACCGGAGAGGGCCAGTCGAGTCGTCTACTACTACCTCGTTTATATCCGGCCCTTTGCTAAGATGTTACGACGAGAGGCGCCGTCTAGCGTTTCCACCCAGGGTGGCACGCTTCTGTTCTGCTCTGACCAGGACTCCGAACGACCGTGGGCGTCTCGCAAGCTTACGGCCATCCTCCAAAGGGTGAGTTCGCGGGTCTGGGGATGGCCGGTCAACGCTCAGCTATGCAGGCAGCTCACGATCGCAATCACGGAAAAGCATGTGAAGGAAGTGCACCAGCGTTTCAACCAACACGACGACAGAAGTTCAGGTGCGGACATGAATGTGGCCTATGCGTGGCAGAGTGGCCATCGGCCAATGCAGCGGGCAAACACTTACGGTCTGGACGGCGCGTTCCCAACCCACTTGCAGCCATCACTGCTGAGAATTTATGAGCGAATTTCCGTCCGTTGGCACGAATTTCTCAGCCAGCAAAATGGACAGACTCCCGCACAGATCATTTCTGGCGGGGATGGGCGTCTGCGACAGTCGTTGCCCATAGTGCTTGAACGCAGCCACGAGGCAGACAGGGTCAGAAATAGACTTACGCCAACGCTTACGCCAATAGATCTCAGGACAACATCGACAAGGAAGCGCAAAACGCATCCAGATAGCGATGCAATCCAGCTATCAGAGGCTACCGTTTTGCCTACTGCAAAACGCTCAAGACAACATAGCAATGTAGAGGCGCCATCGCCAAAGATGATCTGGGAAATGCCGGTATTGCAACTGTCAGATGACAACAGCTATTCTAGTCTCGATAACATGGAGGTCGGATCTCTGGTTCAATGTTCGAGGCTATCTCCACAGAGTAAGGCCCGCAACGCAGCTGAGACTGATCCGGGACGGCAAGAAGGTACCCTGTGCGTTCGAAACGCACAAGCTGATGATAGAGGCATCCTTTGTGATGTGCTTCAGCAACGCTACAGTCCCCAGCGCCAGAACCCACCGACAAATGCAGCTCGTCTTAATCCTAGGGACTGGCTGGCCGCCATGTTAGCCCCATACACACGCGCAGAGGAAGAACGCCTGTCTGGCCCTGTCGATCGGAAGACCCTGAGAAGTCAAATCAAAATCTGGAACGAGAATTGTTCGTACTGCTATATTCGCGGATACTGGGGCTCGAAAGACCACAAGATTGCAGACTGTCGAGTCCAGGGAGTCGTCCAGACGCTGAAAACAAGAGAGGCACTTCAGAAAGAGATGATGAGCTTCCGAGAAAGTGGTGGAACCTTTTGCTCTGGGCAGTGCGATTTTTTCTTGAATATTCGTCTTACTTTGCCTGATCCAAATCTGGGTCCAGAATGTGCTTGCGAAGTCGCCGTGCTCGACAACTTATCTGCAATGACTGGTGGTCGTGATTACGAGTGTCTGGAAAGTGACGTCAAGGCTTTGAAAAAACGGGCTCCAGGAGGGCAGGGCAAAGATTTAAATGCCTGGCTCTGTTCTACGGAAGAAGTTGAGGGGAAGACATCCGCCACTGCGACAAGAGTCTTCGCGCAGCTGTCTAGCCACTCCCGCCGCACAGCCGATCCTGAGCCACTCGAATTATCAGTCAACATGGAACGTGTACGTAAGCATCTTGCCCAACAAGCCGAGATAGACAAGCAGATGTGGCTCGAAGGCAAGCAACCTCGCGCACTGCATCGACTGCTTGGTCAGCTACAGTTCTGGGGTGGAGTCCCCTGCCCGCTTTGTTTGACGTATGAGTGGCATGACTCTGTCTACAACCACGAGCTGAGGGATTGTTGGCTTCGAAAAGAGTCCGCATCTGCTCGAAAGATATTGCAGCTCCTCTGCACTGTGGAGCAGCCTAATTGGAAAAGGCGCGATCAATGCGCTTCCTGTGGATACAAACGACAAATATGTATGTGGCCGCAAGATCCTGGCTTTGAGCTTGATAGGGACTGTAATTCCGTTCGAGCAATCAAGAATGGTATAGCAGTTCTCCTCACAGTGCACGATGGTGTGCTTCGAAAGACGATTTTTCCGCATCTGGAGAGAGCAAAGACCAAGCAAGAGAGAGCAGAAACCCGCGCATGGTTTGAAGAGGAAGTAACATTTTGGGGGTCAAAAGCAAACAGGCTATTAGAGGTGTTCCACAGACTGGCAGATGCATATGACGGGGTGACAGGGAAGGACAATACAAGACCCGTCCCGGGGCATTCTACAACATATTCTGAATTAGCTAATACTACATCATGAAGTCCAACATAGTTCAGGGTACGATTAGACAGCAGTAAAACTGAGGTGATAGTATGGATTATAAGAAAAGTAATTCAAGGACCCTATCTACAAGCTGTAGGAAGCATAGCCGCTTCGATTAAGCCTAGTACTATGATAATACGATACCGGTGTCGCGAGCTATGTGATGAAATGTGTTATAACTATGGTGTTCGTTAGGGTAGGCCGTGCACGCGTTAGCTCCAAGATTAGGGTTCGGAGAGTATTCCGAAAGGTAGTTACTAGCTGTTACGACCCCGCGGCGTAAGACATAAGCAGCAAGCACCGACACGCTAAAGATTGCAGTGCACGAGTTACGAGTTTTTGCCGTTTAGGGCGCAGGGCCCACGATGAGAATGCGGCACAGCCAGGTCACGTGACGTGCTCAGTACAGCACATAAGGCATAAGTGATCAGTAGTGCTCAGCATCACCGAGCACACTGGGCGCACTGAGCATTATGCACATCTCCTATGTATATAGGACTTAGGACTCGATGTCATTAGGACATTGTGATCAACTTAGTTATCCAACTTAGGTACTATACTTAAGACTACTTGGTTATCTTAACTCTTGTTCATTGAATTCACTTCATCCGCGAAACCCAACCTAAGTACACTGTGCTTGACACTCGTATTCATCGTACATCTCGAGTACTTCGTATACCCTCAGGCATAGCCCGTAACACTAGCATCAAATCAATGTAGGAACGCCCATGATATAGCGCAGTAGTATAAATAGGAGAAGTATCCCATCTATCTAAAATACCTAAATCCAGTCTTATAAAACTAGATTAATATCTGGGATATATAATTTAGTCCTAAGCGTATATCTAAGGCTAGCCCTATTTATTCTGTGGCCTAAATAGCTCCTGTAAGGTAAGTTGTCGTAGCGGGCGAGGTGCGCTATTCTCTAGTATAGAACACTCAGTACCACCGTCGCTATCCTGTTCGTCGGCGCTATCTGCAATCTCCTCAACCTCATAGAATACAGTCGGGCCCTTCTCCTCAATACACAGCACTTCCTTGGTCTGAATAGGGCCACCCTGGATGCCTTCCTGGCCGACGCAGTTGTCTAATGCTAGACTCGCGCTGTGGGCTTCAGGGTTCACTCTCTTTACCAGCTGCAACCAGATATTCCATACGTCGGGATGGATATCCCTCTCTACCCAGCCATTAGAGACGGTATCTGTTGGCATTAGGCAGAGACTGCCCCAGCCAAGAACTTGTGTTGCGCGGAACCAGCGCTTTGCCCGTGCTAGACGCTTTGCAAAAACCTTACGATCGTTAGGGGTAGCCGTAGGGTTTACTAGCTGTAGTAGTGCGTTGATTGCCTCGGCCTTCTTCTTGCCCTTGCCTCCGCGGTGACGAGAAACAACGGCGTTGGATGTCGCACGGTCAGCTTGTGTAATCTGGTCGACTTTGTCGTAATATGCGCGGCCGAGCAGCGCCATTGCCCAGCGGTATTCAATCATAACTGTAACCATCCTCTTCTCGCAATAGTGGCTCATGCTCCAGGCGCGCTGGAAGAAGCTGTCACAGGGGTCTAATTGGCCGTCTCGCAATGCTAGCTGGGTGGAGGCAGTGTTGTCAGTTGTTACAGCGCGTGATGGCACTGGAGTACCGCGAGTTCTCCACGAGCGCAGGAAGGTGGTTGCCGCATAGAGGGCGGACTGGCTGCCCACTGTTCGCGCCTTGCGGAGCATGGTGCAGGCAGTCTTGTATGGAGTCTCAGACACTGCGAAAAAGGTGCTGCTTTCGCCTGTTGGTTGCTTGATGATCCAGGCGATGTCTGGGTCGTCGGCAGGCGTAATGGTGTGGTAGGCGACCTTTTCTGCGGGCTCTGCCGACTCAGGTGGTTCCACTAGGCCTATACTCTGTCGTTTCTTTTCTGCTGCTGCTGCCTGTCGCTTTTGCCGAGCGCGGTCTGCACGGCGATTGTTGCTGGTGATGGTCCGGACATAGATGGGCGACGGCTCGGACGGCTCGAGCGACTCTTGTGGCTGCCGGGGTCGGTCTTGGTTAGGGGTTGGGGTGGAAGGCGGCTCAGAAGCGCGAGGACTGCAGCCAGGAGTATCTCCTCGTCGACGTTTTGGAGGTGACGCCTGCTCTACTGTGGGAGAGGACGGTGCCGGCCGCTTCCCCTGAACCACCAGCCCGTCCGACTCGCTGTCGGAGACGACGACGACATCTCTAGCCGTTTGGGCAGAAGGCGGTGCGGTATCTGTGTGTGTGGCTAGCACGACAGCTGCATCGACGAGCTTCTGCCAGCTAGCTTCGTCGAGCGTGTCTTCTGGGAGCGACTCTCGCAGCAACCAAATAGCTGACAGCAGGGAATGGGCAACAAATACTGGGTTGCAGCCACTGTCTTGGTCTGGAATCAGCCAGCCTGCACTGAAAGTGGGGGGCTGTTGGCTAGCGTGTGCTGCTTGGAGGTAGAATAGCTTCTCGTATGCGACGGTAGGGGTGTGGTAACCGTAGTTGCGCTGGATCGCAGCATCGTATGCAACAGGAAAGCTACGCGCTCCGCCATGTAGTTGACGCGCATTAGACTGCAAGGCAGAGACTACAGTCATGCTGAGATGCAAGATGGGGCTGTAGTAAGAGGTAGGGGTGGGACAGCACTTCGCACCCAGGGGGGGCGCGAAGTGACCTTATCAACAATAGTTCATTAGCAAATAGGCTCGCTATATAGCAAGATTACCAAAGTACCAAACTATATAAATTAAAGCATAGGCTACGTAGAAATACGTTTGAGTAAGTATTATAGTATCAGGAGGCGCCGCGTCGCGTCGCGTCGCGTTCCAGGGAGCTGCCACGGAAGCACCGGAGTAGCGTCCGACGGTTTGTAGATCAAAAAAGAAAAGTAGAATTAGCAACTGTAGATCAATATAATCAAGTTACGCCGTACGCAATTATATATAATAAAATACGGCCGATAGAGTTTAAGTGAGGAGGAGATAATGTAAAGAGAATAGCGATCACTAGCATTAAATTACCTATAGAAACGCCCAAGATGCAGCGCAACAGTAGAAATAGGAGAAGTGCCCCGTCTATAGTATACGTAGTCGAATTATAGACAACATGGAGCAATTTTATACCATATTTGAATATTTACCAGCTAATCATATTGCCGTGTGTAGAGTCCATCGACAGGGCATTATCAAGTCGCAGGTACAGACACATTTAGACACCAAGCACCAGGAATATACCAGGCGCACGCGGCAGAAAATCGTGACAGCAGTCTACGAGCAGGCGTCATTGCAGCTGTGGGCCATAACCCACGACGAAGTGGTGTACCCCAGCCCACAGTCCGCACCACTACCCCATTTGCCCGTGTACGATAACGGATTACAGTGCCAGTATTGCAGCTACATAGTTCGCGGCGTGTCAAACATCCGAGAGCATTGTCGCAAAGAGCACGGTTGGAAGAGCAGCCACAGGCAAAGATCAGGCAGCCCAGCAGGTACACAGCCCATGTGGACCACCGTGACGTGCCAGAAATTCCAGAATACCGGTACGATAGGGAAGTTATTCCAAGTGGGCGCAGGCGGCGAGGCCCAGCCAGAAAGCAACAGCTCAGATGCAGACATTAGCCAGGCCATTCAAGTGTCGCTGACCCAGGCAGCGACGCAGTTGGACGAGCTGGATACGAATAACAACAACATCATCCAGGCCGACACCAACCGCTATGAGTTCAGTGAATGGTTGGATCGCGCAGGGTGGGCGCGGCATTTGAAGGGCTTGAAGCGAGATTGGTTGCTGAAGATGGCGAGGAAACCCAAGTGCCACGAGCACGCATTGTTCGAAGTATGTTGGGCAGCGCGTATGGTGATATGGCGGGCCCAGCAGGTGTCCCAGGCACGTGTGGTTGGCATGCCCGCGATGATGTACATCAACCGGCGAGAGTTGGGCGGCGACCCCAAGAACGAGAAACCGTTCAATGCGTGGCAGGCGGAGAAGACCATGATTAAGTACAGCAACGTGTGGTTGGAGATTATTGCGTATATTTGGCGGACCCACCAGCTACCCGTCGTTAGGCCACGTGAGGGGGAGGAAGTCGAGGGCAGGCGACCACCATACCATATCAACAGCAAGCAGGATTGGTGCATAGAAAGAATCAAGGATATTGTCGGGCGGGATGGACAGGGAGATTGGGCTAACGAGTTAGAGAGTAGCGACAGTGAAGACAGCGACGGCAGCGACGACAGCGACAACAGCAACAGCAGCGACCAGGGCTTGGACGAGGCACAGCAAGAACAGCTAGAAGATCGGGTGTTGGAGTTTATGCTGCTGTTGATGGACCATGGATTAGGCGACAACGAGTATAACAGCGCGTTATGCAGTGGCATGGCGGTACTAGGGGTCAGCGCAGGAAGTGGCTGGCTAAGCCCGTTGCTATACACCGCCAAGCAGTCGGCCATCATCACCACGACACGCATGTTGGTGTTGTATAGAGCGACGCAGATGCGACAGGCAGATATCGACAAGCTCACGAGCCAAGGGTATGGCGCCGAGGATGCTGCCGCTATGGCGCAGTCCCACTTGCATTTCGTGCAGGAGATGGCCAGCCGGTTCATGACATTGACGGCATTCAATGGTCAATCCACGCCCATGGATTCGATATTGCGGTTACGGGCGTTTGGGTTCAAGATCCGGTTCACGACCAATGCCGAGGGCGTGGTGGATTGGATTGGAGATACGTTATTGTATGGCAAAATACGGTTCAGCATGCAGCAGTTGCGGTCGATGATCCATGGCATGATAGCCAGCGCACAGCAGCATATTTGGGCCAAATTGATGTTGTTGCAGGTCGACGGCGAGGGCGCCATTGTCTCAAACACGACCGAATTGCCAGTAATCCGCTGGGATCGACTAGTAGACAACGCAGCCGAGAAGCGGGTTGGGTGGAGTTTTATAGACGACGCACGTAATACTGGCGCCACAAGCGTGGAAGATCCGCGGCGGTGGTTGGAGCAGCGGCTCAAGAGCAAGAGGGCGATACGGAGCCAGTTCATCGACGTGGAGGCGACTCGTTCAGCATTAGCCCAGGGCAGAGGCGCGGTTTGGGTGAAGGGCCGCGTGCAGGCATACGGGCGAGCGATGAAGGAAGCCCGCCGTATGTTGGCAGCGTTGGTGTATATGACGGGAGGAGCTCCGCCGCGGGGGACCGAGTTGGTGACGGTGCAATATCGAAACAGTGCCAATGGAGACAGCCGAGGGATTTTCATCGAGGACGGGTTGGTAGTGTTCGTCACCAAGTACCACAAGAACGTCGGCCAGACGGGCAAGGGCAAGGTGGTCCACCGATACATGCCACGCGAGGTGGGTGCGCTGGTAGTGTATTATTTATGGTTTGCAAGCCCATTTTGGCACCAGATCCACGGAGCAGCACACGGTAAGGCGATGGACAGGGGCACGTACTTGTGGCAGCCCCAGCCAGAGAAACAGTGGCAGAAGCCCGTCCGAAAGCGAGAGCGCAGCGACGGCGGAAGCCAGAGCAGCAAGAGACAGAGAAGCAGCCAAAGCCACAATGCCAGCCGGACGGCAAGTCCAGACAGGCGGGAGGAGCCATGCGAGGACGAGCAGCTGGTGGACGAGCCAGAGACGGTGGAGAAGTGGAACACCAACCGGGTCAAGCACGCGCTGCAGAAAGAGTCGGTGCCGCGAATGGGGGTCAAGTTAAACATTTTAGCATGGAGGCATGGCACCAACGCAATATACCGTCGGTACATACAGAACCGGGCAGCGGTCAAGGCATTCATCGACGCCGACGACGAGGATGGTGAGTCGGACGGCGAAGACGACCCATTTGACAGGCAGAACACGCACACCAGCCGAATAGCAGGCGGCATATACGGACGGCCAATCACGGAGGCCATGTTCAGCGTCGAGTCACGGCGGATTGCATTGCGGTTAGTGAGCATGGAGTGGCATGCGTTTTTGCGGATCCCGTCCGCAATGGAGAAGAAGCCGAGGAAGGGCACACAGGCAGCGGCAGCACGCAAGGAAGCCATCGCAGAGGAGTACCGGCGGTGGAAGATGATGCGGATGGTCGACATTGACAGCGAGCTGCAGCGGTTGTTGGGCGAAGGGGCGAGGTTCCGCAGCGTGCAGAAGCCGGCGATGCAGGCCATCATGCAGCACAAGAGTCCAGTCGTCGCGGTCATGGGCACAGGAGCAGGCAAGAGCGTGTTGTTCATGTTACCGGCGTCGGTATCCAGCGGGGTGACGATTGTAGTAGTGCCGTTGGTGGCGTTACGGGGAGATATGGTAGAGCGATGCAAGAAACTAGGGATTCAAGCCGCCGAATGGGACAGCCAGCGGCCGCACGAGGGGGCACAGATTATGTTTGTGACGCCCGAGTCAGCAGTAGGCGAGGCATTTGGGCAGTACATCAACCGGCAGCGGGCAATGGGGCGGTTGGACCGCATTGTCGTGGATGAGTGCCACGTGGTGTTGGATTCGTTGGGCGGCTTCCGCCCCCGCATGTTGGCGATGCGCAGTTTAGTGCAGGCAGAAACGCAGATGGTGTTTTTGACAGCGACATTGCGGCCGCGCGAGGAGCGGCAATTCATCAACGCAATGGGGTTGCCGGCCAAGGCAGAGGGCCAGTGGTTCCGCGGGCGGACGACCCGTAAGAACATTGGTTACCAGATACAGCCATACAACCAGAACGACGAGGAGCAGGCAGTAGTCGATTTAGTTCGAGGGTTGAAGGAGAAGTACCCCATGCCCGGGCAGATCATTGTGTATTGCGGCACAAAAGCCAGGACAGAGCAGATGGCGGGGGCATTAGGGGCCGTTTGTGTCCACCGGGGAATAGGGACGGTAGAGCAAAAGAAAGAGATTGTCAAGCAGTTGACAAGTGGGCAGCAGCAGGTATTCACAGCCACCAACGCGTTAGGGTTGGGGGTAGATGCACCCACGATCCGAGCGGTGGTTCACATTGGGGCGATCCGAATGATGCGGCATTACGCGCAGGAAAGCGGACGGGCAGGGCGAGATGGACAGGCCAGCGAGGCGATCATCATGCGAGGATACCGAGAGACGCGGGGAAGGAGAGTGTACGAGAGGTTTGGCAAGGATGTAGAGGAAGAGATGCAGGACTTGATTGCAGGGGAAGGGTGCATGCGGAGAGTGATTGATGAGGCAATGGACGGGGCAGAGCAGCGGTGGGCATGCGAGGAGGACGAGGTGGCGTGCCAACGATGCCGAGCGGCAAGCAGAGCAACAGAGCAGCAAGAAGAGGAGGGATTAACAGCAGACAGGATGGAATTTGAGCAGCAGCGGATGGGCAGGCAGCGGTTAGCGTGGCAGGAGACGGAGCGCCAGGGCCGTGAGGCATGCGAAGTGGAAAGGTTGGTAGAGGTGATAGAAAGGTGGCGAGTGGGATGTCAGTGGTGTCGGGCGTGTGGAGAAGAGGCGGAGGGGCATGGATTAGAGGAATGCAAGCAGGATGGAGCGGAAGCCGCGCAGGAGGGATATGGGCTGTTTAAGAAGTATTGGAAGTACGTCCCGTATTCATGTTGTTACGATTGCATGTTACCACAGGCGATATGTAAGAGTTTCGAGGTGAATATCGTGGATGGAGGGTATCGAAAGCAGGCAGGAAGGCAATGTCAGTATAGAGGAGTGTTGGGGAAGATAATGGTAATAGCGATGATGAAGAATGAAGAGCAGGCATACGAGGCGTTGGAGCAGGCAATGGAGGAGGACGGGATGGCCAGTCGAATACCAATGGAGGAGGTGGGTGGGTTTTTCCGAGCGTGTGTAGAGTGGGGCAGTGAGAAGAAGCGATGGGGAGGGATTGAGGGGAATAAGATAAGTTGGATTATAGGTAGATTAATAGAGAATATTGGTAAGTAGGTAAGAGGTATATAGTTTATTTTGTATTTACGACACCAGGGTGGCGGAAGTATATAATTAGGT
>Ga0068855_100007683_pt1 | contig 13027 bp, 11 predicted proteins | sample KBSCornC52_FD_66592 | JGI IMG/M metagenome (GOLD analysis project Ga0068855, IMG submission 66592) | Corn rhizosphere microbial communities from Kellogg Biological Station, Michigan, USA - KBS Corn C5-2 | ecosystem: Host-associated > Plants > Roots > Rhizosphere > Soil ... | reverse complement strand
GGAGAAACCGGCGTACTGGCGGATGGTCCAGGGCCGCGCCGCATACATCGTTGCCTGCGGCCCCCGCAGATAGGGCTCGAAGCCGGGCAACGTGTCAGCGAAAGGCAAGCCCTGCAGGTCTTGCGCCGTGTACAGCGGTTTGACCGCGATGCCGTCAGGCGTCATCCAATGGAGCGCTCGAAGGTCGCCCCCGGGCGCGGACCTGGCGGCGGCGCGGCTCCAGTCTTCCAGGGTCACGGGTGGAATCTCAGGCGTGGTCATGTCAGTGGCCGATGGTTCGGTAAGGCCCGAGTGTACCGCATTCATAATTATTGATGCAAAATCAGAATTCTTCTAGAATCCTGACATGTCCGCCCTCTCGCTTTCCCCCCGCGCCCTCTACGAAGAAGTGGCCGAGCTGCTGCGCCAGCGCATCTTCAGCCGCGAACTCGCGCCCGGCAGCTGGATCGACGAAATGAAGCTGGCCGAGGAGTACGGCATCAGCCGCACGCCGCTGCGCGAGGCGCTGAAGGTATTGGCCGCTGAAGGGCTCGTCACGATGAAGGTGCGGCGCGGCGCGTACGTCACCGAAGTCTCGGAGAAAGACTTGAGCGATGTCTATCACCTGCTCTCCTTGCTCGAGAGCGATGCGGCCGGCGTGGTTGCCGAGTGCGCCAGCGATGCGCAGATCGCCGAACTGCAATCACTGCACAAGCAGCTGGAGGCGAGCGCGCACAACCGGGAGAAGTTCTTCGCGATCAACGAGCGCTTTCACATGCGCCTGCTGGAGATCGCCGGCAATCGATGGCGCGACCAGATGGTGGCTGACCTGCGCAAGGTGATGAAGCTCAACCGGCATAACTCGCTGCTGAAGTCGGGGCGCGTGAAAGAGTCGATGCTTGAACATCGCGCGCTCGTGGAGGCACTCGCGCGGCGCGACGCCAAGGCCGCGGTGAAGAAGATGCAGGAGCATTTTCGAAACGGGCTGGAAGCCGCGGCCTGACTCGTCGAGCTGACTGCTGCAATATTCAGCGGCCGGACGGCCCCGGCCTGAATTGCGAACTGCCTGGTCCCTGTCTATATTTCCTTTCCCACGCCGCCCGCCCCCTGCCGGCAGGGCGACGCACTGTAGAGAAAGGAGATCTTCATGAGCGCACCTACTCAGCCACTCGATGTGGTCCAGGCGGCCTATGCCGCTTTTGGGCGTGGCGACATTCCTTCGGTTCTCGAATTCCTGGCGGATGACGACATCGACTGGAAATTTTGCGGCCCCAAGGGAATGCCTTATACCGGGAGCTGCCACACGAAAAGCGATGTGGCGAAGTGGTTCGCGAGCATCCCCGAGGCCGACGATATCCAGGCGTTCGAGCCGCGTGAGTTCATCGCCGGGGGCGACAGCGTGACGGTCCTGGGCTGGGAGAAGACGCGGGCGGTGCCCAGCGGCAAGGTGTTCGAGGCGGACTGGGTCCACGTCTTCACGGTGCGCAACGGCCGCGTGGTCCGGTTCTGGGGCATGCTCGACACCGAGGCCTCGGCGGCGGCGAGAAGCTGAAACGCGCGCGCGGGCGCGTGGTCATGCTGTCCGGGGCAGCCCGACAGCTGCCCTACCGGCCGAAAGCCTAGAACGCGGAGATCCCGGTCTGCGCGCGACCGAGGATGAGCGCGTGCACGTCGTGCGTACCCTCGTACGTGTTCACCACCTCGAGATTGACCAGGTGCCGGGCCACGCCGAACTCGTCGCTGATGCCGTTTCCGCCCAGCATGTCGCGCGCCATCCGCGCGATGTCCAGCGCCTTGCCGCAGGAGTTGCGCTTCATGATGGAAGTGATCTCCACGGAGGCGGTGCCCTCGTCCTTCATGCGCCCAAGGCGCAGGCAGCCTTGCAGGCCGAGTGTGATTTCGGTCTGCATATCGGCCAGCTTCTTCTGGATCAGCTGGTTGGCCGCGAGCGGCTTGCCGAACTGCTTGCGATCCAGCACATATTGGCGCGCGCGATGCCAGCAGTCTTCCGCCGCGCCCAACGCGCCCCATGCGATGCCATAGCGCGCCGAGTTCAAGCAGGTGAACGGGCCCTTGAGCCCGCGCACTTCGGGGAATGCGTTTTCTTCGGGGCAGAACACTTCGTCCATGACGACTTCGCCGGTGATGGAAGCGCGCAGGCCGACCTTGCCGTGGATCGCCGGCGCGGTCAGGCCCTTCCAGCCCTTCTCGAGCACGAAGCCGCGGATCGCGCCTTCGTCGTCCTTGGCCCAGACCACGAACACGTCGGCGATCGGGCTGTTGCTGATCCACATCTTGCTGCCCGAGAGCTTGTAGCCGCCGTCCACTTTCTTGGCGCGAGTGATCATGCTGCCCGGGTCGGAGCCGTGGTTCGGCTCGGTCAGGCCGAAGCAGCCGATCAGTTGCCCGCTGGCCAGCTTGGGCAGGTACTTCTGCTTGGTGGCCTCGTTGCCGAACTCATTGATCGGCACCATGACGAGTGAGGACTGCACGCTCATCATCGAGCGATAACCCGAGTCGACGCGTTCGACTTCGCGTGCAACCAGGCCATAGCAGACATAGTTCAGGCCCGAGCCGCCGTAGGCTTCGGGAATCGTCGGGCCGAGCAGGCCCAACTCGCCCATTTCGCGAAAGATCGAAGGATCGGTCTTCTCGTTGCGAAAGGCCTCCAACACGCGCGGGGCCAGGCGTTCCTGGCAATACGCCGACGCGGCGTCGCGCACGGCGCGCTCGTCGTCGGTGATCTGCTGGTCGAGCAGGAGCGGGTCGGCCCAGTGGAAGGATGCTTTGGCAGTGGCCATGGAAACTCCGTGATCAGTCAATTGCAGGGACTCACGGCAACACCGCCGTGACTTCGATCTCGACCTTGGCACGATCTTCCATCAATGCCGTGACTTCCACCGCCGTCATCGCCATGTTGTAGGCCCCGATGATCTCGCGGAACGCCACGCCGATTTCTTTTGCCGCGGCCAGGTATTCGCGCTTGTCCGTCACGTACCAAGTCATCCGGACCACATTTTCAGGCATGCCGCCCGCTTCGCGAAGCACATCAGCGACATTCCGTAGCGCCTGCTTGACCTGGATCACGAAATCGTCGCTGTGGAACACCCCTTGGGCGTCCCAGCCGACCATGCCGGCGATGAACAGAGTGCGGCCGCTGGCGATGACGCCGTTGGAATAGCCCTTGGGCCGGGGCCAGCCGGTGGGGAGAATGACTTGAGGCTTCATGGGGTCTTCCTAACCGGGGACGGCGCTGGAGCCTTGTTCCCCAGGTCTTTCAATAATTCACGAGCGATGATCAGCTGTTGCACTTCGCTGGCGCCTTCGTAGATTCGCAGCGACCGGATCTCCCGATACAGGCGCTCGACAGGCTGCCCGCTGACGACCCCGAGCCCGCCGAAAATCTGGACCGCGGCATCGATCACCTGGTGCGCGCCTTCGGTCGCGGTCAGCTTGGCCATCGCCGCTTCGCGCGTGACGTTGTGCCCCTGGTCGCGCTGCCAAGCGGCTCGGTAGACCAGCAGCGCCGATGCGTCGATGGTCGTCGCCATCTGCGCCAGCTTGGCCTGGGTCAGCTGAAAATCGGCGAGCACCTGGTTGAACATCTTGCGGGTGGTTGCGCGATGCAGGGCCTCATCCATCGCGCGTCGCGCGAACCCCAAAGCAGCGGCGGCGACCGAAGTGCGGAAGATATCGAGCGTGCGCATGGCGATCTTGAACCCTTCCCCGGCCGCGCCGATGCGTTGGCTCAGCGGAATGCGGCAATTGGTGAAACGCAAGCGAGCCAACGGATGCGGCGCGATCACCTCGATGCGTTCGGCGATCTCGAACCCCGGCGTGCCGGCATCGACGATGAAGGCGGAAATCCCGCGGGCACCCGGCGCTTCGGCGGTGCGGCAGAACACCACGTAGAAATCCGCGATGCCGCCGTTGGAGATCCAGGTCTTCTCGCCATCGAGCACTGCTTGACCACCTTCGACGCGCGCGCTGCATTGCATGGCCGCGACATCCGAACCCGCCTCGGGCTCCGATAGCGCAAACGCCGCGATCGCTTCGCCGCGAGCAACGCGCGAAAGATAACGTTCCTTTTGCTCCGGCGTTCCTTGCAGGCTGATCGCGCCGGAGCCCAGCCCTTGCATCGCGAATGCGAAATCGGCCAAACCGCTGTGGCGAGCCAGCGTTTCGCGAATGAGACAGATGGATCGCGTGTCGATCGCATCGGCTGCGCCATGCGAGCGCCCGCCGACGGCGTGCTTCAACCATCCGGCGGCGCCCAGCGCGCGCACCAGCGAGCGGCACTGCGCATCCACATCGGTGCCGTGCTCGTGCGGGACGTGCTCGGCGGCCCAGGACTCCAACTCGCCGGCGAGTTGCCGGTGCCGCTCCTCGAAAAACGGCCACGACAGATAACGGGTATCGCTCATGATGAATTGCGCGTCGTGACTCAGTTGCCCTGGAACACCGGTTTCTGCTTGGCCACGAACGCGTTGTACGCGCGCGTGAAATCTTCCGTGAGCATGCAGATCGCCTGCGCCTGGGCCTCGGCTTCGATCGCCTGGTCGATCGTCATGGCCCACTCCTGGTGCAGCATCGTCTTGGTGATGCCGTTGGCGAAAGTGGGGCCTTGCGCCAGATCGCGTGCCAACTTCTGCGCTTCGCCGAGCAAAGCTTCGGGCGCGCACAGCCGGTTGAAAAACCCCCATCGTTCACCCTCTTCCCCACCAAAGGAACGGCCGGTGTAAAGCAGTTCGCTGGCGCGGCCTTGACCGATGATGCGCGGCAGCATCGCACACGCGCCCATGTCGCAGCCTGCCAGCCCCACGCGGTTGAACAGGAATGCGGTCTTGCTGCGGGCGGTGCCGATTCGAATGTCCGAAGCCATCGCGACGATCGCACCGGCGCCCGCGCACACGCCGTCGATCGCTGCGACGATGGGCTGCGGGCACGCGCGCATCGCCTTGACGAGGTCGCCGGTCATGCGGGTGAACATCAGCAGTTCCGGCGCCTTCAGCCGCACCAGGGGCCCGATGATTTCGTGCACGTCGCCGCCGGAACAGAAGTTGTCACCGGCGCCGTGCACCACCACCGCATGCACGTCGTCCGCGAACTTCAGTTGCCCGAACAGGTCGCGCAGTTCCGCGTAGGACTCGAAGGTGAGCGGATTCTTGCGTTCCGGCCGGTTCAGCGTGACCGTGGCAACCGAGTCTTTCACCTCCCAAAGAAAGTGACTCGGTTGGTAGCGCGCCAGCGATTTGCGATTGCCGGCGACGAGGGCCGGATCCACATGGACGTTTTGGTTCATATTCCACTTTCTTCCTCGGACCGAGGAACTGCGGGCGCGGCCATGGCTCTTTCGCGCTCCAGGTTGCGCTCCAGCTGGCTCTTGCCGGAACGGTATTGCTTGGGCCAAGGCGCGTCGGCATAGCCGATCTTCGCCGCTTCCATCAAGGTCCACGACGCGTTGGCCAAATGCGGACGCGCCACGGCGCACAGATCGGCGCGGCCGGCGGCGACGATGCTGTTCACGTGGTCGGCTTCGTAAATGGCGCCCACCGCGATCGTCGGAATATCCGCCTCGTTGCGAATGCGGTCGGCGAAAGGCGTCTGGTACATGCGCCCGTACACCGGCTGCTGCCGCTTGCTGACCTGGCCCGACGAGCAATCGATCATGTCGGCGCCGGCGCCCTTGAATGCCTTGGCAATCTCGACGGAGTCATCCGGCGTGATCCCGCCTTCGACCCAGTCGTGCGCGGAGATGCGCACGGACATCGGCAATTGCGCCGGCCACACGGCACGCATCGCGCGAAAGACCTCCAGCGGATAACGCAAGCGGTTTTCCAGCGAGCCGCCATATTCGTCGGTGCGCTGGTTCGTGAGCGGCGAAATGAAGCTGGACAGCAGGTAGCCGTGCGCGCAGTGCAGCTCGAGCCAGTCGAAACCCGCTTGCGCGGCCAGCTCGGTGCTGCGGACGAAATCGTGCAGCACGCGATCCATGTCGGCGCGCGTCATCGCGCGCGACCAGTCGCTCACGCCGTCCACGTATTGCTGGGGCGACGCTGAAACAAGAGGCCAGTTGCCCTCGACGAGCGGCTGATCCTCGCCTTCCCACGGCACGCGCGTGGAGCCTTTTGCCCCCGCGTGACCGAGTTGCAGCGCAATTTTCGCGTCCGTGCTCGAATGCACGAACTCCACGATGCGCCTGAAGCCATTTCGCTGCGCTTCGCTCCACAAGCCGGGGCAGCCGGGAGTGATGCGGGCATCGGGCGTGGGACACGTCATCTCAACCACCACCATCCCCGCGCCGCCCATGGCACGCGCACCCAGGTGCACCAGGTGGTAATCGGCCGGCACACCGTCGACGCAAGAGTACTGCGCCATGGGGGAGACGATCACCCGGTTCTTCAGCGTGACACCCCGCACGGCGTAGGGAGTGAACATCGGCGGCACCGAATGCTGCAGCGGTGTGCGGTGCATGCCCGAACGCTCAGCGATCCAGTCTTCGTAGTCCTCCACATAATCGCGATCGCGCAGGCGCAGGTTCTCGTGGCTGATGCGCTGGCTGCGCGTGAGCAGCGAATACGCGAACTGCTCAGCCGGCAGGTGCGCGTAGCGCGCGACGTTCTCGAACCACTCGGTTGAATTGCGGGCGGCGTTCTGGATCTTCAGCACCTCGACGCTGCGCACGGCCTGGTAGTCGGAAAGCGCCTGGCGCAAGCCGCCGCTCGAGCGCAAGATGCAACGGGACAGCTCGATGGCATCTTCCAAGGCGAGCTTGGTGCCCGAGCCGATCGAGAAATGCGCGGTGTGCGCGGCGTCGCCCATCAACACCACCGGCGCTCGGCCGCTGTCGTGCACCCAGGTGTCGCAGATCACGCGCGGAAAACGGATCCACTGCGCCGAACCGCGCAGATGCGCCGCGTTGGACATCAGCGGATGGCCGTCGAGGTACTTCGCGAACAGCTTCTCGCAAAACGCGATCGAATCCTCCTTTTCCATGCGGTCGAGGCCCGCACGCTTCCAGACTTCTTCGGGTGTTTCCACGATGAACGTCGCCGTGTCTGCCGAGAACTGGTAGGCGTGGGCCTGGAACCAGCCGTGCTCGGTTTCCTCGAATGCGAAAGTGAAGGCATCGAATCGCTTGTGGGTGCCCAGCCAGACGAAGCGGCAATGGCGCAAGTCGATGTCGGGCCGGAACGTATCCGCGTATTTCGCGCGGATGCGGCTGTTCAAGCCGTCGCTGGCGACGATGAGGTCCGCATCCGGAAATTGCTCATCGCCCTGGACGTCGGTCTCGAAGACCAGCTTGACCCGCAGTTCCTCGCAACGCTCCTGCAGGATATTGAGCAGGCGCTTGCGGCCGATGCCGCAAAACCCGTGGCCGCCCGAGCGGATCTGGTGGCCGCGGATGTTGACCTCGATGTCGTCCCAGTGATTGAAGGAACCCAGTATCTGGAATGCCGTCTGCGGATCCGCGGCCTGGAGGTTGCCCAGCGTCTGGTCGGAGAACACCACGCCCCAGCCGAAGGTGTCGTAGGGCTTGTTGCGCTCGACGACCGTGATCTCGTGCGCGGGATTCTGCCGCTTCATCAGCAGTGCGAAGTACAGGCCCGCGGGCCCGCCGCCGATGCACACGATGTTCATGATCGCTCCAACCTAGATAATTTAAGTTTAAAGCATTTCCGGGAAGCCCACCCACTGCGCGCTTTCTATCGGACGCGTTCGGGATGCGGCTACGCGGAGGCCGCCGCGTCCGCCTTCTCGTGCGCCCGCGCCATGACTTCGCGTGGATCCAATGACTTGAGCGAATGATCGCTCCAAACCTGGCGCCAGCGCCGCGCTCCCGGCAAGCCATTGCGAAGCCCCAGCATGTGACGCGCGATCGAACTCCAAGGGGTGCCTTTCAGCGCCGCTTCGCGAATCATGTATTGCGCCAATTGCTCTTCGACCATTTCTCGCGTCAGCGCAGTCGCCTGCTCGCCGAAGAACCCGGAATCCCACTGCGCGAGCCACCACGGATTGTGATAAGCCTCGCGGCCGATCATCACGCCATCGACATGGCCCAGCTGCGCGGCAACCGATTCGCTGCTGGTGATGCCGCCATTCACCGCAATGGTCAGGCGCGGGAAGTCGCGCTTGAGGCGGTGAACGAACTGGTAGCGCAGCGGCGGCACCTCCCGATTTTCCTTGGGCGAAAGGCCCTTCAGCCACGCGTTGCGCGCGTGGACCAGGAACACCTGACAGCCGGCTTCGCTCACGGCACCGACGAAATCGCGCACAAAGTCATAGTCCTCGGACTGGTCGATGCCAATACGATGCTTCACCGTCACCGGCACGCTCACCGCATCCGCCATCGCCTTCACGCAATCCGCCACGAGTTGCGGTTCGGCCATGAGGCAGGCGCCAAACGAGCCGCGCTGCACCCGTTCGCTGGGGCAGCCGCAATTGAGGTTGATCTCGTCGTAGCCCCATTGCTGGCCGAGTTTGGCGCAGTGCGCCAGTTCCGCCGGGTCGCTGCCACCGAGCTGCAGCGCGACCGGGTGTTCTTCGGTGCTGAAGTCGAGGTGCCGCGGAACATTGCCGTGGATCAGCGCGCCGGTGGTCATCATCTCGGTGTACAGCAGCGCATGCCGGCTGAGGAGCCGATGAAAGAATCGGCAATGCCGATCCGTCCAATCCATCATGGGGGCGACACTCATGCGCCATCGGCCGCGCCGTGAGAAGGATTGAGCGGCGGAGTCGTTCATATGTTGGGTCGCACAGGCAGCACTTTAGCTGGCTCTCCGGTGCGCGCCGCACGGCATGGCAACGCGTCCTACATACCCAGCCCGCGGCCGCTGACAGGCTAGCGCAGCGGTTGGCGTATTAATTGAAAAGTGACACGATGGAAGGAACTCGACATGAAGCCTTTTTCAATCGAACCCAACATGCTGACGATGCGGGGTGTGTTCTACCCGACCGGTTACATGTTCATCATGTTCCCGACGGAACAGGACGCCCGGGACGCCGAACGCGCGCTGGAGGACAACGGCATCAGCGGCGAATCGATCTCGCTGCTGAGCCCACAGGACATCCAGGAAAAAGTGGCGCGCACGGTGGGCAGCGCGGACCTGCCGCTGCCCTCCGCCGGGACCGAGGCGGATACCGTGCGGCATTTCGCCCAGCTCGCCAGCGCAGGCCATCACGCGCTGATGATCCACGCGCCTGCAGCCAAGCAAAGCGAACGCGTGATGGAAGTTCTCAAGCTGAAGAATGCGCACATGTCTTATGGGCAGAAATACCGGCACCTGGTGATCGAGGACCTGGTGGACGAAGAGCGGCGCTGAGCGCGCAGGCAAGAAAAAAGCCCGCTGCACAGCGGGCTTTTTGAATTGCGGCTTCGCACGTCACCCCATGTGGAGCCCGCCGTTCACTGAAAAATCAGCGCCGGTCGAATAGCCGCCTTCGTCCGAAGCCAGCCAGGCGATGATCGAGGCGATCTCTTCGGGCTTGCCCAGCCGCTTGACCGGGATGGTGCCGACGATCTTGTCGAGCACGTCGGGGCGGATCGCCTTGACCATATCGGTGCCGATGTACCCGGGGCTCACCGTGTTCACGGTCACGCCCTTGTTCGCCAGCTCCTGCGCCAGCGCCATGGTGAAGCCGTGCATGCCGGCTTTCGCGGCCGAATAATTGGTCTGGCCGGCCTGGCCCTTCTCGCCGTTCACGCTGCTGATATTGATGATGCGGCCCCAGCCCTTTTCCACCATGTCGCCCACGACCTGCTTGGTCACGTTGAACATTGAATTGAGGTTGGTCTCGATGACGGCGTCCCAATCTTCGCGCGTCATTTTCAGGAACATGCGGTCACGGGTGATGCCCGCGTTGTTCACCAGCACGTCGATGGGACCGTGCTCGGCCTTCGCCTTGCCGAACGCTTCGACCGTGGATTCCCAAGCGCCGACGTTGCCCACCGATGCGTAGAACGTGAAGCCTTGCGTCTTTTGCTCGCCCAGCCACTTGTTGAAGTCCCGCGTCGGGCCGCAGCCGGCGATGACCGTGAAGCCTTCCTTGTGCAGGCGCTGGCAGATGGCGGTGCCGATGCCACCCATCCCGCCCGTCACATATGCGATTTTCCCGTTCATGAATTGTCTCCTGAGATTGTTGAAAAGTGAGAAGCGCCGGGACCGCGCTCGCGGTCCCGCCAGTTGTTATCGGATCAGACGCGTTCGACCGCGAGCGAGACGCCCATGCCGCCGCCGATGCAAAGCGCGGCCACGCCTTTCTTGGCTTCACGGCGCTGCATTTCGTGCAGCAGCGTGACCAGGATGCGGCAGCCGGACGCGCCGATCGGATGCCCGATGGCGATCGCGCCGCCGTTGACGTTCACCTTGGCGGCGTCGATGTCCAATTCCTTGTTGACCGCGCACGCTTGCGCCGCGAATGCTTCATTCAGCTCGAACAGGTTCACGTCGCCGGCCTTCCAGCCCGCGCGCTCGAGCGCCTTGCGAGTGGCAGGCACCGGGCCCATGCCCATGGTGGCAGGATCGAGGCCGCTGGTGCCGAAAGCGACGATGCGAGCCAGGGGCTTCAATCCCAATTCCGCCGCCTTCTTCGCGCTCATGACCACCACCGCGGCAGCGCCGTCGTTGATGCCCGATGCATTGCCCGCGGTCACGGTACCGGCCTTGTCGAAAGCGGGCCGCAGGCCGGCCAGTGCTTCGGCGTTGGTCTTCTTGTTGATGAACTCGTCGGCGTCGAAAACGATCGGGTCGCCCTTGCGCTGGGGAATCGTGACCGCAACGATTTCATCCTTGAACTTGCCTGCCGCCTGCGCGGCGGCGGCCTTCTGCTGGCTGCCCAGCGCGAGCGCGTCCTGCGCCTCACGGCTGATGCCGTGCTGCTTGGCGACGTTCTCCGCCGTCACGCCCATGTGGTACTGGTTGTAGACGTCCCACAAGCCGTCAACAATCATCGTGTCGACCAGTTTCCAGTCGCCCATGCGCTGGCCGTCGCGCGAGTTCGGCAGCACGTGCGGCGCGGCGCTCATGTTTTCCTGTCCGCCCGCGACGACGATCTCCGCGTCGCCCCATGCGATCGCTTGCGCCGCGAGCATCACGGCCTTGAGACCCGATCCGCAAACGGCGTTGATCGTGAGCCCCGGCACTTCCTTGGGCAGGCCGGCCTTGAGCAACGCCTGGCGCGCGGGGTTCTGGCCGGCACCGGCTGCGAGCACCTGGCCCATGATCACTTCGCTCACTTGGGAAGGATCGACCTTCGCGCGGGCGAGCGCCTCCTTGATCACGATCGCGCCGAGCTCGGGCGCCGGAACCTTGGCGAGCGAGCCGCCGAATTTGCCGACCGCGGTGCGCACGGCTGAAACGATGACGATGTCCTGCATGAGTGTTCTCCTTTGAGGGATCGGGGCGGCGCCCCTAGGCTTTCGCTTTCACATAACGGCCGGGCGCCGGCTCGATGGCCTTGTAGTTGCCCTTGCCGTAACTCTTGGGCGCAGCAATCTGCTTGCCCGCGTGGGGTTTGAGCCAGCTGGCCCAATCGGGCCACCAGCTGCCGGGGTGCTCCTTCGCGCCCTTGTGCCATTCATCGAATGTCTTGGGCAGTTTTTCGTTGGTCCAGTACGACCGTTTGTGCTTGGCCGGCGGATTGATGACGCCCGCGATGTGGCCCGAGGCTCCCATCACGAAGCGCTTCTTGCCGGGCAGGTGCGGCACCGATGCGTACGCGCCGGCGATCGGGACGATGTGGTCCTCGCGCGAGCCGTAGATGTACACCGGCATGTCGAGTTCGCGCAGGTCCACTTTCTCTCCGCACACCGTGCACTTGCCCGGCTTGACGAGGTTGTTCTCGAAGTACGTGTTGCGCAAATACCAGGTGAACATCGGGCCGGGCAGGTTGGTCGAGTCGCTGTTCCAATACAGAAGATCGAACGGCGGCGGGGTTTCTCCCTTGAGATAGTTGCCCACGACGTAGTTCCACACCAGGTCGTTCGGCCGCAGGAAGCTGAACGTGGAAGCCAGCTCCTGGCCTTTGAGCAGTCCGCCGCTGCCCAGCTGCATTTCGCGGAACTTCACGAAGGCGTCGTCGATGAAGACATCGAGCACGCCCGTATTCGAGAAATCGAGAAATGCAGTCAGCAGGGTGAGCGCGGCGACCGGCTTCTCGCCGCGCGCCGCGAGCACCGCCAGCGCGGTGCCCAGGATCGTGCCGCCAACGCAAAAACCGAGTGCATTGATCTGCTTGGCGCCGGTGATCTCCTGGATCACTTCGATGGCCTTGATCGGGCCGTCACCGACGTAGTCGTCCCAGGTCTTGTGCTCCAGGGACTCGTCGGGATTGCGCCAGCTCATCACGAAGGTGCGATGGCCCTGCTCGGCGAGGTAGCGAACCAGCGAGTTGTCCGGCTGCAGGTCGAGGATATAAAACTTGTTGATGCAAGGCGGCACCACCAGGAAGGGGCGCTCGTAGACTTTCGCGGTGAGCGGCTTGTATTCGATCAGCTGGAACAAGTCGTTTTCGAACACCACCGCGCCTTCGGTCCGCGCCACGTTCTTGCCGACCTCGAAGACGGATTCATCCGTCATCGAGACATGCCCTTGCTCGATGTCCTTGAGCAGGTTCTGCATTCCCCTGGCGATGCTCTCGCCATGGGTTTCGATGGCCTTTTGCTGCGCCTCGGCATTCAGTGCGATGAAGTTGCTCGGCGCCGAAGCGGCCATCCATTGCTCGACGGCGAAGCGCAGCCGCGCCTTGGTCTTCGGATCGGTCTCGGCCGCCTCGGCCAAGCCCAGCAGCGTGCGCGCGTTGAGCAGATAAACCGCGGCGCAGAACGCCGCAACCGGATTGGCTGACCAAGCCTGGGAGGCGAAGCGCTTGTCCTTGGCGGCCGGATTGGCGCCCAGCCCCTGGTTCCACAGGTCAGCCGCCTCTTTCACATAAGCTTGCTGCAAGGCTTGAAGCTTTTCCGGTGAAAAGCTGATCTGGGGCAGCGCGGGCAAGCCGGCAGCGACGGAACCATTGGCGCCCATCGCCAAGCCGCCAAAAGACTGAAGAG
>Ga0068855_100007676_pt1 | contig 13033 bp, 24 predicted proteins | sample KBSCornC52_FD_66592 | JGI IMG/M metagenome (GOLD analysis project Ga0068855, IMG submission 66592) | Corn rhizosphere microbial communities from Kellogg Biological Station, Michigan, USA - KBS Corn C5-2 | ecosystem: Host-associated > Plants > Roots > Rhizosphere > Soil ... | reverse complement strand
GATGGAAATGGTGATGCCGGGCGATAACGTGGCGCTTGAAGTCGAGCTGATCACTCCGGTCGCTATGGACAAAGGGTTGCGCTTCGCGATTCGCGAGGGCGGCCGCACAGTAGGGGCGGGAACCGTCTCCGAGATCGTGGAATAACGGAACAAATGGCAAGTTTAAAAGAACGCATTCGCATTCGCCTCAAGGCGTACGATCACCGGGTCCTGGACCAGTCGACGACCGAAATCGTCGATACGGCCAAGCGCACCGGCGCGACGGTGGCGGGTCCCATTCCGTTGCCCACGGTCCGGAATCTGTACACCGTGCTGCGTTCGCCGCACGTGGATAAGAAGAGCCGGGAGCAGTTTGAGATCCGGACCCACAAGCGCCTGCTCGACATTCTCGAGCCGACGCAGGACACGGTGGATGCGCTGATGAAGCTGGATCTTCCGGCGGGCGTGGATGTGGAGATTAAGGCGTTCGGCAGAGGCAAATAGGTAGGGGCGGGACAGGTCCCGTCCGGAGTTGGAAATGAGTCCAGGAATCTTAGGCAAAAAAATCGGGATGACGCAGGTGTTCCGGGCCGATGGCCAGGTAGTGCCGGTCACTGTGCTCAAGGCGGGTCCGTGCGTGGTGGTGCAGCGTAAGACGCCCGCCATCGACGGATATGACGCCGTGCAGTTGGGCCTGATGGAATACGTCAAGAAATCGCGCATCAATAAGCCGGAAACGGGCCACTTGAAAAAGTCGTCCGCGGAAGGTGTAAAGTTTCTGCGCGAATTCCGGTTGGGTGACGGATCGAACGGCGATTTAAAGCCGGGCGATCGCGTGCTCGCCGACGAATTCAAGCCCAACGAAAAAGTGGATGTCATCGGCATCAGCAAAGGCCGCGGCTTCGCCGGTGTGGTTAAGCGTCATCATTTCCGTGGCAGCGATGCCACGCACGGATCTATGTTCCATCGGGCTCCCGGGTCAATTGGCGCCTCCAGCTTTCCCTCGCGCGTCTTCCCCGGTATGCGGATGGGCGGGCGTATGGGCACGGACCGAGTCACCGTGCGGAACCTCGAAATCGTCCAGGTGGACGTCGAGGACAACGTGATTCTCGTCAAGGGCGCGGTTCCGGGACCCAATGGCGGATACGTCATCTTGCGGAGGTCGAAACAGTAGCTATGCCGAGCGTAGACATCATCGATCTCAGCAACAAAAAAGTCGGCACCGTAGATCTGTCCGATGCGGTGTTTGCCGCTCCGGTCAACGAAGCGCTGTTGTATGAAGCTGTCCGGCACTACCTGGCCGGTACGCGGCGTGGAACGGCTAAGACCAAGACCCGGCACGAAGTGGCCGGATCGGGCAAGAAACTGTGGAAGCAGAAGGGTACCGGTCGGGCTCGCATGGGCTCCATCCGCAGTCCTCTGTGGCGGCACGGCGGCACTACGCACGGTCCGCAACCGCGCGATTACTCGTATAAACTGCCCAAGAAGATGCAATTGGGCGCGCTGCGCAGCGCGTTATCTGCGAAGCTGCGCGACGGCGAGCTGCGTATCGTCAGCGAGTTTGCACTGAGCGAGGCCAAGACCAAGCTGATGCGCAAGACTCTGGATGCGCTCGACATCGCGCGAACCGTTCTGCTGGTTGACAACACCGAAAATCGCAACCTGGAACTTTCCAGCCGCAATCTCGAAGGCGTAAAGCTGGTGGCCAGCCGCGACGTCAATGTGTACGATCTGCTGGGGCATCAGCAAGTGCTGCTCACCGAAGCTGCGGCGATAAAACTCTCGGAGGGCCTGCAATGAATTCGATCATGGATGTGATCCGGCGGCCCATCGTAACCGAAAAGGGCGTGACCAAGAAGGATTCCGAGCGCACGCTGTGCTTTGAAGTTGACGTGAACGCCAATAAAACCCAGATTCGGCAAGCGGTCCAGACATTATTCAAGGTGAAGGTCGCCGAAGTGCGGACCACCACCACCGCGGGCAAGCTGCGGCGCCGCGGGCGGTTCGCTGGCTATCGCTCCGACTGGAAGAAAGCCTACGTGAAGCTGAAGCCCGGCGAGAAGACGCCGGAGTACGCGGAGATTTAATAAATGCCGGTCAAAACATATAGACCCACCACGCCGACGCGCCGTTTCCAGACGGTGGTGTCGCGCGAGGATATTACCAAACAAAAGCCCGAAAAAAGCCTGGTTAAAGGCAAGCAGGGCACTGGCGGACGCAGCAGTACCGGCCGTGTTTCATCCCGGTTCCGCGGAGGGGGGCACAAGAAAGCCTATCGCGAAATCGATTTCAAGCGCGACAAGAAGGGAATCGCGGCGGTGGTGGCGTCGATCGAGTACGATCCCAACCGCAGCGCGCGCATCGCGCTCCTGCATTATGTGGACGGCGAGAAGCGCTATATCCTGGCGCCGGCCGGCCTCGAAGTCGGACGCAAGATTTTGTCGGGACCCGATGCCGATATTCTGATCGGTAATTCGCTGCCGCTCAAAAACATTCCCGCCGGTACCGTGGTTCACAACATCGAGCTGAAGCCCGGCAAGGGCGGTCAGATGGCACGCTCCGCCGGCGCGCAAGCTCAGCTGGTTTCAAAGGAAGGCGAGTACGCCCTGTTGAAGCTGCCTTCGGGTGAAGTCCGCAGGGTGCTGGTGGACTGCGCGGCGACCATCGGGCAAGTGGGCAATGTCGAGCACGAAAATGTCAGTCTGGGCAAAGCCGGGCGCAAGCGCTGGATGGGTAAGATGCCGCACAATCGCGGCGTTTCGATGAATCCGGTGGATCACCCGCACGGCGGCGGCGAAGGCAAAACCAGCGGTGGCCGGCATCCGGTGACGCCCTGGGGCCAGCCCACGCGCGGCTTCAAGACCCGCAATAACAAGCGGACTAACAAGTTCATCGTAACCCGGAAGGCGAAGAAGCGATGAAAAGGATGACGAGGTAGTCATGGGACGCTCACTGCATAAAGGTCCGTTCGTAGACGATCACCTGGCCGTCAAGGTGAACGCCATGAACGAGAAGAACGAGAAAAAAGTAGTTCGAACCTGGTCGCGCCGCTCGACCATCGTGCCCGAGTTTATCGGCCACACGCTGGCCGTCCACAACGGGAAGAAGTTCATCCCGGTGTACATCACCGAAAACATGGTCGGCCACAAGCTGGGTGAATTTTCGCCCACGCGCGTGTTTAAGGGTCACGGCGCCAAGGCGGCCGCAGCCGGACCTGGTGCGCCCGGCGGAGCTCCCGCGGGTTCCGCGGAGAAGACGGCGAAGCCGTCCTAAGGGAACGAGAGATCAAAAATGCAAGCTAGAGCCGAAGCCCGATACCTCCGAACCTCGCCGCAGAAAGCGCGCCTGGTGATCGACCTGATCCGCGGCCAAAAAGCCGGCGAGGCCATCCATATTCTACGCGCGGTTAACAAGCGCATCGCGCCGTCCATTGAAAAAGTTCTGCGGTCGGCCATCGCCAATGCCGAGAATCGCAACAACGACGTGGATGTGGACACGTTGATCGTCACCGAAGCTTACGTCAACGAAGGACCGCGCATGAAGCGCATACGGGCGGCTCCGATGGGCCGGGCCTACCGCTATCAGCGAAGGATGGCGCACATCGTGGTCCAGGTCGGGGACAAGAAACTCGATGCAAGCATGAAGGAGATCGCTTGAGCGCACAGCCTGTTCGTGGCGTTGTGCGCGACTAGGGATAAAAATACATGGGCCAGAAAGTACATCCGTACGGATTTCGGCTGGGGTTCACCAAGACCTGGCGGTCGCGGTGGTTCGCCAAACAGGATTACGCCAAGCTCTTGCGCGAGGATCTCGAGCTCAAGAACTCGCTGCGCGAGCGCCTGAAGGCCGCGGGCGTCAGCTCGATCGAAGTGGATCGCCCGGGCAACAAGTTGCGCATCACCATCCACACCTCGCGTCCTGGAATCATCATCGGTCGCAAGGGCGCGGAAATCGAAAAGCTGAAGCAGGATCTGGCCAAGAAGACCAAGCGCGAAGTATTTATCGATATTCAGGAAGTCCACAAGCCGGAATTAGACGCTCAGCTGGTTTCCGAATCGATTGCCTTACAGCTCGAAAAGCGCGTGGCGTTTCGAAGAGCCATGAGAAAAGCGGTCGACTCCGCCCTGCGCTTCGGTTGCAAAGGAATCAAGGTCCGCGTTTCCGGACGTCTGAACGGCGCGGAAATCGCGCGCACCGAATGGTATCTACAGGGTCAGCTTCCGCTGCATACGCTGCGCGCGGATATCGATTTCGGTTTCAGCCAGGCATATACGACCTATGGCGTGATCGGGATCAAGTGCTGGGTGTACAAGGGCGAGATTCTGCCGGGAGCGCAAGGCCGCGGATTGCGGAATGAGCCCGAGCCCCGCCGGGCGCCCCGTCCGGATCGCGACCGGGATCGTGATCGCGATCGGCGCGAACGTCCGCCCCGTCCGGCGTTTGTGTCCGATGTCGCCGGCGGAGCGGTCCAGCAAGCGCCGGGTGAAATGGCGCGTCAAGCCATACTTCCGCCCATGGCTGCTCCCGTGCAGCCGGCCTGGAAGCAGGAAACGAAGCCCGAAGCCGCGGAGCCCGCAGCGCCACCTGCCACACCCGAAGGCGAGAAGAGCGAATAGAACCGGAACACGTTTAACGTTAGGAACGAACTTCTATGTTGATGCCGAAGAAGGTAAAGTTTCGCAAGCAGCAGCGCGGGCGCATGGCCGGGAAGGCCTGGCGCGGCTCGTCGCTGGCGTTTGGCGATTTCGGATTGAAGGCGCTCGAATGCGGTTGGATTACGGCTCGGCAAATCGAAGCGGCGCGGGTCGCGATGACCCGTTCGATCAAGCGCGGCGGTAAGGTTTGGATCCGCTTGTTCCCGGACAAGCCCATTACCAAGAAGCCCGCTGAAACGCGTATGGGTAAGGGCAAGGGCGCCCCGGAAGAGTGGGTGTGCGTCATTCGCCCCGGCAAGATTTTATTCGAGATGGAAGGCGTCGATCTGGCTATCGCCAAGGAAGCGATGCGCCTGGCTGCCGCGAAAATCGGCATACCGACCAAGCTCGTAACGCGCGAAGGCATGGATTAGGGACTCAGCGAGGAACACATGAAGCAGAACGCGGAAAAATTCCGGGCACTGGATCCGGCCGAGCTCGATAAGCAGTTGCGCGAAGGCGCCGAGCAGATGTTCCGGCTGCGGTTCCAGTTGTCGATGGGGCAGATGGACGGAGTCAAGAAGCTCCGCACGCTGCGCAAAGAGCGGGCGCGCATTCTGACGGTGCTGCAGCAGAAGGGCGTAGCTCCCTCTGCCGCCGCCGCTGCACCGCTTCCCCTGGTGAAAAAATCGGCTCCCAAGGCCGCTGCGAAGAAGGCAGCGCCCAAGAAGGCTGCTCCGAAAACAGTCGCCCCCAAGAAGGCAGTAGCAAAGAGTAAGAAAGGCGCATAACAGCCGATGGCGGAAACTACCCCTAGCAATAAAAACGAAAAGGTGGGCTCGGTCGTGTCCTCCAAGATGGCCAAGACCATCGTGGTCGAAGTCATCCGGCGCGTACCCCATCCGTTGTACAAACGCATCATCAACAAGCGCCGGAAGTTCTACGCGCACGACGAAACGGGCGAGGCCAAGGTGGGCGATGTGGTGCGCATCATCGAATGCCGCCCGCTGAGCAAGCTCAAGCGCTGGCAGTTGAAGGAAGTATTACGCAAGGCCGTGCAGGTGACTACGGATTTGAGCGCCATCGGCATTCAGGCCACGCCGGAAAAGCGGCCCTCGAAGAAGAAGCGGTAAGGCAGGCAGGAGTCAGGAGACAAGATCATGATCGGGATGCGGACTATTCTCGAGGTTGCCGATAACAGCGGCGCCCGCAGGCTTGCCTGCATTTTGCCGCGCGGCGGCGACCTGGGATTGCGAGCCGGATTGGGCGACGTCGTAACGGCCAGCGTGAAGGAAGCCGCGCCTGATTCGCAGGTGAAGAAGGGTAAAGTGGTTCGCTGCGTGATTGTGAGAATGCGTAAGGAGACCCGGCGCAAGGATGGAACTTACATCCGCTTCGATTCAAACGCCGCCGTGCTGATCAATGAGCTCGGTGAGCCGGTAGGCACCCGCGTATTCGGCCCCGTGGCGCGCGAGCTGCGCGAAAAGCGTTTCATGAAGATTGTGTCCCTTGCTCCGGAGGTGATTTAGTCATGGCTCGCAAGATTGCACAGCGGCATCAGAATAAGCCCCAGGCTCCGGTGAAGCTCAGGATTCGGCGGGACGATAGCGTCAAGGTCATCGCCGGCAAGGACAAGGGCAAGACCGGCCGTGTATTGGACGTCGATCGCGCCCGCGGCAAGGTGCTGATTGAAGGCGTCGGGATGGTGAAGCGGCACACCCGGCCGAACCCCTCGCGCCAGATCCAGGGAGGCATTGCGGAGCGGGAAAGCATGATCGCGATCTCGAACGTGATGCTGCTGACTTCCGGCGGCGTGACCACGCGAGTCGGATATCGTGTCGAAGGTACCGGAGCGTCGTCCCGGCGGGTGCGTTATGCGCGCAAGGGCGGCGAAATAATGGACAAGAAGGCGTAACAAGGTAGAGAACATGGCAGCCAGACTCAAAGAGACATATCAAAAGAAAGTGATCCCGGCGCTGACCAAGGAGTTCGGCTACCAGAACCTCATGGCGGTGCCGAAGCTGGAAAAAATTTCCCTGAACATTGGCCTGGGCGAAGCTACGCAGAATGGCAAGCTGATGGATGGCGCGGTGAACGAGCTGAGCCAGATCGCGGGGCAGAAACCGGTAATCACCAAGGCTCGCAAGTCCATCGCCGCGTTCAAGCTGCGCGAGGGCAATCCCATCGGCTGCATGGTCACGCTGCGCGGCGACCGCATGTACGAATTCTTCGACCGGCTGGTCAATGTATCCCTGCCGCGCGTGCGCGATTTCCGCGGTGTATCTGCCAAGTCCTTCGACGGCCGTGGTAATTACACGCTGGGAATTCACGACCAGCTCATTTTCCCGGAGATCGATTACAACAAAGTCGACAAAGCCAAGGGAATGAATATTTGCATCACCACCAGCGCCAAAACCGATGCGGAGGGTCTCGCGCTGCTGAAGCAACTTGGAATGCCGTTCCGCGCTCAGTAGGAGTAGAAAATAACGATGGCCACTACCGCCAAAATTGCAAGAGACGAAATGCTCGCGATCGCCAAGGCCGCGCATAAACCGAAGCTGAGCTGCCGGCATCGCAACCGCTGTTTCCGTTGCGGGCGCCCGCGCGGGTTCCTGCGGAAATTCAAGCTGTGCCGCATCTGCTTCCGCCAGTTGGCCCTGGCCGGAGAAGTTCCCGGGGTTATTAAAGCCTCGTGGTGATGAGCTTCATCGAGATGCGAAGGAGTGTGAAAGAATGACGACAACCGATCCGATCGCCGACATGCTGACGCGCATTCGTAATGGCCTGGCCGCGCGTCATCCGAAAGTAGACGTGCCGGCATCGCGGCTGAAGGGCGATATTGCGAAGATCCTCAAGGATGAGGGCTACATCGCCAATTACAAGCTCACCGAGGACGGTACTAAGAAGTCGATCCGTATTTATCTTAAATACACGCCTGGCAATATGCCGGTGATTTCGCGGATCGAGCGCGTTTCGCGTCCTGGCTGCCGGGTGTACGTGGGTTCGAAGACCGTGCCTCGCGTGCTGGGCGGCCTGGGGATCAACATTCTGACTACGCCGCGCGGCGTAATGACCGGCAGCACCGCTCGCAAGGAAGGCGTCGGAGGCGAAGTGCTGTGTCACGTTTGGTAGCAGGAAGACAGGGTTTAACGGAGTTCTGATATGTCACGAGTCGGCAAGAAACCAATCCCCGTGCCCAAGGGCGTGAAGCTTACCATCGGCGACCAGCTGACGGTAGAAGGGCCCAAGGGCAAACAGACGGTTCCGATTCCGGCCGGAATCGCGCTTCGTGAGACCGACGGGATTCTCGAAATCCTCCGCGATAGCGATAAGCAGGCGGCGCTGCACGGATTGACGCGCGCTCTGGCGTCTAACGCAGTGGTCGGCGTATCCACCGGTTTCACGCGCGAGCTGCAACTCTTCGGGGTCGGATACAAAGCCGACGTCAAGGGACGCATCGCGACGTTTACTTTGGGCTACTCGCATCCGATCGAGTTCTACCTTCCGGATGGCATCGACATGAAGGTGGACAAGCCGGCGAATAACCTGACGCCGCTGATTTTGACCGGCGGGGACCGTCAACTTTTGGGCCAGGTCGCAGCCAACATGCGCGCCCTGCGTCCGCCCGATCCGTACAAAAACAAGGGAATCCGTTACGCTAACGAACCCCTGCGCAAGAAGGCCGGCAAGACCGGCGCGACAGGAGCGAAGTAAACCATGGCTCACGAATCAAAAGCGATCATCCGCAAGCGGGTGCATAAGCGTATCCGCCGGAAAGTAGCGGGCAGCACGGAACGGCCGAGGCTCGCCGTATTCCGCAGCGTGAAGCACATCTATGCGCAGGTCATCGACGATAGCGTGGGGCACACGCTGGCCGCGGCCTCGTCAAGCGAAAAGAGCGGAATTAAGTCCGGCGGCAATGTGGCCGGCGCGAAGGCAGTCGGAAAGCTTCTGGCCGAACGCGCCAAGGAAAAGGGCGTTAAGTCGGTGGTATTCGACCGCGGCGGGTATCTGTATCACGGCCGGGTGAAAGCCCTGGCCGACGCGGCTCGGGAAGGCGGCCTGGTATTTTAGGCCGTAAAATAAGGATCGAAAAGTAATGTCAATAACTGCAGCGAAGCGCATTGAAGCCGGCGGCCTGAACCTGAAGGAATTCGTAGTCTCGATCAACCGCGTCACCAAGGTAGTCAAGGGCGGCAAGAATCTGAGCTTCTCGGTTCTCGTGGTGGTCGGCGATCCCGGTGCGCACATCGTCGGATTTGGCACCGGCAAAGCCAAAGAAATCTCCGCGGCCATCAAGAAGGGTATGGAAGCGGCCAAGAAGAATCTGCGCAAAGTCAACGTGCTAGCGACCACGATCCAGCACACAGTATTGGGTAAGTTTGGCAGCGGCATGGTATTGCTGAAGCCCGCGCCTGAAGGAACCGGCGTGATCGCCGGCGGTCCGGTTCGCGACGTGATCACCGCGGCGGGGATTCCTAACGTACTGACGAAATCTATCGGCTCGCACAACCCTCATAACGTGGTCAAAGCGACCATTGCCGCGCTCGAGCAATTGCGCGACAAAAAGGAAGTAGCCGAGCTGCGCGGACTCGAAGCCGGGAAGGTGGGATAATCTTATGCCGGGGATGATCAAGATCAAGTTGATACGAAGTGTTATCTGCACGCCGGAAAAGCACAAGGTTATTGTTCGCGCGCTGGGGCTCAAGAAGATGAACCGCATTGTTGAACGCCCGGATACGCCGGCCTTTCGCGGCATGGTGAAAAAGATTCCGCACTTGCTGGCGATTGTGGACTAAGAAGGTCGATTAACGATATGAATCTCAGTCAACTCAAACCGCCCAAGGGCCAAAAGCACAAGAACCAGCGTATCGGCCAGGGCATGGGATCCGGCCGCGGAAAATTCTCCGGCCGCGGCGCCAAGGGTGCCAAGTCCATTTCCGGCTATTCGCGGATGCGCGGATTTGAAGGCGGCCAGATGCCGCTCCACCGGCGTCTGCCCAAGCGCGGATTCACCAATATCTTCCGCAAAGAGTTCTCGATCGTGAACCTGGGCGATCTGAATCTACTCCAAGGCGATTCCTTCGATCCCGGCAAGCTGCTGGAGTTGAAGCTTATCCGCAAACTGAAAGACGGCCTGAAAGTTCTCGGATCTGGCGAGCTCAAGCGTGCGATCCACGTCCGGGCACACCTGTTTTCCGAGGCTGCTCTGGAAAAAATCAAAGCCGCCGGGGGCACGGCCGAAGTGATCCCTGGAGTGAAGCGCGCCGAGACGAAGGCTCCCGCTCCAGTTAGAACCAGGACTCCCAAGCCGGCCGCTCCTAAGGATGTCGAGACGCCCCAGGCCGCCGCTCCCGAAGCTGGAGCGAAAAAGCCGAGTGCCAAGAAGGAAAAAGGCGCCGCCGAGAAAGGCGCGGAAAAAACCAGCAAGCCCAAACAGGCCAAACCGAGCAATAAAGAAGAGAAGTAGCCATGAAATTCCTCGAAGCCCTTGCGAACGTCTTTCGGATCCCGGATCTCCGGAAGCGCGTCCTTTTCACCCTGGCTATGCTGGCGGTGTACCGCCTCGGCGGCCACCTGCCGATTCCCGGTGTCGACGCGAAGCGCTTCGAGGAGTTCATCCAGCAGAATCAGGGAACCGTATTCGGCTTCTTCGATCTGTTCAGCGGGGGAACCTTCCGCCGTCTCACGATTTTCGCGTTGGGCATCATGCCCTACATCACCTCGTCCATCATTCTGCAGCTGTTAACCGTCGTGGTTCCCACGCTCGAAAAGCTTCAGAAGGAAGGCGAACTCGGCCGCCGCAAAATCACTCAGTGGACGCGTTATCTCACCATCATCCTGGCCATCGTGCAGTCGTTCGGTATTGCCACTTTGCTTCAGAGCTCCCAACAGGGCTTTGTAACCACCCCCGGAGTCGGCTTCGTTCTGATGACCATTCTGACCCTCACCGCGGGATCCGCGTTCATCATGTGGCTGGGCGAGCAGATTACCGAGCGCGGTATCGGCAACGGCATGAGCTTGATCATCTTCACCGGAATTGTGGTCAACCTCCCATCTGCCATCGTCGAAATTGTTCAGAAAGTTCAGACGGGGGACTGGCCGCTGATCCAGGTGGCCATCATTATCGTCATGATGATAGCGGTGGTTGGCTTCATCGTCTTGGTGGAGCGCGGCGAGCGCCGTATCCCGGTACAATACGCTAAACGCGTCATCGGGCGGAAGATGCTGGGCGGGCAGTCTACGCACATGCCGCTCAAGGTCAATGCCGGCGGCGTGATCCCGGTGATTTTTGCCAGCTCCCTGCTGGCCTTCCCGCTGACAGCTCTGCAAATCGATTTCGTAAAGAATAGCCCGGTGCTCTCCGGTATGTTGACCGCGATCAGCGGAGCTTCACCCCTCTACTACCTGCTCTACACTCTGCTGATCATTTTCTTCTGTTTCTTCTACGTGTCGATCATTTTTAATCCCAACGAAGCCGCTGACAACATGCGCAAGTACGGCGGATTCGTTCCAGGCATACGGCCGGGCAAGAACACGGCCGATTACATGAACAAGATTCTGACCCGGATCACCGTGGTCGGCGGGTTGTACCTGTCGGTACTATCGCTGCTGCCCCAGATCATGATTCAAGGCATCAAGCTGCAGCGGTTGCCGCTGGTCGGGAACTGGATCGACGCGACCTTTCCGCGCTGGCTGCTCGACGGCCTGGGCGTGACCTTTTTCTTCGGCGGAACTTCTCTGCTGATCGTGGTGGGCGTGGCGATGGACACCATCAACCAAATTGAAGCGCAACTGATTATGCGGCATTACGAAGGGTTTACGCCGCGAGCGGGGCGGATTCGGGGCCGCCGCAGCAGCGTCTGACCGCTTCTCTACGGAATGCCCAGGCTCTGCCTCATCTTGTTTGGCTCCCCCGGTTCGGGAAAAGGCACCCAGGCCAAGTTACTCAAGGAATCGTTGGGAATCGCGCACATTTCAACCGGCGATATGCTGCGCGAACGAGTGGCGTCGGGAGACGAGGTAGGCCGTTCGGTGGCTTCGCTGATGCAGGCGGGCGAGCTGGTTCCCGATGAGACGGTCAACCGCTTAGTGGAGGATAAGATCGAGCAGCCCGAATGCGCTAACGGCTTTATTCTCGATGGGTATCCGCGGACCGTTCAGCAGGCTCAGCTGCTGGCCGAACTGCTGGTGCTGCGGCCGATCCGGACCATCGTGGTCCATTTGGTAGTGGATTATAATGTTATTATTGCGCGTATCTCCGGCCGCCGTCAGTGCCCTACCTGCGGATCGGTGTATGGAATAAACTCCATCGCGCCTACTAGTGTGGGAGTCTGCGATAAGGATGGGGCGAAGCTTGTGGTTCGCGACGACGATCGCGAAGAAGTGGTCCGGGAAAGATTGCGAGCCTACGAAAAACAAACCTCCCCGGTGCTGGCATTTTTTAAGAAATCCGGAATCCCCTGCTGGGATGTGCCGGCGGCGGGAAACCCTCCGCAAGTCATCGCGAAAGGGATCGAGGCACTCATCCGGAAAGAGCGCGGCGAAGCAGCATGATCGTACGTAAGAATATGGCCGAGCTGGAGAAGATGCGCTGCTCCGGGCTGCTCGTCTGGAAGATCCTGGATGAGCTTCGCAAGATGGTGGGCGAGGGAGTTTCGACTCTGGATTTGGAAGTGACCGCCGAGAAGATGATGCTCGATGCCGGAGCCCGGCCTGCTTTCAAGGGCTATTCGACGCCGGCCGCGGGAACCAAGTTCCCGTTTGTGCTGTGCACTTCGGTGAATGACGAGATCGTCCACGGGATGCCGTCGCAGAAGAAGGTTTTGAGGAGCGGAGATATTATCTCCATCGATACGGGCGTGCAGTTGAACGGATATTACGGCGATTCGGCCATCACCGTCCCGGTAGGCGACGTTTCTCCCGAAGCCCGCCGCCTGATGGAAGTGACCCGCGAATCGCTGGAGATGGCGATTGAGAAAGCCCGGCCAGGAAACCGGCTATTCGATATTTGCGGCACGGTGGAGCGGCATGTGACCGCTAGCGGGTTTTCAATCGTGCGGGAGTTTGTGGGGCACGGGATCGGCACGCAGATGCATGAGGAGCCGCAAATCCCGAATTATGTGGATCGGCGCAGTGAGAATCCGCGGTTGAAAGAAGGCATGGTGCTGGCGATCGAGCCCATGGTGAATGCCGGTAAGCCGGGTAGCCGCGTAAAGCCGGATAAGTGGACGGCGGTGACCGAGGACGGGAAATACTCGGCGCACTTCGAACATACGGTGGCCATTACCGCGGAGGGCCCGTGGGTATTGACCAGGCCGTGAGCCAGAAGGCGGAAGTAGTGGAATTGCTGCCGAGTGCCGCCTATCGGCTGCGGCTGGAGAATGAGGATACCGTGGTGGCGCACGCCGCCGGATCCG
>Ga0068855_100007670_pt1 | contig 13044 bp, 14 predicted proteins | sample KBSCornC52_FD_66592 | JGI IMG/M metagenome (GOLD analysis project Ga0068855, IMG submission 66592) | Corn rhizosphere microbial communities from Kellogg Biological Station, Michigan, USA - KBS Corn C5-2 | ecosystem: Host-associated > Plants > Roots > Rhizosphere > Soil ... | reverse complement strand
ATCACGCGGCCGCGCCGGCCGTTTCTCGCTCAGCGCTCGGCGCCAGGATCGTGTAGTCTTGCCGTCGACGCGCGACCTTGAACCCGGCGTCCTGCACCAGGCGTTCGATCTCGTCGGTCGTCGTGCGATGCGTAGTGTTCGCGGCCGAGACGACGTTCTCCTCGATCATGAGCGAGCCGAAATCGTTGCAGCCGAAACGAAGCGCAGTCTGTCCGACTTTGAGGCCCATCGTCACCCAGCTGGCCTGCAGATTCGGGACGTCGTCGAGCACGATGCGCGCGATGGCGACGGTACGCAGGTAGTCGACCGCGTCGGTCTTCTGCATGTGCGACATCGTCGGTGTGTTCTCCGGCTGCAGGGGCCAGCAGATGAACGCCGTGAAGCCGTGCGTCTTTTTCTGAAGCGCCTGCACTCGATCGAGGTGCTCGATGCGCTCGGCAAGGGTTTCACCGATGCCGTACATCATTGTGACCGATGTCTTCATGCCTTCGCCGTGTGCGAGCTCCATGATCTCGAGCCAGCGATCGGCGCCCGCTTTTTTCTTTGCGACCTGATCGCGCACACGTTGGACGAGAATCTCGCCGCCGCCGCCAGGAATCGAATCGAGTCCGGCTTTCATCAGTTCGCGGATGACGTCGCGCGCGTCCATGCGGAACGTCTTCGCGAAGAAATCCACTTCACTCGGGCTGAAGCCGTGGATATGAATTGGATGATTGCGCTTGATGTACCGCAGCAGATCCAAGTACCAATCGAACGGGATGTACGGATTGTGCCCGCCCTGCATCAGGATCTGAATCGCGCCCATCTCTTTCGCTTCGTCGATCTTGGCGCCGATCTGTTCATACGATAGCGTCCAGCCTTCGCCGTGCTTCGGCCGGCGGTAGAATGCGCAGAATCCACAATCGGCGACGCAGACGTTCGTATAGTTGATGTTGCGATCGACGATGTACGTCACAACGCCTTCGGGGTGTTTCTCGCGACGGATGCGATCGGCTTCGGCCCCAAGCTCGAGGAGCGACGCGTTGGTATAGAAATCGAGAACGTCTTTCATGTCACGCTGCCGGAAGGAAGGCCAACGACCCGTTGGGCACTTTGCCCGCTGCCACGAGACGCCGGAAGAATTCGGTTAGGCCCGCGAGGTGCTGATACGACAATCCGTAATCGAGGCCGGACAAATACTCGAGGCACACGCTCTTGTGGACGCCGGTCGCAATCGCCGCCTGCGCGCCAAGTGTGTCGAGGTGCTGCAAGCCCCAATCGCGCGAGGCGATCAAGCTCGCGTGAACGCCCAATGATTCGGCGACTGGCGTCGAGCGCTGCGCAACCCATACGGCGAATACGAATGGCAAGCCAGTCCAGCGCTTCCACTCGCTGCCGAGATCGTAGGCGTAGCGATACTCTGTGAGGCCGTCGTCCTTGGGATAGAGCTCGGGCGAGCGCAAGCGCGACCAGAGATGCAGCGCGGCGTCTCCGATCACGAGCCGTGCGTCGTGCTCTTCTTCGCCAAAGCGTGCGACGTCCACCAACTCTGCGTTGCTCGGGATGAATGCGGGCTTGGCGTCCCACACGTTCTCGAATAGCAATTCGAGCAGCGCGACACTCGTCATGGAGCTGCGACTGACGAGCACGCGACGACCGTGTAGATCTGACGCCGGTCGCTTGGAGAACAACACAACGCTCCGTACCGGCCCATCACTACAGATGGAAAGATCTGGCAAGAGCAAATATTTCATTGCGTCGCGCGCGTACTCGACCGCCGAGATGACGCTGACGTCGATTGTGCCGGCGGACATTTCGTGGTTCAACGCGGTCGGCACGCCATCGACCAACTCTGCGCCGATGGGCACGATGCCGCGGTCGATCGCTCCGTAGACCGGATAGCAGTTGATGTATGGGATCCGGCCGACGCGCATATTAGGCGCTGGCACGGTGGCACAGTGGCGCGGTGGCACGGTGGCGCATTGTAGGCATCACGCCGCCGCGGTTGTCGGTGATTCGTCGAACGTGCGGACAATCTGGTAGAACGAATCCCGTTCGGCGGGCACTTTCCGCGCGCCGCGAATGAGACGCAAGATCTGATCGAGCGTCATCGCCTGCGCGGTGTGTGCACCGGCCTCGTGGTAGATCTTCTCGCGCACTACGGTTCCTTCGAGATCGTTCACGCCAAAGTGCAGTGACATCTGCGACACGAACGGCGTGACCATGATCCAATGCGACTTGATATGGTCGAAGTTGTCGAGGAACAATCGGCCGACCGCGAGGTTCTTGAGATCGTCGAAGCCGGTGGTCGCCGTGCCGACGCGATGCAGCGTCTCGCCCAACTCGTTGTTGTCTGGATGATACGCGAGCGGAATATAGGCCAGGAACCCGCCAGTTTCGTCTTGGAGGTCGCGCAACATCGCGAGGTGTGCCATGCGATCTTCGAACGTCTCGACGTGGCCGTAGAGCATCGTGCAATTGCTGCGAATGCCCAGGTCATGCGCGGTGCGATGAACGCCGATGTATTCTTCCCCAGACAGCTTCTTGTCGGCGATGGTTGCGCGGACGCCGGGGCTGAATACTTCAGCGCCGCCGCCGGGCAGCGTATCGAGACCAGCTTCGCGCAATGCGACGAGCGTTTCGCGAACCGTCATCTTCTCGATGCGCGCGATGTGCGCGATCTCGACCGCGGTCAGCGCCTTGATATGAACTTGTGGATGGCGCTCCTTGAGCCCGCGAAACATCTCGATGTAGTACGCGAGGCCCGCCTTCATATCGAGCCCGCCGACGATGTGGAATTCGCGCGTCAGCGTGCTATTTGCTGTCGCTGCCTCTTCCCATATCTGATCCATCGTATAGCGATACGCGCCTTCCTCTTTCGGCAGACGCGCGTATGAGCAGAAGACGCACGTCTTGCGGAGGATGCAGACGTTCGTCGGATTGATGTGCTGGTTCGCCGCGAAGGTGACGCGATCGCCGTTCTTCGCGCGATTCACCGCGTCGGCCATGTGACCGATCGCGAGCAGATCGCCGCTGTTGAACAGCGTCACGCCGTCCGCCTGCGTGAGTCGTTCGCCGCGCTCGACTTTCTCGGCCAGCGGACGAAGCGATGGGTCGCTGATCAGATGATGGTCGAGCTGCACGGGAGCCGGCACGGCGATTACTCCTGTTACTCCTGGAATTGCCTGATGGCGAGCGTCACGTTGTGGCCGCCGAATCCGAAGCTGTTGCTCAACACCGCGCGCACCGGACGATTCACGGCCACGTTCGGCGTGTAGTTGAGATCGAGCTCGGGATCCGGCGTGTGGTAGTTGATTGTCGGCGGAACGACGCAGTCGCGCACCGACAACGCCCCGATGATGAACTCCACTGCGCCGGCGGCGCCGAGCATGTGACCCGTCATCGACTTGGTGGAGCTGACGTGCACGGTCGTCGCGAGCTCGCCGAAGACCGCCTTGATGGCCTTGGTCTCGTTGAGATCATTGGCCGGCGTCGACGTGCCGTGCGCGTTGATGTAGTCGATGTCGGCCGGCAACAAACGCGCATCCTGCATCGCGCGACGCATCGCGCGCTGCGCGCCTTCGCCCTCGGGTGCGGGAGCCGTAAGGTGGTACGCATCGCCCGTCGCGCCGTATCCGACGATCTCAGCGTAGATGTGCGCGCCCCGATTCTTGGCGTGCTCGAGGTCTTCGAGAATGACGATGCCGCCGCCTTCGCCCATCACGAACCCGTCGCGAGTGGCATCGAACGGACGTGAGGCGGTCTCCGGTGAGTCGTTGCGCTCCGACAACGCCTTCATGTTGCAGAATCCGCCGATCGCCATCGGGGTCACGGTTGCCTCCGAGCCGCCAGTGATCACCAGATCCGCGTCACCGTACTGGATGGTGCGATACGCGTCGCCGATCGCGTGGGCGCTCGTGGCGCACGCCGAGATCGTGGCGTAATTGGGTCCCTTGGCGTTGAAGCGCATGGAGACCAGACCCGCCGCGATGTCCGAAATGAACATCGGGATGAAGAACGCGCTGATCTTGCTTTGCCCGCGCTCGCGATAGACGTCGTGCTGCTCCTCGAACGTCTTGAGACCGCCGATGCCGCTGCCGATGATGACGCCGAGACGATCGGGATCGTAGTGGGAACCGTCGTCGAGCCCCGCATCGGCCATCGCTTGCACCGAAGCAGCAATGGCGTACTGCGCGAACGGGTCGGCGCGCTTGGCCTCTTTGCGCTCCATGTAGAGGAGCGGATCGAAGCCTTTCACCTCGCACGCGAAGCGCGTTGGAAAGGTGGACGCGTCGAACTTCGTGATCGGGCCGCCGCCGGAAACGCCGGCGGTAATCGCGCGCCAAGTCGCCGCCACGTCGTTTCCGACTGGCGTAATCGCCCCCATCCCAGTGACGACGACCCGACGTTTCATCTAGCGTTCCTCGCTAGGCCGCTTCGCACCTTCGCTCGGAATTCCGCATGCCGGGTCATTACGCGTTGCTCGCCATCTTCTGATTCAGATAGCCGACCGCATCGCCCACCGTGCGGAGCTTCTCGGCATCCTCATCGGGGATGTCGATGTTGAACTCCTTCTCGAACTCCATGACTAGCTCGACGATGTCGAGACTGTCCGCGCCAAGATCCTCGATGAAACTGGCTTCGTCGGTGAGCTTCTCACGCTCCACACCGAGCTCTTTCTCGATGATGTCGCGGACCTTCTGAGCGTTGTCAGCCATGGAATCGTTCCTCTCTCGAATGAGGGTGGTATCGTGCGAATAATCTAGCGAGCCCCGCGGGGCATTGTCATAGCTACGGCCATAGCTATAGGCATATCAAACAGGCGGTTCCGTCACATCACCATACCACCGTCGACGACGAAGACCTGTCCCGTGATGTAGGCCGCGTATTCAGAGGCGAGAAACGTGACGACACCCGCGACATCCTTCGGCGTACCGAGGCGCTCGAGCGGGATTTGCGTGTAGAGCATTTTCTTGGCGTCGTCTGTCATCGCGGCGGTCATGTCGGTCTCGATGAAACCAGGAGCCACCACGTTGGCAAGGATGTTTCGCGAGGCGAGTTCCTTTGCCACCGTTTTCGTCAGGCCGATCAACCCGGCCTTGCTTGCCGCGTAGTTCGCCTGCCCCTTGTTGCCGACGATGCCGACGACGCTGGCGATGTTGATGATGCGGCCCCATCGACGTTTCATCATGCCGCGCGACGCGGCGCGAATTGCCACGAATGCCCCGCGGAGATTTGCGTCGAGCACGGCGTCCCAATCATCATCCTTGAGACGAAACAGGATGTTGTCGCGTGTGATCCCCGCGTTGTTGACGAGAATGTCGACGGCTCCGAATTCCTTCTCGACCGCCTCGACGAGCCTCGTGATTGACGCGACGTCGCCCACGTCGCACGCGAAGCCGCGCGCCTGCGACGAGATCGACTGAGCCGCATCCTCGGCGCGCTCGATGTCGCGACCGACAACAGCCACTCGCGCTCCGGCGGCTGCGAGCGTTTCCGCAATGCCGCGGCCGATACCGCGCGTGCTTCCCGTGACCAGGGCCGTTCGGCCCGATAGGTCGACTTTCATCGTGACCTCGCTCTGATCGCCATGCTCACCGGGCTCACTGGTCTCACCGTACTCACCGTACTCACCGAGCGACGAGTCCCTGCAGCTGATCGACTTCAGCCGCGGTGCCGCACGTAGCCGTCTCGAGCGACGGCGCGATCTTCTTGACCAGGCCGACGAGCACGTTGCCCGGACCCATTTCGACGTACAGCGCATCCGGGTATCGCTCAGCGAGCGCGAGCACTTCGTCGCTCCAGCGAACGGGGCTGGACAGTTGCTCGAGCAACAACTCCTTCGCACGCTCCGCCTTCAAAACTGGCTGACCATCGACGTTCGCGTAAACCGGGAAGTGAGGATCATCAAATGACACTGAGTCAAGCGCTTGCGCCAGTCCATCGACAGCACTTTCCATGAGGGGCGAATGGAACGCGCCGCTCACTTTGAGTCGAATGGCGCGCTTCGCGCCGGCGTCCTTACAGAGCGTCATGGCGCGCTCGACGCCTGCGTCCTCGCCGCTGATCACGACCTGCCCGGGACTGTTGTAGTTCGCGGGAACGACAAGCCCGGCGTCGCGCGTTGCCTCGGCGCAAATCTCTTCGATCGGGCGGTTGGTATCGCCCAATATTGCCGCCATTGTTCCCGGGCGCTTGACGCCGCTCTCGTACATGAGCTCACCGCGTCGACGGACGATTCGAACGGCGTCTTCGAGGCCCATGGACTCGGCGGCGTGATACGCCGTGAGCTCGCCGAGCGAGTGTCCAGCCGCGGCGACGACGCTAGCGCCGATCGAAGCGCGCGTCGCCGCCCACAGCGCTGCGCCCTGCGCCAGTAGTGCCGGCTGCGCGTTGTGCGTGAGCGTGAGTTCCTCGGCCGGGCCCTCGAAGCAAAGACGGCTCAAGGGCGCGCCAAGCGCGGTGTCTGCCCTGTCGAAAACGTCTTTGGCAGCGGGAAAGGCCTCGACCAGGTCCTTGCCCATGCCTGGTTTCTGCGAGCCTTGGCCGGGGAACAGCAGTACGACGTTCATTCTTACAGGCGCACGATCATCGAGCCCCACGTGAAACCGGCGCCGAAGGCGACGAGCAGCACCGTCGAGCCCTCGCCGAGCTGGCCCTTCTCGATCGCTTCGTCGAGCGCAATCGGAATCGATGCCGCGGACGTGTTGCCGAAGCGGTCGACATTCACGTAGACCTTGCTCATCGGGATGTTGGCGTGCTTCGCCGTCGCCTCGATGATGCGGATGTTCGCCTGATGGGGAATCATCAGGTCGATGTCAGCCGACGTCAGCTTGGCCGCGTCGAGCGCGCGCGTCGCGGCATCGGACATGGAGCGGACAGCGTTCTTGAACACTTCGCGGCCGTTCATCTTGATGTACTGTGAGCGGTCGTTCAGCACTTCGCTCGAGAACGGCCGTGCACCGCCACCGCCCGGACGACAGAGCAGATCGCCGAGCGAGCCGTCGCTGCGCACGAACGTCGACAGAATGCCCCGGTGCTGTTTTGCACGTTTGAGCACGGCGGCTCCTGCGCCGTCGCCGAAGAGCACGCACGTCGATCGATCCGTCCAGTCGGTGATGGAGCTCAGGCGTTCGACGCCGACGACGAGCGCTGTGTCAGCATTGCCGATGGAGATCATCGCCTCGGCGACGGTCGATCCGTAAATGAAGCCCGAGCATGCGGCCCCGACATCGAATGCCGCGGCGCGGCTTGCGCCGATCGCCGCTTGCAGGTCCACGGCGGCGGAAGGAAGCAGTCGATCCGGGGATGCTGTCGCGAGGACGATGATGTCCACCTCGCCAGGTTGCACGCCCGCTCGCTGCATCGCGATGCGTGACGCAGCGCTGGCGAGATCGGTGACCGATTCGGTCTTGGCGATGTGCCGCTGCTTGATGCCCGTGCGCTCGACGATCCACTCATCCGTCGTCTCGATTCCGATCGCCGCGAAATCGAAATTGCTCATGACAGTGGACGGAACTGCCCGCCCCGTGCCGGCGATATAGGCGACTGGTCGCTTCATACGGCTCCGACTCCTTCCTGCAGGCGCCGGCCGATGTGCTCGTCCATGCGCGTTTCGACCGCCTGCACGGCGACCTTGAGTGCGTTCATGATGGCGCGCGGCGACGACTTTCCGTGCGAGATAATGCTCACGCCGTTCACGCCGAGCAGTGGCGCGCCGCCATGTTCGGAGTAGTCGAGCTGTTTGAGGGCGCTCATCATCGTTCGCTCATCGAGCCCCGACTGCTTGAGTAGCCGAATGATGAACGGCGCGATGGCCTCGTAGAACTTGAGCACGACGTTGCCGACGAAGCCGTCGCAGACGACGACGTCGATCGGGCCGCGGTCGCAGGCGCCGTTCGGCAGATCGCGCCCTTCGACGTTGCCGATGAAGTTGAGTCCTGCCGCCTGGAGCAGTTGATTCGCTTCTTTCACGGCCGCGTTCCCCTTCTCCGGTTCTTCGCCAATACTGAGGAGACCAATCGCCGGGTGCTCGCGTCCGAGAATGTCCTCCGCGTAGACGGCGCCCAATCGCGCGAACTGCACCAGCTCGTCGGCACCGCAATCGACGTTGGCGCCGGAGTCGAGCACGACCACGGGGTTGCGCGCGGTGGGAAACACTGTCGCGATCGCCGGACGCTTGAGACCCGCGTGCAATTTCAGCACGACCATCGACGCAGCCATTTGCGCGCCGGTGTTTCCGGCAGAGACGAATGCGTCGGATTGTCCATCGGCCTGCAGCTTGAGGCCGATGATCATCGAGCTGTTGGGTTTTCCGCGGACCGCGGCGCCCGGCTTGTCCGTCATCTCGATGACGTCGGGTGCGTCGATGATGACGATTCGCTCACGCTGCTCGCGCAGCGCCGAGAATTGGGCATCCTCGAGCAGGAGGCCCAGCTGCTCGGTGATGACGGCGGTACGTCCGACGAGCTGAATCGAGTGAGCGGAATCGAGCTCGCTCAAGGCGAGCAGCGCGCCGGCAACGGTCGCCTGGGGAGCAAAGTCGCCCCCCATGGCATCCAACGCGATGCGCGCCAAGGCTAAGCCTCTCTGGCTTCGACCCGCTGCTTACCCGCGTAGAACCCGCACTCGCCGCATACACGATGCGGGCGCTTGGGAGCACCACACTTGGGACATGTCTGAATAGCAATCGACGGCGCCGTCTTGTGCGTGTTGCGGGCGCGCTTTTTTCGCTTCGAGGTACGTCGCTTCGGGACGGCCATGGGACTGTTCTGGGAGGGGCGTTGAGGTGCTTACGAGAGTGCTACTTCGACGACTCTTTCATCTTCCGGAGGGAGTCCCATCGCGGATCGGCTTCCTGCTGACTGCAATCATGCGTTCCGGCATTCAGATCCGCGCCGCACCGGGGACAGAAGCCTTTGCAGTCCTCCCGGCACAACGCGAAGCTCGGTGCTGCGAGCAACCACTGCTCACGAATCGCCGGTCTCAGATCGAGATCCAGAGCGTTCGGGTCCACCTCATAGACGTCCGGATCATCGGTGTCTTCATCTCCCGGCTCCGCGAAGATGAGGTGTGCTTCGTCCGACACGTGCGCATGCGCCTCGGCGAGACAGCGACTGCATTCGAGCGTGAGGTTTCCGTCGATCTTGCCGTGCCAATAGAACCGGCCCGGCCCTGCGGCTGACAAACGACCTGTGACGTGGACTGCGTCGTCCGGCTTCGGATCGTCCTCTTCCCAAACCGGATCGGTGGCGGGCAGATCTTCGTCAACGACGACGGCGTGTGATTCAAGCGACCGAATGTCAAAGGACAACATCCCTCAAAACTAGCCGAACGGAACCCTCGCTACAAGTCTGTGAGGGATCAGCGGTTACGAACCGCCTCGGACGACCCTATCGAGCCGCCAGCACCTCGGTCTCGGCAAAGAAGAACCGCGACTCGCGTGTGGCGTTCTCGTCCGAATCCGACGCGTGGATCGCGTTCCGCTCTTTCGACTCGGCATAGAGCTTACGGACCGTGCCGGCGTCTGCTTGTGCGGGGTCGGTGGCGCCGATCGCGGTTCGCAGTGCGGCCACCGCATCGCTCTTCTCGAGCAGGATCGGCATGCACGGGCCCGATGTCATGAACGTCACGAGCGAGCCGTAAAATGGCCGCTCTTTGTGCACCTCGTAGAACTCACCCGCCTGAGCCTCAGACATATGCATCACGCGCGATGCGAGAATCTTGAATCCCTGCTGCTCGAGGTGCGCGATGATCTTGCCCGCTTTGCCGGCGGCGAATGCGTCCGGCTTGATGATCGTGAGCGTGTAGTTCCCCGCCATGTTCAAATCCTCTAGAGTCCAATGAGTTTGCGAACGATATCGCCGCGCGTGAGAAAGCCGACCAGCCGACCCTCCGATACCACCGGAACGCGCTCGACATCTTTGTTGGTCATCAAGGCCGCGACTTCGGCAACCGGCTGTTCCGGCGCCACACACAGCACTTGCCGTGTCATGACATCACGCACCGTTTTATTCGTCTGTGCGCCGAGTGGAGCATAACGGGATGGTCCATCGGATAGCACCTCGGTTGCGAGGAGATGCCGCATGAGCTCGCGCTCGCTCAGCATGCCGAGCAGCCGCTGCTCGTCGTCAACGACGGGCAGGCCGCCGAGGCCCGTGCGAATCAGCTCCCACGCGGCGCGGCGCAGCGGCGTATCGCTCGTCGTGGTGCGCGGGCGCTCCGTCATGAGATCCCGGACGAGGAGCTGCTCGGGAATTTCCTGGTCGAAGAAGAATGGCAGCGACACCAGGGATTCGGCGCTCGGCGCGCCGACAAGCGCGTCGACGACATCGTCTTTCTGCAGGAGACGCGCGAAAGCTCGCACGACTTGGAGATGTCGCGCCGCGAGCCGCGGCGGCGCAACCACGACAACGACGACCGGAGCGCGTTGCTCCGTCTCTCCCGCGGGAGCCCGGCGAACGCCGTCAGGACAAATGCCGAGCGCCGCCTGCAGCTCCGACGCGGTGTCGGTGCGGTAGTGCACGAGGAAGGCATGGTCGGCCATCGCCACCATGTCCTCTCCCCGTTCCTCGGCGACGCGACTCTGCAGGCGATCGAGATCGTCGATGGCGCCCGATGCCGCGAGATGCCCGAGCAGCGTGGCTCGCGCCGCGTCGAGCGTGTCACACGGCAATGGGACGACCACCCGCGACGGCGCGAGGATACTCGTCAGCCTCACAAAACTCTCACAAGCGTTCTTTCAAGAGCCCGACGAAGTCGATCGGCCGCTTGGCGACGCCCATCCCGGCCGCCTCGAACGCCGCGACCTTCTCGGCCGCAGTGCCAGATGAGCCGGAGATGATCGCGCCAGCGTGACCCATGCGGCGCCCAGGCGGGGCCGTCTGCCCGGCGATGAACCCGACCACCGGCTTCTTCATGTGCTTCTTCACGAATTCGGCGGCCTCTTGCTCGTCGGTGCCGCCGATCTCGCCCATCATCGCGACGGCTTTCGTCTGCGGATCAGCCTCGAAGGCGCTCAGGCAATCGATGAAGTTCGTGCCGTTGATCGGATCGCCGCCGATGCCGACGCACGTCGATTGACCGAGCCCGGCGCGAGTGAGCTGATACACGATTTCATAGGTGAGCGTTCCTGAACGGCTCACGACGCCGATGTTGCCAGGCGTGCAAATGCGTCCCGGAATGATGCCGACTTTCGACTTCCCGGGGGTGATCAAGCCTGGGCAATTCGGACCGAGCAGTCGCGCGCCGCGCTCGCGAACGAACGGATAGACGCGCGTCATGTCGAGCACCGGCACGCCTTCGGTAATCGCGACGATGAACTTCACGCCCGCGTCGGCAGCTTCCATGATCGCGTCGGCGGCGAACATCGGCGGCACGTAGATCACCGAAGTATTTGCCTTTGTCGCGGCGACGGCATCAGCGACCGTGTTGAAGATCGGAACCATCGATTCGAATTGCTGCCCGCCTTTGCCCGGCGTCACGCCCGCGACGATCTTCGTTCCGTATTCGAGCATCTGCTTGGTGTGAAACGATCCATCGCGACCGGTGATGCCTTGCACGATGACCGTCGTGTCGTTGTCGATGAAGATGCTCATGCGCCCCTCGCTGCGCTCGGGGTCGCGGCAGACGACTTCGCCAGCTCGACCGCCTTCTTCACCGCCTCATCCATGTCCGACGATGCCGAGAAGCCGTTCTCCTGCAGAATTTTCATCGCGATTTCTTCGTTCGTTCCGGTGAGCCGAATGACAATCGGTACCTTGAGGGGATTTTGTTTCGTTGCCGTCACGATGCCGTTGGCGACGTCGTCGGTGCGGGTGATGCCGCCGAAAATGTTGAACAGGATTGCCTTCACGCTCGGGTCGGCGGTGATGATCTTCAGCGCATTCACGACCTTCTCCGGATTCGACGAGCCGCCGATGTCCAAGAAATTCGCGGGCTCGCCGCCGTAGTATTTCACGAGATCCATCGTCGCCATGGCGAGCCCGGCACCATTCACGACGCATCCGACATTTCCATCGAGCTTGATGAAGGTCAGACTCGCGTTGCGTGCCAACACTTCGCTCGGTGCTTCGGCGCTTTCGTCGCGCAACGCCGCGAGCTCGGGATGACGATCGAGCTCGTTGTCGTCGATCACCATCTTGGCGTCGAGCGCAACGACGTCGCCAGCCGGCGTCGTGACGAGCGGGTTGATCTCGGCCAGCGAGCAGCCGCTCTTCATGAATGCGCGGTACAGCTGCTGCATGATCTTGGCAACGGCGCGCACTTTCTTCACGTCGTCAAAGAGAAAGAACCCGAGACGGCTTGCTTGAAACGGCTCGAGCCCGTAGCGCGTGTCGACTGGAAGCTTGAGAATTTTCTCAGGCGTCTTCGCCGCGACTTCTTCGATGTCGATGCCGCCCGCGGGGCTCACCATGAACACCGGCTTCTTTGACGCGCGGTCGAGAATGATGCCGACGTACGCTTCGCTCGCGATGTCCGCCGCGGGAGTGATGAGCACTTTCTGAACGGGAAGCCCTTTGATCTCCATCCCAAGAATCTTCGACCCGATCTCTCGCGCCTCGGCGGGACTCTTGGCGAGCTTGACGCCGCCCGCTTTGCCCCGCCCACCCGCGTGCACCTGTGCTTTCACGACCACGGTGCCGCCGTATTGCTTCGCGATCGCCTCGACTTGGTCGGGCGTGCTCGCCACCTCGCCGGGAGGAATCGGAACGCCTTCCTTACGGAGAATGTCCTTCGCTTGATATTCGTGAATGTTCACGCTGTCTCCACTGTTGCCGTTATGCTCGTTCCTGCCTCGCCACGCACTGCGTCCTGACCCAACTCCAACGATGTAATGATTGCGCGCCCGCCGGTGCGGCGCACGAAATCCACCGCGGCGCGAATCTTCGGCGCCATGCTGCCTTCGCCGAATGCCTTGTGTTCATCCATCGCTACCGCGTCAGCCACAGACAAATGTCGCAGGGGTCGTTGCTTTGGCGTACCCCAATCCGCGTACACGGCGTCCACGTCGGTCAAAATCAATAGGAGCTCTGCGCCGAGGTCGCGCGCCAGCACCGCTGCCGC
>Ga0068855_100007669_pt1 | contig 13045 bp, 5 predicted proteins | sample KBSCornC52_FD_66592 | JGI IMG/M metagenome (GOLD analysis project Ga0068855, IMG submission 66592) | Corn rhizosphere microbial communities from Kellogg Biological Station, Michigan, USA - KBS Corn C5-2 | ecosystem: Host-associated > Plants > Roots > Rhizosphere > Soil ... | reverse complement strand
ATAAGAATGATACCTGTGAATACGCCGGCAGGTACTTTTAAAGTATGGACGAAACGCTTTGGTAATAATCCTCATATCAAAATATTGTTATTGCATGGTGGTCCGGCAGCGGGGCATGAATACATGGAATGCTTTGAAAGTTTTTTCCCAAAAGAAGGGTTTGAATTTTATGAATATGACCAGCTGGGCGCTCCCTACAGCGATCAGCCGAATGACAGCAGCCTATGGACAACAGAAAGATATGTTGATGAAGTAGAACAGGTAAGAAGAGCCATAGGAGCCGATTCCACCAACTTTTATGTGCTGGGTAATTCATGGGGCGGCATACTGGCTATGGAATACGCGCTGAAGTATCAGCAGCACCTGAAAGGTATGATCGTAGCCGATATGATGGCAAGCTGCCCCAATTACGGCAAATACGCTAATGAAGTACTGGCCAAACAAATGGACCCGAAAGTACTGGCCGAAATAAGAGCGATTGAAGCAAAGAAAGATTTTTCTAATCCGCGGTATGAAGAATTGCTGATGCCTGCTTTTTATCAGCAGCATATTTGCCGCCTGGCCGAATGGCCCGAACCGGTAGTTCGGTGTTTTAATCACCTGAATGGTACGGAAAGATCAAAACAGATCTATGTAATCATGCAGGGCCCATCGGAATTTGGTATTGCCGGCCGGTTGACGAACTGGGATATCAAAAACAGGCTGAAGGAAATTAAAATACCTACGCTGATGGTGGGCGCACAGTTCGATACCATGGACCCAAAAGCTATGGAAGAACAAAGCAAGATGGTTCAGAAAGGCCGTTATTTATATTGCCCCAATGGCAGTCACTTTTGCATGTGGGACGATCAGAAAATATTTATGAGCGGCGTTATTCAGTTCATTAAAGACGTTAACAGCGGCAGCTTTAAATAACCAATAAAAAAGAGGCTGCCTCAAAAGTAATTTTGGGGCAGCCTTTTTATTTTCAGTTTTTAAGGCGGTGTTATTCACCAGGGAACTGAATGCTTATTATTTTACCTGTGTCTGTATCCATTGCAATACTTCGCTTAAAGCAGCGGGAGAAAATGTTTGCTCAATGGTTGCATATTCGGAAGGAGCCCCTGTTTTGCACTCCTGAAATAAGTGATTCAGGTTGGGCAATAATTTAGTCGTTACCTTTTTACTTCCTCCTTTTGCCAGCGATTGTTTGATGCCCTCCAGGTTTTCCTTAGGCGTCACCTGCAGGTCTTTATCACCGTTTAGAGCCAGCACCGGGCACTTCACTTTTTCCAAAGCAATAGCCGGGTCATATTTTAAAAAATAAACCGTCCAGGGATCTGTTACTCTTTCCACCAGCAGCTTTACAAAATCGTCGTCGCTCATGCCCTGAGGTTTCTCGGGACTATTTTTTGTAACTTCTTTTAAATATTTTGTCATGTCGGTTTTTAATTGTTCGGGGCTAGCCGCATTTTTAACTATTTCAAAGGCCTTTTTATTCGTTGCAATCAAACGCTGAATGCTGCTATCACTTTTTCCCGATGCTTTGGCAATTGCCGATTGCTGCAATAACAGCAGTTGATCGCATGGAATTCCCGGACCGGCCAGCAGCACAATAAAAGCAATATTCTTCGACCTAGCTGCTACCATGGGAGCTATTAACCCTCCTTCGCTATGACCAATTAACCCGATCTTTTTTTTGTTGATCTCTTTCCTGGTTTGTAAGAATGCTATGGCAGCGTCAACATCGGTAGAAAAATCCTGGGAGGTGCTGCCATTAAAAGTACCCTTTGATTGAGCAGTTCCCCTGTCGTCGAACCGCAAAACAGCTATCCCATTTTTCGTGAGGTAATCGGCCAATACAAGAAACGGCTTATGGCCCAGCAGTTCTTCATCCCTGTTTTGCGGACCGCTGCCGCTTATTAATACCACCGCGGGAAAAACGCCATCTTTTTGAGGCAGTGTTAAGGTGCCTGCGAGGGTAATTTTTGCCTGTTGATTTTCGAAAGTGATATCCTCTGAGTAATACGGATAAGGTTTCGCTGGTTCCTGGGGCCGTTTGGGTTTTTCTACCACGGGCATTTGCCGAAACAGGTTTAAAGGAATGGTCAACCCGTTCTGTTTAAAATTACCTACAATACTATCGTTCTTCAGGGAGCCGGTGTATTCAATATGTAAATTTGATACGGTTACATGCAATGATGAATTATCAAAACTTGTTGAAGATGCCGGAATATCTTTCGGACTTTGGTCGGGACTTTTCAAAATGCAACTGAATGCACTGTCATTTTTACTGATCCTGAATATCAATCGCAAGGCTACTCCCTGGGTTTTTAATACGCCATTCCAGTCACCGGTAATATCCTGGGCAAAGCAGGCAATGCATAATAATATGGCGAATAAGGTCAGTGTAGTTTTTTTCATAATATAAAACAGGTTTTATATAAGCAGCAGGTTGTTTTATAACAGTTCGTCGTTTAAACGACTTTTTTGTTACGGGCAGGAAAATAAACAAAAAAGAGGCTGCCTCTTATTTGTTTGAGACAGCCTCTTCGATAATTCCCACATTCCATTACATCAACACTATAGTTTCACCAAACGCGTGGTGCTTACTGCTCCTGTTTTCTTATTGGTAATGTAAACGATCCAAACACCTTTTGAGAGCTTACCTGTTTGAATAGGAATAGCGCTCACTCCGGTACTTGTTGCTACATACTCACTACGCTGAATAGTAAATCCGTCGGCACTTTGTATCGATATGCTTAACCGGTCGCCGGCTTCGGCATATTTCAGTACCTGTGCCTGGCTGCCTGTTATGGGGTTAGGAACTACAGCAGCGCTGCCAACAGCCACAGCATCATTGGTTGCAACGGTTGCCCTTGTAGTAGCAGTGCAAGCTCCTAATGGTTGCCACCACCAGTCTGCTGTACCCGGTGTAACATTGTACAGAGCATCTGACAAGCTCACATATAAAATACCATTGTATACTACCTTATCGCCCTTGTTGTAAATTTTCGGATAAGGCTGATAAGTTGCCACACCTGCGCAATTACCTGTATTGGTGCTGCCACCTACAGTAATAGCCAGAGCTGAAGACGTAGTAGTTGCTCCTTTATTATCAGTAGCTACAGCGGTAATGCTGTAAGAACCTGCGGCTACATTGCTCCATGTTACAGAGTAAGGAGAAGCGGTTACAGCACCCAGACTGGTACCGCCATTGAAGAATTCAACTTTGGCAACAGAACCGTCTGCATCACTTGCACTGGCCTGAATGGTCATTGTAGCAGGTGCAGTAAATGTGGCGCCTGAGGCAGGAGATGTAATAGTTACAACAGGCGGTGTATTGGTACTACTGCCGCTGCAATCGCTGATATACTGCCATACTTGTCCATCTCCCGTATGTGTATCAGGTTGCTCATTCTGTGTCCACCATTTTGCCTGATATATTTTACCGTTATATACCACCTGATTGCCGTTGAGATATATTCCGGTTGAAGTCCATGCAGCAATACCATTGCAACTACCGTTATTGTTGCCGTTTCCTACAATAATTGTAACTGCTGCTGAAGCAGTAACAGCGCCACCATTATCTGTAGCCTTTGCAGTAAGCGTGTATGTGCCTGCTGCCACATTGTTCCATGTAAAGCTATAAGGCGCTGCCGTAACGCTACCTAAACTGGTACCACCATTAAAGAATTCAACTTTGGTAACAGAACCATCTGCATCACTTGCACTGGCCTGAATGGTAACAGAAGCCGGTGCAGTGAAATTGGCATTATTGGCAGGCGAAGTGATACTTACAGTTGGTGCAGTATTTCCGTTACCATTGCCAAAGAAATAAGCGTAATAATTATTGGCAAATTCGTCGCCATTGGTTTTATCCCAGTTGATAGACCAGGTCATGATACCACGTAAACCGGGATAGCCGCCTGCTTTCTGTAACTGATAGGAACCACCGAACGATGTTCCTTTTGTAAGATAATCCAACGCCTGTTTAACACTGGCCGGAGCAAGATAGCCACCTGAAGGTGCAGCAGCTGCAACAGCAGGCAAACCAAATGCTACCTGATCTTCGCGTAAAGCAGGGAAGGTTTGTCCGGTGCCTGCTACAGGGAATCCTTTCAGCAACATTTCTGACATGGCCACAATGAAATCAGGTGTTGACTGTGAATACACCTTGTTATCCATTCCGGTTACAGAACCGGTATTATAATACTGCGGATGAATGAATGTAAGCTGATCACGCAATCCATAGATCAATGGCAGGTAAGCACCTACCAGTGGTGAATAGTTGGCACCGAAAGCTGTTTGTACATAATACGTTTCAGGCGCCATGGTGAGCCAGCAGGTTTTTCCTTTTGCTGCACGGTAATTGATGATCTCTTTTACCGCAGCGATCAGGTTTACTACTTTGGGAGTAGTGGGGTTCATGAAATTATTATCGCCATTATTGAGTTGCAGCGTGGTACCGCCTTCGAGGTCAAGATCAAAACCGTCGAAATTGTATTTGTCAAGGATAGCTTCCATTGAAGTTATGAATGACTGCTTTTTGGTAGCATCTGATAATAACAGCGTACCATCCTGCCCACCGAGTGAGATCAATACTTTACGGCCCTGCGACTGTACTGTTTGCATATCCGAAATAAAATCTGCATCAGTATTGTTAGCGGGTGCAAAGCTGATAGTAGCGTAATCTGTGGCACTGCTGCTGGCGAAAGCCACCTGGATCACATTGTATTTTGCATTCACATCTTTCAAACGGATGTAAGGAGGCGTACCGGTTGTGGAACCCCAGTTATGCCAGTATCCTACAATTACTTTACCGGCACCTGTATTATTACCACCACCGGTTACAGTAAGTGATACGGCAGCAGAAGTAGTAGTAGCGCCGCTGTTATCTGTAGCTACAGCAGTAACAGAGTATGTACCGGCAGCTACATTATTCCATGTAACCTTATAAGGAGATGCAGTAGCACTTCCTAAACTGGTGGCGCCGTTAAAGAATTCTACTTTTGAGATAGTACCGTCGGCATCACTTGCATTGGCCTGCAATGTAATGGAGGCGGGCGCAGTGAATGAAGCGTTATTGGCAGGTGAAGAAATGGAAACAGTGGGTGACTGATTTCCGGTACTACCGCTTGCAAATACTGCATTGATCTTATTTACCAGCGGTGACGTTGTATTAGGACAGGAGATCAATTTGCCATTGGCTACAGTGCTGCTGGTCATATTGGTCATGTCACCAAAAACCTGCCATACAATTACACCGGCAAGACCGTTGTCTTTTATGAATTGTGCTTTGGCGCCGATAGACTTTTCATTGTCGTAGCTCAAAAAATAATTGCCTTTTACTTTATAAGGCACTTTGGCTACATCGTCCCAGTATTCGGTCCAGCCAGAGCCGCTGCCTGTTGTTTGCTGAATAACGGCGTAGTTAGGTGTACCGTCCCACAAGCCTGCTGCCCAGTTGGTAAAATCTGCGCAGGTTTGAATAGGTCCGTCGGGCTGAACAGTTTCGGCACGTTTAACAGTGGCGCCATTTAAAGTTGCTGTGCTGCTGCAAACCACACCTCTTCCATAGAAAGGAGCACCTAGGGTAACTTTGCTCATGTTCAGTCCCAGGTTCTTGATACCCTGCAATGTACCGTTCAGTGAAAAACCGGTATACTCCATACCGGGATAATCATACAATGGTGCATTATGACCGGCTTTGTTGCTCCAGCCGCCATTGTAGTCGTAAGTCATCATGTCGATGTAGTTCAGCACATTGTTCATGCGTGGCCAGTTAAAGCCGGCGAGTTTGGAAGGTACTGCTGAGAAACAGGCAGTAATTAATTTACTGCTGCCGATGGCGGCACGAACATCTTCGAGCAACTGAGCAAAATTGTTATAATCGGCAGTACTGTAATGTTCGATATCCATACCGGGATCGTTGGGATATTCCCAGTCGAAGTCGATACCGTCGAAACCCATACCGATGAGTGTTTTACAGCTTGCCACAAAATTGGCTCTTTTGGCCGGATCAGCAGCTACTTCAGGATAGTGCTTGCACATGCTCCATCCGCCTACAGAGGCCATTACCTTTACGCCTTTGGAGTGAGCAAGGTCAATGATACCGGGAGCGCCGCCTTGTTTGTGAACCGACAAAGGGAAAGCGCCACTGGCGCCGGTATTTACGTTCGTCCAGCCGCTGCCGGAGTTACGATAACCGATCGAGTACGCATAGCTTCCATCAGAGATATAATACAGTGTTTCGAGTTCACCATACAACAGGTACATATCCCAGCTGCTGTAAATATCTGTATTTACCAATGGAGCGGGATCCTGTACCTGCCCTACCTGATAAATATTTTTATTACGAAAATCCCCGCTATGCAATGAACCATCTTTGGCAACGCCGAAGAAAGAAAAGTTCAGGATAGTGTACTGAGAATAATCGACGTTCAACTGGTTATAACCTCCTTTGGGAACCAGACCTGAAACTTCTTTCCAGGCATCCCATTGGGTAATATAACCGATCACCTGTTTATTATGCTGTGCGGTAGTGGCGGCAACAGGCGGACTCACCTGCGCCTGACTTACAGAAAATAAACAACAAATAAAAAAAGCAATGGAGTGCAACAATCGCCATCGGCGCGTTTTGCCAAGGGTAGATAACATGTTCATACGTTGGTGGTTTTCATTATATAATATTCAATTCTCAATACTCAATTCAATATTGAATGCTCAATATTCAATGTTCAAGGAAATACAAAGCGCTGCCTGCCCGGCTTTTGCACCACATAGGCATATAGGTAACATAGAATTCACATAGATCATCTAGAAACTATGTGGCTGCTATGTGTTCTATGTTCTATGTGGTGAGAGAACATAGCTCACTGCATTTAAATGCAGCACAGTACGGGTATATGCATAGCTATACCTGTATAGAGGCCGGGCATTTGGGCAAATGCAAAAATTCAACACTGATGAAACACATCGCTGTCAGGCTGTATAGCGGAAAGGCAATACAGATAGAAGTGGCAGCAATAAAGAAGAAGGGTTTTAAGCGATTGCAGTAATAAAAAGTTGAAGAAGCAGATACAGTTGCAAAATAAAAGCTGTTTAAATTAACTTCTTTGCTAAACGCGTTTTATTTTTTTCCACATTATCGTGTATGCGTATATGTCTGAACCAGGATTTTATACGATTTGACTGATTCTTCTGCTTCGCCAGAATATCGTGGCATCATGAAAATCCTTTACTTGTATAAAATCCCGGTTCATACTAATGCAACTGGGTATTCTTCGATCCGATAGCTATCGACTTCGCTCAGGATTATATTTTTTTATCATCTGACTTCGTGTGAACGTTATAGGTGATACTAATAAAGGTGTGAATTTACCTATGTCAAATTATCGAGTATTTTTACTCTTTTTCAACATCATAATCATTTATAGCTTTGAATCTCCGAAACGATTTAGCGTTTCAGTTTGAATTGGAGTGATTTTTGTTTTTACCTTCTTCATAGAAATCACCTGTTCGTTTTGCAGTAATATAAGTTGTAGCAGCACCGGCACCTTGGTGGGCTTCTTCCCACTTCCCTGGCAATACTATTTTTTTCCCCTTACGTCTCTATGCCTTTGGCTAAGAGCTTAACGAGTAAAAGAGAAAAAGAGCTTTCGGCTCTGCTCTCCTATGCTTTGTTATGCTCACAGCAGCTTAGCGTCCTTCGTTTTGCTCTTTGCGTTCCTTTCAGCGTCGATTTTTAGTAACGCAAAGAACGCAGAGGGATTCGCAAAGGTCGCGAAGGCAACCTCATTATTTTCTGACAACTAAACTATTTTATCTATGAAAAAGGTTTTACCCACTTGTTTATTATTATGGTCGCTTGCCATGCTGAATAAGAGCGCCTCTGCACAAAACTGGCAGCTCGTGTGGTCAGATGAATTTACTAATAGTATAGGTCCCGACTGGGTGTTTGAAACCGGCAATGGCAGCGGTGGCTGGGGCAATAGCGAACTGGAATATTATCGCCCTGATAATGCCTCAATAGAAAACGGAGCATTGAAAATAACAGCCAATCATGAATCGTTCGGCGGATTTAATTATACTTCTGTACGTATGAAAACGCAGGGAAAGAGATCGTGGAAGTTTGGAAAGATTGAAGCGCGTATAAAGATGCCGGCTTTTCAGGGTGTGTGGCCTGCGTTCTGGATGCTTGGTGATAACATCTCAACCGTTGGCTGGCCTGCCTGCGGCGAACTGGATATCATGGAGCACATCAATACAGAAAATATCAACTACGGTACAGCGCATTGGTTAGATGATAAGAATCAGAATGCTTCATATGGTGGCAATACTGCTGTTACGGTTACCGACTGGCACACGTACAGTATTGAATGGGATACCAATTATATCCGCTGGTTTGTGGATGGTACCAAATACCATGAAATATACATTGGCGGAGGCATCAATGGCACGAGTGAGTTTCAGAATAACTTCTTCATATTGCTGAACATGGCCATTGGTGGTAACTGGCCCGGATTTACTGTTGACAATAACGCTTTTCCTGCAGCGATGTATGTGGATTATGTGCGCGTATATCAGGACGCTGGTGGAAGCAGCGGACCTGTTACTGTTTATAAAGATTGCAGCTATGGCGGTTATGCAGTTTCTCTGCAACCCGGCAGCTATACCCTTTCGCAATTACAGGCTTTGGGTATCAGCAACGATGATATTTCTTCGCTGAGAGTGCAAAGCGGTTATAAAGCAACACTATACTGGGATGATAATTTTGGCGGCAGCTCAATGGTAAAAACCGCTGATGATGATTGTTTGGTAGATGATGGCTGGAATGATCAGGCATCGTCTATTGTAATCAGCACTAATACACCTTCAGGTACTTTGATCCAGGCAGAAAACTACAATGCTATGGCCGGCGTTCAAACAGAAACCACTACGGATGATGGTGGCGGTCAGGATGTAGGCTGGATCGATACCGGCGACTGGATGGCCTATAACAGCATCAACTTCCCCACAACAGGCACTTATAAAATAGAATATCGCGTTGCCAGTTTGAACGGCGGCGGCAGATTATCCTGCGACCTGAATGCAGGTTCCATTGTGCTGGGCCAACTGGATGTTCCTTCTACCGGTGGCTGGCAAAACTGGACTACCATTTCGCATAACGTTTCGGTTACTGCAGGCACTTACAATTTCGGCGTATATGCTCAGGCAGGCGGCTGGAATTTAAACTGGATCCGCATTACACCGGTTGGATCAGCTGCACAGGCAGCGCGTACAGATATGGTAAATTCATTGGTGCAGAATTCTGTACAAACAAACAAAGCGTTTACCATTTATCCAAATCCTGTAAGACAGCAGCTGAATATCATAAGCGGCGAATCACTGGCGGGTGGTCTTGTTCGCATTTATGATGTTACGGGTAAACAGGTGATCAGTGCACGGCCTGCCACCAATCACATCGATGTATCAGCCCTTGCTCCGGGCGTTTACACATTAGTGTATACAAAAAATCAAACAAGAATTACAAAAGAGTTTATTAAATAGAAGTCGGAGGTCGGACATCAGAAGTCGGAAGTCGGAAGTCCGAGGTCGGAAGAGCTTGAATTTTTAAGCAGCTGACTTCTGGCATCAGACCTCAGAATTCGGACTTCAGACTTCAGACATCCGACTTCAGACATCAGACATCATCAAAAAAACCATTATCATGAAAAAAAATTTACCGGGAAAGGTATTCCTGTTTTTATTGCTCTTTGTCACTCTTCAACGAACGCAGGCCCAATTTAAAGTGGTTGGGTACATGCCCTCATGGTCAGGAGATGTAAACGCTGTACAATACAGCAAACTCACACACATCAATTACGCTTTTATATTGCCCACCTCAACGGGAGGTTTACAGGCATTGGACAATCCGTCGAAACTACAAAGCCTTGTTGCGAATGCACATGCCAACGGTGTAAAAGTAATGATCTCAGTAGGCGGGTGGAACAATGGCGACGACAGCGGTTTTGAAGGCCTTGCCGGTAATTCGGGTTATCGCAACACTTTTGTAAGCAACATCATCAGCCTCATCAGCCAATATAATCTCGATGGTGTAGACATAGACTGGGAATATCCCGATGCAGGCACATCAGCGAACAACTATGTGGCGCTTATGTCGCAACTATCTACCGAAATGCACAATCGTGGCAAACTGCTTACAGCAGCTGTAGTAGGTACAGATGGCGGCAGCATATTGAATGCTGTATTTAATGTGGTGGACTATTTAAACCTGATGGCCTATGATGAAAATAACTTTCAGCACTCTACTTATGATTATGCTACGCGGTCGATGAATTACTGGAGAGGTCGTGGTTTGCCTGCTTCGAAAGCTGTATTGGGCGTTCCTTTTTATGGTCGTCCTACATGGGAAACCTTTGCTCAATTAGTTGCCCGCGGCGCTGATCCCAATGCTGATGTATTTGACAATGTAGGTTATAACGGGATCACTACTATTAAAAATAAAACGAACCTGGCATTTGACCAGGGCAGTGGTATAATGATCTGGGAATTGTCGGGCGATGCTACAGGCGGCAATTCACTGGTATCTGCCATTCATGATGTAGTATTAACAAGAGGTGGTGGCAATAATACCGGTGGGCCGGTAACTGTGTATAAAGATTGCAGCTATGGTGGTTATGCCGTATCCCTGCAACCGGGCAGTTATACGCTTACGCAATTGCAGGCGTTGGGTATTTCAAACGATGATATTTCTTCACTGAAAGTTCAAAGCGGTTATAAAGTAACGTTGTATTGGGATGATAACTTCGGTGGCAGCACGCTGGTAAAAACAGCCGACGATGATTGTCTGGTAGATGATGGCTGGAATGATCAGGCATCTTCACTGGTGATCGGTACTAATTCAGGTACAGGTTCAGGACAGCTTGTGCAGGCAGAAAGCTATGGTAATATGTCGGGCGTTCAAACTGAAACTACTACCGATGATGGCGGTGGACTTGATGTAGGCTGGATCGATACCGGCGACTGGATGGCTTTCTACAATATCAACTTCCCCACTACAGGAAGCTATAAAGTTGAATATCGTGTAGCCAGTTTGAACGGCGGCGGCAAACTTTCCTGTGATCTCAATGCGGGTTCTATTCAGTTGGGAGCTATCGATATTCCTTCTACAGGCGGATGGCAAAACTGGACAACCGTTTCACAAACCATCAATGTTACAGCCGGTACATACAACTTCGGCATCTATGCGCAGGCAGGCGGATGGAACTTAAACTGGTTCCGCATTACGCCGCTTACATCAACACGCATAGCGGCTGCCGGTATGGTAAACACTATGATCGACAATTCTATTCAGGGTAAACCATTTACCATTTATCCGAACCCTGTACATGAGCAATTGAACATTATGAGTGGAGAAGATCTCACCGGTGGCCTTATCAGAATCTATGATGTGATGGGTAAACAGGTGGTAACTGCACGTGCTGCTTCTACGCATATTAATGTATCATCCTTAGCAAGGGGTGTATATACACTGGTATTTACGAAGAACGGTAAAACGATCACGAAACAGTTTATCAAATAGAAATCGGAAGTCAGAAGTCGGAGGTCTGAAGAACCTGAATTTTCAGACCTCTGACATCAGACTTCAGACATCTTACTTCAGACCTCCGACCCTGGCCGCCTTCGTCATGCTTAATCCAGCAACTATGTATAAAATAAATTTATTCCTGCTACTATGTGCATGTGTTATAGGTTCTGCAACCTATGCACAGGACAAACGCTTTCCTATTGGTAACAGCACCAATTTAGTAAATGAATTCCGCCGTCAGCTGGCCCTGCCACGCAAACCGAATGGTGTGAGTAGTTTACAATTAAAGATCTCGTCGGCCATTACGCTGCCTGCAGCTATCAATTATCGTTCTTCCTCCGGTACAGGACGTGAACAGCTGATAGGTACTATTGAAAACACCCCCAACTCTTCTGTATATCTGCTCATCGATAACAAATCAGTTCATGGTCATATTCTGTTGAATAACAAAACGGCTTATGAATATTCTTCTGACAATACGGGAGCCGTGTTTGTTCAGGAAACAGATATCAACAAAGTAGTTTGTATAAATTTTCAAAAAGCAGTACAACAGCCTACTAGTCCGGCCAGTACAACAACCAATGATGCTGCTGCCAATGCGCCGGCAGCAGTAGCTGATCTGCAAAGCTACCCCGGTGGCAATGGTTGTGTATTGCTTGATTTTGACGGGCAATATGTTTCCGGCACGGGCTGGAACAATGGTAATCCGATCAACGCAGCTCCGGCCAATTTATCAGATGCTGAACAGCTTGCTGTTTGGCAATTGATCAGCGAAGATTACCGTCCTTTTCACCTGAATGTCACCACAAGTGAGGCCGTTTTTAATACGTACCCAAAAACGAGGAGAATGCGGTGCATTTTTACACCTACCAATACGGCTGCCCCAGGGTCGGGCGGGGTGGCCTATGTAGGTTCGTTCAACTGGAATGATGATACGCCCTGCTGGGTGTTTAACAGTGGCGCCAAAGGCGCCGGTGATGCAGGTGCCCATGAAGTAGGCCATACGTTTGGTTTATCGCATGATGGACGGACCACTCCGCAGGAAGAATATTATGCCGGTCAGGGTAGCTGGGCGCCTATTATGGGTGTTGGATATTATGTACCCATTGTGCAATGGAGCAAAGGCGAGTATGCCAATGCAAATAATACAGAAGATGACCTGGCCAAGATCTCAAGCTCTACTTATGGCGTTGGTTACCGTGCGGATGATTATGGCAATACTATTGCTGCTGCAAGCGCCTTAACTGTGGATGGCAGTGGTAATGTAAATAATGCAGGCGTTATCGAGCGCACCGGTGATGTAGATATGTTCTCATTCACAACGAGCGGTGGAACGGCTACTTTAAATTTTAATCCGGCTGCTCAATATCCTGATCTGGATATTCTGGCAACTTTATATAACAGTTCAGGTGCGGTGGTCACTACGGCAAATCCTACGGCATTAAATGCCACTATCACCAGTACACTGGCTGC